>Ga0153977_1000048_pt1 | contig 55734 bp, 50 predicted proteins | sample TSGA061MetaG_FD_104710 | JGI IMG/M metagenome (GOLD analysis project Ga0153977, IMG submission 104710) | Attine ant fungus gardens microbial communities from Georgia, USA - TSGA061 MetaG | ecosystem: Host-associated > Fungi > Mycelium > Unclassified | place: USA: Georgia, Yuchi Wildlife... | reverse complement strand
TCATCCACAAAGAACAATGGACCATCACCATGAACACCGGCATCCCCTGGTTCATCCCCCCACCCCACATCGACCCCCACCAAACACCACGACGCAACCACCACCACACACCCCACAGAACATGAGCACGGACGGAGTGAACGTGAGACACCTATCGCAATCGGAACCTGCCAAGGTCCGGGATGATTCGCCAATCCCGGCGATCTCCGCCTACTTCTTGCCCAGTTGCGCGATCTTCCGCTCCAGGGCAGTCCTTTCGGCTGCGTTCGTGGTGCGGCCGAGCGCCAGTTTCAGTGCCTCTTCGGCCTCTGCGTGGCGACCAAGGCGTGTCAGCATCTCGCCCTTCACCGATGGCAGAAGCTGCGATCCCTCCAACTCTCCCCGAGCTGCGAGCGAATCCACGAGCTTCAGGCCGGCAGCGGGCCCTGAGGCCATGGCCACAGCAACCGCCCGATTCAGTTCAACGACAGGAGACCGGGTGAGCCGCCCAAGAGCTTCATACAAGACGACAATCCTTTGCCAATCCGTATCTTCCGTCGTTCGGGCGATCGCATGGCATTCGGCAATCGATGCCTGCAGCCCATACGTACCAAGGCCTTGTGCTGCGCTGACCGCTCTCGCGAGTGCCGCCCGGCCCCGCCGTATGGCGGACTGGTCCCAGCGCCGTCGATCCTGGTCAGCAAGGAGGACTGGATTCCCATCCGGGTCAAGCCTTGCCGGGAATCTGGCGGCCGTGAGTTCCATTAGCGCGAGCAACCCGTACACTTCGGGTTCAGGCGCCAGTCGGACAAGCACCCGGGCGAGCCGCTGCGCTTCGCCGACCAGTTCTGTCCGCATCCACGAGTCCCCCGAGGAGGCAAAGGACCCCTCAGCGAAAATCAGGTAAACCACGTGAAGGACTGATCCAAGCCGCTCGGGAATCTCGTGGGGCTCCGGCACGGCAAACGGTATGTGGGCTGCCGCAAGGGTCTTTTTGGCGCGGGTGATGCGGGCCTGGATGGTAGGAAGCGGAACCAGGAACGCCTTGGCGATTTCATCGGAACCCATGCCGCCAACCACCCTCAATGTCAGGGCAATGCGCGCTTCTTTCGACAGTACCGGGTGGCAGGAGATGAACATCAAGGCCAGTACGTCGTCGTCTATGGCATCCGGGTTGAACAGCGTATCCACTCCGGGCTCCTCCTGGACGAGATTGCGGGCCAACAGGGCATACTTTTCGTCCTGGGCCGAACGTCGTCGAAAGGTGTCGATGGCCCGGCGCCGTCCGGCAGTCAACAGCCAACCTGCTGGTTCCAGCGGGATACCGTTGACAGACCACGACACGATCGCTTCTGCGAGGGCTTCCTGGGCAAGGTCCTCGGCAAGTGGGAAATCGCCCGTGTAACGGGCCAGAGCGCCGACGATGCGGGCAGATTCGCTCCGCCACACTGCCTCGACGGCGGCCCTGGCCTCGTTGCTGCTCACGCGGCCTGCCGCTTCCCCAGCAAGCCCGCATAAGGTTTCAGAGTTGCCCGGTCTGCTCGCGCCAGGCACGTTCCTTTTGAATCCATTCGTTGTCCTGGGGGAACTCGTCGATGCTCGTCACGCGGCGGATTTCGGTTTTGGTGCCTGCGGTCATTGGCGCCCTCTTGGCCCATTCGACAGCTTCCTGCCGGGACGCGACATCAAGAATGTAGAAGCCACCGAACAGCTCCTTCGTTTCACCATACGGACCGTCAGTGACCACGGGGGTTTCTCCCGTGAAATCCACCACCACGGTCTCCTTGGGATCCTCCAAACCTTCAGCGGCGAGCAATACTCCTGCCCGGATCAGCTCGTCGTTGAATTTTCCCATTGCTTCGAGGATGTCGTTGAAGTCGATGTTCTCGAACTTGGCGTAGGAATCGTCGTCTGCCCGCATGATCAACATGTACTTTGCCATCTGGCTCAATCTCCTGGGTTATGGAAAGTCGCCCTTCGACCTTCTCACCCATAGGTCGAACGGTGCGAGGACAAATCGACAACAATTGCAAAAAAGTTTTCCAGCGGCACGAAAAAGGACCCCCCCGGAATAGTCCAGGGGATCCTTGGTGCCCCACGAGGGGGTTGTCACGGCGTACTAGCGCCCGCCACCTCCGATGACTCCTGCCTCAACGGCCTTGGTCACGGCATCGGCTTCTGCCTGCGTCAGCTTTCCGTCCGTTACGGCCTTGTCGAGCCGGGTTTTGAGGGCGGCAGCACGCTGTGCCTGCCCTTCAGAGCGGATCTCTTCCAACGCCGTAGTGACCTTTGCTTCGTCAACACCCAGCGCCGAAGCGAGGGACTTGGCCAACGCGGCATCGCGGGCCGACGGATCCGGCTTGCTGCCCTCTGTTCCCTCCGCAGGCGGGGTGGTTGGCTTGTTCGCTTCGCGGAAGGCCTTAAGTGCGTCGGAGACCTTGGTCTCGTCCACACCCAGCTTGGTGGCCAGTTCGGACGCGATCTTGCCGCCGTCCCGTCCGTGCCCATGCCCGCCGGGCCTTCCACCCTGGTCCGAAGGAGTGCTCGCATCGGCGGAGGATGTAGCGCTCGGTGTCGGCGTGGTGGCTGCTGTCGCGATGCTGGTCACACCCAATCCCGCGCCCAACGCAAGCGCTCCGGCTGCAACTCCCAGGGTTATTCTCTTGGTTTTCGACATATGCCTCTCCTCAATCCCTTGCTACGGGTGTTGTCTGAGGGACGGTCCAGTGTTCCGCCCTCTTAACACGATGAGGGTCCAACCCCAGACCATCCTGTCCTGAACCTATGACCAAGCTGTGAATGCATGTTTGGACGTTGAACGGACAGCGACGTCAGTGGACGCGGTCCAGCGCGTCGAGGAGCCTTTTGACGGAGCCGCCAAGGTTCCATTCCGTGGCCAGCAGCTCCAGCTCGGAGCGCGCAGCGCCCTTTACAGGGATAAGTTCCGCCCCCGCTTCCTCCAGGGACGGGACTTTCAGGTCTCGAACAACATTGACGACGGCGGGAGCAACCTTGAGATAGTCCGCCGCACCTGACAGCTTGGCGCGGACAGAAGCCGACAAACCGCCGTCGGGATCCTCCGCCGCCTCCAGCAGCCCTTGCAGGGTGCCGTGTTCGCCAAGCAGTCCGGCTGCTGTTTTTTCGCCGATCCCGGCCACCCCGGGAAGGCCGTCGGAGGCGTCGCCGCGGAGGGTGGCAAAGTCTGCGTACTGCTGAGGCAGCACCTTGTATTTGCCGACCACCACTGCCTCAGTGACCAACTCCAGGTTCTTCATCCCGCGCGCTGTGTAGATCACGCGGACACCGCGCTGGTCATCGACGAGTTGGAAGAGGTCGCGGTCACCGGTCACGACATCGGTCGGGAACGCGGCCAGACTGGCATAGGTGCCCACCACGTCATCGGCCTCGTGCTCGTCGACGCCCACGACAGCTATCCCGGCGAGTTCCAGCACTCTGCGGATCAAGGGGATCTGCGCCTCGAGCGGGTCTGGGACAACTTCGACGTCGGGACCGTCCGGAACGATCTCCGCGACGCGGTGGGATTTATAGCTGGGGATCAGGGCAACACGCCACTGGGGACGCCAGTCGTTGTCCCAGCAGGCGACCACGTGGGTGGCCTCGTAGTCGGTGACGAGGCGGGCAATCATGTCCATCAGGCCGCGCACGGCATTGACCGGAGTCCCGTCCGAACGCCGGATGGAGTCCGGCACACCATAGAAGGCGCGAAAGTAGAGGGAGGCTGTGTCCAGGAGCATCAGTCGAGGCATACCTGATCCTGACACGCCACGGGTCAAATCCACAGGAACCCATCTCTTTCAAGTGCGGACAGTCGGATGACTTGAAGAGCACTGTGACCGGCATTACGATATAACGAGCGATAATAGAACAGCGTGTTCTATTATCGAACAAAGATCGTTCTTCAGCCACAAAACGTTCTCCAGCCCACAAAGAAGTGAGGAAAGCCCGTGCAGTTCCACCATCACGGTTATGTATCAGGTGACCCGCGGGTCGAACCGGCGGCCGGCGTCGGAATCAACCGGCCGTCAGCGCTTCCGGATGAAGTCGACGTCCTCATCGTGGGCACCGGCCCCGCCGGGATGTTGACGGCGGCCCAGCTCGCCCAGTTCCCGGGAGTCACCACACGTATCATCGAGCGCCGCCCCGGCAGGCTCGCCATTGGCCAGGCCGACGGCATCCAGGCCCGGAGCGTCGAGACCTTCCAGGCCTTCGGCTTCGCAGAGCGCATCACCGCCGAGGCATACCGCATCACCGAAATGGCCTTTTGGAAGCCGGATCCGGCTGATCATTCCCGGATTGTCCGGGCCGCCCGCGCGGTGGATGATCCTGCAGGGATCAGCGAATTCCCGCACCTGATCGTCAATCAGGCCCGCGTCCTGGACTATTTTGCCGAGTTCATGGCCAACTCCCCCACCCGAATGGTCCCGGACTATGGATACGAGTTCCGCAGCTTGAAGGTGACCGGCGACGGGGACTACCCGGTGGAGGTCACCCTTGGTCACACCGCTGGTGCCAACGAGGGCGGGGAGCGCATCATCCGGGCCAAGTATGTGGTGGGCGCGGACGGTGCACGCAGCAAGGTCCGCGAATCGATTGGCTGCCACTTGGCCGGAGACCAGGCCAACCACGCCTGGGGCGTCATGGACGTCCTCGCGGTCACCGATTTCCCGGACATCCGGACAAAATGCGCCATCCAGTCCGGCAACGGCGGCAGCATCCTGTTGATACCCCGCGAGGGCGGACACCTTTTCCGGATGTACGTGGACCTCGGCGAGGTTGCAGCCGATGATCACGGGGCTGTACGGAAGACCACCATCGAGCAGATCATCCAGAAGGCGAATGACATCCTGCACCCGTACACGCTGGATGTCCGCAACGTCGCCTGGCACAGCGTGTACGAGGTCGGCCACCGCCTTACAGACAGGTTCGACGACGTCCTGCCGGAGGACCGCGGTACGCGCACCCCGCGGGTGTTCATCACCGGCGACGCATGCCACACCCACAGCGCCAAGGCCGGCCAGGGGATGAACGTGTCCATGCAGGACGGCTTCAACATCGGCTGGAAACTCGGCCATGTCCTTGAAGGCCGCAGCCCCGAAAGCCTCCTGGACACCTACTCGGCCGAACGCCAGGTGGTCGCGAAGAACCTTATCGACTTCGACAAGCAATGGTCCACCCTCATGGCCAAGAAGCCCGAAGAGTTCGAAGACCCCACCGAACTGGAGAATTTCTACACCAGCACCGCCGAGTTCCCGGCGGGCTTCATGACACAATACGCGCCCTCCCTACTCGTTGCCGAGGCACAGCACCAGGAACTCGCAACCGGCTTCCCTGTAGGCAAGCGCTTCAAGTCCGCGCCTGTACAGAGGGTCTGCGACACCAACCCCATGCACCTGGGCCACCATGCCAAGGCGGATGGCCGCTGGCGGATTTATGTCTTCGCCGACGCCGCGAAAGCAGGCGCAGAAGGACCGGTCGCGGACTTCGCCGAGTGGATCGCGAACTCGCCGGACTCGCCGCTGGCCGCGACGCCGTCGAACCTTGACCGGGACGCCTGGTTCGACGTCAAAGTGATCTACCAGCAGGACCACACCACCGTTGACATCAACGCCGTCCCCGCCGCGTTCAAACCCACTGTGGGACCGTTCAAGCTCACTTACCTCGAGAAGGTCTTCGGCACGGACCCTGCCCACGACATCTTCGAGCTGCGCGGCCTCAGCCGCGACGGCGTCGTGGTGGTCGTCCGACCGGACCAATACGTCGCGAACGTCCTGCCGTTGACGGCGACGGCGGAACTCGGAGCGTTCTTCGCTCCCCTCCTCTCCGCGCACCGCTCCGAAACCGCGACGGCGGATACGGGCTTGGTGAGCAATCCGGCCTAGGAATCAGAGGGCAAAGGAATCAGAGAAGTGCCAGGGAGCCTGCCGGGGTCCCTGGCACTTCTCTTTTAACGCCCACACGGTCCCGCCCTGGCTTTCGGGTGGAACTTTTACATGCCTGTAACGCAAACCACTAGCTGCAAACGAAATTGCAGAGTATGTTAAATGCAATTGAGATTGCCAAGTGATCTGCGTTACAAGGAGTATGAGTCGTGACGAGCAAGCCAGACGAGTCCAGCACCACCACAATGGCGCGGGAATCCGTGGACCACGCCTGGTTGGGAGACGCACTTCCCGAAGTTGCGTTGTCCAAGTCCCAGGCGCGGGTAGTGGAGGTCATCGCGCGGAATCCGCAGTTGTCGTCCTACGCGGACATCGCCGAGATCGCGCAACGCTCGGACGTCAACAATTCCACTGTTGTCCGCACGGCCCAGCGTTTGGGCTACCGCGGCTGGCCTGACCTCCAGCGGGAACTTCGCTCCCGGTACCTGGTGATGATCTCCACGGAGGACACCCTCCTCGAGCACGGCGAACATCACAGTCCCCTCCACGACGCACTCAATCACGACATCGAGAACCTTCGGCTCACCCTTGACTCAAACACTGCCGAGGACGTTGAAGCGGCCATCGCCGCCTTGGCCTCGGCAAAGTCCATCACCACCATCGGCATCGGCTCTTTCGCCGGACCGGCAAGCGTCATGGCCCATCTGGGGTCCACCATGGGATACCCCATCACGCTGGAAAACCGGGGCGGAGTCCATCTGGCCTCCGCAGCCAACAGCCTGGGCCCCGGTGATGTTCTGGTGGTGGTCAATATGTGGCGTTCGGTCCAGCAGATCATCGTCACGGCCGAAGCCGCCAAGCAGTCCGGCGCCGCGGTGGTCGCCATCAGTGATATGCGCCGTGGGCGCCTTGCCGCAGCGGCGGACCACCTGCTGATCGTCGCCTCGGAGGGAATCTCGTTCTTCCAGTCCGTGACCGCCGCCAATTCGATGGTTTACGGCCTGCTGGCCGGCATGGAAGCGGCGCACCCGGAACGAAGTCGAGCTGCCATCAGGCGCACTCAACAACTGTGGAAAGACCTGGATATCTACCTGGACTGACGCGCCCTGTTGGCCACCACACTCTTCCTCCATCACCCCACTAGGAGCATTCATGAGCAACACCCGTCGCATCGCCGTTGTCGGCCTCGGATCCATGGGAGGTGCCATGGCGTCCACCCTGCACCGCGCCGGCTGGGACGTTTCCGGCTTTGATCCCTCCGAAGCTGCCCGGAACGCAGCTGCCGCAACCGGAATTACCACCACGGCAGCGCTCCGGGAACTGGCCGGCATCCCTTATGCCGTCCTGTCCCTGCCATCGGCCCAAATCGTCGAGGCAACAGTGCCGGTGCTCCTCTCCGCACCGGGCACCGTCGCAATCATTGACACCACCACCTCCGAGCCGGGAACCAGTACGTCCATGGCAACCCTGGCCGAATCCCACGGCGCATCGTTCGTGGACGCGCCGGTCTCCGGGGGACGAGAAGGCGCAGCAACGGGAACGCTGAGTGCGTTCGTTGGAGCCACGGACGCTGCCGTGGTGGCCGCACAGCCCGTCCTCGAAGCCCTCACTGGCGGACAGTATGCCCACATCGGCGGCACCGGCAGCGGAAACGTCGTCAAACTGCTGAACAACGTTCTCGCCGCAGCCAATCTGGTCTCCGTGGGAGAGGCACTGGGAGTGGCCAAGGCCTACGGAATCGATCCCGCGGTGGCTGCCGCAAGCATCAGCAACGCCTCCGGGGGCAGCAAAGTCTCAGCCGCGATGTACCCCAATTGGGTTCTGACCGGCACCCACGACTCCGGATTCTCCCTCGGCCTCATGGCCCGCGATGCCGCACTGGCCATCGACATCGCACGTCAGGTGGGCGAACGGCCGGATCTGCTGGCAGCCGCGGCCGATCAGTGGCAGACAGCCCTGGCAGCCCTGGGTCCGGCCGCCGACTTCACCGAAATCGCCAGGACCGTGGCGCCCGCAGTGACCCCCGCCGGCGCCCCCGGCACAACGCACATCGCCTAGCGCTCCCAGCAACAGAAGGACATGACCTTGAGCATCACCACAGCCCCCGCGGCTTCCTCCCACACAACAGCACGCACAGTCCTGGACGCTGCCTTCCCCTCAGGGCTTGGCGCCTTCGTCGACGGAAAGGTCGTCCCCGGCTCAGGCACCTCCATCACGCTGACGTCCGCGGCCACGGGTGACGCCTTTGCCACCTACGCCGACCCGGGCACCGAAGGCGCCGACGCCATCCTCCAAAGCTCCGTCCGGGGCGCGGCCGCGTGGGGATCCCTGAACGGCTTCGAACGTGCTGCCATCCTGCGCAACGTCAGCAGGGTGGTCGAAGCACACACCGAAGAACTTGCGATCCTCGAATCCGCCACCACGGGTAAGCCCATCCGCGACGCCCGCGTTGAAGCATCCAAGGTAGCCGAAATGTTCGGCTACTACGCAGGCTGGGCGGACAAGCTCACCGGCCAGACCATCCCCGTGCCGGGCCCGTGGCACACCTACACAGAGCGGGTTCCGTGGGGCGTTGTCGTCGCGATCACTCCGTGGAATGCCCCGCTGTTCACGGCGGGCTGGAACTCAGCAGCGCCGCTGGCAGCTGGCAACGCGGTCGTCGTCAAGCCAAGCGAATTCACGCCGGCTACAACCGTCCGGCTCGCCCAGCTGGCCCATGAAGCCGGGCTTCCCGACGGCGTCTTCAACGTGGCCGTGGGACTCGGACAGAGCGTCGGAGCTACCCTCACGTCCGATCGCCGTGTCGGAAAAGTCAGCTTCATCGGATCCGTGCCCACCGGCCGCCGGGTTGCCGTAGCCGCTGCCGAAGCCGGAATTCCGGCCCTGTTGGAGCTTGGCGGCAAGAGTGCCAACATTGTCTTCGCCGACGCCGACCTGGAGCGCGCTGCCGACGGCGCCATCTCCGCGATCTTCTCCGGCGCCGGACAATCCTGCGTGGCCGGCTCGCGGCTTCTGGTGGAACGCAGCGTGCACGCCCGGTTTGTTGAGTTGGTGGCCGAACGTGCTGCGCGGCTTCGGGTTGGGGATCCCCTGGACGCCGCCACCGAGGTGGGGCCGATCATCACCGCACCCCAATTCGCAACCGTCACCTCACTGATTGAGCAGGGAATCAACGACGGCGGCCGCCGGCTTACGGGCGGAACGTTGCCAGGGTCCTTGGCGGATTCGCCTCTTGCCGGCGGTCACTGGGTCATGCCGACGCTGCTGGATGGCGTAACGCCGGCAAACCGCCTGGAGACAACTGAAGTCTTTGGCCCAGTAGTCGGTGCCGACGCCTTTGATACCGAAGCCGAAGCGATTGCCCGGGCAAACAACACCAACTTTGGCTTGGCCGGCGCTGTGTGGACCTCGGACGTTTCCCGGGCCCACCACATCGCCCGTGAGGTGAAGGCAGGAACGTTCTGGATCAACTCGTACAAGACCATTCATGTTGCAGTTCCCTTTGGGGGCTTCGGCGATTCCGGCCACGGCCGTTCCTCCGGACCCGGTGTGTTGGACGAGTACACGCAGACCAAGGCAGTTTGGGTGCCCACCCGGGCGGCCGGCTCCCCGTTCCCTTCGCTGTCCTACTAGGAGGAGGAATCATGGAAACCACGACTACCGCTTCCCCTTCTGATCCGCTGCGTCAAGCCCTGGCGGAAGGCGTCACATCCTGGAGACCCCGGGTTCAGGCGCTTTCGGAGTTCCTGCACGCCAACCCCGAGATCTCCTTCCAGGAGGTCCGGGCCGCAGAATCCATTACGGCCCTGCTCACTGAAGGCGGCTTTGACGTCATCCACGGAACGGCGGGGCTGCCGACAGCTTTCACCGCTACCGCAGGAACCGGTGACCTTACAGTTGCCCTCTGCGTGGAATACGATGCTCTGCCCTCAGTGGGCCACGCCTGTGGTCACAACCTGATCGCAGGGGCTTCAATAGCTGCGGCCTTGGCCCTGCTCCCCCACGTGGACGAACTCGGCATCACGCTGAAGGCGATCGGCACTCCGGCCGAGGAACACGGCGGCGGAAAAGTACTGATGCTCGAGCGTGGCGCCTTCGACGGCGTCGGCCTTGCGTTGATGGTCCACCCGGTCCAGGACGGTGTCACCTACAACCCCGCCGGAACAACGGCCCAGGCAGTGGGCCGTTATGAGGCTGTGTTCACCGGCAAGGCTGCCCATGCGGCTGCCGCCCCGCACCTGGGTGTCAACGCCGGGGATGCAGCGGTGCTCAGCCAGGTGGCGATCGGCTTGCTCCGACAGCAGATACCGGGAGACCACCGCGTCGCCTGCTACGTAGCGGAGGCCGGCCACGTCACCAACATCATTCCGGATCACGCCGTTGTTCCGTTCGAGTGCAGGGCCTTCACGCTCCCGGAGTATGAGGCATTGCTCGAAAGGGTCAAGCGCTGTTTCGAAGGCGCCGCACTTGCAACCGGGACCACCCTGGAGATCACTGCGGCGGAACCCCTCTATGAACCGCTGATCCAGGACGGCGAACTTGCCGCCCACTGGACCGAAGCCATGGACGCGTTCGGCAAAGACACCTCCCCGGCGGCAGGAATGGGCGGGGGCTCCACCGACATGGGCAACATCTCCCAGGTCATTCCTTCCTTGCATCCTTGGCTGAGCATTCCCGGGGCCAACGTACCCATCCACTCGCACGGCTTTGCAGCTCTTGCGAACACGCCCGAGGCACACGCCGTCATGTTCGAGGCAGCCACCGCGCTGGCTTGGACTGTGGCGGGTGCCGCAACAAATCCCCAACAGAGAGAGCGCTTCGTCAACGCGGCCTACCGCCCTGAAGCCCCGATCCAGGAAGCAACATCATGACCACCAGCACCGAAACCGCGCGGACGGACAAAGCCGGAACACGGCTTACCCTTCCGATTGCCGCACTCGCGTTTGTCATCGCCCTTGCGGTCCAGTTCATCGGCCAAGCCAAGATTGATCTCGGCATTGGTGCGATCGTCATCTTCCCCATGGTGTGGGGACTCATTCTCGGCCTGTTGGTCTCCATCCAGAAGTTCAAGCCACTCGGCCTCGACCTCCAACGTGTTGCGGCGGCCCTAGTAGGCGTCGCGGTTCTTCTTCTGGTGGCCAGGCTCGCCTTCAACATCGGGCCGAGCCTGCCGAGCCTCATCAAGGCCGGCCCCGCACTGCTGCTGCAGGAAGTGGGCCACCTGTTGGGAACCATCGTGCTGGCGCTGCCCCTGGCTGTGCTGCTGCGTATGGGCAAGGCAACGGTGGGCGCCACGTTCTCCCTTGACCGCGAACCCTCCTTCGCCATGGTCTCGGAGAAGTACGGCCCGGATTCGGATCAGTACCGCGGCGTTCTGGCCATGTACGTCTTTGGTACCTTGTTCGGTGCCATCTTCATCACCCTGCTGACCTCGCTCGTGGCCAACTGGAAAATCTTCGATCCCCTGGCTCTGGCCATGGGGGCGGGCGTGGGTTCCGGCTCCATGATGGCCGCCTCCGCGGCGAGCATCATCGCCGCCTACCCTGGGGACCAGGAAGCCATCCTTGGCATGGCTGCCGTCTCCAACCTCATCACCACCATCCTGGGCGTCTACGTTGGCATCTACATTGCCTTGCCCGTGGCAGACCGCTTCTACAAAGTGCTCACCCGCAACAAGGAACCGCAGGAGGCTGCAGCCGGCATGGCTTCGGCTCCCCGGACCCGCACCGCGTCCGAGGTGGAGCAGGACGAAGTCCAGGCCGAAGAGAACCGCCGCTTCCGCGAAGAGGTCGCCAAGTCATCGGCAGCCATGAAGTTGCCACTGTGGCTTTCCCTGTCCGTCCTGACGGTGTTGGGTGTTGGTACCGCTGCAGTGGCCGCGAAGGGTCTGAGCCTGTCCATCCTGGCCGGCTACGGAATCATGCTGGCCCTGGTCCTCGTCAGCTTGTTCCTTGCAAAGGTCACCAGGAAGATCTCCGCCATCGTTTTCATCACCACCATCGGTGCGTACATTTCCAGCCCGTGGTTCTTCGGCTCCGGCGTCTTGAATGAAGCCGTCAAGACGGTGGACTTCCTCTCCATCGCCACGGTGATGCTCACGTTGGCAGGGCTCTCCCTCGGAAAGGACATTCCCCTGCTGCGCAACATCGGCTGGAAAATCATTCCAGTGGGCCTCGTCGCCATTACTGCGTCGTTCCTGCTTTCCACAGTCATCGCCGAGTTCGCCTTGGGATTCTGGCACTGACAGAACGTCCTCCGGCTTCGGCCCGGATACCCGTCACGAGCGGGAATCCGGGCCGTTTCCGCTGCTCCGTAACAGCGGTAGATGCTCCCGGCCTGGTGGAATGTCCAGGCCATGCCCCGGGTCCGGCCTTCGACTCTGTGGGTCAGGTTTGCAAAAGTGTCGGAGCGGTCAGGCAGAATAAACGTCATGGGGCGTTGGAGTGAAGAGAGAGTAATCAGCGCCGCCCCCGATTCGTCGTCCCTCGCCGCAGCCCGCAAACTGGCTCACCCGGGGCCGTGGTCAGAGTCGGGCAGCAACGATGTACTCGTCTGGGGCAAGTGCCAAGGTAGTGGAAAGACGCCGTATCAGGTGAGCGTGGACGTCGTTGCGCCTGCTTACCGGTGCTCGTGCCCCAGCCGGAAGTTTCCCTGCAAGCATGCACTGGCTCTGCTTCTTCTCTGGGCCCGTGGCGAGGCAGCTGAGGCAGGCGCGGAGGCGGCCGGTTTCGCACAGGAATGGGCGGCTCAACGCGCGGACCGCGCCACGGCCAAGGAACAACGGCAATCCGGGCAGCCGGCAGATCCGGAAGCGCAGGCCAAACGCCTGGCGGCCCGGCTGGCCTTGATGGATGCAGGGATCGCGGACTTTTCCCGGTGGCTCACCGACGTCGCCAGGACAGGACTCGCTGCTGCCCGGCAGCAACCCTATTCGTGGTGGGATGGCGTAGCTGCGCGCTTGGTGGATGCCCAACTTCCCGGGCTGGCCGAACAGGTGCGGGAGATGGCTTCCGAGGTCAATGCGAGGGCTGATTGGGCCGACCACCTCCTGGTCAATGTCGGACGCTGGTGGGCACTGACCAAGGCCTGGTCGCAACGGGACAGCCTTGCGCCAGGGGAATTCGCCGACCTCAGGGCCGCCCTCGGCTGGGCAACGGCGTCATCCGATGTCCAGGGAAAGGAGTCCTTGCCTGGTCCATGGCTTGTACTCGGCGCCCACCGCAGTGATGACGGCAGGCTGCAGCAACAAAGGACGTGGCTTCGCTCGCCGGAAGGGACCGTCGTCGTCGTTCTTGACTTTGCCAGCCAGGGGCAGAGCCTGGCGACACCTCAACTCGCGGGAGCGTTACTGAACACAACCGTGGCACGTTATCCGGGCTCGGCGCCGCAGCGGGCCATGTTCACCAGCCCCGTTGAGCCGCAAGGCACGGCCGCTGGGCTCGGCGACGGCGGCACCATAGCCACGGCGCTGCTGCAGGAGTCGGCTGCGGTGGCAGCCTCACCATGGCGGATCCGGCATCCTGTACTGCTCGGCAACGTTACTGTCAGCCCTGCGGGCGCCGGCTGGATTCTCGACGGCGACGGCCAGGCACTTCCGTTGCTGGATGCCCCGCTCGACTCCCTGTTGGCACTCACGGGCGGGCATGCGGTATCCATGTTTGGCGAACTGGAAGACGGACACTTCCGCCCGCTCACGGTCGTGGTGAACGAAAAGGTGGTTACGCCGTGACGTGGTTCGACGAGCTCCGTACCAGTGCGCTGGTGGGCACGGTCAGGCACGAAGCTCCGGCTCCGCCTCCGGAGTTGGGCGTCCTGGCTCCGGTCGGTTTGTCCCGGGAAGAGTTCCTGCTGGACCAGGCCGCGATGGCAGATGTCGTAAGAAGGTCATCCCGTACAGCCTCCATGCCGACTGATGCTTTCCGAATCACACCTGCGCCCGTCGACTCCAAAACCGAGGCCACCGGCGAAGCAGCCCGCCTCCTTGAACTCCTGCTCCACCAGCCACCGGTAGGGCTGGGCTTGAGGAACCAGCTGGTAGCGGACTGGCTGTTTCTTGCTGCAGAATCCCGACGACGGGTCCCGCACCGGCAGCTTCCAGCGTTGTTCTTGCTGGCCGCGAACGACGCCGCGGTATACAGGGCTTTGAACCCGGCCATCGGTACACGCGGTCTGTGGCTTCAGGATGTCAGCCCATCGTGGTCGCCCCGGTCCGGGCCGGCTCAAGACAATGGTGGTTCCGGCACCGGAACTGCGCCTGGTCCTGCAGAACCAGATGCAACCGCCCGGGAACAGTTGACCTCCGATTGGAGCTCCCTTAGTGCCCGTGCACGTCTCAGCCTTCTGAAGATCGTAGGAACCGGAGTGCGCCCTGACGACGAAGATTTGTTGGAACGGGGACTGGACGACAAAGCCAAGGGCGTACGGGAAATGGCCGCCGAGCTGTTGAATCAGCTTCCCCGGAGTGCGCGTGCACGCCGCATGGGCGCACGACTTGCACCTTTGCTCACGGTTAAGGGTTTGCTGAACAAACGCTTCGACATTGATCTCCCGCCCGATCCGGACGCGGCCGCCCTCCGGGATGGGATCGCGCCTGTCCCCCGCAACGGCGAACCTGACCGCTTGGCCCGGTTGGACACCATAATTCTTGGCGCTCCGCTGGACGTGTGGATCACCGCTTCCGGCAAGAGTGCCGAGGCCACCGCTTCCATGCTCAAGGAAGAACCCCGGATCCTGGCCGTGCTCGCCACCGTTGCCGCAGGCAGGAACAACCTTGAATGGGTCAGGGCACTGCTCACCGTCAGCTCCGATGCCAGGCTGCTGCACTGCCTCCCCGTTGCAGAGCGCGAGCGGTGGCTTGAGCGGCACATCCGGCACGGGGTGGACGAACCGCTTTCCCTGGCCTCGTTGCTGCGCGAACTTCCTCAGCCCTGGAGCGGCAGCTTGGCCGAAGCAGTCCTGAAAATCATTGCCGGCAAAGACGGTGGTCGTTTGGCATCCGTGCTTGCCGATGTCCTCCCCACAGCACTCCCAGCGGAATCAACACAAGCGTGCCGGCGCCTGCTGGATCGTACGGATGACGATACCGCCCGCCGCCGGGTGCTTCGTGACGCCGTTCAATACCAATCATTCAAACAATCCCTGACGGAGGCCTTCCGATGACCGATGCACAGAACGGGACTAAAGTTCTTCGAGCCCATGCCGAGAACGCCTACGCTGACGAGCTCATCGCATTGGCCGCTGTTGATGATCGCCCACGCCCACCCAGCTGGCAGCTCTCGCCTTGGGCTGTCACCAAGTACATTCTGGGCGGCACCCTTGCCAACGGCGTGGAGATCAGTCCGAAGTATCTGGGCTCCGAGCGACTGGTCGAAATCGCGGTGGCCTCATTGGCCACTGACCGTGCCCTGCTGCTGCTCGGGGTGCCGGGAACCGCCAAGACCTGGCTTGGTGAACACCTGGCCGCGGCCATTTCCGGCTCCTCAACGCTGGTGGTGCAGGGAACGGCGGGGACACCGGAAGAGGCACTGCGCTACGGGTGGAACTACGCGCGTTTGCTGGCTGAGGGACCGTCCAGGGCAGCCATGGTTGCAGGGCCGGTGATGCGTGCCATGGAAACGGGAAGTCTGGTCCGGGTCGAGGAGTTGACGCGAATTCCCTCCGATGTGCAGGACTCCCTTATCACCATCCTCAGCGAGAAGACCCTGCCCATCCCGGAATTGAATGAAGAGGTCCAGGCCCGCAAGGGATTCAACGTCATCGCCACAGCCAACAACCGCGACAAAGGCGTCAACGACCTTTCCTCAGCGCTTCGGCGACGCTTCAATACCGTGGTCCTGCCTCTTCCGGACAGCATCGACCAGGAAGTGGAGATCGTCACCACACGAGTCCGCAGCCTCGGCCAAGCCCTGGAGCTGCCGGCTGATCTGGCTGCCCTGTCCGAGATCAGGCGCGTGGTCACTGTGATGCGTGAGCTGCGTTCGGGCGTGACGCAGGACCAGCGGACAACCATCAAGTCCCCCTCTGCAACGCTGTCCACCGCGGAGGCGATTTCGGTGATGACCAACGGGCTCTCCCTTGCGGCCCATTTCGGTGACGGCACCGTAAGGGCCGACGACGTCGCGGCCAGCCTGGTGGGCGCGGTCATCAAGGATCCGGTCCAGGATCGTGTGATTTGGCAGGAATACCTGGAAACCGTCGTCCGGAACAGGCCCGAATGGAAGGATTTGTACCGGGCCTGCCGCGATCTCGAATCCTCCAACTAGGCCATGACGGACGTCCACATTCTGGGGATCCGGCATCACGGTCCAGGCTCGGCACACTCGGTGGCCGAAGCCCTGTCCACGCTCAAACCCAACCTGGTCCTGGTGGAGGGGCCACCCGAGCTGGACCAGGTCATCCCCCTTGTCACCGACCCGGACATGGTCCCACCCGTGGCCGGACTGATCTACGCCGTCGACGAGCCCCGGCTGGCTTCCTTTTACCCCATGGCCACTTTCTCGCCGGAGTGGGTAGCGCTCCGATGGGCGGTTTCCACTGGAACCCCGGTCCGGGCCTTGGACCTCCCCGCGGCGCATTCCCTTGCACTGAAGTCGGCATCCGGGGTGCCGCCCGCGGAGATTCCCGCGGATCAGGAGGAAGCCGTACAACCGGACGCTGAGAACTCCGACGACGACTCCACCGCCGGCGGTACAACTGCCACTGCTCCACATCAGGCTTACCGCCCGGATGCCATCGGTCTCCTGGCGGAAGCTGCCGGTTACAGCGATGCCGAGCGCTGGTGGGAAGACGCTGTTGAGCAACGCAGCCCGGACCCTGCGGAACGGTTTGAGGCGCTCATCGACGCGATCTCGGAAATCCGTTCCCTGGATAAGCGCCCGGTGGACCATCCCGACGTCGTGGAGAACAACCGCAGGGAAGCGGCCATGAGGCGCATCCTGCGGGCAGCCATACGTGAGGGCCATGATCGGATCGTGGTTGTTTGCGGCGCCTACCACGCGCCGGCGTTGGTTCCCGCCGGTTTTCCGCCGGCCGCAGCCGACAACAAGGTCCTTGCGGGCCTTCCAAAGATCAAGGTCTCTGTCACCTGGGTTCCATGGACTTCCGACCGTCTCAGTCTGAACAGCGGTTACGGCGCAGGTGTTGCAGCGCCCGGCTGGTACCAGCATCTCTTTGAGCATTGGATGGCGCCGGAACCCGCCGGGGACATCGCCACCACCTGGCTGGTCCGGGTGGCCCATGCCTTGCGCCAACAGAACCTGGATGCCTCCACCGCCTCCGTGGTGGAGGCCAGCCGCATGGCCACCACCCTGGCCGCTGTCCGCGGCAGGCCAAGCCCCGGGCTCCCTGAACTCGACGACGCAGCCCAGGCCGTCCTGTGCGACGGGTCCCCACTTCCCTTGGCCCTGGTGCATTCCGAGCTGACAGTGGGCAGGGATCTCGGGACTGTTCCTGACACTGTACCTACGCTGCCGTTGTTAGCGGACCTGGCGGGGAGCCAACGAAAACTCCGCATGAAGGCAAGCGCCATGGAAGAGCTCATGGTCCTGGACTTGCGCAAGCCGAACCACTTGGCCCGCTCCGTACTCCTCCACCGTCTGGCATTGCTGGGCGTGGACTGGGGCATCCCCACAGATAGCGGCCGGACAAGCGGCACTTTCAAGGAGGCGTGGACACTTCAGTGGAGGCCCGAACTGGCGGTGTCCCTAGTGGAAGCCAGCCGTTACGGCACTACTGTCGCCTCCGCTGCTGCTGCCTTCGTCTCAGAAGAAGCCCAGGCCGCGGAGGCACTGGCAACGCTCGGCCGGTTGCTTGAACGTTGCCTCCTGGCGGATCTGCCCGACGGTATCGCCGGCGTTGTGTCCGCTTTGGCCGCGCGTACGGCCCTTCAACATGATGTTCCTCCCCTCCTGGAGACCATCGCGCCCTTGGCCCGTACCTGCAGGTATGGAAACGTCCGCGGCGTTGATGTTGGGGAGGTTCGGAAAATTCTTGAAGCAACCGTGGTGCGGGCCTGCGTGGGCCTGCCAACCGCGTGCGCCGGCCTGGACGATGAGGCCGCTTCTGCCATGCGCCGGGCCATCGATTCGGCACAGGATGGCATGACGCTCCTCCCAGGACTTCCCACGGACGACTGGCACACTGCTCTCGGTGCCGTCGCATCCTCGGACAAGATCCACGGCTCGGTGGCAGGGCGGGCAACCCGGATTCTCCTGGACGCAGGTTTGGTGGACTCCAATGACGTAGCGTTGCGCCTGGCCCGGCGACTGTCCGTTGCCAGTCCTGCCCCCGGGACGGCGGCATGGTTGGACGGGCTCCTGTCAGGCGACGCAACCCTGTTGATCCATGACCGACGACTCTTGGCGCTGGTCGATGAATGGGTGGACGGTGTACCGGATGACATTTTCGAGGATGTCCTGCCGCTGCTCCGCAGGACATTTTCTGCGTTCAGCCGCCCTGAACGTCGAGAGATTGGCGAACAATTGAGTCGAACGGAGAGCAGCTCGCATGCCGCACCGGCCACATACCTGGACCTGGCTGCCGCCGGCCCGGCGATCAGCACGATGGCGCGGATTCTTGGTTGGGAGGCCCCCGCATGACCGACTTTACTGAGGGCGGAGCGGAGACCCGCGACCGACTGAGCAGGTGGCGCCTGGTGCTGGGTGGGGATGGGGCAGATGGCATTTCCCACGACGGCGCACCCGTCAGGTTGTCCGAGGATGACATGCGCCGCGACCAAGCCCTGGAGGCCCTCTATGGCGACAGCTCCCTACGCCGCGGTGGCCTTGGTTCTTCGACCCCGCGGGTGGCCCGGTGGCTGGGTGACATCAGGGGCTATTTCCCGTCTTCGGTGGTCCAGGTCATGCAGGCAGATGCCATGGATCGTCTTGGCCTCCGCCAGCTGCTCCTTGAACCGGAGATGCTGCGCACCGTACAGCCGGATATCAATCTGGTCAGCACACTGGTGGGGCTGGGCAAAGTGATTCCCGAAGCCTCGCGGGAGACTGCCCGTTCGGTGGTTCGGCAGGTGACCAAAGAGCTTGAGGATCGGCTACGCGCCAGGACGGTTCAAGCCGTTTCCGGCGCGTTGAACCGTTCGGCCCGGACGCGAAGGCCCAAGCACAGGGACATTGACTGGAACAGGACAATCGCTGCCAACCTCAAGCACTACCAGCCTGATTACCGGACCGTGGTGCCCGAGCGGCTTCTGGGCCACGCCAGGCGGAGTACCGAGATCCAGCGGGAAATCATCCTGTGCATCGACCAGTCGGGTTCCATGGCCGAATCCGTCGTCTATTCCAGCGTTTTCGGCGCCGTGCTCAGTTCCCTCCCGTCGGTCAATACCCGCTTGGTGGTCTTTGATACCGAGGTCGTGGATCTGACCGATGAACTGGATGATCCCGTGGATGTCCTGTTCGGCGTGCAGTTGGGCGGTGGCACGGACATCAACCGTGCGTTGGCCTATTGCCAGGACCAGATCACCAAGCCTGCCGAGACAATCCTGGTGTTGATCAGTGATCTTTACGAGGGCGGAATTGCTGAGGAGATGTTGCGCCGGGCTGCGTCGATTGTGGGTGACGGGACCACCATGATCGCCCTGCTGGCGTTGAGCGACAGTGGCCACCCATCGTTCGACTCCCGTCACGCCGCAGCACTTGCGGGCATTGGCGTGCCCGCTTTCGCATGCACGCCCGACCTCTTCCCGGACATGATGGCCGCCGCAATCGAGCGCAGGGATATCGGCGAGTGGGCAGCTTCGCAGGACATCCCCACCAGCCACGAACAGTAGTCGGGAATCCCGGGCCGATGTACGTGCCCTGCGGGGAACCGGACAGCTGAAAGATCTGGCGGTGCGGGGCAAACGAGGCGAGAATTAGCAGGTGGTCACTCCACGCACGGGCGGGTCCGGCGAGACCCTGAACCACGCCGCCCGCAAGATACAACGCGTCTACCTCACATTGACGCTCGGCAATACGGTTGCGGCGTCTTTCATCTGGGGCATCAATACCCTGTTCCTGCTCGATGCGGGGCTGAGCAATCTGGAGGCCTTCGCCGCCAACGCTTTCTTCACAGCCGGAATGGTCCTCTTCGAGATACCCACTGGTGTGGTGGCCGATGGTTGGGGACGGCGCATGTCCTTCCTTCTGGGCACCGTGACGCTCGCGGCATCCACCTACCTGTACTACCTTTTATGGCAGATCTCGGGCGCCTTCTGGATGTGGGCTGTGGTCTCTGTCCTCCTGGGCCTGGGTTTCACCTTTTTCTCCGGGGCCGTTGAGGCGTGGCTCGTTGATGCCCTCCGCTTCTCGGGTTACGAAGGCGGACTTGAATCCGTGCTTGGACGGGGCCAGATGGTCCAAGGAGTGGCGATGCTTCTGGGTTCCGTGGCCGGCGGCGTCATCGCCCAGGCGACCAACCTTGGCGTGCCGTTCCTGCTCCGCGTCGCGGTGCTGCTTGCCATGTTCGCCGTCGCCTTCGGACTCATGCACGACGTCGGCTTCTCACCGGAGCGTTCGACGCACCCACTGCGGGCTACCCGCGCTGTACTTACCGCGTCGATTGAGAACGGGCTGAAAAACCCGCCCGTACGGTACGTGATGCTGGCCGCACCCTTCAGTGCCGGCGTCGGCATCTATGTCTTTTATGCGTTGCAACCCTACCTTCTTGACCTCTTCGGCGACCCGGAAGCTTATTCAATTGCCGGCCTGGCCGCCGCCATCGTTGCCGGTTCCCAAATCCTTGGCGGTTGGCTGGCCCCACACGCCCGCCGCCTTTTCCATAAACGCACGTCTGTATTGATCCTGGGCGGGCTGGGTGGTTGCGTGATCCTGCTGGTCCTGGGGATCACCCACAGTTTTTGGATGGCCTTGGTACTGTTGGCGCTATGGGGCGTGGTGGGATCTGCCGTCACCCCCGTCCGTCAGGCGTATGTGAATGACATGATCCCCTCCAAACAGCGGGCCACTGTCCTCAGCTTTGACTCCTTGATGGGCTCCAGCGGTGGCGTCGTCATCCAGCCCCTGCTGGGCCGTGGCGCAGACCTCTACGGATATCCGGCGTCACTGGCCATGGCCGGGATCATCGAACTGCTTTCTGTGCCCTTCCTGCTGGCCAGCCGTAAGCAGGGCGCAGCGGCGGACCGTTCCAGCACCGCCGAAACCAACCCGAACAATGAAAGCGCGGACAATACGTGATCTCACTGCAGCAGGACCCGCAAGGCTTCATCCGCATGAAGCGGCACTTCCCGTCGAGTGTTTCCATAGCCATCGAATTCACCGACGGTACGCGGGGAATCTTCGCGGGAACCGTCCTCAACGGGATCTATGATGAGGCGTTGGCCGCCTATAGGGCTGGAAATCATCTCGACGCCAAGGGTTTCAAGCGGGGCCCCAGCAAGAAACAGCAGCAGGGAATCGAGTTCGTTCAGGTCTCGCCGGGAATGGGCCAACCGCTACCTTCGCCCTGAGGCATGGTCAACGCAGAACGGCGTCCACGGCCTGGCTTCCAGCCGGCCTTCCGGAATGTCCACCCCGCAGACTTCGCAGCGGCCGTAGGTGCCGGCCACGATCCGCTCCAGGGCGGCATCGATTTGCTGCAGCCCCTCCCTGCTTTGGTCAAGGAGAGCGGATGCCTGGGAAAGCTCGAAGGCTATGGTGCTGCCCTCCGGATCATGTTCGTCGTCCACATTGGAGTCCTGGCGGGCCGCATTGACCGACGTGATGTCGCGTCGGAGATCTGCGAGCAGCAACAGCCTGCGTTCGCGCTCCTGCTCAAGGACATGCCGGAACCGTCCTGCGTCAACCATCTCAACTCACAGTTCCACGGTGTCGCTTTCGCCCACGCTGAAGCGTGAGTTGGTGACCTTGGACTTCACCCACTGAAGGACCGTGGCTGCCGTACCACCAGGACTGGTCCAGTATTCGGCAGACTCTGAATCCACGTGCAGCAGGCAGACCTCCGGGGTGTCAGGGCCATCCGGGAACCACGCCTCCACAACCTGGTTCCACAGCTCATGAATTTTTGCGCGGTCTGTGACAACTTCGGCCGTTCCGGCAACGGAGACCCACTCCGTGTTCTTGCCGAACGAGACGTTCACGCGGGAATCCTGGCGGACGTGGGCAACTTGGGACGTTCCCAGTCCGGTAAAGAACCACATGTCGCCGTCGTCCTTGACATCCTGTACCGCCAACGGGCGGCTGACCAGTGCGCCTTCTTCATTGATGGTGGTCAACATCCCGATCCTGGAATCGTTGATGATGCCGGTGACTTTGCTGATGCCCTGCTCTTCAGTCATATGCCGCTTCACTTCCTTTTCCTTCGGGGACTTTCCCCACCCCGACAGCCTATTAGTAAGTCTCCTTATTTACTAGGCGGACGAGGCAACAGTGGTTCGATCACCACGGAAGCAGGTCTTTTGGGAATCATGGCGGCGCCTTGATCGTTCTGTTGGTGAGAGGCCTGTCAACAGCAAGCCTGCCCGGTGTCGGGCGAACATCGTACGAGGAAGTTTGGGGACTGCCATGATGTTGAATGAAACCATTGCCCACCTCCGGGCCGCACACTTGATGGTCCGGGATGCCGAGGAATGGGATGCGCTGTCGGCGGCTCTCACTGACGCGTACGGCGCCAACGACGAAGACCTCATAGAGCAGCTCCAGCCACCGTTCCTGCAATCATGGCGGACGGTCACGCGCTATGTCCTCCGTGACACCTTCGACAACGCCGGCATCTCGGTCGCCGACCCCAACGACCCCTGGGGAATAGCAATACTGACCTCACACGGAGTGGCCGCTGAACCCGTCCTCTGCACCAACGTGCCGGCCGGACTCCTCAGTGCCTCCACTACGATGGACAGCCCGATCGGAGGGACCCTGGCCGGCCGACGCCTGATGACTTTCCCGGAAACCATGGACCACTACGCCGAGTCCTTGAGGCCTTTGTTCAGCGAACTGGACGCACGGCAGGTCGGTTAGCCGCCGCTTCGACCCAGTGGGGCATCAATGACGCGGGGAACGTACTCCAGCAACTGGAGCCGGCCGTCAAAAGTCCGGCTGTCCACCATGTCCAAAGCAACATCCGGGTAGCCGTCATAAATCCGCTCGCGGCCGGTCTTGCCAGTGATCACAGGGAAGACGACCAGACGGTACCTGTCCACTAATCCGGCTGACAGCAAGGAACGGCAGAGACTCAAACTGCCCAGTGTGCTCAAGGTGCCGGTACGCGTCTGCTTCATTGCCCGAACCGCTTCCACGGCATCTCCAGATACGAGTTCGGAATTTGGCCACGCCAACGGCTCTTTCAAGGTGGAGGAGAAAATGACTTTGGGCACGGCCGCGAGGCCCGCCAAACTGTCGCCTTCCTCCTGGGAAAACCCGGAGTCCGACCCGGTCGCTTGCCCGGACATGCTGGACATGAGCCGGTAGGTATTCGCTCCCATGAGCGTGGTGTAGTTCTTCTTGGCCTCCTCGTCGAGCCAGGCCAGGTATTCCGGGCCCTCGAGCCCCCACCACCCCGGCCATCCCTCAGCGGAGGCGTAGCCGTCCAGGGAAATGATCAGGTCCACCATCACGGTTGCAGTCTGATCGTTCATAGCATTCCTCCCGGTATGGCCGTCGACGAAAGCCCCGCGCGCAAATGCTAGCCCCGCGCCGGCGGGTCTTCAAGAGGGGATGCTAAAGGGCCAGCAGCACGATTCCGCCAAGCGTGCTGAGAATCCCTATACCGGTGAGGATCCACCCCAGGATCAACACTGTATGGTCGTACCGCGGCGGCTCCAGAGCGCATCGTGATGGGTGGCAGGCATCGTAGTGGACTACCACTGGGCCGGAATCAAGGCCGCCCTCCTTGGCCGCAACGTCCAGCAGGACCTTGCGCTCTTCATGATCCTGATCCACCCACTGCAGCCCAAGGTATCCCCCGGCGGCAAACCGTTCGCCGTCGGCAGTGACCCAGGTGCACCGGCGTCGGGCAATGATCCAGGCCCACACCAGCAGGGGCACGCCGGGGACGAACCCCACCCACGTCATCATCTCCAGGATGGGTCCCAGAAACTCCACGGGGCCAGTCATGATTCGATCCTAAAGGTGGCAGGTGAACATCGGGTATTCGGCGGAGTGCACGCCCGGGGCCTGACGGACGTGCAAGGCTTGTTCCATGGATCTGGAAATCTCCCCATCCCTGACGATTCCCTCGTGGGAACTCAGCTGGCGGTTCTCGCGCTCTTCCGGGCCGGGCGGCCAGCACGTCAACACCACGGACACCCGGGCCGAGCTGACATGGGACGTTGCTGCTTCTGCCACGTTGACCGACGAGCAGCGGCAGCTGCTCCTTACAAGCCTGGCCAAACGGCTCGTCGCGGGCGCCGTTACCGTGACCGCTTCCGGGGACAGGTCACAGCTGCGGAACCGTGAGCTCGCCCTCGCCAAGCTTGCCGGGCTCATCAGGGCCGGACTGGTTCCCGCGACCGTCCGGCGCGCGTCCAGGCCCACGCGAGGTTCGGCCCGCCGTCACCGTCTGGCCAAAGAGCACCGCTCCGCGACCAAGCAACAACGACGTCGGCCCGCTGCGGACTAGAGCCATCTCCCCTGTTGGTGACCGACCCTTGGTGGGACCATACAGTCATGGCACCCATACAGCGCATCAGCCCCGAGGGACTCATCTCAAGCCCGGCCTTCAGCCACGTCGCTGTGGTTCCCCCGGGTGCGACCACCATTTACGTCGGTGGGCAGAACGCCGTGGACGCCGCTGGAAGGCTCATCGGTGAGGGCGATGCGGCCGTCCAGTCCGCGCGCGCACTGGACAATGCTGAAACCGCGCTTCAAGCCGCCGGTGCCTCGTTGCGGGATGTCGTTCAGTGGAATGTCCTGTTCGTCCAAGGAGCTGACCTCGCCGCAGGTTACGGGGCAATCGCATCCAGGCTGGCCTCACGGGAACCACCCCTGGTTACCGCAGCCTTTGTTTCGGGGCTGGGTGTACCCGGGGCCTTGGTCGAGATCAGCGCAGTGGCCGCGATCGAACCAGACTAGGAACCGTGGTCAGCAGCTGCCGCCGGCTGTGCCCCGGGCCGGCTGAGCCCGGAGGCCGATAGAGTCGTACAAATGGACAGCAAACTGACAATCGCCAGCCAGACCGAAGCCGCCCAGTCGCCCCCGCACGCCGGCGACCTCGGTGGCGGCTTCGTCGAGGTGCGGGGAGCCAGGGAGAACAACCTCCGCAACGTGGACGTCGACGTTCCCCGCGACGCTATCGTAGCCTTCACCGGGGTATCCGGATCCGGAAAATCCTCCTTGGCCTTCGGCACCATCTTCGCCGAAGCCCAACGACGCTACTTCGAATCCGTCGCCCCGTATGCCCGGCGCCTGATCCAACAGGGCCACAACCCCAAGGTTGAGTCAATCACCGGGCTTCCCCCCGCCGTCGCGCTTCAACAACGCCGGGGAACGGCAACCGCCCGGTCAAGCGTGGGCACGCTGACAACACTGTCCAACTCCTTGCGGATGCTCTTCTCGCGTGCCGGAAGGTATCCGGAAGGAGCAAGCCAGCTGGACTCCGACGCGTTCTCGCCAAACACGGCGGCCGGCGCGTGCCCCGAATGTCACGGCCTGGGCGTCGCCCACACCGTAACCGAGGAATCGTTGGTCCCCGATCCGTCATTGACCATCAGGGATGGTGCCATCGCGGCGTGGCCGGGCGCCTGGCAGGGCAAGAATCTCCGCGACATCCTCACCCATTTGGGATACGACGTTGATACGCCGTGGAAAAAGCTCCCCAAGAAGGACCGCCACTGGATCCTGTTCACCGATGAACAACCCGTGGTGGAAGTGACGCCGCAGCGGGATCGCGTAGCCAAGCCGTACAAAGGCCGTTTCTGGAGCGCAAAAAGCTACGTCCTGCACACCCTCGCTGATTCCAAGAGCAGCACCATGCGCGACCGCGCGCTTCGCTTTATGGAAACGGGACGGTGTCCCATGTGTGGGGGAAGCGGCCTCCGGCCGGAGGCGTTGGCGGTAACCTTCGCCGGCAAGACCATTGCCGAACTCAACGCGTTGCCCATGACCGAACTGGCCAGTCTGATACGTCCCACCACAGAGGAAACCTCGGCCAGCACAGCTTCCCGCACCCAGACTTCCGGCGAGACCAACGAGGTAGCAATCGCCATTACCCGCGATCTGCTCAACCGCATCACCGTGCTGCTGGATCTCGGCCTGGGGTACCTCGCCCTGGGCCGTCCGACGCCCACCCTCTCCCCCGGCGAAATGCAGCGCCTCCGGATCGCCACACAACTTCGTTCCGGCCTTTTCGGCGTCATCTACGTTCTGGATGAGCCCTCCGCAGGCCTTCACCCAGCCGACGCCGAACCGCTTCTCGCTGTGCTGGACACGCTCAAGAGCTCCGGCAATTCCGTGTTCGTGGTGGAGCACAACATGGACTTCGTTCGGGCTGCCGACTGGTTGGTGGATGTGGGGCCGCATGCCGGCGAGGGCGGTGGACAGGTACTTTACAGCGGCCCCGTTGCGGGGCTGAAGGCTATAGAGGATTCCGTCACCCGCCCGTTCCTTTTCCCTGACGGTGGCAACCGCGGCGCAGGAACCCCTGAAGCGCACGACGACGGCCCCGTCGCCACCGCGACCGGCCATGCTCCGCGTGGAGCAAAGGAAGCAAGGGAAGCAAGGGAAGCCACGGACTGGCTCAAGCTGAAGAAGGTCCATCGGCACAATCTGCAGAACCTCGACGTTGATTTCCCGCTGGGCGTGATGACGGCGGTAACCGGCGTCTCCGGATCCGGAAAGTCCACCCTGGTCAGCCGGGTCCTCGCGGATGTCGTGGGCGCCGGACTCCATCCGGAGTCACCCGGGGACGCCGCTGGCAATGGCAGTGACACCGGGGAGGCAGGCTCCATCCATGCCGGGACAGACGCCCCGGGTGCGCGCGCCTTGGTGTCCGGCCTCCACCGGCTGGACCGGCTGGTGCAGGTCGACCAAAAACCCATCGGCCGTACTCCACGTTCCAACCTGGCCACCTACACCGGGCTCTTCGATGGAGTCCGGAAGGAATTTGCCGCCACTGATGGCGCACGCGCCCGCGGCTTCGGAGCGGGAAGGTTCTCCTTCAACGTAGCCGGTGGCCGCTGCGAAACCTGCCAGGGAGAGGGCTTCGTGGCGGTGGAACTCCTGTTCCTGCCCGGCAGCTACGGCCCGTGCCCCGAATGCCACGGTTCGCGGTTCAATCCCGAAACACTGGAAGTCACCTACCGTGGGAAGAACATCGCCGATGTCCTGGGCATGACCGTAAATGCCGCGTCCGGCTTCTTATCCGATCTGCCGTCCGTGTCGCGCAGCCTCCAGACTCTCAAGGAGGTGGGCTTGGGATACCTGCGGTTGGGCCAGCCCGCAACGGAATTGTCCGGTGGCGAAGCCCAACGCATCAAGCTGGCAACCGAACTGCAACGCATCCAACGAGGACACACCCTGTACCTGCTGGACGAGCCCACCACCGGCCTCCATCCCGCAGACGTCCAGCTCTTGATGGCCCAACTGCACAGGCTGGTCGACGCCGGCAACACCGTTGTGGTGGTCGAACATGAGATGGACGTGGTGGCCGGGGCGGATTGGGTCATCGACCTGGGACCCGGAGGCGGCGACGCCGGCGGCCAGATCATGGTCGCAGGGCCGCCGGCCGTCGTCGCGCGTTCCACTGCGGGCCGCACCGCGCCCTACCTCGCCGCCGCCCTGAGGCAGTAGCCTAGCGCCGGGGAATGTTCCGGAGGTTGCTTCGTGCCATGCTCACGGCTTCTCCGGCGCCCCGGTTCAGGACCACTTTGGACATGGCAGTAGCGAAGCCAATGACCTGGGATCCGGAAATCTTCGGCGGGATGGACAGCGCATTCGGGTCAGTGATGAGTTCCACCAGGGCTGGGCCGGGATGGGCGAACGCAGCCCGGTAGGCACCTTCGATGTCGGCAGGGTCTGTGACCCGCACGGCATGGAAGCCCAGGGCTTTGGCCACCGCGGCGTAATTGGCATCGGGAACGTCAACGCCGAAGTCAGGTAGCCCATCCACCAGCATCTCCAGCTTCACCATGCCCAGGGTGGAGTTGTTGAACACCACCACCTTCACCGGCAACTGGTGGGCGGCCACGGTGACCAGCTCCCCCAGCAGCATGGAAAGCCCTCCATCACCGGAGACAGATACCACCTGTCGGCCCGGATAGGCCACCTGGGCACCAATGGCATGCGGGAGTGCGTTGGCCATGGACCCATGGAGGTAGGAGCCGATGAGGCGTCGGGTTCCCAGAGGATTGATGTAGCGGGCTGTCCAGACATTGCACATGCCGGTATCCGCGGTGAATACCGCGTCCTCGGCAGCAAGCTGGTCCAGCAGCGAAGCTGCGTATTCAGGGTGGATGGGTTGTTTCTTCTCCACCTTGCGGGTGTAGGCCCCCACGGCCTTGTTCATCAGGCGATCATGCTTTTTGAGCATCTGGTCCAGGAAGCGGCGGTTCTTCTTGGGCCGCACCAGGGGCAGGAGGGCGTTCAGTGTAGGCAGCACGTCACCGTGGACGGCAATGTCGACGTCGGTGCGTCGCCCCAGCCGCTGCGCTGCCCGGTCCACTTGGGCAGTCCGGGTGTCCGGGAGGAACTGGTCATACGGGAAGTCTGTCCCAAGAAGGATCAACAGATCCGCGTCCTCGATGCCTTCCGCCGCAGCGCCGTAACCGAGCAAACCCGTCATGCCGATATCGAAGGGATTGTCGTACTGGACAAAGTCCTTACCCCGCAACGAGTGCCCAACAGGCGCGTTGATCAGCTCAGCCAGTGAGATGAGTTCGTCGTGGGCGCCCGCAACGCCGGCGCCGGCGAAAATGGCGACCTTGCCGGCGTCGTTGATGGCATCGGCCAGCTCGCGGACACTTTCCTGGTCAGGCACCAGAGTCGCGGGCCGGAACGTAGCCGGCAGCGGCGACGGTGCGGCGGCCTCAAGATCGGCAATGTCGCCGGGAAGCGTCACGACGGCGACTCCGCCCAAGCCGACCGCGTTCTGGATGGCGCTGTGCATGACCCGCGGAGCTTGCTCGGCAGTGCTGATGAGCTCGGAGTACACGGAGCACTCGTTGAAAAGCCGGTCCGGGTGCGTCTCCTGGAAGAAGCCGCTGCCGATCTGCCGGCTCGGAATATGTGAGGCAATGGCCAGCACTGGAGCGCCGGTCCGGTTGGCGTCGTACAGGCCGTTGATCAGATGAAGGTTGCCTGGACCGCATGATCCTGCACAGACGGCCAGCTTTCCCGTCAATTGGGCTTCAGCCGCCGCAGCAAACGCGGCCGCTTCCTCGTGGCGCACGTGGATCCAGTCAATGCCCCCGTTTTTCGAGCCGCCCGTCTGACGGACGGCGTCAACAATCGGATTGAGGCTGTCGCCCACAATTCCGTAGATCCGCTGCACACCGGCAGCCTGAAGTTGTTCGATGAGTTGGGTGGCAAGTTCTTTGGCCATTCTGTGCAGGCTCCCTCAATTGTGGTGGTGGGCTGACATGGCCAATATAGTCGGCCAGCCTCTTCAACAGCTGGGAACAGGAAGAGCCTACGCCGCCAGTCGCACCTCGAACAGGCGCTCCGCCAGGCCGACGAGGGAGTCGGGGACGTCTTCCTCCAAGCCCCCGTTTCCGTGTCCGAGGAACACGGCGTTGCCACTGACGGAGTCTTCCACGGCGGTTCCCGCTTCACGGATCAGGACCTCCGCCCGTGGGTTCAAGGGCAAAGGAACATGAATCGCTTGGTCATTCAGAAGGACATGCCATCCTTTCCCGTTTATGGCTTCCACATTTCCCTCCACGAGCAACTGGCGCACCTCCAGCATTTGTCCGATTTCCTCCAGGCGAACCCGCTCACCCAGGCGGGCAGGGACAATCAAGGCAACTGTTTTTCGCATAACCTGGTTTTCCATTTCTCCAACACTCAATTCCCAGCCTCAATAACTGCGGTCTTTGAGTCCCATCCAGCGATCGGGCCTCTTGACGGCTGCCAAGGCCCCCACCACACCGTGGGGGCCTTGGCGCGGCCTAACGCTGGTTTTTCCGTGGCTTCGAAAAAACGGTATCGCTTGTTTCAGCCTTTGCCCGCTTTTCGGCCCGCTTTTCCAGAACGGTCTTGCCTGACTTTTTTGATTTTGCACCATTAGGCGATTTACCTGACATTTCCAACTCCTTGTTTGCCTATGCCAACACCATACCTACTTATATTTTTAAAGCCAGTCCGCGGATTATCCCCGCACGGCAGGAGCCCAAGGTTCCAATTTTTGCCCCCGTGCTCTGGTTGGATCCAGTGTTCATTGCTAGCGTGACCGCATGAGCCCCTCCAAGACACCGGCGGAGATACTCGACATTGGCGGTGCCGAGGTCCGCATCTCCAACCCGGACAAAGTGGTCTTTCCCGGGCCAGGGTTGAGCAAGCTCGATCTGGTCCGCTACTACCTGGACGTGGCCGAAGGCGCCCTCCGCGGAGCCGGCGGCAGGCCCATGGTGTTGAAGCGCTTCCCGAAGGGCATTGATGCTGAGCCCTTCTTCCAAAAACGCGTACCGGAGAACCACCCCGGTTTCATCGACACGGCAACGCTCCACTATTCCTCCGGGACCTCAGCGGAGGAGACTGTCATCCGCGACGCTGCAGGCCTGGCGTGGGTGGTCAACCTGGGGTGCCTGGACCTCAACCCGCACCCGGTCAGGGCAGAAGACCTGGAACACCCCGACGAACTCCGTGTCGACCTGGACCCCATGCCAGGAGTGGACTGGTCCCAGATCGTGGACACCGCATACGTTGCGCGGGAAGTCCTCGGAGACGTCGGGCTGGTTGGCTGGCCGAAGACAAGCGGTTCACGAGGACTTCACATCCTGGTCCGGATTGCACCCCGGTGGACATACCGGGAGGTGCGGTTGGCCGCTGAGACCCTTGCCCGCGAGGTGGAGAACCGGGCTCCGGGGCTGGCCACTGCAAGATGGTGGAAGGAAGAACGGGGCGAAAGCGTGTTCGTGGACTTCAACCAGAACGCCAAGGACCGTACAGTGGCGTCCGCGTACTCCATCCGGTCACGGCCCGACGCCCGGGTGTCCATGCCACTGACCTGGGATGAAGTCCGTTCCGCGCGTCCTGAACAGTTCACGGTGCGAACTGTTCCGGAGCGATTTGCCGCCATCGGTGATCCGCATTCCGGAATCGATGATGCGTCCGGCTCCCTGGACGGACTGCTTGCCTTGGCCGCTGAACTCGGACCGGCTGAGAAGGCACCGCGCGCAGGTGATGGCTCCGGCCGGCGGACTTCCACCATGCCCCTTATCGAGGTGGCACGGACCAAAACCAAGCCCGAGGCACTCAATGCCCTTGAGCAATGGAAGGACCTTCACCGAGGCGTCGTCCCCAAACTGCATCCGGCTGACGTCCTGATCGACGGAATGCGGGGATCCAGCTCCCTTTGGTACCGGGTCAGGGTCAACCTGCAGCACGTTCCGGAACCGGAGCGGCCCCGGCAGGAGGAGCTCATATCCAACTATGACCCGTGGGCCGGCCGGGAATGGCCCGGACGGCCCTGACGCGCCACGTCCCACGCTGGGAGTAGAGCCATGCGCCGTCGCCACCCGAAGCGGTCCGGATACCGGAGGGACCTGTGATGCAAAGCCTGTCCGTGTCTCTGGTGCTCATCGCGGCCATGGCCGTCGCGGCACCCCTCGCCGCACGCTTCGTGGAGCGGGCAGTGAAGGTGCCCATCGTAGTGTTCGAGATTGTCCTTGGCATGGTCCTGGGGCCCAGTGTCCTGGGCTGGGTCCAGTCCACCCAGTTCACAGATACCCTGGCCGATTTCGGGCTGGCCATGCTGTTCTTCGTGGCCGGCAACGAGATCGACTTCAGGGCAATCCGCGGCCGGCCCCTTCGCCGCGCTTCCGCCGGCTGGGTCATCTCCCTGGCGGCAGGTATGGCTGCCGGGTTGGCATTGACGTCCGCAGCCGAGCCCTCGGTGATCATCGGCGTCGCGCTTTGTTCCACCGCACTTGGCACCCTGCTGCCCATCCTGCGGGACGCCGGCCAAGCGAAGACGCCGACCGGCATCGCGGTGACGGCTTTGGGGGCAGTGGGCGAGTTTGGCCCCTTGATCGCCATCTCGCTGTTCTTCAGCGGCAGGCAACTGGGGGCGGCATCGGCAGTACTTCTTGGATTCGTTCTCCTGACGACAGCGGCGATCTTCCTCGCTTCACGCTCGCAGCATGTCCTGTTTCATTCGCACATCACCCGGACCCTCCACACCAGTGGGCAGTTCGCCATCAGGTCCATCATGCTCATCCTCAGCCTGCTGGTAGTACTGAGTACCTTGCTGGGCCTGGACATGCTGTTGGGCGCTTTCGCGGCAGGGGTGCTCTGGAAAGTTGCCATCGCCCGGGCGCCGGAGGCGGAGCGGACTGTCATCGAAAGAAAAGTGGACGCGATCGCTTTCGGGTTCCTGGTGCCGGTCTTCTTTATCGACACGGGCATTGACTTCGAGCTGGCTTCCTTGACGTCGAGCCCGTTGGCTTTGGCCATGGTTCCCTTGTTCCTGGGCTTACTCCTCCTGGTCCGGGGATTGCCCTCCGTCCTGGCAGCGCCGGTGGGCTCAACGTCCGCCGCGAAGCGCGCGATAGTTCTTTTTGGCGCCACGGGTTTGCCGGTCATCGTGGCTGTCACGTCCATCGGCAGGGACCATGATCTGATCTCCAGCGGCATCGCATCGGCCCTGGTCGGCGCAGGAATGCTGTCCGTGCTACTGTTTCCGTTGCTGGCCCTTCGCCGGCTTCAGGGCACTGCGTCGCCACAGCCGGCGTCGGAGAATGAAATACCCTGACTGTCGCGCTGATTCATCCCGGTGGCTCCGAACCTTTGTGGTCCGCACGCGCTCCGGTGTTACCGTCCATGACCTGCCCGTAGTACACGGCAAGCCTGGCCAATCCCTCATCGAGGGTCACTGCCGGTGTCCAGTTGAGGAGCCGGCGGGTCTCGCGCTGGTCGAACCAGTGGGCTGTCGAAAGCTGCTCGGCAAGGAATCCCGTCATGGGAGGTTCCTCCTCACGGGCCGACCATGTCCACAGCTTCTCAACGACAACTCCGGCCGCCCTCGCCACAGCTCCCGGCACTGTCCACGACGGAGCCTGCACGCCGCCTGCAGCACAGATGCCTGCCAACAGCTCACCGATGGGTCGCGGCTCACCGTTGCTGACCACCAGTGCCCTGCCATGAACGTCATCCATCCGGTGCAGGGCGGCAACAATCGCGGACGCCGCGTTGTCCACGTAGGTAGTGTCGATGAGGGCCGCACCGGCATCCAGGAGGGGCAAACGATTGCTTTTTGCCCGCGCGAGGACGCGCTCCACCAGCTGGGTATCGCCGGGACCCCACACAATGTGTGGTCGCACAGCAGCAACGCGGAAGTCCGGGGAATCGGCTGCAAGGGCAAGCAGCTCCGCTTCGGCCTTGGTGCGCGAGTAGTGACCGTGGGCGCGCTGTGGGTCGGCCGGTTCCGCACCGAGACCGGCGATGGCCTGTCCGGAGTTGGCAACCGATGGAGAAGAAACGAACACGACGTCCCGCACCCCGGCCGCCCGTGCGGTGTCAAGCAGACGTCGGGTTCCTGCCACGTTGATGGCGTGGAAATCTTCGGCACGGCCGGCGAAGGAAACCTTCGCCGCCAAATGGATGATTCCTTGCGCGCCTTCCACAGCGCGCAGGACCGCGGCCTGGTCCGTTACGGATCCGCAAATGTCCGTAGCGCCGGCGACTCCGGAAGGCCGCCTCTGGAAGGTGGCAACGTCATGGCCCTGACGGACCAGCAGGCGGGCTACCTCGCTCCCGAGCAGCCCACTGGCACCGGTGACAAGGATTCTCATGGCGTTCCCGGACGGCCGCCGGCCAGGACGCGCGCAGCCCAGCGGGCCAAGCGGGCTCTGTCAATCTTCGCGTTGTGCCGGACATCGGTCGGCTGTGCAGGAACCGCCAGCACAGCTGACACCTGGACGCCTGCGTCACGCGCAGCAAGCCTGACGTGGCCTGCGAGCTGCGGCGTGGCCGGGCCCGCTGTCCGGACAGGCGGGACAGTTTCGACGACGGCGGCAACAGCCTGGGTGCCGGTCGGCCCCACGCCAACGATCGCGGCCAGGCGGACGCTATCCAGGCGTTCGATGGCCTGTTCAGCGCCCACCGGGGTCACAACAGCGCCGGGCGCGGTCACGACGTGGGCGAGGCGGCCTTCCACCCAGAGCCGTCCGACGGCGTCGAAATGTCCCACATCACCGGTGCGGTGCCATCCAGCAGGGTTGACGCTCTCTTGCTGGGTAAGCCAGAGCCTGTCGTAGGAGTCCTTGACGTGCGGCGCGCTCACCAGGATTTCGCCGGTTATTCCGTGCGACGTTACGGGGCTGGACCCTGACGCCCTACCGTCCGCCTCCAAGGGAATGATTGCCAGGCGGGCACCCTGCACGGGCGTTCCGACGCACACGCCGTTCCCGGCACCGGGGACTGACCCGGACGCCGCTTCCGCTTCTGCTGCCTGGATTTCCTCAAGGCTGATGTCAGTTACAGGGAGTGCCTCCGTCATGCCATAGGGGGTATGCAACGACGCTCCCGGCAGCAACGTCCGGACCTTGGCGAGCAATGGTTCAGGTACTGGAGCCCCTGCGGACAGGAGCAGGCTGACACGGCTCAACGCAGCACGCCCCGTTTCGTCCAGGGCATGCCCGGTGGCCACGAAATTGTGCAACGCTGCGGGCGCGGCGAAGACCACCGTAGCCTCGATGGCGGTCACAGCGTCAGCCAGGGCCTGCGCCGTCAGAGTGCGGGGAGCCGTCACGTCCATATCCGGAGTCACCGAAACCGCGCCAAGGGCCGGCCCCAACAAGGCAAACGGCGCGAACCCCGCAACCAGCCGGGAACCTTCCTTGATACCGAATGTCCCGGCCACGGTATCCCGCATCGCCGTCAACTGGCGGTGCGTGTAGAGAACCCCTTTCGCGGGGCCTGTGGAACCGGAGGTAAAAAGCACTGCGGCCGGTGCGTCCGGATCGCTTGCGTCCGAAGGAACCGCCGTCGGTTGTGCGGAGCCTCGTCGCGTCAAGGCGTCCAGCGAGTTCTCCACCCCAAGTATCCGACGGCGAATGGCCGGCAGATCGCGCACGCTGATCCGCCGCCCGGGCCACCCGAGCAACGACGCCGCGAGCAGGGCCTTGTCGATGCCAATGATGAAGTCGGCGGTCGCTCCCTTCACGGCCCGGCTCAGGCCTTTCGTTCCGAGCCCCGCATCAGCAACCACCACCACGGCACCCAGGCGCAAACAGGCGTACAGGGTGACCGTGAGATCCACGCCGGGAGGAACCATCAGGCTCACGCGGCTTCCCTTGCCAACGCCCAAGTCCCGCAGCCCGGCCTCGAGATCCAGGATGTTCCGGTGCAGCTGATGCCAGCTCAGCGAGCGGCTGACCGTGCCGTCCGGTCCCATTTCGGCAACAGCCGTTTCCCCACCGGCCGCACCCGTTGCCAGCACTTCAACAGAATCCCAGAACGGACGGAACTGACGTGTGCCGCTGCCGCCGGGAGTCTGTGGGTTGTGGCTGGGAAGGGGTGCAGGGCTGGGAAGGGGTGCAGGGCTGGGAAGGGGTGCAGGGCTGGGAAGGCTTGCTTCATTCCCGGCGAGCCATTGAAAGAGCGGCGACGCGATGTCCCGGTCCTCGGCCACCAGGTGGCCGGCACCTTCAAAGCGGTGCACATCCGAATGCGGGAGCCGATCGATAAGGTCCTTGAGGTACCGGTCGGAAAAGATGGGATCCTTTGGTCCCCACATCATCAGGGCCGGGACTTTCAGGCCGCGGAGGCCATCCGCGACACTCAGCAGCGCCGGGTAGCTGGGATGCGTTGCATCCACCGGGATGTCGGCTACGAAGTTCCCCACCCCTGACCGGCGTTGCGCGCCGCGGTAGGGCGCCATGTAGGCCTTCCGGACATCGGCGGGCAGCGGTGGTTGGGCGAGGGAATGGGTGACGCGAAGAAAAGCGTCCGACGTCGTGGTACCCCAACGGTGCACCGCCGGGTGCAAGGCGAGCTGAAGTGCCGGTGGGATGGACGATCCGGGCGGCTGGTGGACCGCAGTATTCGCCAGGACTACACCGGCCAGCTGCTCCTGGTGGGCCAGCGCCCAGCCGAGGCTGATCACGCCACCCCAGTCGTGCCCCACCGTGGTCACCGGTCCTTGCAGGTCCAAGGCATCGCTCAGGTCGCCAAGGTCATTGATCCGGTCCTGCAAGCGCCGGAAGGTGCCGGTCCGCTCGGAGTACCCCATATCGAGTTGGTCAACGGCCACTACTCGCCACGGATGGGCGGCCTTGGATCCGGCAGACAAAAGGGTCCGCCACAGATAGGACCACGTCGGGTTTCCATGGACGCACAACAGGGTGCCTGTCGGGGTCAGCCCGCGCCTGGCAAGTTGGGCACCGTTGTCCAGAATATGCCAGCGCCGTGTTGTGCCGGGTGCGTCCACGGCCGACGTCGAGATGACGTTGATCGACCGCGACCACTCAGGATCCACGCCTGGCCAGCTGGTGGCTACCAAACGATCTCCACCATCCCTGCGTTGAGGCCGGAACCTACACCCATACACAAGATCCGGTCACCGGAATTCAACGACTGGGCCTCGGCAGCCAGCGTCATGGGGAGGGAAGCCGGGCCGACATTGCCCCAGTGCGGGAACGTGATGGGAACTTTGTCCGGGTCCAGATCGATGGCATTAATGATCGCCTGCGTGTAGGCATTACTGACCTGATGGGTTACATAGCGGTCCATGGCAGCCCAGTCCCAGTCGGGCATGGCCTCATGCCAGGCATCCACCACCAGCTGGAGGCCGCCGTCCAGCAGCCCTTTCGTATCGGTGCTCATGCCGTCAATGCCGCCCACACACAATTCGTGGTGTTCCGTACCGGCGCGCATTACGCCGCCCACAAGCCGATGCGCCCCCGGGTGATCGCTGGCAGGCCCGAGGACTGCAGCGGCGGCGCCGGATCCCAGTGTCAGGGTGGCGAATTCCCGGTTGAAGTCGTCCCGGGTGGTCTCAGGGCGCTGCAAGCGGGCCAAGGTAGCTTCCTGCGTAGTCTGGGCATCTTCACCATTGACGATCACCGCGTATTTGATCTGGCCGGAATCGATCATGTTGGCCGCAAGGATCAAGCCGTTCACGAAACCCAGGCACGCGTTGGCCAGATCAAAGTTCATGGCTGACGACGGCAAGCCCAGTTCGTGATGGATTTTCACGGCAACCGAAGGCTCCAGGTTGCGTCTTGTCACTGATGTATTGATGAGCAGGCCGACTTCTGACGCTTCGACGCCGGCCTCGGCCAAGGCCTTGGCGCCGGCGTCCACCGCGGCGTCGTCGAATGACGTACCGGCAGCCCACCACCTGCGGTGCGTCACGCCGGCCACGCGCTCAAGCAATCGCGGCGGGAACTTCAGCCGTTTGAGCGTGGCAGCCAACCTGTGGTCGAAATCCGTCGAACTCACAATTCTGGGAGCTTCGACGCTGCTCACCGAGAGCAATGCGGTATTGCTGTGCCGGAAGGTTGCATTCCCTGCCAAGTCGAGCCCCTGTTCGTTTCCGTCTTGCATTCTTGCGGTGACTGTACCCATCAATGCAAGCCCAAGACATTAACTATGCAGGTGAAAACGCCCTCGCGCATATTTTGCCCCCGGTTTCAGGCGTGACGATCCCCACGGCACCTCTTCCAAGGGGACTTTCTGCTGGCATAGTCTGGGCAGGTGCCCAGGGAAAACAAGCAATGCTGATCTGTTCAGCCTGCGCCGTCGAGCGCGAGGAACCCGTACCCGATCTCTGCCCGATCTGCACCGACGAACGGCAATACGTGCCCGAAGACGGACAGCAGTGGCTCGCGTTGGAGGATCTGGCCACGGCCGGCCAGCAAACAGTCCTGGTGGACAACGAACCAGGGCTTATGGGTATCAGAACGCAACCAAAGGTCGGAATCGGCCAGACAGCGCAGCTTGTCATGACTCCCGCGGGTTCGCTGTTGTGGGATCCGCCCGGTTACTTGGACGCGGACATGGTGGGGGCGGTGCTTGAACGGGGACCGGTCCTGGCCGTCGCGGCGAGTCATCCGCATATGTACGGTGTGCAAGTGGAATGGTCACGACAATTGGGCGGGATTCCGGTACTGGTGGCGGATGCGGATAAGGAATGGCTGGGACGTCGGGACGGCTCCGTTAACTTTTGGTCCGGGACGGCCACGATTGCCGACGGCCTGACGCTGCATCAGACCGGCGGTCATTTTCCCGGCAGCGCCGTGGTGCACTGGGCGGCCGGGGCAGAAGGCCGAGGCGTCCTGCTGACCGGCGACAGCGTATTTCCCAATCCGGACCGCCGATCCGTTTCCTTCATGCGGAGCTACCCCAACCACCTCCCGTTGTCAGGTGCCGTGTCGTTGCGGATCGCAGCCCAACTGGACGAACTGACCTTTGACCGGATTTATGGCAACTTCAACAATGTCATCCCGTCGGCAGCGAAGACCGTTGTGCGGAATTCCGCCGCGCGGCATGCAGCCTGGACGAGCGGCGACTTCGACCACCTCACCTGACCACACGGTTGCTCCGAAGCATTACAAGGGCGATGCCAGCGCCACCGCCATCTTCGACATGAGCGGCGGCGAGCGTTTCGTGTTCACCGGCAGCTGGGCACGCTGCCCGGATTCCGTCAGAGGTATTCGCCGGCCCGCTCGCGGGCGATCTCCAGAAGCGTGGAGTGGAACGCCACTTCTGCGGGCGCATAAACCTTGTCCTGGCGTTGGGCCAGCAGTACGCGTCGCAGCGGCGCACTGGAGCCAAGACCCAGGACCCTGACATCGGGATGCTGCAAGGCCACAGCGGTCTTGGGCACCATGGCCACCCCCATTCCGACGCTCACCATGGCTTGTGCCTCCTGGTAGTCGTTGGCCAGGAAGCCGATGGTGGGTTCAAAGCCGGCATCGTGGGCGGAACGCTGAAGTACCTCCACCACAGGGTGGGCTTCCGCGCGAACAATCCACGATTCTTTCCTGAGCTCTTTCATGGACACTTCGTCACGACCGGCCAGCGGATGCCCCTTGGCGACAAGGATGACGGTGCTCTCCTGGAAGACTTCGGTGGTCCTGATCGATTCGTCGTGGAACGGGTTCCACGGGTAATCCCAGAGCAGGCACAGACCGGTTACTCCGGACTCGAGATCCGACACCAGCTCATCGAACCGGGCACTTCGAACCGACAGGCTGATGGCGGGGTACCGCTTCTTGAAGGCGCGGATCACCACCGGGAGGAACGAGCCGGCGAGGGTGGGGAATGTGCCAATGGTCAATGATCCCCGCCGCAGACCCGCGATCTGATCCAGATCCGATTGCGCTGCACGGATCTGCCCGACAATCTTCCGCGCGTGCCCTGCCAGTACTTGGCCGGCTTCGGTGGGGACCACCCCACGGGAGCGTCGGTTCAGCAGCGGTTGCCCGACCTCTTGTTCGAGCTTGCGCAATTGCTGCGACACCGCTGACGGTGTGTACATCATGGTGTCCGCCGCTGCGGTGATGGATCCCTGCTCCACCACCTCCACCAGCAAGGCGAGCCTGCGGAGATCGTACAAATCGCGGGCTTCATCATTAAGCATTGGTGCACCCTTCTGCATTATTGGTTCATTCTATACATGAACGCTAGTTTGCAAGTGCTGCAAGGCGCACTCCCCCGCCCACAGATGCCGATAATCACTTCATCCAGCGCTGTCATGTCAATGAATTAAGCATTGCTTCATACTCCTTCAGATATTGCACACTGTCTTCATGTGTGATGCGGCTCATGCTGATTGAAGAGCCCGCCGGGTAACGGCAGAAGGAGTGCAGGACAGATGAAAATAGAAGCCGAATGGATGCGTGGAGGCACCAGCAAGTGCTGGGTCTTCGAAACCGAAACCCTGAACGAAACCAGCATGGACCTGGACCAGCTGCTGCCACGGCTCTTCGGAAGTCCGGACCCGCGGCAAATCGATGGGGTGGGCGGCGCAACCTCCACCACCAGTAAGGCGATGATCCTTCGCCGCCCGTCAGATCCCTCCGTTGACGTGGAATTCACTTTTGCCCAAGTGGGGATCGAAGAAGCCACCGTCGACTGGGGCAGCAACTGCGGGAACTGCTCGGCGGTGGTTGGTCTCTATGCCATCGAGAAGGGTTGGGTCATTCCGAAGGGTGACACCACGCGAATCGTCACCCGCAACACCAACACCGGGCAGCTCATCGTCCAGCAGGTAGCCACTCCCTCCGGAGCCTTGCCCATCACCCCGGATGCACAGATGCCCGGCGTCGCCTTTCCCGGTTTCAAAGTGGGCCTCGGCTTCCAGGACCCGGCAGGCAAGACCACAGGAGAGCTGCTGCCTACCGGGGCGGCGAGCGAGACGGTTCTTGCCGGCGGACAATCATGGACCGTGTCGATGGTGGATGCCGGGGCTCCAGTGGTGATCGTCCGCGCCGAAGACCTTGGACTGGACACAGCCCGCTACGACACGTGGAAGGAAGGTGTGGAGCAACACCTGGTGACCCTGGACGTCATTCGCCGCCAGGCAGCAGTGCGCATGGGGATGGCTGCTACTCCCGAACAAGCAGCCCGCGCCGTACCAAAGCTGGCAATAGTCGGTACTCCAGAGAACTCGGGTCCGGACTGCGACGTCAACGTCATGATGCTCTCCATGGGCAAGCCGCATCCAGCATTGGCCATCACAGGCAGCATCGCCCTGACGCTCGCCGCCCGCACATCCGGAACGGTGCTCAACGCCATCACGGGCAACGCAGTCCGCTCAACGCTGAAGCTCAGGACACCTGCCGGCGTCATCGAAACCTGGAGCGAGGAACACCAAGGCTCCATCCTGGTAGGCGTCGACCGGACGGCCCGCACCATCGCAACCAGCATCATCCACCTCCCGGAGACTCTCGGCAACGCCGTCGAAGCCTCACTGGAAACAGCCACTCGATGAGGAGAGAACACCATGGCTAAGACAATTTACCAACCAGCCCCCGAGGCTGGGAGCGACATCCGGGACGAGCAGACCAAGCGTCCCGGTACACGCCGCCGTATCCTGCTGGTAACGGTTGCCGCTTCCGTCATCCTGGGCCTGGTCGCCATCCTGTTTGGGGGTGCCCTTTTCAACCCGGCGGCCACCCCGGAATCGGAGCCGACCATGACCGCCACGCAGATCATCCCGCTGGTCATACTCGTGGTGATGTTCGTCGTCGCCACCAAGTGGCCGCTGAACATCGGCGTGATGGGGCTGGTAGCGTCCTTCGGCGTCGGATATTTCGTCCTGGGGATGACGGACAAGCAGATTCTTGAAGAGTTTCCTGCCAGCATCGTCCTGACGATCATCGGCGTCACCTACTTCTTCAGCATGGCGCAGCGGAACGGTTCCATCGACATCATCGTCCAAAGCTGCGTCCGGCTGGTCAGGGGCAAGACCATGCTCCTGCCCTGGGTCTTTTTCCTCATGGCCGCCGCCCTCACCGCGCTGGGCACCTTCAGCCCTGCTGCTGTTGCACTGCTGGCACCGGCCGCGCTGGGGCTTGCCTACGAGTCACGCATCCACCCCGTACTCATGGGTGCCTTTGTCATCAACGGAGCACACGCCGGGGGCTTTTCGCCTCTGTCCGTTGCGGGCGTCCTGGTCCACGACATTGCGCATAAGAACGAATTCCCCATCGACCAAGGTGGCCTGTTCCTGGCCAGCTTCGCCCTGAACCTCATTCTGTCGGCGCTGACAATCGCGCTCTTCGCCGTGATGGGCAAGCTTCGCGACAAGCACGCCAACGAGTACGTCGGCCTGGAGACACCCCGCATGGGACGTCCGAGCGGACAGCAGATCCTTACACTGGCGCTTATCCTGGCGATCCTTGTCTGCACCCTCGGCTTCCACATGCCCATTGGCTTCGTTGCCCTGTCGGCCGGACTCCTCTTGGCTTTCGTCAACATCAAGGAACACAAGACCTTCATCGGCGGAATATCCTGGTCAACCGTGCTGCTGGTGGCAGGCATGATCACCTACGTATCCTTGCTCCAACACGTTGGCGTGATTGACACCCTCGCGGAGATGGCATTGGCACTGGGCGCACCGCTGCTCATCGCATTGGTCCTCTGCTACGTCATCGGCGTCGGTTCCGCTTTCGCTTCCTCCACCGCCCTCCTCACTGCCTTCATTCCGTTGGCAGGCCCGTTGCTGGCAACCAGCTCACTCAGTGCCTCCGGAACAGTGGCGGCACTCGCGATCGCCGCCACCGTGGTGGACGTATCGCCGTTCTCCACTGACGGGGCCCTGATTGTGGCCAACGCCCGTGAAAACGATCGCCAGCGTGTCTACAAGCAGCTCATGGCCTACGCCGGCGGAGTGGTCCTCGTAGCCCCGGCCCTGGCTTGGGCGCTGCTGGTACCGACTGGAATCATGTAGGGAAACAGGCGTAGCAAAGCCCCCAAGAGCCGCCGAAACCAGCACTCCCGGCGGGCGTTCGGAACCACATCCTGCACACCATCGCAACAGGTAGCCCGAAGGACGGGCGCAGGACTGGATGCCAACGCACCTTTGGCTGGGCCACCCAACGGTGGCCCTGCCAAAGGCATGTCCGGGTGCAACGGGCGGAAGGTCGGCAGAAGTCCCGCTCAGCTTTCCCGCGCCTTCCTGGTGGCCGCATCATTGGCCTTCTGCAGCGCCTGTACGAGTTCCTCCTTGGACATCTTCGAACGGCCCTTGATCCCAAGCTGTTGGGCGCGGTGGTAAAGGTGCCCCTTGGAAGCATTGGCATCCACTCCCCCGGCCGTTGACGCTGATGAATCGACGCTCCCTTCGGCATGAGTGTCGGAAGGACCGTGCTCTTCCTTTGGCTCCCAGTGGTCCCCGACCTTCTCATAGCTGTGTTTCAAGGATGCGAACGCGGTACGGGCTGCCCGGCTGGAATCACCGTCGTAAGATTCCATTGCCGAGTCGTAGGTCTTTGCGAACGTGTCTTGCGCCTTTTGCTCCGAACGCTGCAGCGTCGATGGCAGTTCGTTTTTGCGGGCGTGATCGTTCTTCCCGGTCTTGGGCATGACACCTCCAGTTGTCGGGCCCGGCCACGGCGGGCCATTCCGATAAGCCAAGCATGCTTGTTACTTCTCGACAAGTGTTCACGGACCTTCCTGCGCAATCCCTCTGCCGTCAGCTCCTGCGTGGCTGGGCTGCCGGGCCTGTCTGGGCTGCCCGGCCTGCCTGCCTGCCTGCCTCAGTTGATGATCTCGCCCCGCTCGTCGGCAAGGATTGCTGCCAATCGATCCTTCCAGGCCTGCAGGGCCTCCGGCGCCAGCCGCGTCCAGTCGGTTACCTCTCCTACCACCCTCAGCGGTGCCGGGCTCCGATAAGACCTGGTGGGATTTCCGGGAAATTTCTTGTCCGTCACGTTTGGATCGTCCTCGAACGAGCCGGTCGGTTCAACCTCATACACGCGCGGCTCACCGTCACCGGCCGCGAGCTCAGCAGCGAGCCCCGCCCCGTCCCGCAGCGCCGTGAAATAGATATGGTTCATCACTACTTCGGGCCGGTAGTTCGACCTGAAGCCCGGCCGCAACAAGTCTCCAGCGCGAAGTGCGGCTTTCGTACCGTGGAAAAAGGGGCCAGAATCCGGTTGCTCGTTCACGGCTACAGCCTATTCGCCGGACGGAAAGGTCGAAAAGTGCCCTCTTTTGGACGTTTCGTCATCGACTGCGGCCGTTTCGCCTGTAGGGAACTGACACTTCCGGGACAGAGGCTTGAAGGACAGCAAAACGCCCTATCAAGGAGAACACCGTGACGACGTACAACCTGGCCCTGATTGGTTTCGGAGGCGTGAACCGCGCCTTGGCCGAACTGATCCGCGACGAACCCGGCCGATTCGCTTCCCTCGGATTCGAGCTCCGCGTCGTAGCCATCACGGACCTCGCCTTCGGCTCCCTTGTCCAGGGCGACGGCATTGATTTGGCCTCCGTCCTGGCCATGCCCCGGGGCTCTTCCTTCGAGGGTCTCCCCGGCGGAAGCCCGGACCCCCGAAACGAAGACGTCATCAGGAACAGCCCTGCCGACGTCGTCGTCGAGGCCACTTTTACCAGTCCCATCGACGGAGAACCGGCCGTTTCCCACGTGAAGTGGGCCATCGAGTCGGGCAAGCATGTGGTGACCACCAACAAGGGTCCCGTGGCCTTGCGTGGCCAGGAACTGAGCACCCTCGCCGCGGAGAACGGAGTCCGTTTCGAGTACGAGGGCGCCGTCATGAGCGGGACGCCCGTGATCCGTTTGGCGCAAAAAATGCTCGGAGGACTGGAGCTGAACGCCGTTCAAGGAATCCTGAACGGGACCAGCAACTATGTTCTGGGGCGCATGGAAGCCGGCCTGGGCTTGGACGAGGCGATCTCCGAAGCCCAGGATCTCGGTTTCGCCGAGGCTGATCCAACCGCGGACATCGGGGGCTCCGATGTCCGGTTGAAGGTCGCGATCCTGGCCAACGAACTGCTCGACGCAAACATCCGGCCAAGCGACGTGGAAACTACCGGCATCCAAGACATCACCAGCGATGACGTCGCCCAGGCATTGGCAGGCGGTCTCCGGTGGAAGCTGATCGGTGAAGTGCGACGTGAAGATGACGGCAGCATCGCCGCCACAGTCCAGCCCGTAGCGTTGCCGGCGGGCCACCCACTGGCTGGTATTTCCGGCGCCACCAATGCCGTGTCTTTCACAACCGATCTGCTGGGGGCCGTGACGGTTTCCGGCCCTGGAGCGGGACGTGTTGAGACCGCCTACGCCCTCATTTCCGACATCATTGCCGTCGACGAATTCGTCCAAGGAGCCGTCCGTGCCTGATACAGCAACCGCCCAAAGCCGGAGCGAAGCCACCATCAAGGATCTGGTGGTTCGCAACAAATTCGACGACGGACTCCTGGCCAGCCTGCCACAGCGCACCGAAGCGGAAGTCCGCATTGAGCTCATCCGCGCCGCCGCAGCGGCGCCGGCAGCGGCGGCCATGCCGCGCCACGAGCGTGGACTGATCCTGGACACGGCAGCGGAACTGCTGCAGCAACGGTCGCAGCAAGTCGCCGAGCTGATCGTTGCCGAGGCCGGAAAGACCATCAAGCAGGCCCGCAAGGAAGTCTCCCGCGCGGTGAACACGCTCAAGCTCTCGGCAGCGGAAACCCGCCGGAACGTCGGCGAAGTCGTACCCTTCGACTCGTTCGCCGGTTCTGAGAACCGGCAGGGATGGTTCACTCGCGAACCGTTGGGCCTCATCGCTGCGATCACGCCCTACAACGACGCCCTGAATCTGGTGGCGCACAAGCTCGGCCCGGCAATCGCAGGCGGCAACGCCGTCATCCTCAAGCCTTCCCAGCTGACACCTCTGACGGCCATCTTTCTGGTGGACCTCCTGCGCGAGGCCGGGCTCCCGGCGGACTTTGTCACCGTTGTCGTCGGTGACCGCACAGTGGCGCAGACAATCGTCTCCTCGAAACTGGTCCGAATGGTCTCCTTCACCGGAGGGTTCGCCACCGGCCGTGCCATCGCCGCGAATGCCGGCATCAAACGCCTGTCCATGGAACTTGGCGGCAACGCTCCTGTCATCGTCTTCGATGACGCGGACCTTCCAGCAGCCGTACAAGCCTGCGTGTCCGGCTCCTTCTGGGCAGCGGGCCAGAACTGCATCGGCGCCCAACGGATCCTGGTCCAGCGAACTGTCTTCGAGCCCTTCCTGGATGCCTTTGTCGCCGAAACTGCCGCCTTAAAAGCCGGTGATCCCCGCAACGAAGAGACCGATGTGGGCCCCATGATCAGCCACGCCTCCGCGGCAGATGCGAAGCGGAAGATCGATGAGGCCGTATCGGCCGGGGCAAAACTGCTGACCGGCGGGATCCTGAACGGACCGGTTCTCACCCCCGCTGTGCTCACCGGAGTACCCCGCAGCTGCGAAGCCTGGAGCGAAGAACTCTTCGCACCAGTTGTCCTCGTTGAACCGTTCGACTCAGCCGAGGAAGCCATTGAACTGGCCAACGACAGCGAGTACGCCCTGCAGGCCGGCGTGTTCACCAAAGACCTCAGCCTCGCCTTGCGGGCCGCCAAAGCCATCGACGCGGGCGGCGTCATGATCAACGACTCTTCCGACTACCGACACGACGCCATGCCATTCGGCGGCTCGAAATACGGCAGCATGGGGCGGGAAGGCGTCCACTTCGCCTACGAGGAAATGACCCAACCCAAAGTCATTGCGATCGCCTCATGAGCACCGGAGCTGGACATGAAACAGGGGTCAGAATCGAACAGGACAGCCTGGGCTCCGTGGCCGTCCCCACATCCGCCCTCTGGGGCATCCACACCGAACGGGCAATCCTCAATTTCCCCATCAGCGGCATCCAGCTGGGAAGCCACCGGCACCTGGTCCGCGCACTCGCGGTTGTGAAGAAGGCCGCGGCGCTGACCAACACCGAAATCGGCCTGATCCCGGCAGACATCGGCCACGCGATCGTCACAGCCTGTGCCACTGTAGCTGCCGGCAAGGTCGACGAAGCTTTCCCCGTGGACGTCATCCAAGGCGGGGCCGGAACGTCGACGAACATGAACGCCAACGAGGTCATCGCCAACTTGGCGTTGCAGTCACTGGGTCATCCCCGCGGCTCATACGATGTGATCGACCCGATCGGGCACGTCAACAAATGCCAGTCCACCAACGATGTCTACCCGACAGCGCTGCGCCTGGCTCTGGTGTTCGCACTGGAGGACCTCCTGGAACGCCTGGCCCTGCTTTCAGCGGCGTTCGCCGAGCGCGGCAATGCGTTCGCCGCAATTCCCAAAGTCGGCCGGACCCAATTGCAGGACGCGGTCCCCATGACGCTCGGGCAGGAATTCACTGCCTTCGCCGTCACCCTCGAGGAAGACCAGCGCCGCCTGCACGAAGCGGCTGCGCTGCTTCGGGAATGCAGTCTGGGAGCCACAGCGATCGGCACCGGCATCACTGCCGACCCGCGGTATGTCGAACGCGTCATCGACCAGCTGGCAGCGGTCAGCGGAGTCCCGTTGACCCGTGCCCATGACTTTGTGGAAGCAACTTGGGATACCGGAGCGTTCATGACGTTCTCAGGAGCTCTCAAACGAACCGCCATCAAGCTCTCCAAAATCTGCAGCGACCTGCGCCTGCTCTCGAGCGGACCCCAAACCGGGCTGGCCGAGATCCGGCTCCCTCCGCGGCAGGCAGGCTCCTCGATCATGCCCGGCAAGGTCAATCCAGTAATCCCCGAGGTCATCAACCAGATCGCGTTCTACGTCGCCGGCGCAGACGTCACTGTCACCATGGCCGCAGACAACGGACAGCTTCAACTGAACGCGTTCGAGCCAGTCATCGCCCACGCCCTGCTGCAATCCATGGGCTGGCTGGCCAACGGCTGCGACGTCCTTCGCGAACTGTGCGTGACCGGCATCGAAGCCAACGAGCCGTTGCTTCGGTCCCGTTCGCAGGCGTCCACCGCACAGGTCACAGCGCTGGTGCCATATCTGGGCTACTCCGCAGCGGCCGGACTTGCGCACAGGGCAGAGGTGTCCGGCCAGGACGTCCTGGAACTGGCCATCATTGAAGGCTTGATGCCGCACGGACAACTCAAAACCCTGGCAAACGCCGGCAATGACAACCTCAGCGGGGAGCCTGCCTGTCAATGACCGTCGAAAGAGACAACGCGGTGGTGATGTCGCGGACGCCGGGAAATTCCGAAACTTCCCGCCAAATCTCCTGGATTCTGGCCGCGTCCGGAGCTTCGACCCGTACCACCAGATCGAGCTCACCACTGACAACGTCACACGTGGCGATTTCCGGGATAGCCCGCAGCCCTGCAATGACGTCGCTGCCACGCATCCTGTCCTGTCGCTGGATCAGGAGCACGGCATTGACCGTCCGTGCCCCCTCTCCGGCGGACTCCCTGATGGTGTAGCCGCTGATTGTGCCGTTACGCTCCATCCGCTCGATCCGCTGCCTTACGGCATTGCGGGACAGGAGTACCTTCTCACCAAGTTGCGCCAGGCTGATCCGTGCGTTGCGTCGAAGCTCGGCCAGTATCTGCGCATCAATCCCGTCACGGGGGCTCTTGGGCACGGGTGCTCCTGACTAGGGGTCTGCATGTAGCTGGGTCTCGCGCCGGGCATCAGCAACGACGGCGGATAACAACATATCCCATCCGGACAGTTGCAGCGTTTCCATACTTGATGCTGCCGGCCCAGCGGCCCGCTGTCAGTGATGCAGTTGCATCCGTTGGAGGACGGTGGCAGAGATTTCCTCCACGGACATGGACGCGGAATTCACATAGGGGATGTTGTTGGCCCGGTACATGTCTTCGGCGTTCCGCAGCTCAAAGCTGCATTGGTTCAAAGAGGCGTAGCTGCTGCCCGGGCGTCGTTCCTGGCGGATCTGGCTCAGCCGGACGGGCTGGGAGGTCAGGCCAAAGCACTTGTTCGCGAAGGGCAGCAAGGGTTTCGGGAGCGTCATGTTGTCAAAGTCCTCTTCAACCAGCGGGAAATTGGCGGCGAGGATTCCGTGCTGCAGTGCCAGGTACATGGTGGTGGGGGTCTTACCGCAACGGGACGGAGCGATGAGGATCAGTTCGGCGCGCTCCAGCGCGCGGAGGGATTGGCCGTCGTCGTGTTCTATGGCGTATTCGACGGCCGCCATCCGGGACTGGTAGCGGACAGCGTCGCCCACACCGTGAGCCTGGCCCGGTTTGCCATTGGCTGTGGCGCCGAGCGTGGCTTCAAGTTTCCCGATGTGCGCACCGAACAAGTCAAAGAACTGCCCCCGGCTTTGGGACAGGACGGCACGGATGTCCTGTCCCACGGCAGTGGAAAAGATGATCGGGACCGGACCTGTGGCCGCCACCCGGTCAATCAGCGCAACTACCTCGCGCGCCTGCTCGACCGTAGTGATGAAGGGGATGGTGCGCCGTTCCAGCCGTTGGCCGGGGAACTGGGTCAGCAGCGTATTGCCAAGAGTTTCGGCCGTAATTCCGGTGCTGTCGGAAAGAAAGAACACCGTGGGGGAAGACTCGGAGCCTACCCCCACGGTGGTGTAGTCTGCCATTTAGACGGTGGGGCTGGTGGTACGTGTGGTGCGGGCCAGGCGCAGCCAGGTCTCGGTCACCGCGTCCGGGTTCAGCGAGATGGAGCTGATGCCTTGTCCCAGAAGCCACTCGGCAAAGTCCGGGTGGTCGCTGGGGCCTTGACCGCAGATCCCGACATACCGTCCCTTGGCGCGGCACGCCGCAATCGCCATCTCCAGCAGTTTGGTGACGGCAGGATTGCGCTCATCGAAGCCTTCGGCAACCAATGCGGAGTCACGGTCCAAGCCAAGGGTGAGCTGCGTCAAGTCGTTGGAACCGATGGAGAAGCCGTCAAAGTACTCCAGGAACTCATCGGCGAGGAGTGCGTTCGCGGGCAATTCACACATCATCACGATCTCAAGCCCGTTTTCTCCCCGCCGCAACCCGTTGGCGGCGAGGAGCTCGGTCACGCCGCGTGCCTCGTCCAGGGTCCGCACGAACGGAACCATGAGCTTGATGTTGGTCAGGCCCATTTCGTTGCGAACATACTTCAGCGCTTCGCACTCGAGTTCGAAGGCCTGCCTGAAGGCCGCGGAGAGATACCGGGAGGCGCCCCGGTAGCCGATCATGGGGTTTTCCTCTTCGGGTTCGAAGGCCGGACCGCCCACCAGGTTGGCGTATTCGTTCGATTTGAAGTCCGAGAGCCGGATGATCACCGGTTCCGGGGCGAAGGCCGCGGCTATGGTCGAGATCCCCTCGGCCAGGCGCCTGACGTAGTAGTCGCGTGGACCGTCGTAGGCGGCGATTTTCTCCTGGATGTGACGGACGGTGTAGTCATCCAGGGTTGCCGGGCGCTCGAGCTCTCCCGCTACAGCCAACAAGGCGTTGGGGTGGACACCGATCTGACGGTTGATGATGAACTCCAGACGGGCCAGGCCGACGCCGTGGTTGGGCAGCTTGGCGAAACTGAACGCCTGCTCCGGCGTTCCAACGTTCATCATGATCTTCACCGGAGCTTCGGGCATGGTTTCCAGGCTTGTCTCCTGGAGGGTGTAATCCAGCAATCCTTCGTACACGAGCCCGGCTTCGCCCTCGGCGCAGGACACCGTAACCGGTACTCCATCCTTGAGGATCTGGGACGCGTATCCGGTGCCGACCACGGCCGGGATGCCCAGTTCGCGGGCGATGATCGCAGCGTGGCAGGTCCGCCCGCCACGGTCCGTGACAATCGCAGCGGCCTTCTTCATGATCGGTTCCCAGTCGGGGTCGGTCATGTTCGCCACCAGGACGTCGCCTTCCTGGAACGATGCCATCTGGTCAATGGAGGACAGTACCCGGACCTGGCCGGCTCCAATGCGCTGACCGATGGCCCGCCCCTCGACCAAGACTGTGGAGCGCTCGGTGAGCGTGTAGCGGGACGTAACGCCCGCTGCCTTGCGCGACTCAACAGTTTCCGGTCGGGCCTGCAGAATGTAGAGCTCCCCGTCCACACCGTCCTTGCCCCACTCGATATCCATCGGCCGGCCATAGTGCCGTTCAATCGCCACGGCGTGGCGGGCAAGCTGCTCGACCTCAGCGTCGCTAAGGCTGAAGCGGCTCCGGGAATCCTGTGGCACAGGGATGAAGTCAACGGTCCTGCCGACCTCTTCGGAGTCGGTGTACACCATCTGCACGGCCTTCTCCCCCAGACCACGCTTGAGTACCGCCGGACGGCCTGCCTCCAGGGCGGGTTTGTAGACATAGAACTCGTCCGGGTTCACAGCCCCCTGGACCACAGCTTCTCCCAGCCCGTACGAGGACGTGATGAACACCGCGTCAGTGAAGCCCGTTTCGGTGTCCATGGTGAACATGACGCCGGAGGCGCCGACGTCGGAACGCACCATCCGCTGGATACCGGCCGAAAGTGCCACTTCCGAGTGGGTGAAGCCGTGGTGCACGCGGTAAGCGATGGCCCGGTCGTTGTAAAGGGAAGCAAATACATCCTTGATGGCGAGCAGAATGTTGCCGATGCCGCGGATGTTCAGGAACGTCTCCTGCTGGCCGGCAAAGGATGCATCAGGAAGGTCCTCAGCAGTGGCACTTGAACGTACCGCCCACGACACGTCCCCGCCATGATCCCGGGTGAGGCGCTCATAAGCGGTCCGGATGTCTTCTTCGAATCCGGCCGGGAACGGTGTGTCACGGATCAGGTTGCGGATTTCCTGGCCAACCTTGGCCAGAGCGGCGACGTCGCCGCTGTCCAGGCCCTCAAGAATTTCTTCAATCCTCGCATCCAGGTTCGACTCCGCCAGGAAACGCCGGTAAGCGTCCGCCGTCGTCGCGAAACCGCCCGGAACCTTCACCCCTGCAGAGGCGAGATTTCGAACCATTTCCCCAAGCGATGCGTTCTTGCCGCCAACCTGGTCGAGGTCGGACAAGCCAAGCTCAGAAAACCAAAGAACGTTAGTCATAAATTGTGTCCTCCATTGGGCACGCTCCGACAAGCGATAAAAAAACTAGGTCTTGCAAGGATCAGGGTCGTTAGGACTTGATGCAAACAAATGTGACACGCGCAACAACTTCCAGCTGTAATGGAATGCCCCCGGCACGGCCGCAAACCCCCGAAAAACCGGCGAAGTGGGTCCGTGCCGGGATGTCCTGTCGTCGTCGTCAAAACGGCCGTAACCGGCTGTAGCCGATGTGGATGTTGCGGTGATCGTTAGGCTGGTTGGATGGCGACTCTTATCCTCGTGCGGCATGGCCGCACCACTGCCAACGCCTCTGGTCTTTTGGCCGGCCGGGCCGCCGGCGTCAGCCTGGACGGGATCGGCCGCGACCAGGCAGCCCTGACCGGAGACCGGCTCGCCGCCGTTCCCTTGGCCGGGGTGGTATCAAGCCCCCTTGATCGTTGTCGGCAAACCGCCAGGCTCATCCTCGACCGCCAGTCCAACGCGCCATACGCGCCGGTTGAACCCGATCTCAATGAGTGCGATTACGGCCAGTGGCAGGGACGCAAACTCAGCGATCTGGCGACCGAGGACTTGTGGCCTCTGGTGCAGTCGCAACCATCCGCCGTCGTCTTTCCCGGTGGTGAGTCCATGGCCGCGATGCAGGCCCGGTCTGTCGCAGCGATCCGACGCCACGATGCAGCCTTCGAAGCCGAGTTCGGGCCTGCTGCCGTGTGGGCTGCCGTGAGTCATGGTGATGTGATCAAGTCGATCCTCGCTGACGCGTTCGGCATGCACCTTGACCTGTTCCAGCGCATAAACGTGAACCCTGCCTCCGTATCAATCGTCCACTACGGCGCTGACCGGCCCAGTGTCTACGCGACCAACACGGAAGCCGGGGATCTCTCCTGGCTCGCGAACGGCATCCGTTCCGCCGATGCGCCGGTGGGGGGCGGGGCGGGGCAGAAGACGACATGAACCGCATGTGCCTAAGATACTGACATGCCTACACGTGTTTACGAGTTTGCCTGGCCTGATCGGGTTGTCATCGGAACCATCGGCCTTCCGGGAGCCCGCACGTTCTACCTGCAGGTGCGCGCAGGGGCAGAAATCGTAAGTATTGCCCTCGAGAAGCAGCAATCGGCCCAACTCGCGGAGAAGATCGACGAAATTCTGGACCAGCTCATCACCATCGAAGGCAACCCCTTCAGCATTCCCAAAAGTACGCCCATCGAACTGGTCGACAACGACCCCCTCGAAGCCCCTCAGGAGCAATTCCGCGCCGGCGCCATGACCCTGGATTGGGACCCAACCACGGCACAGATAGTCGTAGAGGCCTACCCCATCACCGACGTCGATGCTGACGGCGAACCGCTTGAGGACGGCGCCAACGAAGCCGAAATGATGTTGCTGCGAATGCCGGTGGGCACGGCGCGCGCGTTTGCCAAGCGCACCCGTGAGATCGTCGATGCCGGGCGTCCGATATGCCCGATTTGCGGTTACCCCATGGATGCAGACGGGCACACGTGCACCCTTCCCGAGGTCTGATGCCAACGCCGGACCTCGTGACCACCGAGCTGAAGCTCACGTGCCGCATCACGACGGCCTCCAACGCTACTTTTCTGGGCAGCATCGGCGATACACAGGTGGTCTACAAGCCCATAGCCGGCGAAAGTCCGCTGTGGGATTTTCCCGACGGCGCCCTGGCCCACCGGGAGGTGGCTGCATACCTGGTTTCGCAGGCGCTGGGTTGGAACATCGTGCCCGAGACCTGGCTGCGTGATGGTCCTCTGGGCGAAGGAATGGTCCAGCTCTGGCAGGAACCGGATCCGGCCCAACATCCCGTGGACCTGGTGGCAGCAGAGGACGTGCCGGACTCAGGCTGGAAGCAAGTCCTTGAAGGACAAGATGAGAACGGACAGCTGGTGGCCCTTATTCACGAAGATTCGCCGGAGCTCAGGCGCATGGCAGTCTTCGACCTGGTGGTCAACAACGCTGACCGGAAGGGCAACCACATTCTTGCCATGCCGGACGGACACCGCCACGGCGTGGACCATGGGCTCACCTTCCACAGTGACCACAAGCTGCGTACAGTGCTTTGGGGCTGGCTGGGAGAGGACCTGACCGCGGACGAACGTGAGGGCATCGGCCACATCAGCGATGAACTGCCTGGTCGCTTGGGCCAAGACCTGGCAGACTTGCTCAGCGCCGAAGAAATGGCATCACTGACGGAGCGCTGCGCCCGGTTGCACTTGGCAGGGCGTTTCCCCGCTCCAAGCGGCGACATGCCTGCGGTGCCCTGGCCACTGTTCTAGGGGCTTTGTTCCGAGGGAAGGTGCTGCACTCCTTTGGCCCTGCTGTTGGGTCGAGCAGGTCAGGCCAGCCAGCGCCACCAACGGGGCCGCTCAGGTTCGGGCGGCTGTTCCGGCTCGGGCTCCTCGCCCAAAGCCAGCGCTGCCTCCACGATGTCATCGGCGGTGAGCGTCATGACGGCCTCACGATCAAGAGCTTCCAAGCTTTGTCCTTCATCGAGGGAGAGTCGCAATGCCTGCCGGTTGAGTGCTTGCTCAAACAGCGTGCGGGCGAACCGTGCGTTGCCGGAGTCCTCGCCCGCGTGAAGCCCAGCGAGGATGCGACGCAGCATCAGGTCCGCTCCGGGTTCGAGCAGGTACTCATGCTGGGCAAGCATCTGGTGGAAAATCGTTTGGAGTTCGTCCACTGAGTAGTCCGGGAAGGTGATCTCCCGGGCGAACCGTGAGCGCAGTCCGGGGTTGGAGAGCAGGAAGGCTTCCATTAACCGCGGGTAGCCGGCAACAATCACCACCAGGCGGTGGCGATGGTCCTCCATCCGCTTAAGAAGGACTTCAATGGCCTCCGGGCCGAAGTCCGTCCGCCCATCCTCCGGGGCCAACGCATAGGCCTCGTCGATAAAGAGGACACCGTCCAGTGCCCGCCGGATCACCCGGTCCGTCTTGATGGCGGTCGCTCCGACGTACTGCCCTACCAGTCCCGAACGATCGACCTCAACCAGGTGCCCCTTCTGCAGCAGACCGACCGCGCGGTACATCTCCGCAAGCAGCCGGGCCACGGTGGTCTTGCCCGTGCCCGGGTTTCCGAGGAAAACCAGATGCTGGGATGTGGCCACTTCCGGCAGACCGTGCGTTTTCCGGCGGGCCTGGACCCGGAGCATGGCGACCAGGGCGCGGACCTGTTCCTTCACGGTCTGGAGTCCGACCAAAGCGTCGAGTTCGGCCTGGACCTCGGAGAGCGGCCGGGCCGGCCCGGGCTTGGCCCCGATAAGATCGCCTACCAGGTCGTCGACGCGCTCCGAACCGGGCAGCTTGAGCTGATTGGCCAGATGGCCAATGGTTTCACGCAGCTCATCGAGCGGATTGCGGCTGGCAGCCATACATCCACTGTAGGTGTTATCTGCCGGATGCGCTGTTCCCGAATCTCTTAGCTAGCTAGACTTGCATCTTTAGAATCGAAGTAACTGAGGTGCGTCATGAACAGCTTCGACCAGCAGGCGCTCACGATGGCTGCCATCGATCTGCTCGCATTCAACCCCGATGACGTTTGGGTTGCCCAGCTCGCCAATGGCGGCAACGCGAGCAGGGGCCAGGTTCTGGCATATTGCACTGCAGAAGCAGGCCTCAGCGATGACGCCAGGGACGCAGTGTCCCAGGCTGTCAACGAGCTCATCATGGATTTCAACCTCCCCCTGAGGGTTCCCTACAGCTTCGATCCGGAACCGGGGAGTGTCGACCCCGCGGAGACGGCGTAGGTCGCCGCACCAAGACAAGAGGTGCCCGGGATATCCATCCCGGGCACCTCGTTTCAGCCATTGCCAGCTCTTACTTCAGCACCTACTCCTGGCCGAGTCCTGCGGCTGAGGTTTTCTTGCCTTCGACCTCGTTCAGGGTGCGGAGGTCAAAGATGCCGTTGATGTCGGCGGTCTTGGTGGTTCCCGCGTCCACGCCGTCCTGGAGGAGCTTCTTGTACGTCCCGGCGAGCGGGTCAGTGGTGAACTTGATGTTCTGGAGTGCACGCTCAATCACGTTCGCCGGGAGCGGCTTACCGGCGGTGTCCTTGAGGACCGCGTTGATGGTGGTCGCTTTCTCCTGCGCCGAGGCATTGTTGAGCCAGTTCACCGACTCCACGTGACCCTTCAAAAGTGCCTTCACAGTTTCCGGGTGCTCGGCGGCGAACTTCTTGTTCACGATCAGGATGGTGGTGGTGAAGTCACCGTTCTCCCACAGGTCCTTCTCGTCCACCAGGACCTTCGCCCCGGCCTCCAGGACCAGGCGG
>Ga0153977_1000047_pt1 | contig 55899 bp, 56 predicted proteins | sample TSGA061MetaG_FD_104710 | JGI IMG/M metagenome (GOLD analysis project Ga0153977, IMG submission 104710) | Attine ant fungus gardens microbial communities from Georgia, USA - TSGA061 MetaG | ecosystem: Host-associated > Fungi > Mycelium > Unclassified | place: USA: Georgia, Yuchi Wildlife... | reverse complement strand
CGAAGGTCTCTTCGAAGAGCTTGACGAACTCGGAGAGCTCGATGATGGTCAGTTCCTTGAAAGCTTCAATGAGCTCTTCGTTGCTGAGCTTCGCCATGGTGGCGTCCTTCCATTAGTTGGTGCAGGTCCGGGCCAAGCCGGTCCATGCACCAGAGTTTGATTGAGGGGAGAACTTAGTTCTCTTCGGTTGCAGCTTCAGCGGCTTCGGCCGGAGCCGCAACCTCTTCAGCAGCAGCCTCTTCAGCGGCCGGGGCTTCTTCAGCGGCCGGTGCAGATGCGCCGCCCTCTTCTTCAAGCTTGAGGCGCAGAGCGTCGATGATGCGTGCAGCAGCAGATGCAGGAGCCTTGAGGACACCAGCAACACGTGCGAGCTGCAGTTCGCGGGACTCGAGGGCTGCCAGTGCGGCAACTCCTGCTGCGTCCAATGCCTTGCCTTCGAAGACGCCGGTCTTGATAACCAGCTGCTTGTTGGCCTTGGCAAAGTCCGTCAGGCTCTTGGCAGCAGCAACAGCGTCACCCTTGATGAAGGCGATTGCAGTAGGGCCGGCAAGCTGATCGTTGAATGCTTCAACTCCAGCTTCCTTGGCTGCAATGGCGCTCAGGGTGTTCTTGACGACCGAGAACTTGGTGTCCTGGCCGAGCGCAACACGCAGTTCCTTGAGCTGTGCAACAGTGAGCCCGCGGTATTCGGTCAGGACAGCCGCGTTCGATTCCTTGAAATCGTTGGTGATTTCCGCAACTGCGGAAACCTTGCTAGGCGTTGTCATAACCCTCCTTCCGGGGAATAAAGCCGGTCTTCCGGGTCCCCGCTCACGAGAGCTAAAACTAAAAACGCCCCGCGCAGATGCACGGGGCTTGGCTCAACACGGTTTTATCCATGGAGTCAGCTTCGTTCACCTGCGCCGGCCGCCCTATGTTCAGGGTCCTTCGTCAAGGAATTCACTTTGTTCTCAGGGGCGTGGCTACAGAATTGAGCTGTGCTCGAAAGAGTGGATTCCCATCAACCGACGGTCTTTGGTACTTCAAGGTTACGGGACAGTGTTCGGCAAACCAAATCGGGGCCGGCACAACACGTCAGGGGCAGCTATTCGGAGACCGTTGGCCCGTCGTCGCGCCCGGGAAGCTCCTTCTGCCACAGTCCGGTGATACCGGCGGTGGTGAATCCCAGCTGCTTGTTTACTGTCAAGAGATAGCGGTTTTCAGGCGCGTTCCACGTGTAGATCACCCGGGCATCCGGAAACTGCTCGCTGAGCCGTTCCATATTGGCCACCTTGATGAGCAAGCCAAGCTTGTTTCCGCGGTGCTCCTGGAGGACCAGGGTGTCGTCCTGGAAGACCACGTCCTGGCGGTGGGCCAGGACACTGATGGTGGTCAGGCCCACCAGCTTGCCGCTGTCAAGATGCTCGACGGCGGTAACCACCGTGCGTCGTCCCTGCGCCAAAGCGGCGTCTTCTGTTTCCCGAAGAACGGCCGTGTCGAAGACCATGCCGCTGGCCTCAACCTCGGGAGCATCGTCCTCGGCGTCCTCCCGCACAACCTCGCCCGCGGCGTTTTCCAGCGCGGCAACAGCCTCCAACCAGGCCTCCGGGCAACGGTCGGTCCAGTGGTGGAGCGCGTAACGGCCGCCATTGGCTTCCTCCGCTTCAAGCTGGAGGTCAGCCACGAGCTGGGAGTCCAGGGGAAGGATGCACGAACTGAACTGTTCGATGTGCTGGAGCGTGTAACCGGCCTTCCTGGCGAAGTCCACCTCCCTGCTGCTCACAGGGACAAAGCCGGCCCCGCTGCCCGGAATCATCTGATCCTCCGGTACCTCCGTCAGCGACGTCGCAGGATGGTTGGTGTCCACCAGGATCATGGTCCGGCCTTCGGCACGGGCCAGCTGTTCTGCGGCCTCCAGCAGCTGCCGTCCGGCTCCTTGCCCTTGGTAGTCGGGAAGGATGTCCAAGGTGAACTCGGCCAGGTCCATGTTGTCGGCCAACGGCAGGGCAATGTCCACCACACCGACGATGACGCCTTCAACCTTGGCAACCAGGATGATCTGGCGTTCATAGGGATCGGAAAATTCCAACAGCTTTTCCAAAGGGGTGTAGGCGAGGTCGTCGCTCCCCCACGTTTCCATCCGCACCCGGCGCCCGACTTCCACGGCGTCCAGGAAATCCTGGGCATCAGGGCTATCCAGGGTGTCAGGCACCCACAGCTGCCCGACCTGAACGGTACCCGTCTCGTCTACAGTCATCCCAGCCGTTTCTGCCATTCGCCTTCAAAGCCGGACGGCTTGAATCCAAGGGCGATATTTATGGCCAGCATATGCTGGTTTTCAACGGCGTTCCATGTCATAACCGACGTGGCGGCCGGCCACAGTTCCTGTGCGCGGCGAAGGTTGCCGGTTTTAACCAGCATCCCCAGGCCGTGTCCCCGGTGCCCGGGAGCAACCAGGGTGTCCTCCTGGTAGATCACCGCCGGCGCCTCTTCCCGGTGCGTCAGGACCGTATAGGCAGCCAGCTCACCTGTTGCGTCGAAGCGGGCTGCGCACACGGCGGAGTCCACACCGCTTGCCTGCCAGGTGGCTTCCTCCCGGCGGACACGAGCGGTGTCCCACTCCTCACCTTCCCAGCCCAGGCCCGCGATGGGAACCTCTGTGCTCATGAGGCCCTTGAGGCGGGCAAAGGCGTCCACAAGGTGGTCGGGGCAACGCGATTGCCAGCCCAGGACGCTGTAGCCTGCGGAGCGCTTCAAGGCGCCCGCTTGCAAGGGCCCGAGCAATGCCTCGGGAACGGGAAGGGAAAGTGTGCTGTTCGTTTCCACCTGCTCCAACGAATACCCGTGTTGGAGGGCGAAGCGGGTGGACGCCGCGCCCAGTGGCACTCCGCCTGAGCCGGATTTGGCCTCCAGCAGCTCCACACCGGCCTCGACAGGGGCAATGGGTTCACCGCAGTACGCGTCGAAGGAGGCGCGCCCCCGCCCGCTGGCCAGCTCTTCCATCACGGCCAGGATCCGGGATCCAAAGCCGCGACGCCGGAAGTCCGCGTCGACCAGCACGTCCACACCCGCCGTCGTGGTGTTTTCACTCAGGGGCAGCGTCAGCGTGCCCGAGCCCACCACCACGCCTTCAAGGCGGGCCAGGTGGACCTGGCGCTCCTCGTACTCGTTTCCCTGCCAGAAAAGGACGGCCTCGGCCAAGGTGGCGCAACGGTCCAGGTTGCCCCACAGTTCCAGGGCGTGGGCGACGTTCAGCTGGTGAAATGCCTGGAACTCAGGGGCGCCCATGGCGTCTGGGCTGGTGGGGACAGAGATCCGCTCCACGGTCAGTCCGGCAGGCCAGGAAATGTTCGACGACGTCACGCACCACAGCCTACGGCTCCCCCGCCGCCGGGAACAGACGGTCAAAAAGACAAGCGCTGACAGGAAAACGGGTAGTGACAAGAAAAGGACCGCCCGGCAAAAGCCGGACGGTCCTTTCAGAGCCAGTGCTCGCGAAGCTTACGCGTCGGTGAGAACCTTGGTGACGTTCGGGTCAACGGTGATGCCCGGGCCGAACGTGGTGGCAACGGTGGCCTTCTGGATGTAGCGGCCCTTGGAAGCGGACGGCTTCAAACGAAGCACCTCTTCCAGTGCTGCTGCGTAGTTCTCAGCCAGCTTGGTGGCGTCGAAGGACACCTTGCCGATGATGAAGTGAAGGTTGGAGTGCTTGTCGACGCGGAAGTCGATCTTGCCGCCCTTGATGTCGTTGACAGCCTTGGTGACGTCCGGGGTAACCGTGCCGGTCTTCGGGTTCGGCATGAGGTTACGCGGGCCGAGAACCTTACCGAGGCGGCCAACCTTGCCCATGAGGTCAGGGGTTGCCACTGCGGCGTCGAAGTCGGTCCAGCCGCCGGCGATCTTTTCGATCAGGTCATCGGAACCAACGAAGTCGGCGCCGGCAGCGATTGCTGCTTCAGCCTTGTCGCCGGTTGCGAACACGAGGACGCGGGCGGTCTTACCGGTGCCGTGGGGCAGGTTGACGGTGCCACGAACCATCTGGTCGGCCTTACGCGGGTCAACGCCCAAACGGAAAGCGACCTCAACGGTTGCGTCGAACTTGGAAGGGTTGGTGTCCTTCGCGAGGGTGATGGCCTCGAACGGGGCGTAGACCTTGTCTGCCTCGATCTTGGCTACGGCTGCCTCATATGCTTTGCTGCGCTTTGCCATGCTGCTGTTTCTCCTTGTGCAGTTGTGGTCTGCGGACCGCGCTGGGCCCTGCCACAAGCCGCGGATCCGGCAAGGATCCTGCGACATTTCAATGTTTCAGATGCCGGTTGCCCGGCGGGTGAAGGCCGCAATTGGCCTTCGAGGGTTCTAGCCTTCGACCGTGATGCCCATGGAGCGGGCGGTGCCGGCGATGATCAGGGCAGCTGCCTTGATGTCGTTGGCGTTCAGGTCTTCCATCTTGGTGGAAGCAATTTCCTCAACCTGTGCCTGGGTCAGCTTGGCAACCTTGACGGTGTGCGGGGTTGCTGAACCCTTGGCGACGCCTGCAGCCTTCTTGATGAGCTCTGCAGCCGGCGGGGTCTTGGTGATGAAGGTGAAGGAACGGTCTTCGTAGACCGTGATTTCAACCGGGATAACGTTTCCGCGCTGGGATTCCGTTGCAGCGTTGTACGCCTTGCAGAATTCCATGATGTTGACACCGTGCTGGCCAAGCGCAGGACCGATCGGCGGGGCCGGGTTAGCGGCACCTGCCTGGATCTGCAGCTTGATGAGGCCGGTGACCTTCTTCTTGGGAGCCAATGTAGGGTCCTTCTCTCAATAGCTTCCTGGGACACAGGAGCGCGTCCCAGGTTGGTGGCCGCCATGGCGAGGCGGCCGGCCGCTCCCGGACTGCTAAGCAGGCAGAACAGGAGCGAAATTTTGGAATCAGCTAGATCTTGGTGACCTGGTTGAATGCGAGCGTCACCGGGGTTTCGCGCTCGAAGATCGAGACCAGGACCACCAGGGTCTGGGACTCGGGCTTGATCTCGGAGATCGTTGCCGGAAGGGTCTCGAACGGACCTTCCTTGACGATGACCGACTCGCCGACCTCGAAGTCGACGGCCACGGGAGCCTGGTTCTGCTTGTTGACCGGCTTGCCCTGCTCTGCCTGCTCTTCTTCGAAGACCGGGGCGAGCATGGAGAAGACCTCGTCAAGGCGGAGCGGGACCGGGTTGTGGGCGTTGCCCACGAAGCCGGTAACACCGGGAGTGTGCCGGACGGCGCCCCAGGAAGCGTCGGTCAGGTCCATACGGACCAGGACGTAACCGGGGATGCGAACGCGGTTGATAACCTTGCGCTGCGCGTTCTTGATCTCGACGACCTCTTCCATGGGCACCTGGATCTCGAAGATGTAATCTTCCATGTCCAGGGTCTGGATGCGGGTCTCAAGGTTGGCCTTGACGCGGTTTTCGTAACCGGCGTAGGAGTGGATGACGTACCAGTCACCCTCCTGGCGGCGCAGCTTCGCCTTGAACTCCTCTGCGGGATCAGCAGGCGCTGCCGCAGCGGCGGCAGCCAGCTGGTCGCCGTCGGACGCTTCCGCGGTGTCGACGTCGGCAGCCTCGCCGGAAGCGTCGTCAGACTCTTCATCCACGTCGGACTCGAAGTCCTCCTCGGAATCCTCAGAGTCGACATCGGCAGATTCGGGCGCAGCGGAATCGACCTCGGACTCTTCCACAGCCGTAGCTGCAGCCTCGTCCGTGCTTTCAGCGGGCCCATCCAGCTCAGTCTCGTTTACCTCGAGCTCCTGCTCAGACACTTGGTCTCCTGCTTCCTCATTGCCTAACATGCCTATTTAAATGGCTCAATTCCGCAAACCCCGCAAAATTCCTGGCGAACCAAGGGATTTCACACAGTTTGCGGACAGATCCGCTTAGCGGTCCGTAGCGCCTGACCCACCGAAGACCCAGCTGACTCCCGTGCCGAAGGCGAGGTCCAGAAGGGTGACGATGACCATCATGATGACCACGAACACCAGCACCACGAGCGTGTAATTGATCAGTTCCTTGCGGGTGGGCGCAACGACCTTCTTCAACTCGCCAATGATCTGGCGTACGAAGAGTGCAATACGGGCGAAGAAGCCGCGATCGGCTTTCTTGGCGGGACGGCCCTTCGAGCTGCTGGCAGCTGTTTCGGTCACCTGGTCCTCACTCACCTTGCAAAGTCGTTGACCCGACTCTGATCAGAGCCATGGTTGCTGCGCTTGCCCCGGCGTTTCCGCCGGAACAGCTTGCGCAGGGCAGACAGGACTCGAACCTGCAACCTGCGGTTTTGGAGACCGCTGCGCTACCAATTGCGCCACTACCCTATGGATCGAATCCATGTTTCAGGCCGCACTTCAGCCTGTGATGCTTTTCAACACCGGTGAACCAGTCTACGCAAGAATTTCGCGATAGTCGAACCGGCCCTGTTCCGGACCTCCCAGTCCCCTTTTCGGCCTGTGACCAGCATTATCAGTCACAAAGCCGGGTGGGCACGCGGGAGCTCCGCAGAACAGCATAAGGTAGTTTACGTCGAATCCCATCATCCAGCCCACGAGCTGCCTGCGAAGAACGGTACATAGATGTCTGCCGGAACAACTGCCGCCCGCATTTCACAGCGAATCTCAGCCATTGCCGAGTCCGCCACCCTTGCCGTTGACGCCAAGGCCAAGGCACTGAAGGCCGCGGGTCGTCCCGTGATTGGTTTCGGTGCCGGGGAACCGGATTTCCCCACTCCCGATTACATTGTCCAGGCAGCCATCGAGGCAGCCGGGCAGCCGAAGTATCACCGTTACTCACCCGCGGGCGGGCTGCCGGAACTGAAGAAAGCCATTGCCGACAAAACCCTCCGGGACTCGGGCTACAAGGTTGATCCGGCCCAGGTCCTGGTGACCAACGGCGGCAAGCAGGCTGTGTACAACACCTTCGCCACGTTGGTGGATCCGGGCGATGAGGTCATCATCCCCACCCCGTTCTGGACCACCTACCCGGAGGCCATCCGCCTGGCCGGTGGCGTGCCTGTCGAGGTTTTCGCCGGCCCGGAGCAGGGCTACCTGGTGACGATTGACCAGCTTGAGGCCGCCGTCACGGACAAGACCAAGATCCTCCTGTTCGTTTCTCCGTCAAACCCGACCGGCGCCGTCTACAGCCCGGAGCAGGTTGCGGAGATCGGCAGGTGGGCTGCAGCCAAGGGCCTGTGGGTTGTCACCGACGAAATCTACGAGCACCTGACCTATGACGGCGTGGAGTTCACCTCCATCGCCACGGCGGCCCCGGAGCTTGGCGACAAAGTTGTCATCCTTAACGGCGTGGCAAAGACGTACGCCATGACCGGTTGGCGCGTGGGCTGGATGATCGGCCCCACGGACGTCATCAAGGCCGCCACCAACCTGCAGTCACACGCGACGTCCAACGTCTCCAACATCATGCAGATCGCAGCCGCCGCTGCCCTCACGGGTCCGCTGACCGCCGTCGACGAGATGAAGGTTGCCTTCGACCGCCGCCGCAAGGCGATAGTGGCTGGCCTCAACGCGATTGACGGCGTTGAATGCCCGACGCCGACTGGCGCCTTCTACGTGTACGCGGACGTCCGCGGGCTGCTGGGCAAGGAGTTCGAGACCTCGAACGGTCCGGTCCGGCCGACCACTTCTGCTGAACTCGCCGCACTGATCCTCGACGAAGTCGAGGTGGCCGTGGTTCCGGGCGAGGCATTCGGCCCTTCGGGCTACGTCCGGCTTTCCTACGCGCTGGGCGATGACGACCTCGCTGAGGGTGTCCGCCGCATCCAGGAATTCCTGGGCAAGGCCAAATAGCAACAGCCAAGCGACGCTCTCCCACCAGGACAGGTGGGAGAGCGTTCGCGTTTAAGGCCTGGGATGTGAGCGGGCGTTAGAGGAGGCGTCGCTCTGCGGCCCACTTGGTGAGCTCGTGGCGGCTGGAGAGCTGGAGCTTCCGCAGGACAGCCGAGACATGCGTTTCCACCGTCTTGATGGAGATGAACAGCTCCTTTGCAACTTCCTTGTAGCTGTATCCCCTGGCGATGAGCCGCATGACTTCGAGTTCCCGGGCAGAGAGCTTGTCCAGTTCATCATCGGCGATGTCCGCCGGAGCCGTCCCGAACGCGTCCAGCACGAATCCAGCGAGCCGTGGGGAGAACACGGCGTCGCCATCGGCAACCCGGATCACGGCATCGGAAATCTCCTTGCCGGAAATGGTCTTGGTAACGTAACCGCGGGCTCCGGCCCGGATCACTGAGACCACGTCCTCCGCGGCGTCGGAAACACTCAGGGCCAGGAAGCTGGTGGTGCCCAGCAAAGCGGAGGAACCGGCGATGACTTCACGGCCGCCGCCACCCAATCCCCCGGGAAGGTGAACGTCCAGGAGCACCACCTCGGGGCGGGTCTCCGCGATCACCGCAATGGCCTGCTCCACCGTGCCGGCTTCGCCCACCACGTCCATGCGTGCGTCAAGATCGGCCTTCAACCCTGAGCGGAAAATGGTGTGGTCATCCACGATCACCACGCGTACGCTGCGTCCTGGGCCACCATCGGGGTTGATCGTCATTGCTTCATTTCTCCGTTCCGGGCTTCACTGCTTCGCGGTTCACTGCTTCGGGCTTCACTGACGAGGGTTTCACCTTTTCGCTGCTCACCCGCATCCGAAGGAGCCGACGGTAGGGCCAACCGGACTTCCGTGCCGTCGCTGCTGCTGTTGATGACCGCGGTGCCACCGTGCCGTTTCATTCGGCCGATGATCGATTCCTTGACGCCCAGTCGATCGTCGGGCACGGCGTCAAGGACAAAACCGGGACCCCGGTCCTTGATGAAGATCTCAGTGTTGCCCTCGGTACTCTCAAGGTAAACCGAGACCGTTCCGCCACCATGCCGGGCCGCATTGAGCATCGCTTCCCTGGCCGCCTGCACCAGGGCCTCGTGCCGTTCCGTCATTTCGGTATCGCCCACTGTGACCACTTCAACTGCGTTGCCGTGGGAGTCCTCAACTTCGGCCGCGATCGACTTGATCCGCTCAGCCAGGAGGCCTGTTTCCTTGGCCGGGTCGCTGAAGAGCCAGGCCCGCAGTTCGCGTTCCTGTGCGCGTGCAAGGCGGACGACGTCCTGTTCGGATCCCGCCCTCCGCTGGATAAGTGCCAGTGTCTGGAGCACAGAGTCATGTAGATGGGCGGCGATTTCGGCGCGCTCGGTCTCACGGACACGTCCGGCCCGCTCGGTTTCCAGATCCTTCCAGAACTTCAGCCCCCAGGGCAGCAATACCAAGGCAACGCCACCCAGGACAGCCACGGAGGCCAGCAGGGCAAGCCAGGTCTGTTCCCACGAGCCCGAACCGGACACCATCACCAGGACGCCTGCCACAACCAGCGCCAGGCCCGCTGCGAGGCGGACCCAGCCACCGGCCTGGTCCGCTTTTGTCTTGTCCACCAGGCCCGCCCTGCGGGTTTCATCCAGCTGCATCCACGCGATGGCCGCTCCACCCAGGATGGCCGCTGCGGGAATCAGAGTCCCCAAAGGTACGTCAACACCGAATTGGCGGGCGATCAGGATGGCGGCCACCAGCAGCAGCGCAGCACCGAGGAGGATCTCCTTGCCGTACTGGATCTTCCGGAAGGAGAACCAGGAGCCCAGCGGGTTGCCGTCCCACCAGCTTCCAGGCGGATTTGGGACGTCCTCTGCAACTGCTGCGGCCGGCCCCGTGGTTCCGGCCGCCACCGAGCCACCACCCGCCGCACCAGCCACCACCGGTCCGCTGAAAGCCGCCGGTGCGGGTCCGGCGTCGTACGTTTGTTGCGGCCGCGCCGCATCCATTTTTCCGGGGACCACTGGCGGCAGGCTGACGGCAGGAGCAATGGGCGACGCCGGGCGGCGGGCATTGCGTTTGGCACTCTCATCCGCGGTGGGAACCATGGTCCACAGCCACGCATAGAACGCCACGCCTGCGCCGCCGGCAAAGCAGGCCAGCACCATGCCCAGCCGCACGAACTTGACCGGCCACCCCAGGTGATCCGCCAGTCCGCTGCAGACGCCCGCGATCATGCGGTCGCTGCTGCGGACCAGCGGGGGGCGTTCAACGGCGGTTGTCATGTACCAATCCAAACACGGATCAGGGTTCCCCGAACCGGATTCCGGCAGGGTCAGGGGCTCTCTCAGGGATCATTCAGGGTATCCCCCAGTAGAGGGCAAGCAGGCCTGGACGGCAGGATCGAAGTATGAACGCGAACAGCATGAACCCAGAGGAACCCGGAACGCCCGGCACCGCCGGCCCTTCCGGCTCCAGCGGCACCGCTGGCCCTTCCGGCTCCGCCGGCCCTTCCGACTCCGGCGCTTCCGGATCAACCTCCGGCGCTTCCGGATCAACCTCCGGGGCTTCGGACCAGCCCACCGCCGGATCGTCTGCCGGGACGGGCCCTGCAGCCGGCAGCTATGCGCCAGCGGGCGAAGTTCCCCAGGCGCCCCAGCAGAACTTCTTCGACTGGATCCGCAGCCAAGGCATCCGCCGCGGACCTGACCGCTGGATCGGCGGAGTTTCCAGTGGAGTGGCCCACCGGTTCGGCATTGATCCGCTGATCGTCCGCGGAATCTTCATTGTCCTGGCGCTCTTCGCCGGAGTCGGGGTTCTCCTCTACGGCATCGCGTGGGCACTCCTGCCCGAACCGGACGGCCGGATCCACGTCCAGGAGGCAGGCGCCGGGCGCTGGTCGGGAGGAATGACAGGCGCGCTCATCACCGTCATCATCGGACTTCCAAGCCTGGGCCGCGGTTTCTGGGGATGGGGTTGGAACGGACTGCCCGGCCTGTTCTGGACGCTGTTCTGGATGGGCGGTGTCTTCTACCTGATCTACTTCCTGGTCCAGCGGAACAAGGCGTCAAAAGGGGCCACTCCCATGAGACCGCAGAACTACGCGGCCGCACCCGGCGGAACCGCCGCCTACGGCCCTCCGGCCGCCTACCCGGCCTCCCCGGCTGCGACAAACAACACCGGCGTACCTGTCTACGGTGCGGGCACTCCTTCGGGACCCCGCAGCGGAGCCCATGCTCCGGGCGGGTACGGTTCCGGGCCGACCCCTCCTTCAGGTCCGCGGCCGCCGTATGGCCCCACTCCCCCGCAAGGCTGGGCCCCGAAGCCGGTCACGCCCAAACGCAAAGGACCCGGCGCCGCCATCGTCGCAGTGTCGGCAGGTGCAGCGCTTCTGGCCGGCGGCACGTTGAAGGCGCTCGACGCCGGTCACGTCATCGACCTGGGCAACACTGCCAACGCTGTGGTGTGGGCTACGGCCGCAGCCGTATTGGGCCTGGGCATTGTGATCGCCGGGCTCCGGGGAAGGACCTCGGGATTCCTGGGCTTCCTGGCCGTGGTCGCACTGATCATTGGAGGAATCTTCAACGTGGTTCCCAGGAACGGCGACCGCTGGACATTCCATGATGTCAATTGGGCACCGACCAGCTTGGAGCAGGCAAAACAGGGCATCAGTGTCACCGGCGCCAAGGGCACTGTGGACCTGAGCAATGTCGCAACCACGCCGCCACTGATCTCCGAGGTCCTGGTCCCGGTGGACGCCACCGCCAGCAACGTCACTGTCATCATCCCCGACGACGTTCCCGTGGAGGTCAAGGCGGACATGACCTTCGGCAACCTGAACGAGCGCGGGGCCGACCGCGGTGGACGCCTCCAGGACGACCGAACCCTCTACAACACCGGGAAACCGGGGGCCAACCTCGTTGTGGAAATTGACGGAACCTTCAGCAACGTGACCATCAAGGAAGGAAACTGACATGAGCACGAACGAGCCTTTCGAAACCCCCGGGTCACAGCCCACCGAGCCACTGCCCAAGGGAACCCGCCCTACCGAGGCCCTGCCGAAGCCCGGCCTTAAGCAGATCCCCCTGACGCCCCCCTTGGAGCCTGCCTTCCGGGTGGAACAAGAGGAGGAGGCCGATCCCACGCAGGCACGCATTGGAACCGTGGTGTGGGGGCTGATCGTGGTGGCTCTGGCTGCACTGATCGTCATTTCCACTCTTGGCTGGGTGTCCTTGAACGGTACGTATGTGCTGATCGGCCTGATGATCGGAGCCGGCGCCGCCTTGGTGGTCGGCGGACTCCTCTCGGCCCGCAAGGGAACCGGGAAATCCACGAACCCCGCCCCTTGATCCATCCAATCCACGTGACAAAGCAACCACAACAGGGAAGTGTGTAGCCATGGACAAGTTCTTCAGCATCATCAGGGGCTTCGGCCTGAAGCGGGGACCACAACGCTGGCTGGGCGGCGTATGCGGAGGCATTGCCGCGAAGCTCAGGGTGGACGTAGCTTATGTCCGGGTGGCTTTCCTGCTTTTCTGCCTGCTTCCGGGACCGGCAGTGGTGGTGTACATCCTCGGCTGGCTCATCCTTCCGGACCAGAACAGCAAGATCGCGCTCGAATCCTTCATCAGCCAACGGTCCCGGTAACCAGCTGGACAAACCCGGACACACAGGAAGCGCCCCGTCAACCGGCGGGGCGCTTTTTGCTGATTTCGGCCATGTTTCGAGCACCGCACAATTGGACTCAAAGGTAACCGTTTGTGTCGCACCCCACATGCCCGTCTACAATCATGGGGAGCTCAGCGTGGCGCTCTTGCACGTATTCCTCCAAGCCATGAGTGAGCAAACATGAAAATTGGCATTCTTACCAGCGGTGGCGACTGCCCCGGACTCAACGCAGTGATCCGGGGAGCAGTCCTCAAAGGCATCGCCATCCACGGCCAGGAATTCGTCGGCTTCCGCGACGGCTGGCGCGGCGTGGTCGAAGGCGATGTCATCGACATTCCCCGCACCATGGTCCGCGGCATCGCCAAGCAGGGTGGAACCATTCTGGGAACTTCCCGCACCAACCCGTTCGAAAACGGTGGCGGCCCGGATGTCATCAAGGCCCACATGGAACGTTTGGGGATCGACGCAATCATCGCGATCGGTGGCGAGGGAACCCTGGCTGCGGCCAAACGCCTCACCGACGCCGGCCTGAAAATCGTTGGCGTGCCCAAGACGGTGGACAACGACCTCGACGCCACTGACTACACCTTCGGCTTTGACACCGCAGTCCAGATCGCCACCGAAGCCATCGACCGGCTCCGCACCACGGGCGAATCGCACCACCGCTGCATGATCGCCGAGGTCATGGGTCGCCACGTTGGCTGGATTGCCCTCCACGCAGGCATGGCGGCCGGCGCCCACGCGATCCTGATTCCGGAGCAGAAGGCCAGCATCGAACAGATCACCGAATGGGTCCAGGAAGCCCACGACCGTGGCCGTGCGCCCTTGGTGGTTGTGGCGGAGGGCTTCGTTCCGGACCACATGGAATCCCCGCACTCCGAGCGTGGCCTGGATACTTTCGGCCGGCCCCGCCTGGGTGGCATCGCCGACCAGCTGGCCCCCGAGATCGAGGCCCGTACCGGCATTGAAACCCGCGCCACCATCCTCGGACACATCCAGCGCGGTGGCGTACCCACCGCCTACGACCGCGTCCTTGCTACCCGGCTCGGCATGGCTGCCATCGACTCCGTGGTCGAAGGCCGCTGGGGCACCATGGTTGCCCTCAAGGGCACGGACATCTCGCACGTGGGCTTCGAGGAAGCCCTCGGCAAGCTCAAGACCGTGCCGCAGCACCGCTACGACGAAGCATCGGTCCTGTTCGGCTAGGCTGAATCCATGACTCTGGAGCCCACGTCCGCTGCCATCATCCAGCTGGCGTGGGCTCGCCATTTGGGGCTCGACGACGACGCTTTCGCCGGCGCTGCTGCCGAGCTCTCCTCTGAGGGGACTACTCCGGGCGACGCTGGCGCCAGGATCATCCGCGTTGACGACTCAGCCCGCGCGCTGGTCTTCCTGCGCTTGTTCGGCGTCTCGGCCCTGGTGGGTCCGCAGTGGGCGATTGATGCGGCGGCCGGAATCCCCGATACCGAATTGGCCCAGCACGTGACGTTGTTGACTCTGACGCGGTCGCACGGTGGGCACGGACTTGGATCGTCGGCCCTGTTCTTCGCGGACGACCTTCCCCTGCAGCAGCCGTCCGAGGACCTCACCGTTTCGCACGGCAACCCCGAGGCCATCAGTCTTGAAGGACTCTGCCCTCCGGACGACGTGAATGAAGTGGGACTCCACAATCTGGAACACCGGTTCACCATCATGCATCCGGAAGAGGAGCAGCCCACCCCTGTAGCCTGCGGGGCCTACTCCGAGTGGGAGGGCATCCTGGCCAACATGGGAGTCCTGGTGGCTCCCCCGTGGCGCAGGCGCGGAATCGGGACGCTGGCCGCTTCGATCGCCGCGCACGAAGCCCTCGCTGCGGGGCTGACCCTGCAATGGAAAGCCGACGTCAGCAACACCGGAGCGCTCGCCATGGCCCGCAGCCTTGGCTTCGCCACGGGCGGGCTCCACGCGAGCGTGCTCCTGGGCTGATTCTGCTCAGAGTTTTGTCCAGCCGATACCCTTCAGGCGGCCTCCCCGGGGCATCAGCTGGACAAACAATCTACTCTTAGCGCGGGAGTTCGGCGTCAGCTGCCTCAGCCTGGACCGGCGGCTTGGCACCCCAACCGGAAACGGACTTCGGTTTGCCGAAGAACAAGGTGACGACGGCGCCCAGCAGGATCGCGAAGGCCGGCAGCAGGATGGACTGGCTCATCGCCGTCGAGAATCCTGCGTGCAGGAATTCCGGCAAAGTGCCGCCCATGGATACCTCGCCGACAGGCGCACCCGCTGGTGCGGCAGGAAGCTCAGCCGCCAGCCGGGACTGGATCAGGGCAGCGATCGCGGCCGAACCCAGCACGGCACCGATCTGGCGTGTGGTGTTGAAGACGCCCGAGCCCGCACCGGCCTGGCGCGGTTCCAGGTTGCGGGTGGTGGCGTTGGACACCGGCCCCCAAATGAAGGCGTTGGCAACACCTTGCAAGGCGCTGGGCAGCAGGAACATCCAGATGGGAGTGTCCGGACCCAGCAAGGAAGCGGTCCAGAACAGGGCCGCGGAGAGGCATACCAGGCCAAAGGACGCGAACCATCGGGGGTTGGCCCGGTCGATCAGCTTGCCCACGAACGGGGCCAGGGCACCTGAGATCACTGCCATGGGGATCATGAGCAGGGCCGACTGCGTGGGTGTCAGGCCCCGGACTGTCTGGTAATAGAAGATGGTGGGCAACGGGAAGGCTGTCACCGTGAAGCCGACGGCCATGATGGCGGTGTTGCCCAAGGAGAAATTGCGCTCCTTGAACAGGCCCAGGGGAAGCAGCGGCTCACCACCGCGGCGTTCAAGGATCCACTGCCAGAGGACGAAGACCACCAGAACCGCAAGGCCGGTGATGATCAGGCCCCACACGGAAATGAAGCCGGTCACGGTGCCCCACTTGTAGGTCTGGCCTTCCTGGATTCCGAAGACCAGCAGGAACATCCCCACGGCGGAAAGCAGCACGCCCAGGACGTCGAACGAGTGGCTGTGCGTGGTCAGCTTGGGCACGAACCGGGTGACCAGGATGAAGGCGACAAGACCGATGGGGACGTTGACGAAGAAGATCCACTCCCAGCCGAGGCTGTCCACCAGCACGCCGCCCAGGATGGGGCCGACCAGTACGGCCATGCCTGCCGTGGCTCCCCACAGACCCATGGCTGCACCGCGCCGGTCCGGCGGGAAGATGCGGGTAATGACGGCCATGGTCTGGGGCGTCATCATCGCGGCGCCCAGGCCTTGGACAGCCCTGGCTGCGATCAGCATGGTCACGTCACCGGAGAGTCCGCACCACAGGGATGCCAAAGTAAAGACGACCAGGCCGATGAGGTACAGGTTCTTGGGCCCGAAGCGGTCGCCAAGCCTGCCGGTGATGAGAAGAGGTACCGCATAGGCCAGCAGGTAGGCGCTGGTGACCCAGATGACGGCGTTGATGTCTGTGTTCAGGCCTTCCATGATCCGCGGATTCGCGACCGACACAATGGTGGTGTCGATGAGGATCATGAAGAAGCCCACCACGAGTGACCACAATGCGGGCCATGGCTTAGCTATGTTTTCCAAGGGATTCCTTTGGCTTGTTTGAAAGTCCGGTGAGGGCAGGGCGGGGTTCGTCCCAAGGCAGCTGCCCGGTGCCCAACTCCTCAAGGAGACCGCGGATCCACGCGATCTCGGTTCGAAGCATGGCTTGCTGATAAGTGATGTCGATCCAGTACTTGCGGTCCAGGCCCTTGGCCGTCACAGCCTCCTGGGCGTGGATCAGGAAGTCGAGGTCGGCGTTCAAGGCGGCCACCCGGTCCTCCAGGAGGCCGGTCACCACCTTGGCCGGGAGATGGTGCGCTTCGGCAATGGCATGGGGAAAGACGGGGTATTCGTTGACGGGAGCGGCGAGCATGGCCTGAAGCCGTGCGTCCAACGCCGCGTGTCCGGCCTCCGTAATCCGATAGGTGGTCCGCTCGGGACGGTTGCCTTCGCGCTCCGTCCCTGTCGCCTCCACGAGTCCGTGTTCCTCAAGCCGGCCGACCGCGTGATAGAGCGTGCCCGGACGGACCTTCACCAACCGGTCCTCGTGACGGGCCATCAGCAACTGGTACATCTCGTAGGGATGCATGGGTTGCTCGGCGAGAAGCGCCAGCGACGCAACGCCCAACGGCGTCAACTCAGCACTTTTGGCCACAGCCTGCCCCTCCCAACAAGAATATTCCACAACAACTATTCCACGTGGAGTAATCAGGCGCAAGTAACCCCGGCTGCAGCAGCAGCCGGGGTTACTTGGAAGAATGGGTCAGCCCAGGAGGGCCAGGATTTCCGTCCGGGCGAACATCGAGGCGGCGTCGCGCGCACTGGGCGTCCCGGCGTCGGGATCCGCTCCCGCATCCAGCAAAGCCCTGGCGACCCCGGTGTATCCCTTGAAAACGGCACCCGCGAGGGGCGTCTGTCCGCGGTCGTTCGCAGCGTTGACATCCGCGCCATGGTGGATGATCAGCTGCACCGCGTCCTCATGTCCGTGGTAGGCCGCGAGCATCAGCAGCGAGTCGCCTGCCGCATTGGTGAGGGTGGCGGGGGCTCCGGCATTCAAGTAGCCCCGGAGCAGCTCCGTGTCTCCCCCGCGGGCGGCGTCGAACAAGGCGTGGGCCAAGGCCAGCGTCTCCTCATCGGGGCCGGTCTGGGGGTTGGTGGCAGCAGGGCCATCACTTGGGGTCATCGGTGGGGTCCCTTCAGGAATCCGGTCTGGCGCCCGACAACCTGTCCGGCGTCGGGGGCGACGATCACTTCCTGGGCTGCAATGTAAGGCTCCTCGCCGTCCATTACTGTGAGGGTTTCCTCCGCCGAAACGGACCGCTTGATCACGGCCAAAGCCACAGGCCCCATCTCGAAGTGCTGCGCCACCGATGTCAGAGTACCCACCTTGCGTTCCCCGGCAAAGACAACACTGCCCACAGCCGGCAAGGTGTGCTGGGAACCGTCGAGCTGGAGGAATACCAACCGCCGGGGAGGGTGTCCAAGATTGTGCACCCGCGCGATGGTTTCCTGGCCCTTGTAGCATCCCTTGTTCAGATGCACCGAGGTGCGCAGCAGATCGAGCTCATGCGGAATCGTCTTCTCATCGGTCTCCGCGCCCAGACGGGGCCGCCAGGCGGCCACCCTCAACGCGTCCGCAGCCATGGCGCCGGCCAGCGGGAGACCCTCCACCGCACTCTCAAGCTCAGCTGCAGGAACCAGGTATTCGAACCAGGTCCGCTCCAGCCCGGGGTGCGATTCCTCGGGCACGATGCTGTACGCGTAGCCACCCGGACCGACGTGCGGCCATGGATCCTCCCAGACGAGGCGGGAGGAGAACTGCTCCAGCGGCTTGGTGGCTCCCACCACGGCCCACTGCTCCGAGACGTCGTGGATCTCGACCCGGAGCATGAATTTCATTTTGTTCAGCCAGTCAGCCAAGGGTGCCGCTTCAGCTGCTTCGACGATCAGCCAGGTGGTGCCGCCGTCGTCGATAACCCGCGCGTCGAACTCAATGCGGCCCTGGACGCTCAACAACAGAAGTTCGCTGGAGACACCTGCCTGCAGGTTGGTGAGCTGCTGGGAGGACAGCGTGTTCAGCCAGCTCAGCCGGTCCGGGCCGGCCACAGTCACCACGCCGCGGTGGGAAAGATCCACGACGGCGGTGCCCGCTGCCAAAGCGCGCTGCTCACGCAACGGTTCGCCATAGTGCGCCGCGACACCTTCGTCCAGGCCGGTATCTTCGACGGCGCCAGGGCGCGACAACAGAGGGCTCTTGTAAGTCATATGTAGTAGAAGTCCTTGCGGCTCAGGGGTATTCCGGATTGGGCAATTTTTCGGTTCAACGGTATTCGGGATTATCAAAATCGAACCGGGTGCCCGCTTTCCACTCCTCCGGCAGGTTGCCGTAGGCGGGAATGCCGCCGGCATCGCGCAGGAGCTTGGCCATGTGCAACAGGTTCCAGGTCATGAAAGTGGTGTTCCTGTTAGTAAAATCACTCTCCGGACCGCCGGATCCTTCATCCAAATAGCTGGGACCAGGGCCAACAGCGCCGATCCATCCGGCATCGGCCTGCGGTGGGATCGTGAAACCTATGTGCTGGAGGCTGTAGAGCACATTCATGGCACAGTGCTTGATGCCGTCCTCGTTGCCGGTGATCAGGCAACCGCCCACCTTCGGGTAGAAAGCCCATTGACCCTTGCTGGTCAGCTCACCGGAGTGGGCGTACAGCCGCTCAATGAGTTTCTTGGTCTGGGAGGAGTTGTCGCCCAACCAAATGGGACCGGCAACAACCACGATGTCGGCCTCGCGGACAGCTGGATAGAGCTCAGGCCATTCGTCCGTCTTCCAGCCATGTTCACGCATGTCCGGATAGACACCGCTGGCGATGTCGTGGTCCACGGTGCGGATGAGGCTGGTTGTGACGCCCTGCTTCTCCATGATGTCCCGGCTGATCCGGATCAGGCCATCGGTATTGCTGAGCTGCGGGGAGGGCTTCAGCGTGCCGTTGAAAAAGACGGCTTTGAGGCCCTCGTAACCCCCGGGTTTGGAATTTTCGGTCACTGTCTGCTCCTTCTGCCTGGCGTGCTGCGCGGAACGTACGGTGAACCCTTGGGTCAGGAAACCTTGTGCAGGAACGCCGATGCGTGGGCTTCGAGGGTCTTGCCGTTGGCAGCGACGTCCCAGCGCCACAGGAGGTTGCCATCCACCAAGCCGAAGATCCGGGTGGCTGCAGTGTATTCCTTGGAGTGGCTCCCGCGCATCACCATGTCGGTGCTCAGTTGGATCTGGGGTCCCTTGATCTGGCCGTAGTAAAGCTCGGTGATTCCACCGGGGTGGGCGATCGAAACGGAGATATCGAAGCCACCGTCCTTGTTGCGGCGTTCTTCGACCTCGTCTGCCGTTTTGAGAACGGGAACAATATCGGCCGGAATCAGTCCAGGGCCGCCGTCGCCTTCCTCAAGTTTCCGTTCCAGCGCCCAGAACCCGGTCTCCACCGTCAACGGGCGCAACTTTGCGCCGGCGTCGTCGCTGATCCAGGTCTCGGCCCGGTACTGCAGGTACGGCAGGCCGTTGTGGGTGAACGAAACGTGCTGGACGAAATGTTCCGAATCCTCGTCGCCGCTGCCGAGCCGGCCGCGGCCCTCCCACTCACCAATGAGCCAGGAAAGCGGAACGAGTTCGGGAGTCAGATCTGTGGGGATCTCAATAGGCACAACGGTTACCTCGGTTGGGCTGCAGAACCAGAAGGCTTACTTCTGGCCCTTGAAAAGGCGGTAGACAACAAATCCCGCAAACCACGCCATGGCGATGCTGGCCAGGCCAAGGAGAACGAGGAAGAAGATTTCAAATGCGAGTACAGACATGATGCAATCCTAACCGTTAGTAGATGAGTAGTTTGTCTATGAAGTATGCCAAGGCACCCACGGCCCAGACCGGGGCTACACCCATTCCAACAGCTGCCGGAATGTTAAGCCTCCCCCGCCTGAGGGTGGTCATGCGGCGGAAACACACCAGTACCGAACCCACCACGACACCCACCAAGGCAGCGGGCAGTACCGCGATGTCCGAGAAAACCAGGCCGGCGAGAGGACCCATGAGGCCCGCCATGACCACCCCGAGCGGCGCCACGATGCGGTCCGGCCAACGGATGATGCATACCAACAGGGCAACAGCTGCGCTCAGGCCGGCAACCAGGACCATTTCCTTGACGCCATTGAACCTGGCACCGGCTATCCAGCCCGCGCCCAGGCAATTCAGCAGCACGCCGGCACTGCAGCCAAGCGTGGACTCCAGGCGTTGGGCCTGGCCGGTGCCCCGGACGAGCTGGACAATGAAGACGGACATAACACCCAGGGCGACAAATGCCGGAGTTCCGTCGAGAAAGCCGGGGGCAGGCAGGTACGCGGCCGTTACTGCCGATCCCGCGCCGGCCAATCCGATGACGGCTGCCAGCGTCTTCTTGGCAGGAACGCCCAGGAAATGCGGCCAGCCGATGCCCACTGCTGCAGACGCCGCAATGCCCACCCCCACCATGGCTTCCCGGGAAACGAAGGTGCTGGCCACGATGGCCGCGAGCGCCACGAGTCCGAATACCCCGATGCTCCAAGACTTCACTGTGTGCCCGACCTCAATCCGATGCGCCTTCTACGGCCTCCCGACAATCCTGCCTTATACCGACCCAATATGTCGTAATTCCCCTGCCAGGCCGTCACGAATCCATGTGTCACAGGGCACTGATGGGTATACTCAGACTTCAACAGCGCACTGTCCCGGCCTCGATCCCGTCACAACGGGCAAGGGCCGCAGGGCGCTGGGACCGGCCGGTGAAACTCCGGTTTCGACGCCCGATGATGCGCGTACAGCCCATTGGAGGAACTATGTCGCACATCCTGCTCCTGACGAACAGCACCGGCTCTTCGGTGGACATTTTGCCTGCCTTGGAGTTGTTGAACCACCGTGTGCACATCCTCCCGGCAGAACCAACCGCTTTGCTCGAAACCGACCCCACGGACATAGTTTTCCTCGATGCCCGCAAGGACCTGGTGGGGGCCCGCTCGCTGACGCAGTTGCTCAAGGCCACCGGACTCAGCGCACCTTTGATGCTGATCCTTACCGAGGGCGGCATGGCTGCCGTTTCTTCGGCCTGGGCCGTGGATGACATCGTGCTCGACTCCGCCGGACCTGCCGAGGTGGAAGCCCGCATCCGGCTGGCCATGGCACGTGCCGTGCCCGGCGAGGAAGAGACCCAGACTGAGATCCGGGCCGCCGGCGTCGTTATTGACGAAGCCAGCTACACCGCCCGTGTCAGCGGCCAACCCCTGAACCTGACGTTCAAGGAGTTCGAGCTCCTGAAATACCTGGCACAGCACCCCGGCCGGGTATTCACCCGGCAGCAACTGCTGACGGAGGTCTGGGGCTATGACTACTACGGAGGCACCCGGACGGTGGACGTCCACATCAGGCGTCTTCGCGCCAAGCTTGGCGTAGACCACGAAAACCTCATCAGCACGGTCCGCAACGTCGGCTACAGGCTCACTCTGGTGCGGTTGCCTGACGACGAGCTCTCCGAAGCCTGACATATTGAGAAAAGGAAAGGCCGGGATCCACACGGATCCCGGCCTTCCTTGCATTGCTTGGTGGAGGACATACGGGTCGAACGTATCGAGGCCACCCCACTGGTGGATCCCCCCTGTACCCGGCCAAAGCCGAATGAGATAACGACACTACCGCCGTTGCTCCGAGACATCAAATCCCAGGGCTTGCCCGGGGCGTATAGCCTTGCACCATGAGTCATGCGCACCCGGAGAACTGGCCTGTACTGATCATCAAGGGCGCTTTGGACGCCGAACTCCTCAGGGATTTCAAGACACTCACTGCCGCGGCGGAGGAATCCGACGGGAACCCGCCCCTGTCCGAGCAGACCCTGGTGATGCTGCGCGGAGCCGACGGGGGTGACCATTCCGTCCAGTCGTTCGCGCTCTACGCGCCAACCGAGGATTCAGATCCGGCGACCGCCGAAGACCTGGCGGGAATCGCCGTCGTCGTTGAAGCGCCGGACGCGAGCGGTGTGCTGGAACTGGCCGTCCATCCCAGTTACCGGAACCAGGGGGTGGCCGGACGGCTTTTGGACGCACTGCACAACGAACGGAGCCTTGAAGGCCTCAGCGCATGGTCGCACGGCGACCACGAGGCCGCTGCGCAGTTGGCCACCCGTTTCGGCTACGGGCCGGTGCGGGAGTTGTGGAAGATGCGGCTGATGTCTTCAACGTCCGCCCTGCCCGACGCCGTCCTCCCGGACGGTGTTTCGCTGCGCGCCTTCGTGCCGGGCCAGGACGAACAGGCATGGCTGGCCGCCAACCGCGCCGCATTTTCCCACCACCCCGAGCAGGGTTCCATGACCCTGGAAGACCTCGAGGCACGGAAAGCAGAGGACTGGTTCGATCCCGAAGGCTTCTTCCTGGCCGTCAACACCGCCGGGGAACTCCTGGGATTCCACTGGACCAAGGTCCACCCCGGGCAAGGGCCGCACCCGGCGATCGGCGAGGTCTACGTGGTGGGAGTGACTCCGGCTGCACAGGGTTTGGGACTCGGCAAAGCCTTGACTGTTGCCGGAATCAAACACCTGCAGGACAAGGGCCTCCATGCCGTGATGCTGTACGTGGACGCCGACAACGAGGCAGCTGTGGCCCTATACCAGAAATTGGGATTCGTCCGCTGGGACACCGATGTGATGTACGGTCCGTTAACGAAAAATTAACCTGGCGGGATCACCGCGGGGAAAGGCGGTGGCTCGTTGGATTCGGACACCGCGATTGCTTGTAATGTGGGAGACAAACCCAGTCCTGAGCTTAGGAGAGCCCCATGCAGCCGGACCCCGTCGGCATCGCCGGATCCACCTCTAAGGGGGCGACACTGCCTCCGCGCTTCGGATCGTCGGAAGTGCCGGCCTCGCGGGCCACCCAGGACCGCATCGATATCCCCGAATTCGCACCAAGCTTGGAACCCGAAGGCGACATCTCCCCGGACCGCTTCCTGGACCGCGAGCTCAGCTGGCTTGCCTTCAACTCCCGCGTGCTGGAACTTGCCGAAGATCCTGATCTTTTCCTGCTGGAACGCGTCAACTTCCTCTCGATCTTCGCTTCCAACCTGGACGAGTTCTTCATGGTCCGCGTGGCCGGCCTCAAACGCCGTATCGCCACCGGACTCGCTGTCCCCTCCCCCGCTGGGCTCAGCCCCATCGAGGTGCTCGAACAGATCGGTGAAGAGGCGCACAAGCTGCAGGAACGCCACGCCCGCGTTTTCGCCGAGCAAATCCGGCCGGCCCTTGCCTACGAACACATCCACCTCATGCATTGGAATGAGCTGGATGAAGATGCCCGCCAGCGCATCAGCGTCATGTTCCAGGAGAAGGTCTTCCCCATCCTGACTCCCCTTGCCGTGGATCCTGCCCACCCCTTCCCGTACATTTCGGGACTCTCCCTGAACCTGGCCGTGATTGTCAGCAACCCGATCAGCGACAAGGAGCTCTTCGCCCGCGTCAAGGTTCCGGACCAGCTGCCCCGCCTGATCTCCGTGGATGGGCCGCGCGCAGGTGCCATTCCCGGCCGCGTTGCCCGGTTCATCGCGCTGGAAGAAGTCATCGCCGTCCACCTGGACAAGCTCTTCCCCGGCATGGAGGTCCTGGAACACCACACCTTCCGCGTGACCCGCAACGAGGACCTGGAAGTTGAAGAGGACGACGCCGAGAACCTTCTGCAGGCGTTGGAGAAGGAACTGCTGCGGCGCCGGTTCGGCCCTCCCGTGCGTTTGGAAGTCACCACGGACATCAACCCGAACATCAAGGCCCTCCTGATCCGGGAACTGGGTGTTGAGGAGTCCGAGGTCTACTCCGTGCCAGCGCCGCTGGACCTGCGCGGGCTGTCCGCGATCAGCGGCATCGATCGTGCCGACCTCCACTACCCCAAGCACGTCCCGCACACCTCCCGCTACCTCAATGAGTCCGAGACTTCCAAAGCCGCTAACGTCTTCGCGGCCATGCGCCGCAGGGACATCCTGCTCCACCACCCTTACGACTCCTTCTCCACCTCCGTCCAGGCGTTCCTTGAGCAGGCTGCAGCGGACCCCAAGGTCCAGGCCATTAAGCAGACCCTGTACCGGACATCCGGTGACTCCCCGATCGTGGACGCCTTGATCGATGCTGCGGAGGCCGGGAAGCAGGTTCTGGCCCTGGTGGAGATCAAGGCCCGTTTTGACGAGCAAGCCAACATCTCCTGGGCGCGCAAGCTGGAACAGGCCGGCGTCCACGTGGTCTACGGCATCGTTGGCCTGAAGACCCACTGCAAGCTGTCCCTGGTGGTGCGCCAGGAAGTGGATGGCCTCCGCCGCTACTGCCACATCGGTACAGGCAACTACCACCCCCGCACCGCCCGCTACTACGAAGACCTTGGTTTGCTGACGGCCAACGAACAGGTGGGCGAGGACCTTTCCAAGCTCTTCAACCAGCTTTCCGGCTACGCGCCCAAGTCCACCTTCAAGAGGCTGCTGGTGGCACCGCGCTCGGTCCGGGCCGGCCTCGTGGAGCGGATTGAAACCGAGATCCGCAACGCCCGCGCCGGCATTCCCGGCCTGGTGCAGATCAAGGTCAATTCCATGGTTGACGAAGCCATCATTGACGCCCTTTACCGCGCATCCCAGGCGGGTGTGAAGGTGGACGTCGTGGTGCGTGGCATCTGCTCCCTCCGTCCCGGTGTTCCCGGCCTCAGCGAGAACATCACGGTCAGGTCCATCCTTGGCCGCTTCCTTGAGCACTCGCGGGTGTTCGCTTTTGGCAATGGCGGCGAACCCGTGGTGTACATCGGCTCCGCCGATATGATGCACCGCAACCTGGACCGCCGCGTGGAGGCCCTGGTGCAGCTGTCCAGCAAGGAGGACATCACCACGGTCATGGACCTGATGCGCCGCTACGTTGACGACGGAACTGCCAGCTGGCACCTGGACAACCAAGGACACTGGACCAGGCACCACCTGGATGCGGACGGCAAGCCGTTGCTGGATATGCAGTCCTGGCTGTTGGAGTCGCGTTCGCGCCAGCGCGCGTCGGCACGGAGGTAAGAAGATTTGAACAGCGATACCCCCGTGGCGGACCAAACAGACCATCCCGGCGAACCGGTAGCCGTCGTCGCTGCCGGCGCCATCCCATGGCGCCTGAACAAGGGCGCCTTGGAGGTTCTGTTGATCCACCGGCCCCGCTACGACGATTGGTCATGGCCCAAGGGAAAGCTCGACGCCGGCGAAACGGTTCCGGAATGCGCGGCCCGTGAAGTGTGGGAAGAGATTGGCCTGCAGGCTCCGCTGGGCATTCCCCTCCCGGCCATCCACTACCACGTGTCCGCCGGCCTCAAGGTGGTCCAATACTGGGCTGCCAAAGTCAACGGCGAACAGCTGCGTCCCGACGGCAAGGAAGTGGACAGCGTGATGTGGTGCAGCCCCGACCGGGCGGCGTCATTCCTCAGCAATCCTACGGACGTGTTGCCCCTGGAGTACTTGGAGAAGGCACACGTCCGCGGGGAGTTGGATACGTGGCCTTTGATTTTGATCCGTCATGCAAAAGCCAAGCCGCGATCGTCCTGGACGAAGGCTGAGGGGGACCGTCCTTTGGCGGCCACTGGCCAGCGACAGGCCATCGCGGTCCAGCGCCTCCTTAACGTCTGGAAACCGCAGCGCCTGGTGAGCAGCCCGTGGGCCCGCTGCGTGGCAACCATCGCGCCGTATGCGAAAGCCTCGGGAGCCAAGGTCAAGTTGGTGGAAGCGCTCACCGAGCACCACCATCAGCGCTCTCCAAAAAAGACGGCTGCAGCCATCGAGGCGTTGTTCGACAAGCAGCTGCCCATAGCGGTGTGCACGCACCGGCCGGCCCTGCCCACTGCCCTGAAGCAACTGGGCCAGCACATGCCGCAGAACCTGCGCGCCGTCCTGCCCTCCGCGGATCCCTTTCTTTCGCCCGGCGAGGTCATTGTCTGCCAGGTAGCACGGGGTTCCGAGCGGAAAATAGTTTCCGTAGAGCAGGTCAAGCCTTTCGACGACTAGAAGCCCACTCAGGGTTGACCCCCACGTCTTTGTATCACTAGATTGATACAAAAGATGTGGGGGTCTTGTCGTGGTTGCCATGCCAACGTTGTTCTTCCTGGGCCCGGTGGTGGGCGCAATGCTCGTCTACCTGTTCCTGCGCATGCAGGTGTGGTCCAAGCCGGACGCCGAGTCCGTAGCCTCGCACGGCCTGTGGGTGGGCATCATTGGCTGGATGGCCAGTTCCCTGCAAGGCGCCATGAGGACCGGGATCATTGTTGTGAACCCCACGGCCTCAAGTGCGGCCGCAACCCCCGGCCAAATCGCCGGCGCACTTGCTTGGCCGGTTCTGGCTTGCCTGACCGTGCATGCCCTTGGACAACTGAGCTACCCCGCACCCAAGGCACCACGCAGGTACGCCGAACTCACAGTTCGCCGGATCCGCGATTTCCTTCCGCGCAAACTTGCATGGACCACTGCAGGAGTCTTCGTCTTCGCAGCCCTGGTGATCGCGTGGGCTGCGACGCTTCCCGGGCACACACCGGTGATGCCGACCCCAGGGGGCGTGACACAGCCATCCGACAACGGATATGTGGGCCAAGGCCAGGAGGGCCGGATTCCCGGCTGGGAGCTGGCCGCGTGGTTGGGTGGAGCGCTGCTGGTCCTCGCCCTGGGAACCTGGCTGGTCCTGGTGCTGACAGCACGTCGTCGCCGGTTGGAAACGCTCGACGACGACGACAACCGGGCACTCCGGGCCATCGGTGCCAACCGTTTGCTGCGGACGGTCGCCACCATCGCCGCCGGGTTGGCGGCCATCGCAGGGAACTTCGCCACTCAGCCAGCTCCTGGAGCACTGTGGCAGAGTTCGTCGTTCAACGTGCCGGGTCTTGTCAACATGGCCGTGTTGCTCGTCATGTGGTGGTGGCGGGTCCCCCAGCTCCCGTCCCTAGCCACAGCACAAAAGGACATCAGCATCAGTACGCTCCGGGCCAACCCCCGAACCCACGGAGCCGCGCGCCTGAGCATCTCAATCGGTGCGGCGTTGGGCGTGGTGGGCGGACTGGTGCTCGTGGCCGGAATCGTGGTGATCCTTGGCGCTTCCCGCCCGCTGGATCCGTGGGCATTCCCCGCCCTCACAGCCGTTGCGGCAATGATCCTGCTGGCGACCATCGCAGCGGGTGACATGCTCACGGCACGAAATTACGGCCGGCCCGAGGCTCCCGTCCAGTGGCCACATCAGCCTGTTTCGACAGGACTTCTCGCTTTCGCGATCGGGAGCGCCCTACTGTTCGGCCTTGCAGTGGCCTTCGCCATCGCGGCCGAAGTCCAACCAAGCGGCTTGAGGTCGTGGCTTGGGGTGCTCGTGCTGTCTGCGGTCGTTGGCATCGCAGGCACGCTGGCCATCCTGGCCGTTCGCCGGCGTCGTGGTGTTCCGGAAGGCAACGGTGAAGCGGGGCTGGATGCGGCGTTGCGGGCGATCAGCATGTACCGGATCGTGCGGACACTGGCCGCGTACTGCCTGGGGCAGGCAGCAGCCCTGCTGCTCATAACCGGCGATGCCTGGTCCAGGGTGGCCCAACCGGCAGGCGGCGAATTTTCTCTGGCCCCCAGTCCGGCCACCACGGCGGGCATGGTTCTGGCGGCGGTGGCGGTGATTGTCGCCGTCGTACCGGTCCGCAGCCTGCTCCGCGCCATCCCCCGCGGCGAACCCGCCCCGCATGCGGAACGGGCACGATGACCGCCCGGGTCACTTTGGACCTCTCCGATCCCGTCCCGCCCTATGAACAAATCCGACGGCAACTGAGCTCGCTGATCGCCGTCGGGGTCCTGGAACCGGGAAGCCGGCTGCCCACGGTCCGCAGCCTGGCAGCGGACCTCGGCATCGCCGCGGGGACGGTGGCACGTGCCTACAAGGAACTCGAACAGTCCGGCCTCATAGAATCACGACGCCGGAACGGGACCATCGTCGTCGGGCCGCCTGGGGCGCCGCACCGCGTGGCGGGCGGAGACGCTGCGGTGATGGCCGCCGTCGACGTTTTGATACGGAGCGCGCGCGAGGCAGGCATTCGTGACGACACTCTCATTGATCTTCTCCGTGGAAGGTTGGCAAGTAAGCTGGACCCGTGAGCATCCCCACCCCCTATGAAGACCTCCTGCGCGACGTCATGGCCAACGGCACGCACAAGTCGGACCGCACCGGAACCGGAACGCGCAGCGTGTTCGGCCGCCAGTTGAGGTTCGATCTCGCCGAGAGCTTCCCGCTGATCACCACCAAGCGGGTCCACTTCAAATCCGTGGCAGTTGAACTCCTGTGGTTCCTCCGCGGCGACTCGAACGTGAAATGGATGCAGGATCAGGGCGTCTCCATCTGGGACGAATGGGCCGACACCGACGGCGAACTGGGTCCTGTGTATGGCGTGCAGTGGCGGAGTTGGCCAACGCCCGATGGCGGACACATCGACCAGATCTCCGAGGTCATGAAGAGCCTCGCCGCCAATCCGGACTCCCGGCGCCACATCGTCTCCGCCTGGAACGTCTCCGAACTCAAGGACATGGCGCTGCCACCGTGCCACGCGTTCTTCCAGTTCTACGTTGCGGACGGCAAGCTCTCCTGCCAGCTGTACCAGCGCTCCGCGGACACCTTCCTGGGCGTTCCTTTCAATATCGCTTCCTACGCACTCCTGACGTGCATGGTGGCGCAGCAGCTGGGTCTCGAACCCGGCGAATTCGTGTGGACCGGGGGCGACGTCCACGTCTACGACAACCACGTGGAGCAGGTCGCGGAGCAGCTCAGCCGTGAACCGTACGAGTACCCGCAGTTGAAGATCCTTCGCAAGCCGGATTCGATCTTTGACTACACGCTGGATGACTTCGAGGTTGTCGGCTACCGGCACCACCCCACCATCAAGGCGCCGATCGCAGTATGAGCACCTCTTCTCCGGACGGCCCGGACCAGCTCCCCGGCGTCATCTTCACCCAGGAGACCGCTGCCAAAATGACCGGCATCGGCATGATTTGGGCCCAGACCACCTCCGGTGTCATCGGCAAGGACGGCACCATGCCGTGGCAGCTGCCCGAGGACATGAAACACTTCAGCCAGATCACCACTGGACACCCCGTCATCATGGGCCGCAGGACCTGGGAATCATTCCCCGAAAAGTACCGCCCCCTCCCGGGGCGCACCAACATCGTGGTGACCCGCAACGAAAAGTGGGCATCCTCGCCCGAGGCCCAGGGCGCCGTCGTGGTTTCCTCGCTTGACGCGGCCCTGCTGGAATCCCAGTTCGCGCCGGGCGGCCAGAAAGTGTGGATCGTCGGCGGCGGCGAGATTTACCGCCAATCCATGGGCATCGCCAATCTGGCGGTCATCACCATCATCGATACCGATGTTGAGGGCGACACCTACGCGCCCGAGCTCGGTGATGACTGGACCTTTGACACCGTAGCCCCGTCCGAGGGCTGGCTCACGGCCAAGAACGGCACCAATTACCGGTTCACCACGTGGCGCCGGAACGAAAGCTAGGAAAGCAGGACGTACCGGAAATGCTGAAAAAACCTGAGACCTTGTTCGTGCTGGGCTACATGCTGCTGCCACTCTTCGCGCTGCTCTCGGCCATTGTTGGCCTCACCATGATCCTGGGCGGCAACAAGATTGTTGGAATCATCGTCCTGGTGGTGGTGACCCAGGTGTTCACCTTCGGTGCCTTCTTTGCCCTGCGCAAGCGCAAGGCCGCATTGCTGCAAGAACCCGACGCACTGCAAGGGCCCGACGCCGGCCACTAGGCAAGCGCGTCAGCCGCCTCTTGCCCCCACCGGCGAGTGTCGCCGTCGCGCTTCGTGCGCGTGACGTAACCAACAGCGGCACTTAGCTCCGAAAGTCTAGACTTGGTGAATGACTACAGCAGCTAATCCGTCCGTAGGACTGGTCGGTTGGCGTGGCATGGTCGGTTCCGTCCTGATGCAGCGCATGCAGGAAGAGAACGACTTCGCCAACATCAACCCGGTATTTTTCTCCACCTCGAACGCAGGAGGTGCCGCCCCGTCCTTTGCTGAGGGGGCAGGCAAGCTCGAGGATGCGTTCGATATTGAGACGCTGGCCAAGCTGCCGATTATTGTCACCGCCCAAGGCGGCGACTACACCAAGCAGGTCCACGGCGAACTCCGCAGCCGTGGCTGGGACGGCCTCTGGATCGACGCTGCCTCAACTCTGCGCATGAACGATGACTCCATCATCGTGCTGGACCCCATCAACCGAGACGTCATCGACGCCGGACTGTCCGGCGGCGTAAAGGACTTCATTGGCGGAAACTGCACGGTTTCCTGCATGCTCATGGGTCTCGGCGGCCTCTTCAAGAACAACCTCGTGGAGTGGGGCACGTCCATGACGTACCAGGCCGCTTCGGGCGGTGGCGCGCGCCACATGCGCGAGCTCCTCAACCAGTTCGGCACGCTCAACAACGAGGTCAGCAGCGAACTGGAAGACCCCGCATCGGCCATTCTGGAGATCGACCGCAAGGTACTGGCCACCCAGCGCACCGGCGTCGACGCCACCCAGTTCGGCGTGCCGCTTGCAGGCTCGCTGATCCCCTGGATCGACGCGGACCTCGGCAACGGCCAGTCCAAGGAAGAGTGGAAAGCCGGCGTCGAGACCAACAAGATCCTCGGCACCGGAACCGGAACCGCGGGCAAGGACCACATCGCCATGGACGGCCTGTGCATCCGCATCGGAGCCATGCGTTCCCACTCCCAGGCCCTCACGCTGAAGTTGCGCGAAGACCTGTCCGTGACCGAGATCGAAAACCTCCTGGCCAAGGACAACGAGTGGGCCAAGGTTGTTCCCAACACCAAGGAAGCCTCCATGGCAGACCTGACCCCGGTTGCAGCATCGGGCACGCTGGACATCCCCGTGGGCCGTATCCGCAAGCTCGAAATGGGTCCGGAATACATCAGCGCCTTCACCGTGGGCGATCAGCTCCTCTGGGGCGCAGCCGAGCCCCTGCGCCGCATGCTCAACATTGTGACGGGCAAGCTCTAGGCTTCTGCCCCTCGCGTTCGAAACCCGCTGTTCCGCTGCCTCCCGGCAACGGAACAGCGGGTTTTCGACGTTCAGGCCGCCATGAACTTCAGGTACGCACGGCCCTGGGCCTGGAACGACCTCTCCGTCCCCGGCCCCAGCGGACCAGCGAAGGGTTCAGCTGCGACTCCTGCCGTCTTGCCGCTCACGGTCCTGGCCCAGGTCCCGATCACCTCGCCCCCGGAGACGATGATCCGCTTGAACACACCGTTCTTTCCGGGCACCACCAGCTCCGAATAGCCGGGAGCGAGGACAAGGCTCCGGTCCTGGTAACCGAGCAGGTACTCGTCGAACCCAGGCAGAGCCAGCAACGAGCGCGAGCCGGGGACGCCGTCGTCGAGCATTGCGGCCGACTCCGGCGTGAGCCAATAGCTGGAACCGCCGAACTGCAGCTCAACCAGGCTGTCCCGGACGGCATCGAGCGCGGCCCGTGCCTCCTTCAGCGGGATCTGGCTCCACCACGAGAAATCCTTGATGGTGGCGGGCCCGCGGCTCCTGACGTACCGGACGAGCAACTCGGCAATGCCTTCCTCACGGCTCAGGTCGCGTGACTCCGGGATCCATTCGTCGAACGGTACGAACAGTTGCTGCACCCCCACCTTGCCCTTGTTCACCGCCATGGGCCCTTGAACCAGCCACGCCCGCTGGCAGAGGCTGCCCAGCAAGTGAATGCCCCGTTGGGCCTTGGTGAGTTGGCCGGCTTCCTCGAAGGCCTGGAAGAGCTGCTCACGGCTTGCCCCTGGTCTGCCTTCTGCTTTGAGGGCTTCGGCGGTTTTGAAGGCGATGTCCCGGCAGTGTGCGATGTCGTCCGGGGTGATGGCAAGCTCCCGGTGGCGCCCAGCAACCATATTCATCAGCCGGCCACTGGTGATGCCCAGAATCCAACGAAGGTCCTCCGGTGCCAGCAGATGCAGCGTGCCGCGCATCGGCCACGAGCGAACCACCGTCCCGGCGTCGAGGGCCGCCCGGACATCCGAGGCGGCAGTACCGGGGACCCGTTGGCCCACAGCCCACAGGGCCGCGCCAAGGTCCTGTGCCTGCATGGCGGTCATCCAGCGGACGGCACCGGGAACCGTGGGAAAGCCGCCACCCAACAGGCCTTGGTTGGCGAGCCGCAAGCGGCCCAGAACGCGCGGGGTAAGGGGTACAGGCATGCTTCATCCTAAAAGGACCGGCAAGTACAGGGAACCTTGCCGCGCCTCCCAGCCGTCACCCAGCAGCGGCTTCTAGGATGAATTCATGCTTTTTGGTGATCTCGCTCCGTTTGTGCGGCCGTTGAGCCGGTGGTTGGCAACCGCCGGCTGGTTCTGCACGCTTGTGGGACTCGGATCCGGGCTGATCGTGGCGGTGGGAACGGGAGTGAGCCTCTCCCCCTCCATGCAAGCCATCCAGACCGTCAGTTTGGTGGCAACAGCTGCGGCGGCGCTGCTGATCGGAACGGCAGCGGCCAGCCAACCTCCCGCGGGCCGCCATGACGACGCTCCCGAGCCCTGGTATTACCCCGCCGCCGCAGCGCAGGTCCGCAGCTTCCTCCTCGGCGCGATCGTGTTGCTGCTGGGCCTGGTGGGCTTTGCCACGGCCGGCGTGTTCATGCCCAGCGGCCCGTCGCCGCAAAGCATCGCGTTCAGCCAGATCTTCCTGTTGGGAGCGGTCAGCTGCGGGCTCACCTTCCTGCTGCTCAACAAGGTGCTGCCCATCGCCGAACGCCGCACGCGCTAGCCACTGCGCGCCGAGGGGTCAGGTCTCAACCCAAAGCCACGCCCCACATAGAGCCAAGATCTCACCCCTCGCGGGAGTGCGCTACAGGTTGGTGCCGATCAGCAGCGGTTCCGGGTGCAGTTCAATGCCAAAGCGTTCGACGACGCCGGCCCTCACCTCGCGCGCGATGGCGAGCATATCCTCTGCGGAGGCCGAGCCCCTGTTGGTAATGGCAAGGGTGTGCTTGGTGGACAGGGAAGCCCGCCCCCCGGACACACTGGATTCCTCCAGCCCGAAGCCTTTCCCGAATCCGGCCTGGTCGATCAGCCAGGCAGCGGAGAGTTTCACCAGGCCGTCTGAGCCGGCAGGATACTTGGGGGCATTCTCCGGGAGCCCGGCAGCCTGGTCTGCGGGGACAATGGGGTTGGTGAAGAAGGAACCGGTGGAGTACGTATCGCGATCGGCGGCGTCCAGGACCATGCCCTTGGAACCCCGGAGCCGAAGGACTTCCCGGCGGACGTCGTTCGAGTAGGCACGCTTGCCTGCCTCGACACCCAGCGCCCGGGCCAATTCTGCGTAACGGACAGGGGCGCTCATCCGGCCCAACGGCAGCTGGAACTCGACGGTCAGGACCACATAGCGGGGGGACCCTTCAACAGTGGTTTGCTTCAGGATTGACTCACGGTAGCCGAACTTCAGCTCGGAATTGGTGAAAGTCTGGACGGCGTTGCGCTCCCGGTCCCATGTCCGGACGGCGGCAATGGTCTGTGACACGTCCGCTCCGTACGCACCCACGTTCTGCACCGGGGTGGCGCCTGTGGCTCCGGGGATGCCGGACAACGCCTCCAGGCCGGACCACGCATGCAGCACGGAGTGCTCCACCAGTGCATCCCAGTTGTGGCCCGCCTGGACCACCACGGAAACACCACCGCAGCTGTCCTCGGAGTTCACTGCAAAGCCCTCGGACGCGATCTTTACCACTGTGCCAGGGAAGCCGTCGTCGGAAATCAGCAGGTTGGAGCCACCGCCGATGATCAGGAGCTTCTCCCCCGCAGCGTCGGCCGAGCGGACGGCGTCGATGATTTCTGCTTCGGTGCGGGCCTCAACATAGTTCCCTGCGGGGCCGCCGACGGCAGCTGTGGTCAATTCTGAAAGGAGCATCTGGGTCACCAATCAAGCCTAACGGGCGTCGGCCGACTCCACAGACGTGGCCTTTTGCCGGCCGGCCAGCGGGGCCAGGAAGAAACTGACCACCAAAAGCACCAGCGGTGCCAGCAGGGAATGGAGGATGCCGAAGTGCTCAGCCAGCAGTCCAAGGAGCGGAGGGCCGCACAGGAACGCCCCGTAGCCGATGGTGGACACCACAGAGACGCGGGCGGCGGCATGAACGGGGTCGTCGGCGGCGGCAGACATTCCGACGGGGAAACCCAACGAAGCGCCAAGTCCCCACACGGCCAGCGCAACAAAGGCAAGCCAGGGAACCGGCGAAAAAACAAAAAGCGCAAGGCCGACGACGGCGGTGGCCGAGCACCAGCGCATCACCAGAACCCGCCCGAACCTGTCGAGGATGACCGTCCCTGTGAAGCGCCCGATGGTCATGAACGTCACGAACACCCCGTAACCTACGGCGCCGGCAGCATCACTTTGGCCGTGCCCGTCTGCCAGCGCCAAGGCCACCCAGTCGCCCGCAGCGCCTTCAGCCAAAGCCAGGCCAAGGACCAGGACACCGATCAGCAGCGTCCGGCGGTCGCGCCATGCGAGGGCAACAAGACGCTTGTTGTCCAGCGGGGCGGCTGCCTTGTCTCCATCCTGGCCGGATGGCGCGGGAGTGATGACAGGCAGGGGGCCCGTGGAAGGGTCACGGAAGGTATCGGTCTCCCTGGGCCGGTAGCTTGTGGCGGCTTGGGCCGTCTTTTCCGAGCGGAACCAGAAGCCCGCCGTCACTACCGAGGCCGTCACCACGAAGCCCGAAATCAGGAAGTGCCAGAAAACCGGCATGTGCACGGCGGCTGCCCAGGCACCAAAGCCTGCCGCAGCCACAGTTCCCAGGCTGAACGCCCCGTGCAGGTGCGGCATGATGTGCCGGTCAAGTGCCCGTTCGAGGGCCGCTCCCTCCACGTTGGACGCCGTATTCCAACTTGCTGTACCCAGGCCGAGAACCACCAGTCCCGCCGCAACCACCAGCGGGTTGGCGGCGAGCGAGGTCCCTACGCCGACCACAACCAGCCCCGCCCCCACCATGCAACTGCCGATTCTCGTGGTCAGCTTCGGACCCAGGCGAAGCACGATGAGGCCCGAGGCCGAAATCGAGATGAACGACGCCACGGTCATGCACATCAGCAACAGGCCGATGCCGCCCGGCGTGAGGTCCAGGCCGTCACGGATGGCCGGGAGCCGGGACACCCACGTTGCGAAGGCCACCCCGCTGGCAGCATAGGAAGCAAGAACAGCGGCGCGCCACCGCAGCATCGCAGTCGCGGTGGCGCGCGGTTCGCTGCCTTGGTGGGTGGTGTTCGGTTGGTTCAAGAGACCTTCACAACCGCCTGCGACTTCATGAGGACTTTCTGTCCGGCCGCTACCACGGTCAGGTCGATGCGGGCGGTGCGGGCATCGGCGTCGAGCGCTCCCACCACGCCGGTGACGTCAATGACAGCGCCGGCTTCATCGGTGCCGGTCGTGTCGGCCACCAGAACCGGTTTGGTGAAGCGCGTCTGGTAATCGACGACGGCGGCAGGGTCGCCGGCCCAGTCGCTCACCAGCTGGACTGCGGCGCCCATGGTGAACATGCCGTGGGCGATGACGCCCGGGAGTTCCACGGACGTTGCAAAGGCTTCGTTCCAGTGGATCGGGTTGAAGTCCCCCGACGCTCCTGCGTACTTCACCAGGTCCTGCCGGGTGACGGGAATGCTGCGCGTGCCGATTTCCTGGCCGACGCTAAGTTCTTCGAATGTGTGGCTCATGGTTACTGTCCCTCTCCGCGGACCAGGATGGACGAGGTAGTGGTGGCGACCTTTTCGCCGGCTTCCGTGGAGATTTCGGAGCGTGTGGTGATCATGGCTCCCCCGCCCATGGCCCGGACGCCGTCCACGTGCAGCTCGGCTACCAGGCGGTCGCCGGCAACGATGGCGCGGTGGTGCGTGAACCGCTGGTCGGCGTGGACCACCCGGGAGAAGTCGATGCCCGATTCGGGATCCTCCACCAGTTGGGCGTCAGCACGCTGGGCGACAATAATGGCGAACGTTGGCGGTGCCACGAGGTCGCTGTGGCCCAGGGCCTTTGCTGCCTCAACGTCGAAGTGCGCCGGGTTGGTGGCTTTCACGGCCTTGGCGAACTCGCGGATTTTTTCACGGCCGACGTCGTATACCTCTGCGGCAGGGTAGCTTCGGCCCTGCAGGTCCGGATTGATACTCATGGTCCAACCCTATCGGGCGGCAGCTTCCCGGGCCGAGTGAAGCCCGGAGGCACGCTACTTCTTGTAGCTCTTGCGGATCTTCTGGCCCCGGACCACCAGTCCTGTGACGTGCAGGATCAAACCGACACCGATCACGGGCAAAGAGGCCAACGCCAGCCCCTGGTTCCCCGTGGTGTTCCCAACAATGGACAGGATGAGCCCTACGGCGATCAGCCCCATGGCGCTGAAAACCAGCGCTTTGTAGGAGGTTGAGGCGGTGGCCCAGAATTGTTCTAGCACCGTCCAAGTCTAACGGGGTGGGTGCGAGGGGTTGGCTTTCAAGGGAAAGGAGCCCACTTTAGGGTCGGGACGTCGCCCCTCGCCGAAGGAGGAGGTCAGAAGAGCGAGTCCTGCAAGGCCGGGATCTCGGTAGTGTGCGGGCCGAACTCGATCTTGCGGCCCTTCAAAGCGCCCAGATCGGCGACGAAGCTGCCCTCGACCTCGTTGCCTGAAGCGTCCGGCAGGCCGGCCAAGGCGATCGCCCCGGACAGTGAGCGGATCCGCAGGCCGTGCCCGCCGTCGTCGAAGGCTGACGGATAGCGGTGACGCACGCCGCCGGGTCGAACGGCGCAGAGGGTGTCGGCCAGGGCTGGCCTGTCCCACTCTTCCTCCAGAACGGCGAAACCGGTCATGGCCAGCCCACCCAGCAAGCTCCGCACGCGCCCGGAGTGCTGCCGGTTCACCCCAGCAAGCTCGACGGCGTCGCGCGGCTCCACGAGTCCGGCCACCTTGGCAGCGGAGCGGACCTGCTGCACCAGGCCGAGCTCACGGGTCACAAGATCTTCCAGGACCCGGACCACGCGGCCATCTTCAGCATGGGCTACGTAGGAAGCGTGAACCGCTCCCTGCTCGGCGAGCCTGTTCCACTTGCGTGGCGCAGACGCGGTACCGATCTTGGTGGCCCCGTTCGCAAAGGTAGCCACGTAGAGCCAATGCGGTTGCATGAGGTACGCGCGGAGGCCGGCAGGGACAGAGCCGCCCCGGTGGAAGTCGTGCATCAGCCGGGAATCGTCGCGGGCGAAGCAAGTACCGCATTGCTTGCCCCGCTCCGCACGGGAGCCGCTGCCACAAGGAACATGAGTGCGGTCTCCCGGGCCGTGGACCTTGGTGTGGCCAAGGCACCACAAGCCGGGGAAAACGCGCAGGCCCAGGGCTGAGCCCCGGGCCAACGCAACATCAGTGAACTCCGGCTCCGGGGACCAGAGCCTCAACGCCGGAGAGGAAGAGTCCCAAACGACTCCGTGGACCAGCATCTTTACCTGACCAGCTTGCCTACAGGGAAGGCTGGACTCCGAAAGCCACGGCGAGCTTCATGATCTTCTCGGCACGGCCCAGGCGCGGCAGGTCGGAACCGTCGCGGATGACGCGGCCGTTGGCTTCGAAGTCGTTCATGAAGTCAGTGGCCCAGGCGACGTCCGACGGCGTGGGGCTGATGACCTCGTTGATCACAGTGGTTTGGTCGATGGCCAGGCACAGCTTGCCGGTCATGCCCATGGTCACGGTGATGCCCGTCTGCTCGCGCAGGATGGGGTGGTTGGTGCCTACGGTGGGGCCATCGATCGGTCCCGGCAGGTTGCCGACGCGGCTGGCGACAACCAGCTTGGCACGCGGGTAGGCCATGGCTTCCGGAGTGGCAGCCATGCCGGTGTCGCGACGGAAGTCACCGGAACCAAAAGCAAGACGGAAAGCGCCCTGCGCACGGGCAATGTGGTTGGCTTCCTCGATGCCCAGGGCAGACTCCACCAGCGCGATCACGGGAGTCTTGCCGTCCATGCGGTGGTAGGACTCGGTGACCTGGTCGGCGGACTCGGTCTTGGCCAGCATCACACCGAGCAGACCCGGAGTGCCGCGCAGTCCGGCGAGGTCGTCGGCCCAGAACTTGCTGGTGGCATCGTTGATGCGGACCCAGGCCTGGCCACCTGCGGTCAGCCAGTTCACCACGTTTTCGCGCGCGGCATCCTTCTGGGAAGGGTCCACGGCATCTTCGATGTCAAGAATGATGGCGTCTGCGCGCGAACCAGCGGATTCGTCGAAAAGCTCCGTTTTCATCGCATTCACAAGAAGCCATGAACGGGCGATGTCGGCGGGAATGTTGCGGGTGGGCCGAATGGACTCGGCGGCGATGCTAGACGTCATGTATCTACCGTATCTGCCCTGCCGCCCGCAAGGCGAAGAATCCGGCCTCCTTGTGAGGATCAATACGAACTAAACCCCATATGACTGTGGAGTCCCGCAGTATGAACGTCCGACGGCGGTCCGCGCCAGTCATCTCCGTCGCACCTGTCGCTGTTGTTCACGGGACTCAACACTGCGTCTTTGAGTCCTCCGATTGCCGGGCGTGGCTCAGGATTTCGTCCCGTTTCGGGCTGTTTCGCAGCGTTTCCGGGCGTTACCGCGCCACTTCCCACACGCCGTCGCCATGGGCTTTCATCGTTCCCAAGCCATTGCGCAAGGTCCCTGGCCATGACGTCAGCGGCCCACCCGATACCCACCCCAACCCATCGAAAGTAGCTCCCATGAAACTGCATCTGCCCCTCCTGAGCGTCGCGGCCGCCGTCGTACTAGCGCTGACGGTGAGCGGCTGCGGCGGTGCAGCCGAAGCCGGTCAGGGCGGTCAGCCAGGCAACGAGGTCAAAGAACTTCGGTACCAGGGCTCCGCCAACAACGTGACCTTCCCCGAGCTGGCAGCAGACCTCGGATACCTTGGCGACCTGAAGCTGAACTGGGTAGGCAACACCACCAGCGGCCCCCAGGACATCCAGTCAGCTGCGACGAACCAGACAGACTTCGGTGGCGCGTTCTCCGGCGCGGTGGTCAAGCTGATCGAGGCCGGCGCCCCCGTCAAGGCTGTGGTCAACTACTACGGCTCGGATGAGAAGACCTTCAGCGGCTACTACGTGAAGGCAGAGAGCCCCATCAAGGAACCCCGGGACCTGATCGGAAAGAAGATCGCGGTCAACACCCTTGGCGCCCACCATGAAGCCGTCATCAACAGCTACCTCACCAAGAACGGCCTGAGCCAGGACGAGATCGCGCAGGTTCAGCTTGTTCCCTTGGCCCCCAACGACACGGAAGAAGCAATCCGCCGCGGACAGGTGGATGCGGGCACTTTGGGCGGCGTGCTCCAGGACCGGGCCATTGAAGCCGGCGGTCTGCGGTCCTTGTTCAGCGATGTGGGACTCTTCGGCAACTTTGCCGGCGGCCAGATCGTCCTCCGCAACGACTTCATCGAAAAGAACCCGAACACCACACGCACCTTCACCACGGGCGTTGCCAAGGCCATCAAATGGGCCGCGGAAACACCGCGCGATGAAGTCATTGCCCGCTTCACCAAGATCATCGAAAGCCGCGGCCGCAACGAGAGCACGGCGAACCTCAAGTTCTGGAAGAGCCCCGGCGTGCCGGATGCAGGCGTGATCCAGGACCAGGACTTCACACGGTGGGAGACCTGGCTGAACTCGGCCGGAATCGTCAAGGACAAGCTCACGCCGTCCAAGTACTACACCAACGACTTCAACGATCTGGCCGCTGCGAAGAAGGGATGAGAATGACCGCGAAGATCAGTCTCAGGAATGTCAGCAAACAATTTACGGTCCGGGCCACGAAAACCACTCCCGCGACGACGCTCACAGCCATCGACTCCCTCAGCCTGGATGTCCGCGACGGCGAGTTCCTCACCCTGGTGGGGCCCAGCGGTTCGGGCAAGACCACGCTTCTGGACCTGCTTGCCGGGCTTTCCACGCCCACCTCGGGAGAGGTATTGGTGGACGGCAAGGCAGTCACCGGACCGGGCAAGGACCGGGCCGTGGTGTTCCAGCAGTACGCGTTGTTTCCCTGGCGCACGGCCTCGGCCAACGTATCGATCGGGCTTGAAGGAGTGGGCCCGGATGGCAGGAAGCTGAACCGCCGTGAGCGCGCTGCGAAAGCCAGCGAGTACCTGGCGTTGGTAGGGCTGGCGGGCTTTGAGGACCGTTACCCGCACGAGTTGTCCGGCGGCATGAAGCAACGGGTAGCCATCGCACGGAGTTTGGCCTACGAGCCGGATGTGCTGTTGATGGATGAGCCGTTCGCGGCCCTGGACGCCCAGACCCGGGAGCAGCTGCAGGACGAGCTCCTCAGGATCTGGAAGGCCACCGGCAAGACGATCGTGTTCATCACCCACGGCATCGACGAGGCCGTGTATCTCGGCCAGCGCGTTGCCGTGCTCAGCGCCCGCCCGGGACGCCTTAAGGAAATCGTGGACATCAACATTCCGGACCGCGACGGCGACGAGGACATCCGTTCCAACTCCGCCTTCGTGGAGCACCGCCATCAGGTCTGGACGCTCCTGCACGACGAAGTCCGCCGGGCCCAGGACGCGGGCCACCGCAAGATCCTGCCCGACGGCAGCGCCCCTGACGAACCCGCAACCATTCCCGAAAGGAGCGCAGCCTGATGACCACCACGCTGACGCAAAAAGAAGCGGCACCCCAGGCGGGCGTCGTGACCGGGGCGAGGACCGCCGTCGAGCCTTCCGCTGCACCGGTTCCCGCAACGGAACGTCCGACGCCGGCCGCCGGCCGGGTCCGCCGGGTCACCGCGGCACTGGGGTCGGGTTTGTGGAAGTCCGCCGCCATCCTGGCGTTCCTGGCGCTGTGGGAGCTCGGACCGACGTACCTGGCGAGTCCCTCGACGCGGGTGTTCCTGCCGCCGCTGCACGAAGTCCTGCTGGCCTGGGGAAAGCTGTTCGAGTCCGGGACAATCCAGGGCCATATCGCGGCCAGCCTAACCCGCTCGGTGGCCGGCTTTGGCGCAGCCCTGGTGGCCGGTGTTTCCCTGGGCCTCCTGATTGCCTGGTATGGACGGCTGAACTCGGTCCTGAACCCGCTGCTGGAGCTGTTCAGGAACACTGCTGCACTGGCCTTGCTGCCGGTCTTCACTCTGCTGCTGGGCATCGGCGAGGAATCCAAGATCAGCATCGTGGCGTATGCCGCGTTCTTCCCGGTCCTCCTGAACACGATCGCCGGTGTGAAGACCGTGGACCCGCTGCTGATCAGGGCCGCGCGTTCGTTGGGGCTCAACAGTTTCCGGCTTTTCCAGAAGGTCATCCTGCCCTCCGCCGTTCCCACCATCTTCACGGGTATCCGCATGGCCGGCACCGCGTCCATCCTGGTGTTGATTGCCGCCGAAATGGTGGGCGCCAAGGCTGGCCTGGGCTACCTCATCGTGAACGCGCAGAGCAGCTTCCTGATCCCCGACATGTACGCGGGCATCCTCACGGTGTCCCTGCTGGGACTTGGCGTGAACTTCCTGCTGGTCGGACTTGAACGGCACTTCTCCCGCTGGCGGACCGCCGTGGGCGCCGCAGCTTCCTAGGACCTACCCCCGCGGCATCCGCCGCAACCATCACAACAAGTAAGGAAACAGAATCATGACCGTCATTACCGAAACCAAACTCGAATTCGCCAAACTGGGCTCACGCATCGGCGCCGAGATCCGCGGGCTGGACATCAGCGGAGATCTCAGCGAGGACACGGTGGCCCAGATCCGGGCAGCGCTCAATGAACACAAGGCCCTGGTGTTCCGTGAGGCGAACATCCTCAGCGATGAGGCACAAGTGAAGTTCGCTTCGCACTTCGGCCCGCTCACCAAGGCTCACCCAACAGTGGCATCGGTGGAGGGCGAAGAGAACGTCCTGCCCGTGGACAGCGAGAACGGCTCGGCCAACAACTGGCACACGGACGTCACGTTCGTGGTCAACCCGCCGCAGGCTTCGACGCTGCGCAGCATCGACCTGCCTGCTTACGGCGGCGAGACCTTGATCGCGTCCTCGGCCGGCGCCTATCAGGACCTCCCCGATGAGCTGCGCACCTTCGCGGACTCCCTGTGGGCCATCCACACCAACGATTACGACTACTCGGTGCCCAAGAACCTGGAACACCAGAACGCCGAGGAGCGCCGCAAGGAGTTCACCCGGCTGAAGTTCGAGACGGCCCACCCGGTGGTGCGGGTCCATCCCCTGACCGGCGAGCGCGGATTGTTCATTGGGGGCTTCGCGCAGCGGCTCAGGATCGTTGGTCTGTCCAACACGGAATCGAAGGACATCATCCGTCTCCTGCAGGCGTATGTGACCCGTCCGGAGAACGTGGTCCGGGTGAACTGGGAGCCGAACCAGGTGGTCCTGTTCGATAACCGCATCACGCAGCACTACGCCCCGGACAACTACGACGGCCAGCCGCGCAAGCTCAACCGGGTGACCATTGCCGGTGACATCCCTGTCAGCATCGACGGCAAGCCGAGCCAGGCACTCCAGGGCGATTCGACCACGTACTCCGTGGTTGCTCCGATCAGCCGCGATTCGTAGTCATGTGTTGCTGTTTTAACCCAACTGAGTCGCAGTAACTGTCGTTCTGAGCGTTCAAAACGACGTCAACTGCGACTCAGTTGGGTTAGGGGAGGTTGCTTCCCCGGGCCGTCGTCCACAGGCCGTACCACTGCGCCCGGGTCATGTTCCCGGCAACCGCCGCGGCGTCCGCGCACGCTGAAATCCGAGCCGGATTCGTGGTTCCCACCACCGGCGAGATCCTGGCCGGGTGTTTCATCAGCCAGGCAAGCAAAACCGATTCAGGGGTTGTGCCATGCACCCCCGCCAGGTCTTCGAGCATGGTCGCTGTTGCCGACTCAGCCGGAGACAGATCCCCGGACCTGGCGCCCGTATAGCGTCCCTGGGCCAGCGAACCATAGGCCTGCAGCTCGATCCCCTTGGACATGCAGTACTCCAACGTCCCGTGCGGGAAGCTGTAGCCGGCATCCGCGGGATGGTTGACCAGCACGGTGCCTTCCAACCAGTCACTGCGAAGCAGACTCATTTCAAGCTGGTTGGCCACAATGGGCGTCTCCAGCGCATCCTGCAGGAACGCGATCTGGGCAGCGGACATATTGGACACGCCCAACTGCCGCACCTTGCCTTCGGCCATCAACTGCCCGACGGCGTCCGCCACCTCCCGCGGGTCCATCAACGGATCGGGGCGGTGCAGGAGCAGGACCTCCACATAGTCCGTTTGAAGGCGTTTCAGGCTTTCATTGACCCGTTCAAGAATTGCTTCACGGCTCAGGTCGTAATGGGTTTGCAGGCCCCGCTCCCCCAGCCTGATTCCGCATTTGGTTTGCAGCGTGATCTTTTCGCGCAGACCCTGCGAACGGGCGAGGACTTCGCCGAACACGGCCTCGGACTTGCCGTTGCGGTAGATATCCGCATGGTCAAAAAGGCCTATGCCGATGCCCTGTGCAGCGTCAATCACGGCGGCGGCCTGGTCAATCTCGGCAGCGCCGTAGGACGTGCCGTCCCAAGGACCGCCAAGCCCCATGCAGCCGTAAATGAGGCGTCCCCGCCCGTTCGCGTTGGTCAATGTGGCTCCTTAGGCCTTGGAAACGATCCAGGCCGTGGTGTCGGACGGGAGCTTTCCGTTGTCCAACGGACCGCTCGCCACGACGACTTCACCTTCGGGCAGATCAACCGGTGCCCCGCCGAAGTTGGTGACGGTGTGCCATCCTCCGGGCCGGCGGAAGTGCAGCACTTCAGCGTTGCCGGTCTCCACCCACTCGAGTTCTTCATCCGTTTGCAGTTCACTGCGCAGGTGGAGTGCCCGGCGGTACAGCTCCAGGGTGGAGCCCTCAACGCCTTCCTGCTTGGCTACTGCATAGTCCGCGAACCATTCGGGCTGAGGCAGGTGCGCCGGACCGGTGCCGAAGCCGAAGGACGAACCCTCCGCAGTCCACGGCAACGGGACACGGCAACCATCGCGGCCGATCTCCACGCCGGGGTTCCTGAAGAACGATGGGTCCTGACGTTCGGAGTCGGGGATCTCCGTCACTTCGCGAAGACCCAGTTCCTCGCCCTGGTACAGGTATGCGGAGCCCGGAAGCGCGAGCAGCAGAAGCGTCGCGGCGCGTGCCCGACGCAAGCCGAGTTCGACGTCGAGCTCCTCGGCCGGCGCGCCGGCCAGCAACCAGCCCTTGCCGTCCTGGCCCTTGGGCTCTCCACCCGTAACGTCCTGTGCCGCGTTGGTTCCCTGCGCTACGGAGCCGCCCTTGGGCAGGCCGTAACGGGTGGCGTGCCGAACAACGTCGTGATTGGAGAAGACCCACGTGGAGGACGCTCCGGACTCCTTGGCGGCCACCAGGTTGTCCGTGATGATCTTCTTGAACGACGCGGCATCGAAGTCGGACTGCAGGAGGTCAAAGTTGAATGCCTGGCCGAGGCCTTCCGGGCTGGCATAACGGGCCCGGCGGGACTCGTGGACCCAGGCCTCAGCCACGGCGGTGCGCGGTGGGTTGTACTCGTTGAAGAGCTTGCGCCACTCGGCGTAGACCTCATGGACTTCATCGCGGTCCCAGAACGGGTGGGAACCGTCAATGAAGCCGTCGGTGCCGTGTGCCTTGGCTTCAAGGTCGGCCTTCATGGGCAGCGGCTCGGAAAGGTCCTTGGCCATGCCGTGGGCAACATCGATGCGGAACCCATCCACGCCGCGGTCGGACCAGAAGCGCAGGGTCTTCAGGAAGTCCTCCCGGATCTCCGGGTTCTCCCAGTTGAAGTCCGGCTGCTCCTTCGCAAAGATGTGCAGGTACCACTGGCCTGGAGTTCCATCGGGTTCGGTGATGCGTTCCCAGATGGGTCCGCCGAACACCGAATCCCAGTCCGACGGCGGCAGTTCGCCGTTCTCGCCCTTGCCGTCACGGAAGATGTACCGATCGCGGGCCGCTGAGCCCTTGGGTGATGCCAGGGCTTCCTTGAACCATTCGTGGCGGTCGGAAGAGTGGTTGGGGACGATGTCCACCACGATCTTGATGCCCGCTGCGTGCAGGGCAGCTGCCATCTCGTCGAAGTCCTCGAGCGTCCCGAGCTTCGGGTCCACGTTGCGGTAGTCGTCGACGTCGTACCCACCGTCCGCGAGCGCCGACGGATAGAACGGGCTCAGCCAGACGGCGTCGATCCCGAGTTCCTTCAGGTAGGGAACCTTGGCCGTGATGCCTTTGATGTCGCCCAGACCGTCTCCGTTCGCGTCATAAAAGCTACGCGGGTAGATCTGGTAGACAGCCGCCTGGCGCCACCAGTTGGGATCGGACATGCGCTCTGCGTCGGTTCGGTGTGCCTGGGTGGCGGAGGTGCTCACGAAACTCCTTTGATTTAGAATCTAAATTTAGGTCCGGGACCAGTATGAAACGCCGGTCCCGGAAGGTCAACATTGGTCTAGCCCTTGACGGCACCCTGGGTGACACCGGCCATGACCCACCTCTGCGTGAAAAGGTAGGCGACGATCGCCGGCGCCATCGCCATCAGATACGAGGCAAAGGACACGTGGTAGTTGTTGCTGAACTGGGTCTGGAACAGGTTTTGACGGACCGGAAGAGTCTGCAGCGCCGGATCCGAAATGATCAGCGAAGGCATCATGAAGTCATTCCAGGCATAGAGGAAGGCGAAGATCCCCACCGTGGCGCTCATGGGTGCCAGGAGCGGGAAGATCAGCTTCCAGAACGTCTGCCACGTGGTGGCGCCGTCAATCCTGGCGCTCTCTTCCAGTTCCAGGGGGATCGAACGGAGGAACGCCGTGAAGAGCAACACGCTGAAACTCAGCTGGAACATGGTGGCCAGCAGGATGACGCCGAAAGGGTTGTCCAGGCCCAGGTGGCCTGTGAGTTGGATCTGCGGCAGGGCAACAACAGGGAACGGGATGAACATGGCGCCCAGCAGGTAGAAGAACGAGTACCGGAAGAACCGGCGTTCCCAGTTGCGCACGATTGCATACGAGGCAAAGGCAGCCAGGACAATGGTGGCCAGCACAGTCCCCGCCGTGACCAGCAAGGACATGGCTGCCCCCACAGGGAAGTTCGTCAGGGTCCATGCCTGGACGAAGCCGTCAATGCTGAACGGCGCGGGAAGGGAGAATGCGTTGCCGTCCACGGCCTGACCCTGTGTTTTGAAAGCCATGGAAACCGTCACGTACAGGGGCAGCAGGACAGTCACAGCGCACAGCACAAGGATGGTGGTTGCGGGCCAGTTGACCCGCTCCGGGGACGGAGCCGCTTTCTTCCGCCGGTGGGTCCGCGCGCCGGACCCACGCTGGGTGTCATCGATGGGGAGGGTGGCTTGAGTGGTCATCAGAGTGCATTCCGTCCGCGAGTCAGCGAAAGCTGAAGGAGAGAGATCAGGATGGCGACCACGAAGAAGATCGTGGCATTGGCCATTTGGTAGGCATAGTCCCCGCCATTGAAGCCCGCAATCACTGTCATGGCGATGCTCCTTGTGGACGTTCCCGGGCCGCCGTTCGTCAGCCCCACAATGATGTCGAAGGCGTTAAGGAAGCCCTTGAAACCGAGGATGACGTTGATCACCACGTAGCCGGCGACGAGGGGAAGCGTGATTTTGGTCAGCTGCTGGAATTTTCCGGCGCCGTCGATCCCGGCGGCCTCGTAGACATCTTCCGGCACGGCGAGCAGGCCAGCGATGTAGATCAGCAATGCGCCCGGCACCGCCTGCCAGGCAGTCACAAGCACCACTGCGATCCACGCAAGGTCCGGGTTGGCCAGCAGGCTGTTCTCCAGCCACGGGATTCCTGCCGCAGCACCTGCCGCCGGGAGGGAATTTGAGAACAGGAAGTTGAAGACGTAGGCGATGATGATGCCGGAGACCACCATCGGGATAACAAAGACGGTCCGCAATGCCGTCTTCATCCGGATGCGGGCGGTCAGCCCCACAGCCAGGAGGAAGGCAACCAGGTTGACCGCAATCACCGTGACGATCGAGAAGCCGAACGTGAACAAGTAGCTCTGCAGGATGGCAGGATCACTGAAGATCGCTATGTAGTTGGTGATGCCAATGAAGTCCCAGTCGCCGATTCCGATCGAGTCGGTGAAGCTGAAGAAGATGCCGATGATGCCCGGAACCGTGATGGCCAAGGTGAACAGGACCAGGCTGGGCACCAGGAAGAAGTAGAAGATGGGTTCCACCCGGCGCCGGCTCCGCAGTGGCCGCCCGGCCTTCCGTTGGCTGGCCGGGCTGGACTTGGCGGATGTGCTGGACGTGGCGGATGTGCTGGACGTGGATGACGTGCTGGACGTGGATGACGTGCTGATGCTGGACATGTGTCTGACTCCCTGGAATCTGCACTACTGGCGGAACGCCAGCCGCGCCCAATCTGCGTCGAGTGTGCGGAGGGTGGATGCAGGGGATGCGCCGAAGACGATTGCCTGCGTGTAGTTCATGATGGGGATGGTGCGCGGAACCAGCACGGACGGGCCCTGGTACACGCGGGACTGTTCGTAGTACTCCGCCATGCCCGCAACCCGCGGGTCGGTGGCCTTGGCGGAATCCTTGGTGGGCCCAAAGCCCAGCTGCGATGCGTTGTAGGCGTCGATCACCTCCGGACGGTAGAGGTACTCCAGGAATTCGCGCGCGGCCTCCTTGTGCTGTGACGCTTCCGGGATCCAGGCTGCGAGGTCAACGTTGACGCGGACGCGCAGGTCCTGGGGGTCCTCGGTCATCGGCAGGGGGAACGTACCCAGCTCCATGCCGGGGGCCGTCTTGGCAATCTCGCTGAACGCCCAGGGGCCTTGCAGGTACATGGCCGCCTTACCTTGGGAGAAAGCGAGATTGCCGTCCCCGTAGGCCCGGCTCGAGGCGTCCTTGTTGACATAGTTCTGCGCCAGCGTCAGCATCTTCCCCACGGGCTGGTCAAAGTCCTTTTGGAAGGAGGCCGATGAATCCGGCCCCACCCGGGTGCCTTCGGCGGCGAGCTTCTTGAAGAAGTCAATGGTGTCCACCTGGCCGCCCACCGAGTAGTCGAACCACCCCTGCGCAATCGTCCAGTCGTCCTTCCACGTGGCATAGAAGGGGGTAACACCCACTGCCTTGAGGGCTTCGCAGGCCGCGATCAATTCACTCCAGGTCTTGGGTACGGCGATGTTGTGAGCTGCGAAGATCTCCTTGTTGTAGATCACCGACGACGCCATGACCGAGTACGGCAACGCACTGGTGCGGCCGGGGTAGGAACCGTACTGGTCCATGAGTGGCTGGAGGTCCCCCCGGATGCGGCCGGCGGCTTCCGTGCCGGACAAGTCACTCAGGGCTCCCCTTTGCACGAAGCGGGAGGTCTCCATGTTGTAGTTCGCCAGGGCCACGTCCGGCGGATTGCCCCTGACGAAGCTGGCGGAAACGACGTCCACACCGGAGGTGTCCAGCACTACCTCCGTTCTGTCCTGGGAGGCGTTGTAGTCCGCGACAAGCTTGGTCATGAAGCCGATGGCCTCGCGCTTGCTGAAGGTGAAGCGGATGGTCTCCTTGCCCGGCGTTCCGGTACAGCCCGAGAGGAGGCCGGCCAGGAGGGCCAGCCCCAGGACCATCGCCGCCAGGCGTTTCCTGCGCGTTGCTTTCACAGACTCCATAGTCCTTTCGTCGCGGGAACTCCGTTGGCTTCCGTGCCGTGGCGGAGTGGCCTGGTGCGGCCGCTGCCCAACTTTTGATAGGTCATAAATTTACAACCCATCGATAATGTTGGGTGATGGCCGCCACACCGTCAAGTGAAGGACGAAATGTGTTGTCATCTAAATTTATGCACTAAATTTAGATGCACCGTCCTGTCACCCCGATGGGCGGCATCTCATTCATCGGGAGTCGGAATGCTGACCGGAACTGCTCCGTCCACCCAACTCGTCCGCCGGGTCAATGCCGGCGCGATGCTCAAGGCCATGCGCGGCGCCGGGGTGGTGACAGGCACGGAGCTGATGGCCTCCACGGGACTCTCGCGCGCCACGGTCATCTCCATCTGCGACGAACTGGTCCGACTGGGTTGGCTCCAGGAACTGGAGAACCAGCGGGGAGCCGGGGAATACGTCAAAGGCAGGCCGGCCCGACGCTTTGTTTTCGACGACAGCGCGGCCACCGTGATCGGAATCGACATCGGCGCCAACAAGATCACCGCGATCGTGGCTGACATGGCCGGCACTCCCCTGTCCCAGGTCACTATGTCCTTCCGGACAGACACCGTGGGCGCCGATGAGCGCGCTGATGTCCTGGACAAAATCGCTGCAGACGCACTGGATAAGGCCGGCGCGACAACGGACTCCGTACTGGCCGTGTCGGTGGGAGTGGCTGCCCCGGTCAGCCGTGACGGGGACGTCCTTACCGTGCAGGAATTCTGGAAGTCCTTCGATGTGCGCGGCATCATCTCCGAGCGGCACGGATGGAAAGTACTCCTGGAAAATGACGCCAACCTGGCGGCCTTGGCCGAAAGATGGCAAGGCACAGCCCAAGGCGTGGACAACCTGGTGGTCATGCTGGCCGGCGACCGCCTGGGCTCCGGCATCCTGGAATCCGGCCGCCTCCTCCACGGCCAGCGAGGCGGATTCGGGGAGCTGGGGTTCCTCGACAACGTCGACGGCGTGGGCGACACCTACGGAATCGCCCACTATGCCGTGCTCTGGGGACAGGAAGCCCTTGAAACGGCGCGGGACAGCACAGTATTGGGCGAGCTCTGCGGGCAGGATCCTGCCGCATTGACCGCTGAAATGGTCTTCAAGGCAGCAGCCGACGGCGACCACGCCGCCTTAAAAGCCCTGGACCGGGTGGCCGGGCGCATGGCACGGGTGATTGGTTCCATCGCCACGCTGGTCAACCCGGAGCTGGTAGTCATTGCGGGCGGCGTTGCGCCGTCGGCCCAAGCCCTGCTTCCGGGCATCGGCAAACAGCTGCCGGACTTCACCTTCACTCCACCGCGGCTGGCTGCCTCGGTCCTTGGCGACGGGATCGTGTCACTTGGCGCAATCCGCCATGCCCTGGACTACGTCGAGGAACACGCCTTGGACCTCTACCCGGCGTCCTTGCCGAAACACACATCCGCGGGACACACAGCGGCCGGCTAGTCCGGCATCGACATGGTGCGCAGGTCCAGCTGCCGCAGGACCCTGTCAGCCACCTCGGGATCAGTCCCCAGTTCATTGCGGGCCGCCACCACTTCCTGGCGGGCAGCATCCAGGGCGATGGTCTGCACGGCGATGGAAAGCTCACGTCCCCGCTTGCGCTTTTCGGCCGCAGATTCATTCCGCAAGGTGCCGTCCAAAAGCTCGGCATGCAGGCGCCGCATCTTCTCCTTGATCAGCGCAACTTTCTCCGGCGGTAGTTCCTTCATGAGATCGTGCTCTTTGAGCGCGGAGACTGCAGCGGACTGGGCCCGCTTGGCCAGCTCCTTGGCGGCGTCCTTTTCATGGGAGCCGTCCTCCGTGGCATCCAGCACGCGCATCAGCCACGGAAGGGTGAGCCCGGGAAGAACCAAGGTGGCCAAAAGCACGGCGCAGGAAATGACCAGGATCTCGTGCCGGGCAGGGAAGTCGCTGCCGTCGGGCAACGTCAGCGGCAGCGCCAACGCAAGGGCCAGCGTGGCAAGACCCCGCATGCCGCACCACGTCAAAATCAGCACCTCCTTGGGTGAGGTGGGCTGCAGAAGGTTGCGCCGCCGTCGGGCAGTCAGGGCAAGCAGCCCAAGCCAGAGGTACCGCACCACAAAAACCAGGACACAGATGACAACCGCCATCCCGATCATCCCAAAGATGGCCGTTCCTTCATCCCGGATGACCTGGCGGATTTCCAGCCCCACCAGGCCGAAGGCAAGGCCCGTGGCCAGAAGCTCCACCACGTCCCAGAATGCCGTCCTGGTGACGCGCTCAGCGGCGTCCTGGGGGCGGGCATGGCGCTGCAGTTCCAAGGCAGTGACGACGACGGCCACCACGCCTGAGGCGTGCAACTCTTCGGCGAGGATGTAGGCCGCAAAAGGAACCACCAAGGTCACGGCGCTCCTGGCCACCATGGACGTCACCAGTTTGGTGATGAACCGGGTCAGCAAACCCATCGCAATGCCGATCACCACGGCAAGTGCCGCACCCAGCACGAACTGGGGGATCACTTCCGGGCCCACTTCCTTGCCCGACATCGTGGCGGCCACGGCGGCCTGGAAGATCACGATGGCCGCGGCATCGTTGAAGAGGCCTTCGCTCTGGAGGACTGTCACGAGCCGTCGCGGCATATGCACCCGGCCGGCCACGGACTCCACTGCCACGGGATCAGGCGGCGCCACCATGGCACCCAAAGCGATCGCCGCGGGGATTCCGATTCCCGGAATCATCAGCCACGCAGCACCCGCGACCGCGGCAGTGGAGACCACCACAAGGGCCACCGCCATCAGCAGCAAAGTCCGCCAGCGCACCCGGAACACCGCCCACGAACTCTTCTGGGCGGTGGCGAACAACAGCGGCGGTAGGAAGATCGGCAGGATCAGTTCCGGCGAAATCTCAAACTCGGGGAAGCCCGGAATAAACGTGAGCGCCACCGCAAGGAGCAGCATCAGGACCGGGTACGGCAGCCGGAGCCGGTCCCCCACACCGACAGCAACCACCGTTGCAAGCAGCAATCCGACTATGAGCGCCAGCTGATCCATGTTCCTGCTTCCCCGAATGGTGTACGGCCCCTTCCCGGGCAACACCGGAAAAGTTCCCTACCAACATATCCCGAGGCACAGACAGAACCGGTGGTCAGTCCTTGGTGAGGGCGTCCACTACGTCCTCGGTACCGTCCCTGAACGGGATGGTCCGGCCCACGGTCCCGGGCAGCTCCAGGACCGCCGCGGCCACCAGCGCAACATTGGCCCGGGAGGTCTGTGTGCCGTCGCCCGGGTTTTCCGGATTCAGCTCTATCAGGCCAGTGGCGGGGTCGTTCGTCAGGGTGCCGGGACCCAGCACGGTCCAGTCCAGGTCAGTGCCGCGCAGGTAGTCATCGGCCGCGGCCTTGGACTCCGCGTAAGCGAAGAAGGGGTTCTCTGCCGGGACCCCATGGTCCTTGGAAGCCCCAAGGTAGGACACCATGACATACCTGCGGACAGCCGCCTCCGCTGCCGCGTCCATGGAACGGATTGCCGCGTCCCGGTCCACGGCGTACGTCCTGGCAGGATTGCCCCCGCCGGCACCCGCGGACCAGACCACGGCGTCATGGCCCCGGAGCACCTGGGCGAGTTCCGCCGTCGTCGAATTTTCAACGTCAAGCACCTCGGCAGAGGCTCCGGTCTCCGTGACATCCGCCACATGATCGGGATTGCGGATAAACGACGTGACGTCGTGACCTTCACCACTAAGAATCCGGGACAGATGCAGGGCCACTTTCCCGTGGCCGCCAATAATCGCGATTCGGCTCATGGACCCATTGTGTCCCATAAACGAAAAACCCCGCAGACATCATCTGCGGGGTCTTGCTCTGTAGCGGTGGGGAGGCTCGATCTCCCGACCTCACGATTATGAGTCGTGCGCTCTAACCAACTGAGCTACACCGCCACGAATGAGAAAAACCTGTGTCAAGCCGGTCAAAACCGCCTTGACACAGGCCCTCATCCAGAGCCCCCCACCGGAATCGATCCGGTGACCTCGTTCTTACCAAGAACGCGCTCTACCACTGAGCTAGGGGGGCAACGAGTAAATACTCTACCGGACGTTTTCAGAAGCTACAAATCGGCGAATCGACCGGGAAAAATGGCGTCGACACAATTTGCAAAGACGCCTTTTTCCTGATCTACAAACGGAGAAAATCAGGGCAAGCGCAGCACCTGACCGGGGTAGATCTGGTCCGGGTTGGGCACCGTGTCCGCGTTGCTTGCGATCAATGCGCCGAGGTCCACTCCGAACTGCGCAGCGATCCCGCTCATGGTGTCCCCCTGCTCCACAACAACTTCGGTGACACGCGGCGCCACCGGCCCGGGCTGTCCTGTCCCTGCTGCGGCCTCAGCAGCCGCTTCCTGGGCCTGTGGCCGGACTTCCGGGGCCTCGGGCTCCAAGCCCTCCTGCGAGGCCTCCGCAGCGGCTGCGGCATCCGCTGCTGCCTGCTGCTGCGCTGCCTGGGCTGCCGCGGCTTCGGCTGCAGCGGTGTCCGATGCTGAAACCTCGACGACGGCGGCATCCTCTGCAGCCTGGGTCACGGCAGTTTGTTCCTCCGATGACGCCGGCGCCGCACTGTCAGCAGGAACGCTGTCCGTGTGCTGCCTGTCCCCCTGCTGCCTGTCCCCGTGTTCCCTGTCCCCGAAGCCAAGGTTCTTCTTCAAGTTATCCAGCAAGCCCATGGAGCACTCTCCCCTGTTCTGCGGTCCGGTCCGTGCCTTGATCGTACGGCCGGTGACGTCCCGCGCGGAACCCCGTTAAACGCCGCAGGGGGCCGGCTCGAAAGCCGGCCCCCAGACGGGAACTACCTAATAGCTACCGCTGGACTGGTGTTTACCATTTGCCCTTGCGGTTAAAGTCGCGGTTGCTGCCTTCGCCACCGGTGCGGGGCTTGCGGGCACCGTCACCATGGCCACCGAAGCGTGAGCCGCTGGCCTGGCCGCGGTCGCGGTCTCCGTAGCTGCCTGCGGTGCGCTCGGTGCGGTCGCTGTAGGAACGGCCACCACGGTCAGCGGAGGAACGCTCGCCGTCGGACTTGCGGAACTCCTTCTTGAATCCGCCATTGCCCTTGAAGTTGCCGCCACCGCGGTTCTCGCGGTCGCCGTAGCCACCGCGTCCACCACCGGAGTAGCCGCCACGCTCGGCGTTGGGCCTGCGGCCGTTATCCAGCTCAAGGTGGATCAGCTCGCCGCCGATGCGGGTGCGGGACAGTGCGCGCAACTGCTCCGGGCTGAGGTCTGCCGGAAGCTCCACCAGGGAGTGGTCCGAGCGGATGTCGATGCCACCGATCTGAGCGGAGGAAATGCCACCTTCGTTGGCAATGGCACCCACGATGGAGCCCGGCATGACGCGCTGGCGGCGTCCGACGGCGATCCGGTACGTGGCGTTGCCTTCGGTGAGCGCACGGGTCGGGCCACGGGAACCGAAGCCGTCCTTGGAGCGCTCGCGCTTCTGGTACTCCGGAGCTGCAGGCAGTTCCTTGACCAGCAGGGGCTGTCCGCCCTGTGCCATGACGGCCAGCGCAGCAGCGATCTCCGAGGCCGGAACGTTGTGCTCTTCCTCGTAGGAGGAGATGAGGTCGCGGAACGCCGCAACATCCTCGGAGGCGAGGGTCTCGGTGATGCGCTCGGCGAACTTGCCCAAGCGGAGCGTGTTGACGGTTTCGGCAGTGGGCAGGTGCATCTGCTCCACCGGCTGGCGCGTGGCCTTCTCAATGGAACGCAGCAAGTACTTCTCACGCGGCGTCATGAATAGGATCGCGTCACCGGAACGGCCTGCGCGGCCGGTACGGCCGATGCGGTGCACGTAGGACTCGGTGTCGTGCGGGATGTCGTAGTTGATGACGTGGCTGATGCGCTCAACGTCAAGACCACGGGCCGCGACGTCGGTAGCAACCAGGATGTCGATGCGGCCTTCCTTCAGCGCGTCAACAGTGCGTTCGCGCTGCTGCTGCGGGATGTCGCCGTTGATGGCGGCAGCCTGGAAGCCACGGGACTTCAACTTGTCGGCGAGGTCCTCGGTAGCCATCTTGGTGCGCACGAAGGCGATAACGCCGTCGAAGTCTTCAACCTCAAGGATGCGGGTCAGGGCGTCCAGCTTGTGCGGGCCCATGACCTGGAGGTAACGCTGCTTGGTGTTGGCACCCGTGGTGGTCTTGGACTTCACGGAGATTTCGGCAGGGTTGTTCAGGTACTGCTTGGACATGCGGCGGATCTGGCCCGGCATGGTGGCAGAGAACAGTGCAACCTGGCGGCTCTCCGGGGTCTGCTGGAAGATCTGCTCCACGTCATCGGCGAAGCCCATGCGGAGCATCTCGTCAGCTTCGTCAAGAACGAGGTACTGGAGCTCGGAGAGGTCCAGCGAACCCTTGGCGATGTGGTCGATTACACGGCCGGGCGTACCGACGACAACCTGGGCACCGCGGCGCAGGCCGGCCAGCTGGGGGCCGTAAGCCGAGCCACCGTACACCGGGAGGACCGTGAAGTCGTCGATGTGCTTGGCGTAGGAAGTGAAGGCCTCGGCAACCTGCAGGGCCAGTTCACGCGTGGGAGCCAGGACCAGGGCCTGGGTCTTGCGGGAAGGGCCGTTGAGGTCGTGCAGTTCAGCCAGGCGGGACAGGGCAGGAACAGCGAATGCTGCGGTCTTGCCGGTGCCGGTCTGGGCGAGGCCCACGACGTCGCGGCCTTCAAGGAGCAGGGGGATGGTGGCTGCCTGGATGGGGGACGGCTTCTCGTAGCCAACATCCTGCAGGGCGGCCAGAACACGGCCGTCGATGCCAAGATCGACGAACTTGACGCCTTCTTCTTCGCCTTCTTCTGCCGCGGGGGCAGGAGCTTCGGTGAAGGCGGGGGCTGCAGTCTCAGCTGCAGCGGTCTCGACGGGGGCAGCGGCAACAGCCGGTGCTTCAGCTTCGGCGGGAGCGGAGGTCTCGGCTGCTGCTTCAGCAGACTCAGCGTTCCGGGCGTCGAAGTTTTCGTTGAGATTTTCGGTCATAGGGGGAAATTCCTCATCCATAGGGCAGTCGGCGCGGCCCGGTTGGGCTTGGCCGCATTACTCGTCGCGAGAGCAGGCAAGGTGCCCTGCTTTCGCAAGAAGTCCGGCGCTATCGCAATCCCATGGCAGGACTTCCCGCTGCATCTCTTGGCTGCTATCCCAGCAGTCTGTACAGCGTTTTCTTTAGCCGGCTCTCCCTAT
>Ga0153977_1000046_pt1 | contig 56313 bp, 55 predicted proteins | sample TSGA061MetaG_FD_104710 | JGI IMG/M metagenome (GOLD analysis project Ga0153977, IMG submission 104710) | Attine ant fungus gardens microbial communities from Georgia, USA - TSGA061 MetaG | ecosystem: Host-associated > Fungi > Mycelium > Unclassified | place: USA: Georgia, Yuchi Wildlife... | reverse complement strand
TGACTTCCTGGGAGGTGCCGGGGATCAGTTTCAGTGATCCTGTGGTTCCGTTGGTGCAGTCGTAGGTGACGGTGTAGTCACCGGGGAGGGTGAGGCCGCCGTCGTTGACGAGGGTTTTGGTGACGTTGAAGGAACCGACCACGGGAGGAGCGGCCTCAAAGGTGATCTGAGCCGAAGCCTTGATCGTCTGTGCTTCTACACGTGCGAAGACAGCGAACACTTGGCAGTCGGAATCGCCGTTGTGGTACCAGTTGAGGCTGTCTTCCGTGATCGGGATAACCGACGCGGAAATGTTCACCGTTCCGGCTGAAGCGCTGGTGGTGCAGAGATCTACGTCTACAGTGCTGCCCGGAGTTGCCGGGTTGTTCACGGTGAGAATTCCGCCGTTGAGGCTGGCATCCGATTCGCCGGCGCAGAGTTCGAAAGTGCCGTTGGAGGTTGTCAGCTCAATTGGTGTCTCGGCTACGTTCGTGGACAGCTTGACTTGGGACTGTTGGCCCACCGTCTGCTGCTGCGAAGCCGGAGTGATGCTGATAGCCGGGACGTACGGCTGAGCGAGGAAAGCGAACGTTTCGGCAATTTTGTCGGGGCTCAATCCGCCGTTGTCGCATGGCTTCCGCCCGTTGATGCTCATAGCGTCATAGTCCTTGACGCACCAGGCGAGGTCCTGAAGCCTGACCCGTGAGTCAGTATCCTGATCGGCAGTGACGAATGTGTTGATGGTTCCGTTGTTGTACTGGAAACCGTTCTGGACGATGTATGCGAAGACCCGACGCTGAAAGTCGGTCATGTTGGCGTTCTTCTCGGGGTGCTCGTCAAGTGGCCGACCGTCGAAGCAGGAGTGAAGAACCAAATCGGTGCAGAACATCCAAGCGCTGACGGGTCCGCCACCCACCGGTCCGCCTTCCTCCTCGGTCGCGTACCGGACTCCACACAAGGGGGGAATCACGGAAAGACCGTCTACGTCGTAACCCCGGACGTTGTAAAGCTCAACAACCAAGCCCTTGTTGTAGTTCGCCAGGTTCTCGCCCTCGACCGTGGTGTCAGGGTTGGCAACAGGTGTAGTGGTTCCTGGACAGGCGGGCGCGTCAAATGACGATGCAGCCACTGGCGGCGTGGACGCCACTGAAGGCGAGGACATGGTCAACTGTGCTGCAAACACCCCCGTTGCGAGGACGGTGCTCGCAGCTAAGGCTGCGACGATTTTTCTAAGCATGATTTCCTTCGGTTTGATGAGCTGCAACTCCAACACGGGAGTGGCACCAACAGCTGGGCCCATTTAGCTCTGCGCGGGTAGCTGGACTTCCGCTTTTGGTGCCTCTACCAAGGGCTATGTGCAATGGGCCAGGGAATCATGTCGCAAAAACTTTATTTAGTGACCTAAATCACTTGGGCGCGCATATGGCGTAAGGGTGACATAGAGGGCCGCGGGCCGAAGGAAGGCATGTTTCGGTCCCCGGGCAGGCAAGGGTGTCCCCCTTTGCGGAGTTATCGCCCGAGGCGTCCATCCCGCAGCGAGCCAAGGTGCCGGCATGGCCCCGACGAATGTATGCCCGAAGTCGGCCTAGTCAGGGGGAGCTGCAGGAAGGAGCAGTCTATGGCTCGTAGGTATGACCCTCGATGCTAGCGGGCGGGTGCCGATTCGTCCTTCGGGGCCGCCGGGAGTGCGCCGAGCAGAATCAGATCAATGACCCGGTCGAGTGCCTGTGGAAAGTCAAAATGCTCGTCCTTGTTCCGCAGCCAGCGAAACATGAGGCCTAGGTAAGCATCGCGGAGTAGATGCGCCAGGTCGCTCAGGTCCACCTCTGGCCGGAAAGCATCCTCGGCGTGAAGCTCGCGGAAAAGTTCCATCAGCTCGTCCGCCAGCCACGGCTGGTCGTCAATGGGCCCTCCGGATGAAACCCAGCCGGTCCCCATGGCCAAGGTCAGTTCGTAGCTTTCGGCGTTCAAACGACCCATGACGCGGAAATAGGCTCGCACCCGTTCGGCGATTGTCATCCCGGGTTCGGCAGGGATGGCCATCATCGCTTGCGTTGCAGACCCCCGGCGACGGCTTGCCCATTCTTTGATGAAGTCGCTTTTCGTCCGGTAGTGGTTGAAGACGGTTCCTCTGGCGGTGTCGGCAAGCTCTGCGATCTCATCCATGGTGGTCTGGTTATAGCCCTGGCTCTGGAACAGCTGGATTGCAGCCTCATAGAGCCGATCACGCATATCCCGTCTGCGCCTCTCGACGCGGGGCAAGGCTGATGTGTTTGGTGCAGACACGGATCCTCCTGATTGAGCTCGAGTGTCAGATTACATCAGAGTCCTCTTCCAAAAACTCTTGGACCTATTGACACTTTCGGACTCGTGATCGATTCTATATTGGAGTTCAAAATGATGCCACTACGATGCTCCGTATCTGAAAACCCCGTATCCAAGGCTCATCAGTGCATCTGACATGAATCTCGCCCCTGCTGTGCAACGAAGCTCCGCAGGAAGTCCATCAACCCGTCGATTTAGTGGTCGAGCGGCGAGAGGTAGGCCATAGTGCCCAGAACAACACGGCCCAATTTTTACCGGAAGTGCACCACGTCGCCCACGGCACCCGCAAAGGCGGTGATGACGGAGTGCCTGTAAAGAGCGGGGGCATCAGAAGCGGGCTTGAGCAGGCGCAAACTCCCGCCGGGAGGACCCAGAGACTGCCCCTCAACGGTGCGTGCAAACAACAGGGCTCCGGAGCTGCCATATCCTTCAGCCATGTGGGCCAGTATTTTCTGCTGCGCGAAAAATCCGGCGCCCGTGCCATTGAGGCTCTTCACGATGTGAACCTCGAGATCCAGAAACACGAATTCGTGGCAATCGTGGGTCCAAGCGGGTGCGGAAAGACCACCCTGCTCAACATTGCTGCGGGCCTGGTCCAACAGCAATTTGGCGAAGCGAGAGTCAATGGTGCTGTTCCACAGGCTGGACAAAAGAACGTTGCCTACATGTTGGCCCGTGATGCGCTTCTTCCGTGGAGAACCGCGATCCGGAACGTTGAATACGGGTTGGAACTGAACGGTGTCGCAAAGACGGAGCGGCGCCACCGAGCCGGAGAACTCCTTGCCGCCGTGGGTTTGTCCGGCTACGAAAACGCCTATAGATCCCAGCTTTCCCATGGAATGCGTCAGCGCGTGGCTCTGGCCAGAACGTTTGCCCTCGATTCGTCGATTCTTCTGATGGACGAGCCTTTCGGTGCGCTGGACTCTCATTTGAAGATCCAGCTCGGCGAGCTTCTGCTCAGCTTGTGGGAACAGAACAAGCGCTCAGTCATGTTTGTCACGCACGATCTCCACGAAGCTATCGCCTTGGCGGATCGGGTCATCGTCATGAGACCAAAACCAGGACATATCGCCGCAGATATTCCCATTCCGCTGCCCCGGCCGCGGAACCTGAACTCCCTTCAGGTGAACTCCGAGTATCACGAGCTCTATCAGCACATTTGGAGTGTGATGGGCAATGTCTGAAAACACTATGGCACCGGTCGCTATTGACCCGGATGCGTGGGTTAGATCCCAGCTGCGGGCCGCATCAGCCCAACGGCTCCGGCACGGATTGTCCGTGTGGGTGCTTCGCCTGGTAGTGATTGGCGGAGCCCTCTTCCTCTGGCAGTCATTGGTGAATGCCAGAGTGTTGGACCCTTTTGTTGTGAGTTCCCCTCAAGCTGTGGGCGCATTCCTGCTGGAAAACCTCGGAACCGGGAAGTTCTGGACCGACGTGCAGGCCACTGTGCTGGCAACGCTGATCGGCTTCGTCCTTGCCAGCATTGCGGGTGTGGTCGCCGCCTTTGTCCTTGCCCAGAGCAAGCACCTTCACGACGTCGTGGATCCTATCCTTACCTTCTTCAATAGCATGCCGCGTGTGGCTTTCGCACCGCTGTTCGTGGTGTGGTTCGGGCTCGGAATTACCTCCAAGATCGTCCTGGCGTTCAGCCTCTGCTTCTTCATAGTGCTCAGTGGTGCACTGGTGGGCCTGACCCAGGTCGATTCGGATTTGAACACCATTACGCGCCAGCTCGGAGCCAACCGACGGCAGCATTTCGTGAAGTTGGTGCTCCCCAACGCCTTGCCGAGCATTGCCGCCTCGCTCCGGCTGGCCCTCATCTACGGATTCCTGGCCGTGGTGGTGGGCGAAATGATCGGTTCCAGCAGTGGGCTCGGACAGCAGATCGCCTACTACTCAGGTGTGCTGCGTATGGACGCGGTGTTTGGAATTCTCCTGGTATTGGGCGTTCTGGTCTCAGCCGCGGTGGCGTTGATGCGCGCCGTCGAGAACTACTTCCTCCGGTGGCAGTAGCGGCCATTGCCGCTCAGCGTCCCTCATCATCTGCCGAACTTACGGCGGCCCACATTTTGCAACGAAAGAAGAAGAATATGCCTGGATTGAAATTCCGAGGTGGCCGCGCCGTGGCGGCCCTCAGTGCCCTGACCTTGCTAGGCACCAGCTTGGCCGCTTGCGCTGGTCCAACGTCTTCAGCAGATGCGTCGGAGAAATTCAACGTGGCCGTCTATGCCGGCAACGTCGTTAGCCTCTATGCCTACATCGGTGCCAGCGAAGGGTTCTACAAAAACGAAGGACTCGACGTCACCCTGGTGGAAACCACTGCAGGGCCCCAGGCCACCGCTGCCCTGTCATCAGGGAGCATCGATGTGATGCTTAATTCGCCGGACAACGCATTGAACGCAAAACAGCAGGGATTCGACTCCGTAGTCATCGCCGGAAACCTGAAAAAGCCACTCTTTCAACTCGTTGTCAAGGACAAGGCCAACTTTCCGCATATCAGCGACGGTTACCCCGCTGTCATGCAGGATGTCGTCGGCAAGAAGGTGTCAACGTACGTCCTGGGAAGCTCCATTGACCGCTTGGGCAAACTCCTGCTCAATGGCGCAGGCCTCCCCACTGACTCTGCCACGTTCGTTCCGGTGGGTGGCCCCGGACAGGGTGCCACCGCGTTGGATGCCGGACAGGTTGATGTCCTGATGGACGCGTTCAACCCGGCCATTGCGGCCGAGATAGCCGGGAAGGGATCTGTCCTGTTGGATTGCTCGATTGCCAGCTGCGGAAAAGCGGCGGATGCCGCCGGGGCCATGAGCCAAGCCTATTGGACCACCCAAAAGGCCTTGGATAAGAAGACGGCGGACTTCAGGGCCTTCGTCACAGCGCAGGGAAAGATCCACGCCTGGGCAACAGATCCCGCCAACTCCAAAGCTTTGCTGGCCATCATGCAGAAATACCTGCCGGTCCCGGCCGGAGTTGACCCCAGCGGTTTCTATTCGGAACTCCAAGAGCTTATGCCTCGATACTTCAGCGTCGAGGTCAACAAGGATGCCATCAACGCAAACATGGAGGCCATGCTTGAGATGGGCGACCTGAAGAGCCCTGTGGAGACCAGCAGCATGGTGTGGTCGGAGGCGCGATTGACAACAGCTCCTTAGCCATCAGCCAGACCACCCCAATGAACAAGGGAGACCACGTGTCACCAGTTTCTTCAGAATTCCAACCTGCCAGGCCATCTGTTGTACTCGCTGAGCTCGAAGCCAGAGTGGCCAGGGAGCTTTCGCTTCTTGATATGCCGCACGCACCCTGGATTCCGCCGCAAGGCGACCCCAACAATGGCGACGTACTGGACGCCGTCGTTATTGGGGGCGGTGTTACCGGATTGGCGGCAGCGTCCTCGCTGCTTCTGCGGGGAGTCAACAAGCTGCTCGTCCTGGACAGAAACCCGCCAGGGGCTGAAGGTCCGTGGGCAACGTCAGCCCGCATGAAAACCCTGCGAACCGCCAAATCCGGGATGGGTCCAACTCCGGGCGTCCCCTCCCTGAGCCCAAGGGCTTGGTACGAGGCAACATACGGCGCTGAAGCGTGGGAGGACATTACGTTCTTTCCGCTCAACGACTGGGTGGAATACCTCCGCTGGTTCAAGGAGGTATTGGGCCTTCCCGTACAGAACAACGCGGATGTTGTGGACGTAGAGGCGCTCTCCAATGGCTGGCTGCGGCTTACTGCAGAGGTCGACGGCGTCACGCGCCTTGTGACTGCACGGCGGGTCATCGTGTGCACGGGTTACGGCGGATGGGGAGGGGCCAGGCTGCCGGCCGTGCTCCAGGATCTACCGAAGAAGCTGTATGCGCATTCATCGGAGAGCATCGACTTCCGGGCGTTGGAGGGGCTCAGGGTTGGCATCCTTGGTGTGGGTGCCTCTGCGATCGACAACGCCTCCACCGCCTTGGAGCATGGAGCTGCCTCCGTGGACTTCTATGTGCGCCGTCGGTCGGTTCCCACGCTGCACAGGGCCAAAGCGCTGATTAACGTCGGCTGTATTGAAGGCTTCGGATACATGGAAGGTGAAACGCGGTTTGAGTTCCTGAGACTTCTCCAGGCCGATGGTGCGCCGCCTCCTGCCCACAGCGTCCAGCGGTTGCGTGAGGCCGGTTCTCATCGGCTGCACCTTGGATCCGACATTACGGCAGTCAATGCCGATGGCGACTCGCTCACCTTGTGGGCCAACGGACAGCCGCACAGCTTGGACTTCCTTATCTCTGCAACTGGCTTTGAGGTGGACGGGCGTCGGCGTCCCGAGTGGCAGCGGTTGTTGCCCAGCATGAAGTTTGTGGGTGATGATCCGGAACTGCCGGAGCGGGCGCGTCAAGCTTTCGCCCACCATCCGGCGGTGGACCGGGACTACCGGATATTGGAAGCAGTTCCCGGTACCTGCCCCGGCCTGAGAAATGTATTTGTCCTGGCGGATGCCGCGATACCGAGCCAAGGGGTTGGCGCTGTCAGTGTCATTGGCGCCGCTGCGGTGGCCGCCCATGCGGCTACGGCTGTGATTGGCACGCTGTTTGCCGAAGACAGCGCGCTGCACCTCAACAAGATGAATGACTACTGTGAGCCCGAATACGCGGTAGATGATTGGCCGGATCCTGTTGAGTCGGCCAACCCCGCATCAACGGGGCGGGCGTAGCGCCCACGGATTCTTCTTAAAGGCCGCCTCCCTGCCAACCCGTGTTTCGGGTCGGCAGGGAGGCGCTTTTATGCTGGGCAGTGACCTTATGCGGCCACAGGGAGGTGTTCCGTCATGGCTGAGTACAGTTCCTGCCAGTTGTAGGCGCCCGTGGCAATCACCGCACCGCGCGTGTAACGAACCCTTCCGGTCTTGTCCGCGAGAACCACGCCCGTCTCCTGCATGGAACCGAAGAGCTTCTTGTTCAATCCGAACTCCGCGTGCGTGGAACCGGACGGTGCTGAGATGCCGATGAAGGGTGAGGCGGACTTCTTTTGCCAGCGCGCAACGGCTTCGGCTCCTTCAGGAATAGCCACCAGCACCGTGATTCCATGGGCGTCAAGTTCGGCCTTGTGTTTGGCCAGGTCCCGGACGTGGTTGACGCAGACCTGGCACGTGCTGGTTCGCATGAAGTAGATGAGGACGTTGGATTGACCCATGAAGTCGGTGAGCTTTAAGGCGCGGCCACTCGCGTCGTTGACGTCAAACGCGGGCAGCATGGTGTCGAGGGCGATCATGGAAACTCCGTTTCATTGGATGAATGTACTTAGTCAGGATACCTGACGATCAGGACTCCTTACTATACTCATGGGTGAAGTAGGCTGGAGTAATGCCAATCCCGCACGTCGCTGATCCCCTTGGTGTGATCCTTTTGCGTCTTCAACGTAGCCTCGAGCGCGAGCTGATTCAGGGGCTTCAAGCCGGAGGATATCCGGACATCCGCATGCGGCAACTCTCTGTTCTTGATGCGGTAGGGGCCGACGGCGCCAAAGCGGCAGCGCTGGCCGCGCGCTTTGACATGACCAAGCAATCCATGGGTGAGTTGATCGATGATTTGGAGCGGTCCGGCTACCTTGGCCGCGCGCAGGATCCCAGCGATCGGCGCGCGAGAATCCTGGAGCTCACCCCACGGGGGAAGGTCGCGACGGAGCAGTGCCGGCAGATTGTCCAAGCGATAGAACGGCGATACGAGTCACTGATTGGCGCGTCGCGATATCACGAGACCCGGATGTCTTTGGCTGCACTGCTCGAGCACCTGGAGGATGGTCCGGTTTCATGACAACAGAACCCCACCTTCCTGCGCGGATGGCGGGGTCCTGACGTTGCAGCGTTAGTCGATGGCGAAAACCGTTCGGGCGGTGCGTTCGAAGATCCCGGCAGCCTCGTCTTTGGTGACCTTCGCGGCTTCCACAATCCGCATCGCAGTGCTGTGCACGTCATCCGGCGCTGTCAGGTAGCGCCAGGTGTAGGACCAGTCCGTGCCGAACATGATCCGGTCCGGGCCCAAGGCGTTCAATGCGGTCCGCAGGTGGTCCGCTGACGTTCCCACGACGTCCAGGTAGACGTTGCGGTTTCGAAGCGCGACCGTCAGGCAGGAATCAAAGTAGCGCTGGATGCTGCGGCCCATCTTGGTCAGGATGATCGGAACGCCCGGATGGCGGGCGGCCAGTTCATCCACCCACATCGGGTCCTGGTAGTGAAGGTTGCCGGGGAACTGCGTCCAACCCGTGGGGAGCTGGATGGGAAGGTGCCGGGGGGCCAGGACGTCCATGAGTGGCGCGAAGTCGGCGGCCACAAGGCGCGGGTCCACATGCGCAGTCAGGATCTGGGTATTGGTCTCTCCGATGCCCGCGAAGCCCAGTTCGTTGACCGCCCGATCAGCAATGCCGGCGACATGTACGGGCACGCTGGCGTCCGGAAGCGGGGCGAGGGGATCGGGCGCCCAGGGCCACCCGGTCGCCGTCGCCAATGGCACAAAGCGGCCGGGGTGTCGTTTGGCTATGGCGCTGATGAACTCATTCGAGATTCCCACTGTGGGCTGCACCACCGCTACATCGACGCCGTTCTTGTCCATGGCCTCCAGCAGTGCTGCTGAGTTGTCCGAGGGTTCCTCCCGCTGCATGCGCTCGAATATCTCTGGGTACTTGGTTCGCCAGCTGGCGACGTCGTTGCGTGTCCGCATGACGCCGGCAAGCTCTTCAATCGCTTGAAATCCGCCCAGGTGGGTGTGGGTATCTATCAACATAGTATTCGCATCCTTGATTATACTCGGGTATAACTTTAGTCTGAACTATAGATTTTTGATTTATTCGGGTCAATGGGTGCTGATGCCGTTAGGTGCAATCACTTTGGATGCCGGCCGTTCAGAAGAGCATGGCGGTCAAGCCCAGGGAAACGGTGGCGGCAGTCGCCGTGGAGGCGGCTGACAGGCCCAGCACGCGCAACGGAACCGGGAACAAGGTCTTTAGGTGCATTCCCAAACCGAGGCCAAACATTGCTGAAGCAAGGAGGATGGTGGTGGCGAGATCGGCGATGTGTACAACGGGCTCCGGAAGAATCCGCAGTGTTGCCAGTCCTGCGGAAATTATGAAGCCTACGACGAACCACGGAATGACCGGAGGCTTTGCGCCGTCAACCGGCTGCCCGCCGTCCCGGCGTCGGGCAGCAACATACGCAGCGGCCAGGAGCGAAACCCGGCCCAGCTTCACCGTCATGGCGATTGCCACAGCGGCTGCGCCGGCAGTGGTCGCCGCAGCGACAACCTGGGCCACCTCATGAATGGAGGCGCCGGCCCACACTCCAAGTTGGGTCGAGGACAAACCCAGCAACCCGGACGCCGAAGGCAGGAGCACTATCATGGCAGTACCGAAGAGAGTGACCATGGCGATGGCAACTGCCACATCCTCATTCTTTCGTCTGATGCCACCTTCGACGGCGGCAATCGCTGCGGCACCGCATATGGAGAAGCCGACGGCGATCATCGTCACCAGGCCGCGGTCCAGCCCCAGTCGGTCACCTATCAGGACTGTTGCGACGAACGTGATAGTCACGGAAGCCGCAATAATCACCAACGCCCTTGGGCCCAAAGCCACGATGTCCGCCAGGGAAAGCCGCAAGCCGAGCAAGACCACGCCCAGCCGAAGCATGGTCTTGGTGACAGCCTGGTGCCCGGTGAAGATTCGAAGCCGGCCTATGGGACTGTTGACCACAATCACTCCAAGGGCGAGCCCCATCAACAGTGGACTCGCCAAGGGCATCCACTGGCCGAGCGCCCATGCGGCCACCCCCGCCATCGCGGGCAGCAACCATCGGACGACGACTGGAGATGAGGGGTTCTGATACATGATTCAAGCATTTACGCCGGGGATATTCCCCGGTAGACGCCAATCCAACCCCAGGACATAAGGTGAGGTTATGACTGAATTGCCCGATGTCGCATCGCTCAGATTACTGCTGCTGATCGACGAACATGGCAGCTTGGGGGCGGCCGCCCGGGAGCTGGCCATCAGTCAACCGGCCGCAAGCGCGCGTCTTCGCACCCTTGAGTCCCGGTACGGGCTCTCGTTGGTCAGCCGCTCCACCAGGGGCTCACTCCTGACGGAAGACGGCAAGGCCGTCAGCGCCTGGGCGCGCAACGTGATGAATGAACTCAACCGGGTTCAAATCGGGCTCGGCGCACTCAGTGCGCAACGCCGTGGCGACCTCAAGATCGCGGCCAGTCTGACCATCGCAGAGTTCTTCCTGCCGCGCTGGTTGGCTGATCTCCATCGCTCCCAGCCCGCAATGCACATTGGCATGCTGGTGGTGAACAGCACCGAGGTTGTGTCGATGGTCCGGGACGGTCAGGTCAAACTTGGTTTCATTGAGAGCGCCGTGAAGGTGCCAGATCTTAATTCCTGCAGGGTGGGCTCCGATCGCCTTGCGGTGGTGGTTGCACCGGATCACCCGTGGGCAGCTGCGAAGGCACCCATAGGCCGGGACGAACTTGCTGCGACGTCCTTTGTGGTTCGTGAGCCGGGAAGTGGAACCCGCGAGACCTTTGAACGGGCTTTGGGCACCACGGCGAAAGTCGTCCTTGAGGCGGGCTCCACGAATGTGATCATCGCGGCCGCGCTCAACGGCGTGGGTCCCGCCGTCGTGTCCGAAGTTGCCGTCCGGCAATCACTCGAGAGCGGGGCGCTGGTCAGTGTCTCCGTGACCCTGGACCTGCGGAGGGCGCTACGGGCCATCTGGCGCAGGCAGGACAAGCTGCGCCCACCCATCGATGACCTGGTAGCAATCGCCGCCAAAGGACACCTGTGACCAGCTTTAACACCGCAGATCCGCTGTTCAGCCTTGGACTTGGCATTAACAGAAAAACGGGAAGGACGGAGCCGGATAATTCCGGCTCCGTCCCTTGCTGTGTTTAGGCGAAGCCTTCAAGGTCGGCAATGCGGCGGAAGACCTCAAGAGTGTCCACCCGCTCCAGTGTGGGATCGAGCTCGTAGTAGACGGCGAGGATGTTCTGGGCGATCCGTCCTCGTTCGTCCAGCGCGGCGAAGCGGCCCAGGTTGATGTCGCGCATCGCGTCTTCGGGTGACATTCCCTTTTCATGGCGCTGGGTTGCCTCGTCCTGGACCCAGGTGAGGTAGTCGCGTACCTGGTGAATTCCCGCAGCCTCAACCACCGGGCCGTGGCCGGGTACTACGAACTCCGGTTCGAGGGCGATCATCCGGTCGCAGGCTGTGACCCAATTGGAGATGGGGCCGGCCCAGCTGATGGGGGTGCCGCCAATGAACAGCAGATCACCGCTGTAGAGGACCCGTTCGGAGGGAACGAAGACCACGCTGTCACCTTCGGTGTGGGCGGGGCCGAGGTTGATGATCTGGACTTCGGTTCCACCGACGTCAACTGTCAGCTCGTCCACAAATGTGCGGGTGGCAACGGTCGGTTGGATGCCGGAGAAGTCGAACGGTTTAAAGATGTGCCGGGCGAACTCTCCCGAGGGGCCGTCCTGGCCGAGCAACCCCCGGATCAGTTCCGGGCCGTTGGTTGCCATCTCGTCCGCGGTGGCCTGGGACGTAATGATCTCGCAGTCGGCCAGCAGCTCATTTCCAAACCAGTGATCCCCGTTAGCGTGGGAATTGACCACCGTCCGGATCGGATGTTCTTCGGTTACAGAACTCATGCCGTCGAGCATTTCGCGGGTCATCGCCACATCGAAGAGGGTGTCTACCAGCAAAGACTCGCCGGATCCGGTCACCAGCCCGGAATTGCTCCAACCCCAGGTTCCGTCGGGTACAAGCCATGCATGGCAATGCTCGGTTAAATTGTGCAGGCCCTTGGTATAGGGGATCGCAGCTTGAGGTGTCATTGTTGTCGTTCTTTCAGTAGGAGAGCTGGATACGGTTGCGGAGTATGCCTATGCCGGCCACTTCGAGCTCTATCTCGTCGCCGTTCTTGAGTCGTTTGCCGATCTCGAAGGGGCTTCCGCTGAGCACTGTTCCGCTGCCGATCACTTCGCCGGCGTAGATGGTCCGTGCGCTGGAGAGGTAGGTGATGGCGTCGGCAAAGGTGTGGTGCATTGTCGAGGTTGAGCCTCGGGACCATTCCTCGCCGTTGACGCGGGCGGTCATTGTCATGCCGTATGGCGAGCCGATCTCGTCTGCAGTGACGATGCATGGTCCCAGGGTGTTTGATCCATCGAAATCCTTGCCGCGTGCAGGTCCGATCTGGGATGCCATGACGCGGCCTTGAACGTCGCGGCAGCTCCAGTCATTGAGGATTGTGTACCCGAAGATCGCTTTTTCGGCGTCCTGGGGGGCTACATTCTTGGCGGTGGTACCGACGACGGCTGCGAACTCGAGTTCGTAATCGAGTTGTCGGGTTTCCGGGGGAGCGATGATGAGTTCGTCTGGCCCGCTGATTGCGGTGTGATCGCTGATGTAATAGATGACTTGCTCGGCGAATACTTTAGGAAGGTCAAAGTTGCCTGTGGCGATAAGGCGTTCGTATTCGGCTTCCGGATCATCAGACTTCGCGGCAATTGTTCGTGCCATATTGAGGAATGCTGGTTGGAGATGCTCAATGAACAAAGAGCAGTCCCGGACCCGCGGTGGGTTGGGAAGAGGTGGGCGGAGGGTGATTTCATCAAATGAATGAATTGCCTCTTTGGGGGGTGAATCAAGCAGTGACCGGGCGTCATCCAATGCCTTTTCACCTGCCTGGATCAGGCCGAGCATGCTGGTGAAGCGCGGGTCACCGCCGGACGCCTGGGTGAAACTGACAACCGTGGAACCAGTATTGGCGTGAGCACCAACATGGGTGGAACCCCCATGTGTGTAGGTAATGAGTTTCATAAATCCTCTTTTCGATGAGCAGTTCGCCGTTTCCTGATGCTGAACCGTAGTCCCGCTTCCAACAACATGAACTGATCATGCACGGAGGTAGTCCGCCCCGGTAGATGGCAGAGTATATGCACAACATAATGCGAAGTTATGGCCCGGCATGTGTTAAAAGAGACTGTCACGCAGAGCGCATAAACTGTCAAAAGCCGAGCAATTCATTATGGGCTTGTGCATTTCTGCGACGTTCCTTTAGCATTCATTCCGGCGGCTAAAGAGTATCCGCATTCACACACAAGAGATCAAGAGTTCGTCCATTTCGGGAATCTCAGCCTTCACTTAAAAAGCTCTCCGCCGGAGGCCGGGACGTGCCCACATTTACATGTGAACAAGCTTGTCTCGCCGGTGACAGAATAGGACGTGTGACCTCCTCCAAGACGCCCGGCTACCCAGAGAAATCAGTCCTCCCCGAGATTGCGGCCGATGCAGAGATCGATGACGAACCTGCTGCCGACCCTACGCAGCTCAGGGGCAGGAGAGGCCTGGTCTACCTGGGCATCTGCCTGGTACTGATCGGGCTTAATCTCCGCACGGTCTTCTCCAGCTTCTCAGCGGTCCTCCCGGAAATAACGTCCGACGCCGGTCTGCCGGGCTGGTCGCTGGTGGTCCTCACTACTGTGCCGGTCACCTTGCTGGGTGTCTTCGCGCCGCTTGCCCCCATCCTGGCCCGCAGGTTCGGTGCGGAACGGGTGCTCCTGGGTGCCATGGCGGTCCTCACTGGGGGCCTTCTGCTCAGGCCCCTGGACGTCCCCGGAGCGGGCCATCTCCCGGGGCTTCTGGCGGGCACGGCGGCCTGTGGTGCCGCGATCGCGCTGTGCAACGTACTCCTTCCCGGCGTGGTCAAAAGGGATTTCCCGCACCGCCTTGGCCTGATGGGCGGCCTTTACACCACAGCGATCTGCGCGTCAGCGGCCCTGGGAGCTGGGTTTACGTATCCGGTCTTTACGGCAACCGGCCAGTGGACTTCGGCGCTGTGGTTCTGGGTGGTGCCTGCCGCCGTCGTGCTCTTGCTGTTCCTGCCGCTGGCTATCCGGCAGCCGTCGGTAAGGCACCAAGCCGTCCGTGGTGGCGTGAACGTATGGAAATCGGCCGTGGCGTGGCAGGTGACGCTGTTTATGGTGCTGCAAGCGATGATGTCGTTCAGCGTGTTCGCGTGGATGGCGCCGATCCTGCGCGACCGGGGCATCGACGGCGCCACGGCCGGGCTCATTGTTTCGGTGTCGATCGTGCTGCAGATGCTCGGCTCCCTGTTTGCCCCCGCCCTGGCCACGCGTTTCAAGGACCAGCGGATCATCAATATGGTGGTGGCGCTGATGACCGGTGGCGGTTTCGCATTGACGATCTTCGGTCCCACCGAACTGATCTGGGTTTGGACGGGGTTGAACGGGTTGGGGCAGGGCTCGCTCACGGCAGTGGCCCTCACCATGATCATGGTCCGCACCCGCGACGCCCACACGGCCGCGCACCTGTCGGGCATGATGCAGGGCGTTGGTTACGGGGTTGGTTCCGTCGGGACGCTGATGGTGGGTCAGCTCCACCAGGCAACCGGCGGGTTCGCGGCCGCGGGAATCCTGTTCCTGGTGGTCGGTTCCCTGGCCGCGTTCTTCGGGTACCGGGCCGGTCGCGACCGCTTCGTTTAACGTTGTGAGGCCCACTCTGCACCCCAAAAAGCCTGGGACAAGCGCAGAGCGGGCCTCGCAACGATAGGTGAGAGGGACTATACGGTCAGGTCCTTGCCCTTCGTCTCAGGGATGGAGAACGCGAACGCGATGCCCACCAGCAACAGGATCACGGCGTACACGTTGAAGAGGTAGCCCTGTCCCACGGTGCCCAGCCAGGTCTGCAGGTATGGGGCCGTTCCGCCGAAGACCGCCACGCAAATGGAGTACGGAACGCCGACGCCGATGGTGCGGATGTGGGTCGGGAACAGTTCGGCATACACGGCAGGGACGATCGCGGCGCTGCCGGCGATGAAGAACAACATCACCGACATGGACACGGCCAGCTGCCACGGCGAGTCCTTCAGCAGCCACGTCATGGGGAAGTGCAGCAGAGCGGCGCCGGCGGAGGAAACGATGAGCACCGGTTTGCGGCCAATGCGGTCCGACATTTTGCCCCAGAACGGCAGGGCTGCGATGAACACAACATTGGCGATCACGCCGGCCCAGAGCGCTGCGCCACGGTCCATCTTCAACGTGGTTGCTGCGTAGCTCGGAGCCACGACACCCCAGATGTAGTACACAACAGTAAGACCAACGGTGAGGCCGATGACCTGCAGGGCCTGCTTGCGGTACTTCACGATCTGCGGCCAAATGGCCACGCGCTTCTCCTGGGGAGCTTCTGCCTCGAACGCCTCGGTTTCCTTCATCTTGGCCCGCATGAACAGGGCGTAGATGCCCAGTGCGCCACCGATCAGGAACGGGATGCGCCAACCCCAGGCGCTCATGTCGCCCTTGCTCAGGACGGCGGTCAGGATGGCTCCCAGCAGCGTACCGGCCAGGATACCGGCGGTGCCGGAGGTGTAAATGAGGGTCGCCCAGAAGCCGCGGTGTTCCTTGGGTGCCATCTCGGACAGGTACGTTTGCGACGACGGCAACTCACCACCGTGGGCGAGACCCTGGATGAGCCGGGCAACCAGCAGCATGACCGAGGCGAAAGCTCCAACAGATTCGAACGTGGGCGCAATACCGATCAGGAGGCTGCCCACAGCACCCAGGGCAACTGCCACGGTCATGGAGGTCTTGCGGCCGATCCGGTCACCGATCCAGCCGAAAACGAAACCGCCGAACGGCCGGGCGACAAACCCGACGGCGAAGATCGCCAACGTGGACAGCACTGCTGAGGTGGGGTCGGCGCTGCTGAACAACGCGCTGGCGATGAACGGCGAGAACGTGGCGTAGATGGCCCAGTCGTACCATTCAACGGCGTTGCCGATGCCGGTGCCGACCAGTGTGCGCACGTGCGACTTGTGGACCTTGACGTCCGGGGACGTTCCAACGGTGGTGGTCATGTGGTTCTCCAAGGGGTGGGGAGGCTAGTTGCCGGAGAGGGTTGCGATACGGGATACGGCGAGCTCCGCATAAAGCGCGGCACCGTCGGTGAGGACGCCGTCGTCGAACGTGGCGTACGGCGAGTGGTTGAACGGCGACGTCGTGTGGTCGGCGCCGGGGGCAACAGCACTGAGTCCCACAAAAGTGCCGGGGACTTCAGCAAGGACGCGGGAGAAGTCTTCCGAACCGCTCAGGGGGGTGGCCATGCGGGTGTACCGGGACTCGTCGAACATCCCGGCGATGACCTTTTCAGCGGTGGTGGTCTCGTCGTCGTTGTTGATGGTGAGGGGGTATTCCTCCTGGTAGTGCACGTCGGCTTCCAACCCGTGGGCTGCGGCGATCCCGTGGAGCAGCCGGGGGACTACTTCCATCATCTTCCGGCGGGACTCTTCGGAGAAGGTCCGGATGGTGGCTTCGATCCGGGCGGTCTCGGGGATCACGTTGCGCTTGGTTCCTGCGTGGAGGACGCCGACCGTCAGCACTACGGGATCGAACATGTTGAACTGCCGGGTGACCATGACCTGAAGTGCCGTGACCATCTCCGCGGCAGCCGTGACGGGGTCCTTGGCGGAGTGCGGGGCTGAGCCGTGGCCTCCTGCGCCCAGGACAGTCACCACGAGTCCGTCCGAGGAACTGAGCATGACGCCGGGCTTGGTGACGAACTGCCCGTGCGGTTCCAGCGACGAGAACACGTGCATCCCGTAGGCGGTGTCAGCCCGGCGGCCAGCGGCGTCCAGGACACCTTCCTTGATCATGTAGCTGGCACCGTCGAAGCCTTCTTCACCGGGCTGGAACATGAGGATCACATCGCCGGCCAGCTGATCGCGACGCTCTGCCAGCAGGGTGGCAGCGCCGGCGAGCATGGAGGTGTGGAGGTCGTGGCCGCAGGCGTGCATCGCGCCATCCACACGGGAGGTGTAGTCAACGCCCGTGGTCTCCTGGACAGGCAGGCCGTCCATGTCGGCCCGCAACAGCACCACGGGCTTCTCGGCCGAAGCGTGTGCCGCGCCGCCCCGCAGAACCGCGGTGACCGACGTCGTTTCCTTCCCCAAGGTGATCTCGTACGGAAGCCCGTCCAGCGCCTTGAGCACTTTTTCCTGCGTGCGGGGGAGCTGCAGGCCGATCTCCGGTTCGCGGTGGAGGTCGTGGCGGAGGCGGACGATGTCCTCCCGCAGTTCCTTGGCGTCGGCGGCGATGGTCATTGGTTCTCCTGGTCTCTAAAGCGATGTGTTCCTTATGCCATTTTGTGGTGACCTGCTTCACATACGCAGAAACAACTGTAAATATGCATCAACTACCAGGAATTTGCAGAATTCATGCGCCGTTCCTGGAGAATGTACTCATGGAAGTCAGCGAAGAAGATCTGCGCCTGATCAACGCACTGCAGATATCGCCCCGGATCAGCTGGTCCGACGCCGGCAGCGTCCTGGGCGTCCACGCCACCACGCTCGCCTCACGCTGGGATCGCCTCAGTGCAGCAGGAGCCGCCTGGACCACAGCACACCTCATGGGTGACCCCAAGGACATGTGCCTGGCCATGGTGGATATCGACTGCGAGATGCACCTCAGGCCGGACGTCACCGCAGCAGTGGCCCAACTCCCCGAAGTCATCACTGTGGAGGAAGCCGCCAGCAACCGCGACCTCACACTGACGGTCATCACCCAGGACCTGGAACAGTTCAGCACCCACGTGCTGCCGCGCCTGAAGGAAGTGCGGGGGCTCACCAAGTACCACACGGCTCTCTGCACTCGGATCCACACCAGCGGCTACGCGTGGCGGCTCAACGTCCTCAGCAAGGCCGAACAACAAGCGCTCCGGGCGCTCGCGGGCCCGGAATCCGCCAACCCCTCCGCGCCCGACACCGTAGTGGCCCCACTTCCCGAAACGCACCTGGCGCTCATCCCGTTCCTCGCCCGGGACGGCCGCGTCACCGCGGCTGAGATCGCCCGGGCGCTGAACCGCAACCCGGCCACCGTCCAGCGTCAACTGGGCCGGGTGCTGGCCAGCCGGATGCTGTCCTTCCGCTGCGAAATAGCCCAGCAGTTCTCGGGCTTCCCCATCACGGTCCAATGGTTCGCGAATGTCCCGGCAGGCCAGCACGAGGCCGCAGCAACCGAACTCAGGGCCATCCGCAACATCCGCTTCTCCGCATCCACCACAGGGCGCACCAACTTCACCATGATCATGTGGCTGCGTTCCCTGGCCGACGTCATGGAAATGGAGCTCACCATCCAGCAACGGATTCCTGGCATCGAACTGGTGGAAAGCGTGGTGATGCTCAATACCGCGAAACGGGTGGGATGGATGCTGAATCCGGACTCGACCGCCACGGGAGTCGTGGTGCCGCCGTACGGCGAGTTGTTGCCCGAGGGTATCTAGGCGTGTTTCGTCGCCCTCAGGACGGCGTCCAGTGTGGTGCCGGACTCGCCACTGGGACCTGAAACGGTTCGTCCCCTGTCCGTCAGGACGTTCACGGACCACGGCTCACTATCCAGCCGCAGGGCCCCTGCCAGTTGCTCTGATGTGAAGAAGAGGTCTGTCTCATGGTGGTGCCGGCTCCAGGAGGGCAGGCCATGCGGGTGATGCCCCACCACCAGCAGCGTCCCACCGGGCGCCACGGCTGCGGCCGCAGAAGTGACCGAATCACGCCACGGCAGGAGTGGCGAGTGAAGGAACTGTGCTGAGACAAGGTCGAACTCCGGCTGCGGCTGCCATTCGGTGAGATCCTGCTGCTGCCAGGTGATCCGGTCAGCGACACCCGCCTCTTCGGCGTGCTCAGCTGCGCGTTCAAGCGCGACGGCGGAAACGTCCAACGCGGTGACGGTCCACCCCTGCTTCGCGAGCCAGATGGCATCTCCGCCCTCCCCGCAGCCCAAATCCAGGGCCTTGCCGGGCTTCAGGTCCTTGGCCTCGGCCACCAGCTGTGGGTTTGGATTCCCGCTCCAGATCTTCGCCCGCTCCCGGTACATTCCGTCCCACATGTCCACGGCGTTGTCCGCATCTTTGTGCAGGTTCAGTCCACCCTGCTGGACGCCTTCGTGCTGGTGGCCGTGCTCGTGGTGGGTGCCGACGTCGTGTGTTTTTTCAGTCATGACCCAAGCGTGCCGTGACGCGCCGCCGGAAGGCAATGGCTGTTGCTATTTCGGCAAAGTCCAGCGCTGCGCCCCCGCCCCGGAAGCGCCGAGTTCGTCCGAAGGGTTCTGCAACGTGCACGATTTCAAGCTCAAGCAGCCGCAGCCGATGCAACCATCAAGGTCATTGCGCAGGTGCTGCAAAGCCGCGATCCGCTGGTCCAACTCCTCGCGCCAACGCAGCGACAACCTGCTCCAGTCCCGCTTGGTGGGCGTGCGGCCTTCCGGCAACGAATCCAGGGCCTCCCGGATGTCCTTGAGCGGCAAACCCACCCGCTGCGAGGTCTTGATGAACGCGACGCGCCGGAGGGTGTCGCGCCTGTATCGCCGCTGGTTGCCGGCCGTCCGCTCCGCTTCGATAAGCCCGTTGCGTTCGTAAAAGTGCAGGGCCGACGGCGAAACTCCACTGCGCTCGGAGAGCTCACCAATGGTCAGTGGCCGGTGGACGGGGGCGGCGGGCATGAACTGCTTCCGGTTGGGGCGTGCTGGATTGACCTCAACATTAGTTGAGGTTCTAGGCTGGCGTCCATGACCTCTGACACCTCAACGGCCGGGATTCTGGGCCGCCAATACCTCCTTGCCACCGTGGGGGCCTGCGCTCTGGTATTCCTCAGCGCTTTCGAATCCCTCGCAGTGACAACCATCATGCCGCTGGTGAGCCGGGACCTGGACGGAGCCAGCCTTTACGCGCTGGCATTCGCCGGACCGCTGGCAACGGGTGTGATGGGCATGGTGGCGGCGGGTAACTGGTCTGACAGGCGGGGTCCGGCTGCGCCCCTGTACTCCTCCGTGGCGCTGTTCGTGGCAGGACTGCTGATCGCAGGCATGGCCGGAAGTATGGAAATCCTGGTGTTGGGCCGGCTGGTGCAGGGCTTGGGCGGCGGCGCGATGACCGTGGCTCTTTATGTGCTGGTGGCCCGCGTGTACCCGCCGGAGCTGCACCCCAAGATCTTTGCCGCCTTCGCCGCGTCCTGGGTGGTTCCATCCCTGGTGGGTCCGTTCGCCGCAGGTGTCGTGGCCCAGTTGAGCAGCTGGCACTGGGTGTTCCTTGGGGTTGTGGGGCTGGTTGTCCCCGCGCTGCTGATGGTTGTCCCGGCCGTGCGGGGGATGGATTCCGAGCCTGCGGCAGAAACGGTTCCGTGGGCATTCGGGCGCATGGGGTGGGCGGCGCTCGCGGCCATCGCGGTCCTCGGACTGAACCTGTCTGCGGAGGTGCCCGGCGTGGGCGGGGTGATTGCCGTCGTCGCGCTTGTCCTTGCCTTGGTGGCTGTCCGCCCGCTGGTGCCGCGCGGAACTCTGACGGCGCGGCGGGGGCTTCCCAGCGTGATCCTGGTCCGCGGCCTGGCATCAGCGGCATTCTTCGGGGCCGAGGTCTACCTGCCGTATCTGCTGACGGAACGCTACTCGTTTACGCCCACGTTCGCCGGGCTGACCCTCACCGGCGCGGCACTGGCGTGGGCCGGGGCCTCGGCGATTCAGGGGCGGTTGGGGACCCGCTTGGCTGACGACCTCGCCATCAGGATCGGGGCCTCACTGGTGTTGGTGGCCATTGTCCTGACCCTGGTGACCGCGACGTTTGCACTGTCCCCGGCCGTTGCCATCGCCGGGTGGATCCTTGCCGGCGGCGGCATGGGGCTCATGTACCCGCGCCTGTCCGTCATGACGTTGGCGTTGTCCACCGAGGAGAACCAGGGCTTCAACAGCGCTGCCATGTCGATTTCGGACTCCCTGGGCGGCGCGCTGTCCCTCGCCGCGACGGGACTGGTCTTCGCGGCATTTACGACGACGAACCCGTTTGCGGCGGTCTTCGCACTCACGGCGATCATCGCCGTCGTCGGGGTTGCCATGGCGCCAAGGGTCGCCGCCCGTGCGGCCGCAACCAAGTCCGGGCGCGCGGAACCGGAGCTCTCGCTCACCCAACCCAACTGACTCGTTGTGGGGCCCGCTTTGCGGGGTATTGTCGCCCGGAAGGGCGCAGATCGGGCCTCGCAACGCAGGGTGGGACGGCGGCCTGACCAGCCCCGATGCGGGCCCGCAGGAGAAACACTGCTAAGCTGGGAACACTTGATGTGCGGTGACGCCCTGAAGCAGGTGGCCTGAAAGGCTGCGCGGCGGGGCATTTTTCATGTGAGAGGCACATCCTGCGTCGATGAACGCGTTCTATTTGGTCCCGGCCACCGCTGTTGCAGCGAACCGGTAGACCACCTGACTTTTCCTCGGCGAACCCCTGGCCCAACCGGCGTCGGGGGCCGATGTCCGCAACTGGACACCGCCCGAAAGACATGAAGTTTATGACTACTTTTGCTGCCCTTGGCACGCCCAAGGCCATTGCTGATTCCCTCGCCGCAGACGGCATTGAAGAGGCATTCCCCATCCAGGTGAAGACCCTCCCGGACACCCTCGCAGGCCGCGACGTCCTGGGCCGCGGCCGCACCGGCTCCGGCAAGACCATCGCTTTCGCCATCCCGCTGGTGGCCCGCTTGGCCGAGCGCGAAGCCAAGCACTTCCGCAAGCCGGGCCGCCCCATGGGCCTGGTCCTTGCACCGACACGTGAACTGGCCACCCAGATCAACGCCACCATCGAGCCGCTGGCCAAGGCCATGGGCCTGAACACCACGGTCATCTACGGCGGCATCTCCCAGGCCCGCCAGGAAAAGGCGCTTCGCGCCGGCGTCGACATCGTCATCGCCTGCCCGGGCCGCCTCGAAGACCTGATCCGCCAGCGCATCCTGACCCTCGAAGCTGTTGAGGTCACAGTGCTGGACGAGGCCGACCACATGGCAGACCTCGGCTTCCTCCCGGTGGTCAAGAAGCTCATGGACATGACCCCCACCCAGGGTCAGCGCCTGCTCTTCTCCGCGACGTTGGACAACGGTGTTGACAAGCTGGTCAACCGTTACCTCTCCAACCCGCTGACGCACTCCGTGGACGATCCCCAGGCCGCTGTCACCACCATGGAACACCACGTCCTGGTGGTCAACGACCAGACGGTCAAGAAGCAGCTCATCGTTGAACTGGCCTCCGGCGCCGGCCGCCGCGTCCTCTTCATGCGGACCAAGCACCACGCCCGCAAGCTTGCCAAGACCCTCACAGACGCCGGCATCCCCGCCGTCGACCTTCACGGCAACCTGTCGCAGAACGCCCGCGACCGCAACCTTGCCGAGTTCTCCAACGGTGACGTCCGCGTCCTGGTGGCTACCGACGTCGCAGCCCGCGGCGTGCACGTTGACGACGTCGAACTCGTCATCCACGTGGACCCGCCCACAGAGCACAAGGCATACCTGCACCGCTCCGGCCGTACGGCCCGCGCAGGTTCCGACGGCACCGTGGTCACTCTGACGCTCCCCGAGCAGCAGAGCGACGTCAAGAAGCTCATGAAGGCCGCCGGCGTCGACGTTTCGTTCGAGCGCGTCACGGCCAACTCCCCGTTGGTTGCTGACCTGGTGGGCGAGATCGCCGACAAGGTTGACCCCCGCACCCGTGCAGCCCTCCTCGCGGCGAAAGCCCCGCAAGGTGGCGGCACGTCCACCGGCGCCAACGCACAGCGCAAGCGCGCACGCCGTTCCACCCAGGCTGCACCCACAGCCGGTGGCCGCGGTGGTCGGAACGGACGCGGCAAGGTCGCGGCTGAGCCGGTTCGCACCGACGTCAACCGCGCCGAGCGTCGTGCAGCAATGAACGACGACGTCGCCCGCAGCTCACGCGGCCGCGGCAAGTCGGGTGCCACCCACCGCAACGACGTTCCCGGCTCGCAGGGCCAGGGCGGCCGCAGCGGTCGTCCGGCTACCGGCCAGCGCGCAGCTTCGGCTCCGCGCACGGCATCCACCACCTCGACGCGCACCGGCGGGAACAAGGCCGTATGGTCTTCAGCTACGGGCGCGACGTCCGGCGGATCCTACGGTTCGGGTTCCGGCAACTCCGGTCGCGGTGGCTCCGGCGCGGGCCGTCCGGCACGCAGCGGCCCCCGTCGCGCGTCGGCTCCGGCCTCGAACGAGCGCCGCGGCCGCTAGGTCTCCCGTTGTGAGGCCCGCTCTGCACCTTATGCCTTGGGTTTAGGACGCAGAGCAGGCCCCGCAAGTCCAGGCCGTATCGTTGTGAGGCCCGCTCTGCGCGCTATTCCCTGGGTTTAGGACGCAGAGCAGGCCCCGCAAGTCACCAGCCTCGGGCGCGCCACTCCTCAAGGTGTGGCCGCTCGGCGCCGAGGGTTGTGGGCAATCCATGGCCCGGGTGCACCAGGGTTTCGTCCGGATAAGCGTCGAACAGTCGCTCCGACACGTCGTTCAACAGAGAAGTGAAGCGTGCAGGATCGTTCTGTGTGTTGCCGACGCCGCCCGGAAACAACGAGTCGCCACTGAAAATGTGGGCAGGCCCGTCCGGATCCTGGTACACGAACGCGATCGAACCCGGGGTGTGTCCACGAAGGTGGACCGCCGTGAGCTCGATGTCGTCGAACCGCTCAATGTCGCCGTGACCAAGCCGGACATCCACCGGAACCGGCAACGCATCGGCGTCGTCCGCTCCTGCTGAGGTGGTGGCCCCGGCGACCTCTACCAGCTCCGCCAGCGCACGGACGTGGTCCCAGTGCTGGTGGGTGGTGGCGATCCTGACCAACTTGGTGGGTTCCGGCGAGTCAACGGAACTCTCGTCCAGCAGCTGCTGAATGGCCGGAAGGTCGTCGGCGGCGTCGATCAGCACTTGCGCACCGGTGGACTTTGAAGTCAACAGGTACACGTTGTTGTTCATCTCGCTGACCGAGATGCTGCGGATGGTGACGTCACGTAGTGAGTGAATAAGCGAATCCATGCGAGTCAGCCTACGTTGTTGGCTTCGCGGCCCTGTGAGACCCAGTTGGGGTCTGCGGAGCGTGAACCCACGACGGCGTTCGCGGCTTGGTCGAGTACCTCAAGTTGTGCTGTCCCCAGTTGCAGGGACAGTGCCCCCAGGTTCTCGTCGATCCGGTACGTTTTGCGCGTGCCGGGGATGGGAACCACAGAAATCCCGAGGCGCTGGCCTTGGGTGAACAGCCAAGCCAGGGCTACCTGGGCAGGAGTTGCATCCAGCCCGCTGGCTACCTCGCGAACTGCGGCCACGACGGCCTGGTTTGCATCAAGTGCCTCGTCGCCAAAACGGGGGATCTTATGGCGGAAGTCGTTCTCGCCAAGGTCGCCCGCGCTAACGGTTCCTGTGAGGAATCCGCGGCCCAGCGGAGAATACGGCACAAACCCAACGCCAAGCTCCTTGGCTGCAGGAACAACGTTGAGCTCAACATCCCTGCTCCAGATTGACCATTCACTCTGGACCGCGGCAATGGGATGGACGGCGTTGGCCTGCCTGAGCTCCTCGGCTGTCACTTCGGACAGTCCGAGGTGCCGGACCTTGCCCTCACGGACCAGCTCCGCCATGGCCTCCACGGTTTCCACTATCGGAACGCGGAGGTCACGGCGGTGCAGGTAGTAGAGGTCAATCACGTCGGTGTCCAAGCGGCGGAGGCTCGCTTCCGCTGCTTGCCTGACGTAGGGCGCATCCCCGCGGACTCCCGTGTACCCGTCCGCGGGGTTGCCCTCAATTCCAAACTTCGTGGCCACCTGGATCCCGTCTCGGCGCTCTTTCAGGAGCCTGCCCACGAGTTCCTCGTTGCTGCCGGCGCCGTAAACATCCGCTGTGTCGATGAACGTGATGCCCGCGTCCACGGCATGTCTCAGTGTTTGCAGGCCTTCTTCAGGATCGATTCCGCCGTAAACCGGGGTGAGTGCCATTCCACCGAAACCGAGGGGGCTGACTGTGAGGCCATCTCCGAGTTGAACTGCAGTCATGAACTTCTCCAATGCGCGTTTGGGTGCTCTTGAAGGCGTGAACCCGCTGTTGTCGGCGGGTATTCCCGGGGAATTCCTCCAGTTGCCCTGCCCGATTCGATGCTTAGCTGCAGGACGTGCCGTGCGAGAGGCACGGTGTGCAGTTAAGCATCGAATCGGAGCGGTACGAAGCCGGAGCTACTCGGCGTTGGCTGCAGGTTTCCCGGCAGGCAACGCCTTCAAACCAGCGGCACAGCCTACGATTCCGGCAATAAAGAGCAGCTTCAGCGGGCTCGCGGATTCCACACCCGTGATCATGGCCCAGCCAACGGTCAATGCCGCGCCGATGCCCACCCAGACCGCGTACGCAGTGCCGAGGGGGATGCGCTTCACGGCGATACCCAGTCCGAGCATGCTCAGGACTGCGGTCACAGCGAAGACCAACGTGGGCATGAGTTGCGTGAAGCCATCGGAGAGCCCCAAAGCTGTTGCCCAGACGGCTTCGAGGAGGGCAGAAGCCAGGAGGATCGCCCAGAAGATTCCGTTACCGGTGTTCTTGGTTTGTGTCGTCATGGCTATGCCACCACCTTAAGGCCGACCACGCATGCGCCAATGCCGGCAAGCAGGAGCAGCCGGGCCGTCGTCGCAGGTTCAACCTTGGTAACCATCGCGTAAGTCGCGGTCAGCACTACGCCAACACCGACCCACACGGCATATGCGGTGCCGGTTGGGATGGTTTGCATGGCAATTGCGAGGCCACCCATGCTGGCGATCACGGATACCAGGAAGACCACTGTGGGCACGGGTTTGCGGAAGCCCTTGGAACGGTGCAGAGCTGCGGCCCATACGGCCTCGAGCGCACCGGAAAGGATGAGGATTAACCACGACATGACATTTCCTTTGGCCAGTCTTGTCGCGTGCCGGGTACTGAACCGTCGTCCGGAGGTTCCAGAGGGGAACCTTCATTTCAGGCTAGCAACTCCGGCGCGGGGTGGCTACTTCCGGTGGTTAACGTCACCACCTCAGGCGTGGGTGGGCTCCACATGGTCGATCGAGATCACCGCGACAAAGCCCCGCCCGGAGATTTCAGGGCTGCGGGTGTCCGAACCCACGACGGCGTCGTAGCGGGACAGCTCAACAGGTTCGCCGGGGCTGGTAGCGGGCTCGCCGCCGTCGGATTCTTCCTCCGCAGCTGCTCCGGGCGCGACCGTCGCCTTGCCTTCCAACAACACCGCCAACTGGCCCTCGAACACCGGGTGGGCGCGCTTCTTGGAAATCTCAACGATCGACGTGTAACCCTTGAAAGCACCTTCGCGTGCGATGACGTTGAGGTCCCGGATGTCGCCGGTGGGGAGAGTCGCCGAGGACGCGGCCTCGCCGGAGAAACGGAACGGACGGTACTTCTCCAGCGGGTGCTCCGAGCCGTCGACGGTGAGGAGCAGCAGCTCGCCGTCGATGATGGTGATGACCCGTTCCATGCCCGGGAACACGGAAAAATCGCCCGCTTTCGAGACGTCGGCAATGCTGACCCGCCAATCCCACGCGCCGTCCTGTGCGGAGGCTGCCTGCGGGTGGCTTGCGAGCTGGCGCGTCACCCCGCCCCCGTTGCGCCACGGTTCGGGACGAATGTCAGCAAAACGGATAATCTCCATCCGACCAGCCTAATGGTGGACCCGGGTTCTCTGACGGCAACGCGGCTTGCTAACGTCATATGTGGAAAACGTTGTTGCTGGTATTGCGGGAGGCGCTGGATGTTCGTCAAAGTGTGCGGCTTGAGCACGCCCGAATCAGTGCGTGAAGCCGTCGACGCCGGTGCTGACGCCGTGGGTTTCGTCCTCACCGCCAGCCCGCGTGAGGTCAGCCCGGACCAGGTCCGCATTCTGCTCCCGCTGGTGCCCGCGGGCGTGCATGCGGTGGGTGTTTTCCGGCACGAAGCTGCCGCTGACGCCGTGGCTGTTGCGCAGGCGGCGGGTCTGGAGTGGGTGCAGTTGCACGGTCGCCGGACCGCCGCGGACGTCACCACAGTGCACGACGCCGGGATGCGGCTCATCCGCGCCGTCACCATGAGTGCCTCCAAGGACGAGTTCGCCGACCTGGGCGAGGACGTATTCCTGATCGACGCCGCCGTGCCGGGGTCGGGGGAGACTTGGGACTACGGGTCCGTCCAGGCAAAAGGGCTGGATGGCCGGGAGTGGCTCCTTGCCGGGGGCCTGGAACCGGGCAACGTGGCCTTCGCTGCGGCTGCTGCCGGGGCGTGGGGCGTTGACGTTTCGTCGGGTGTTGAGGCGTCCCGCGGCGTGAAGGACCTGGCCAAGATCCGCGCCTTTGTCGCAGCCGCCAAAGCCTGACCCTTCCTCACGTCCCGCCTGCTTGAGCTGGACCCTTGGTGGGAACCCCTGGGGATGTGGGGGCGTCGGGCTGTGCGGCTGAAGTCAGGGAAGATTCAGGGCATACCCCTAGGCATTTTGTCGGGCCGACAGGAGAGAATGAGGACATGAAAACGATCCTTAACGTCATCTGGCTTGTCTTCGGTGGGTTCTGGCTGGCCCTGGGCTACTTTGCGGCAGGCATTATCTGCTGCGTCCTCATCGTGACGATCCCCTGGGGCATCGCCTCGTTCCGGATCGGGGCTTACTGCCTGTGGCCCTTCGGGCAGATGGTGGTTGAGAAGCCGGGCGGCGCCGGGGTGTTCGCTCTCCTGGGCAACGTCATCTGGTTGTTGGTGGCTGGCATCTGGATCGCCATCGGCCACGTGGTTACGGCGTTTGCCATGGCCATCACCATCATTGGCATCCCGTTGGCCATCGCCAACCTGAAGCTCATCCCGGTTTCGCTTATGCCCTTGGGCAAGCAGATTGTGCCTACCAACCAGCCGTTCGTCAGCACGTACCGTTAGTAAGCAGCCACCGCCCCGGTGCGCAGATCGAAACGGAACGTCCGCTCCAAACGCACCCTGCCGCCGTCGGCCTCTGCCGTGAACAGAATCTGCAACGTGCTGCGCTCAAGGTCCGACGCCGTGATGGTGTAGCTCGGCGTGAAGTAGAGGACGTGCTCGCCGGGCAACAGGGTGGTGGGCGGGAAATCGCCTGCGTTGTGATGCGGTCCGAGAAGTACGACGCCGGTAGCCGGCTCGGTGCCCGGGTTCCGGACGCGTCCGGTGAAAGCGAGGATGTCCCCGGCTTTGTACCCCGGGACGATGGGCCCGTAGTTGAGGTCCTGCGCTTCCCGGGTGCCCAGAACCTGGTCGCCGGCGTAGCCTTGCCCGATTTCCTTCCATGTTTGGACATCCCATTGACCGTCGCTGGTGGATGGGATCACGTGGAAGTCTCCGGCGTTCTGCCACACAGCGGGCCTGCCGGGGGTAACGGACCGGAACTCCATGTCGAAGACCAGGCCCGAAGGCTCCGGAGCAGCTGGCGGAGGCGCGGAAAGCAGTCCGGTCAGCTGCCCCGCCGGAATCGAAGCGAACACAATTTCCCTGTACCCGTCCCGTTCGTAGAGCACGCCGATGTTCCCGTCCGGTAGCCGGGTCACGGTGGAATAGGCCGAGCTTCCCGGGCACAGCAGCAACTTTGCGGGCCAGGTGGCGCCGTTGTCGGGGGAGAGGCTCAGCACGGTGTTTCGTCGGAGGTGAGGGTCGTAATTGTTGCTCGCGAGCAGCCAGGTTGAGGTCTCCGCCGAACCCGGCGCATGAACAGCAGGCAGCCCGTCGAAGCGGGCCAGGGAGCCGTTGTCGCTGGGATCCGGCAGGTCCGGAACGGGCTGCACTGGGCTCCATGTCTGGCCGCCATCGACGGACACGGCGGACAGCCGGCATGGTGTGGCCCTCGAATGCAGGAGCAGCCAGCCATCATCCAGGCACACTACTTTGTTCTCGTTCGGGCCCACGCCTGTGGTGCCCGGACCGATCAGCTCGCCCAACTGCCACGTCTCACCGTGATCGTCGCTGAACGCGGAGGCGGCCATGATGGAGCCCTCCATCAGCAGCACGTACTGTTGCACCAACCGGCCCGCAAAAGGACCGGTGTGGATCTGGATGCCTTGCCCGGCGGCCGCGAAAAGGCCGGTGATTCCAGGGTTTTTCAGCTGCGCGGTAAGCCGACGGTGCTGCCAGGTGCCGCCGTCGTCGTCGGAGTAGCTGACGTCCGCATGCTGCACGTCGTCCTCCGGCTCCAAGCCCGCAACGGCTTCGAAGAAGCCCGAGTGTGTTCCGGCCGCGTGGAACATGAAGATTCGCCCGGTATCGGCGTCCACCAGCAGGCTTGGGTCGCCGAAACCCTGAAGCCCGGCGCCCGTGCGGACCAGCTGTTGTGGCTCCCAGGTAACCCCGTTGTCGAAGCTGCGTCTGAGCAGGAGGTCGATGGGGTTGGGGAGGTCGTCCAGGTTGGGCCGGCCGTCATAGGCAGCCAAAATTGTTCCCCGCGCGCTGACGGCCAAAGCCGGGATGCGGTACTGCCGGTAACCGTCCACGCCGCGCGTCGCCAGGACGTGTTCGGCATCGGGGACGGCAAGGGGGAAGGCAGAACTGGAAGAGCCCAAGAGGTAGGAGGTCACACCTCCATGCTAGCTGGCGCCCGACACTCCCCGGTAAGCACCGTCCCGCAGGAGGGCAACGTCGGAACCGGCGTCAAGCTCCGCTGCGATGACGACGTCGTCCCCGTAGCCGCCGTCGATCAGTTCACGGCCACTGGAACACCCCCGCAAAACACCCGCAAGATGAGGTTCTGCGGCGTCGAAGGCAGCAGCTGCGGCCGCCGCCTCCGGTGAAAAGTTGTGACGACCCGCCGCCGCGAGACCTGCTATGAACGCACCGGCTCCGAGTTGGTCCTCCAGCGCCGGCCGCAGGTGCCCGTTGCCCCATTTCTCACCCGCAGCAATGACCGCGATAACGGCATCATCCGGCAGGGTGGCATGCACCCAATCTGCCGTCGCGGCCGCATTCCGCAACGAAACGGCCACCACCTGACGGGCTGAACCGGCCAACTCATGGCTGATTGTTGAACCGTTGGGGGAGGGGAGAACCACCCGATCGAGTGACGGCGCAGAACGGAGGCTCCCAGGCGACAGGCTCAGCCCTTCCGAACCCCGCGGCCCTGCCAGCGTGGCCCAGCGGTGGGCCGCGAACTCGCTCGCGCCCGCGTCCCGCAGCGGATAAGGAAACACCACCGCCCCGCGATCCACCGCAACGCTGACGCACGTGGTGAACGAAAGGACGTCAACCACCACCGCAAGGTCAGCTCCGGGCACCACCGCACGGGCGCCGTCGAGCCCCCATTCAAACCGGACCGAGTACGGCAGTTGCCGCTGGGGCGCGCCGGGTTCGCTGAGCACGCCGCTCACGCGAGTTCGCCGGCAAGGTTCCGCCGGGCGGCGTCCAGCCAGAGGCCTTGGGCGCGTTCGCTGTGGAACAGCGGGTCCAGTTCCAGTAAGTGGCGAACGACGGCGGCACGCCCCGTTGCGAAGTCGTCGTCGCTGACGTGGGCGTAGTCTTCGCGGACGGCAGCCAAATACCGTGCGTACGACTGCTCATCCGCACCCAACACGGAAAGGTCCGCATCGCAGAGCAGCGCCCCTGCATGGTCACCGGGGTCCGGCTGGTGACTGGACGTGAGCCGGACCAAGCGGGCAACCTCGGCAACATCGGCGGGGGTCAGACCGGCAGCGGTGAGCCGATGCTCGGCCAAGAGGGCTGACTCTTCTTCGTCCTGACCGGCCACGCCTTCATAGACGGCATCGTGAAACCACGCGGCGAGCGATACGGTGCGGGCGGGCAGGGCCGGCTCCGTCAGGACGTCGAGGGCTTCAAGGACCGCCAACAGGTGGGTCCGGCTATGGTATTTCCGCCCGTCCTCTCCCCACCGTTCCAGCAGTTCAAGGCCCAGTTCCTCGTGCCCGGGGTAAATGGCGTTCCAGCGTTCCAGCAGGGGCACGGTCAAGGCTTTGCTGCGTTCCCGGGCCGGGATGCGCAAACCACTGGCGATCAGTTTGCGCACCAGGATCCGGGCTTCCACGGGAATGGCGCCGGCCAGGACAAGGCTGTCATAGCGGCGTTCCGGTACGTCGTAGTGATCTCCGTCGAAGGCACGCTCCGGCACTCCGGCTGCGGCCGCGAAGGCGTGCAGCTCATCCAGCGACGTGTCCGACACCAGGTGCGAAAAGACGGTTCCGTGCGCTGGCCACAGGGGCGGATCGACGTAGATGGCCATGGCCAAAGTGTAGTCCCGGACGTGAACCCTTCAACGCGGACTACCCCAGCAAGAGCCGGGCGCGCTCCGAAGCGTCGTGGCGGATCTTTTTCACTTCTGCCACCTCGGTCTCCAGCTCCTTCATCCGCGTGGTCAAGTACTTGTCCAGCACCGTGGTGATCTTCGCGTCGAAGCCGGTGCTCTCCCGGCATGTTGCATCCGTGACGGCGATCTTCAACTCTTTCTGGCCCCTTGCCTCGAGTCCCGCCGAGACAGCTTCACCGGGGTGGCTGTAAGGGAAGGCCGTAGTGGACATGCATTCTTTCCAGGAGTCCACGGCGGACTGGATCCCGGCGTCCTGGCCCGCGGCGTTGGTGGCGACCATCAGGGAGTTGAAAGCCAATGCGGTGGCCCTCATGTAATTGTCGGCAGTCCCATAGATGGCCGTAATGCCCTCGGCCTTGCAACCTCCCCACAGCATCCCCGTACCTGCTGAGGACTGGACTACGTTCTGCTCCGGCGACCCACTGCCGTTGAGGGCCTGCTGAAAAGCGGGGTCCGCCATGAGTTTGCCAAGCTCGGAGTCCGGGGCGGGCTCACCCGGTCCCTTGGGCTTGGTTGATGCGTATCCCGAGGCCCGCGCAGTCTCAACGCTGAGCGTATCGAAGCCTACGAGCTGTTTGAGATCCACGGACTGTTGCCCCGTAGCCGGTGTGTAGTCGTATCCGGCCTTGGCCATGCACCGACGCACGGCTTCAGCCACCCCCTTTTCGGCCACAGAGTCCGCGGAGGCGAACTGCTCCGCGGTCAAGGTCATCCCGGACACGGGGTGGTCCGCGGGTTTTGTGAGCATGGAGGAAACTCCCGGCGTGGCGGCGGCTGCCAATGTTGCCGCAGCGCCGGCAGCAAGAATCAGGGCCCCAATGGTCTTCTTTTTCACAGTTTCTCCTTCTTGACGAATTATGGTCGGTTTTTGGCAATGCAGTGGCAGGCCCTGGTGTTCCAGGGCCTGGTTAAAGGGTGGAGATTTAGCCGATCAGCCTGTTTTGGTACGCGAAGGCAACCAACTGGATCCGGTTCTTGAGTTTGAGCTTGGACAAAATGTTCCCGATGTGGGATTTCACCGTGGCGTCGCTGAGGACCAGGGACGCAGCGATCTCTCCGTTGGCCAAGCCTTTGGCGGCCAGCATGAAGACATCGTGCTCCCGGGCCGACAAAGGTGCCAGGACTGCCGTGTTGGCCTCTGCGGGTGTGGTGTAGTCCCTGAGCAGCTCATTGGTGGCCGAAGGTGCCATGACTGCGTGGCCCGAGTGAACGGTCCGGATGGTTGCCAGCAGGAATTCCGGCGTCGCATCCTTCGTGAGGAAGCCGCCGGCGCCGGCCTGGATGGCGCGGACCACTGCTTCGTCGTGCTGGATGGTGGTGAGCACTATGACCTTGGTCCGGCTCGTGCTTTCGGTGATGCGGCGGGTGGCCGTGATCCCGTCCATGACAGGCATCCGGATATCCATCAGCATCACGTCAGGCTCAGCGCTGGCGGCCAGCTCCACCGCCTGCTCACCGTCAGTGGCTTCACCCACCAGATCGAGATCTGCTTGGCTCCCGAGGATCATCTTCAAACCCGCGCTGAACAGGGGTTGATCGTCCACCAAGGCGACGCGGATCGGGGTTTCGTTCATGGCAGGATTGCCTCCACTTCGAAGAGTTGACCGTGGGTGAGCGTCGTAAGCCGCCCGCCTGCCGCCGTCGCGCGTTCACGCATACCGGGTATACCGCGGCCGGTTCCCGACGGCGGCAGTTGCGTCCCGCCGTCGGCCAGGGTTGAGCGGATCTTCAGGCGCAGGCCGTCGGGGTCGCGGGCAACCGTCACCACCGCACCAGCCGGGCGATCTCCGTGCTTGAACGCGTTCGTCAGGCTTTCCTGGACGATTCTGTAGACGGTGAGGTCCTCCACCGGCGAGAGCCCCTCCAGCCCGGTGGTGTGAAGTTCAACGGGCATTCCGCTGCTCTGCAGGCGTTCGGCCAGGGCCGGCAACTCAGAGGTGCCCGGGGCAGGGCCTTCCAACTCCGAGCCGAAACTTTGCACGAGCCGGCGTGTTTCCTGCAGGGCGCCCCTTGCTGAGGACGCAATGACGTTGGCCGCCTCTTCCACCAACTCCGGCTCAGTCCTGTGGACGTAGCGGATACCTTCGGCCTGGGCCGTGATGACGGCGAGGGAATGGGCCAGGACGTCATGCAGTTCCCGGGCGATCCTGTTGCGCTCCTGCTCGATCACCAACGCACCCGCCGTCGATTCAAGCCGGGACTCCGCCCGCTCCTTCGCCATTCGGTTGGCAGCGGCCTGGCGGACCGATGCGGCGGCAGCCCATCCAGCGAGGTTGAGGGCCGAGAATGAGGCGAACACCAGGAAGGCGTATACAGCAATACGGAACGGGCTCGCTTCGGTCAGCTGTTTGCCGAAAACAAAGTTGATCCACGTTGTGTCGGCGAACCAATTCACGGTGACCATGCAGGCGGCGGTCAGGGCCGCGACCGGGAGGGGCCAACGCTGCCGTTCCTTCCAGCCGAGAGTGGCGAAGAAGAAGAGCGCCGGCAGGCAAACGTAAGGGGTGGCCCCAGACAGCATGACGCTCGGGAAGATGCCAAACGCCTGGAAACCCAGGGCTGCGAACGCAAAGATCACGGCAGGGACGGGAACCAGTTCGGCCGCGGCAACTGCGGCCGTGAACGCGATCAGGACCGCGCTCGCGGAATCGAAGGTGCGTTCCTCGAGAATCATGAGTGCCGCGAGCATGCCCAGTCCTGCCAATGGTGCGACTGCTGGGCGAAGCGCCAGGATTCTCGGTGACATGCTTCAACCCTAGGGGGAGCCGCCCGGGCACGGGCGCCGTTTGACCCGGGTTCATCCAGTCGGGGGAGCAAGTTCGTCCGAGGGGCTGAGGAAAACAACCGCCAGCGTCAGTCATATTGCGTTTGCGGAGTGAACGGCGTGCAACTGAACGCATTTGCGGGCCTACACTGATTCCATGCCGCAAATACGAATTTCCGAAGCCGCTCGCTTCCTTGGCGTCAGTGACGACACCGTGAGGCGTTGGACGGAGAACGGGACGCTAACGCCGCAGAAGGACTCAGCCGGTCGCCTGGCTGTTGATGGGCTGGAACTCGCCACTCTTGCGCGCAGCCAGTCCCATCTGCCGGAGGACCCCACCCGTCCCGGCAGTTCGGCCCGCAACCGCTTCGTCGGCCTGGTCACCGGAATTACGGCTGACAAGGTGATGGCGCAGGTTGAGCTTCAGTGTGGTCCGTTCCGTGTGGTGTCCCTCATGAGCAGCGAAGCCGTGCGGGAACTAGGGCTTGAGCTCGGTTCGGTGGCCACCGCCGTGGTCAAGGCAACCACAGTCATTATCGAAACACCTCAGGGAAAGAGCATCATATGAGCATCCGCCGTCAACACTTCACCGCAATCCTGGCGGCCGGCACATTGGCGGCAGGCCTGGCCGGATGCGGTTCAGGCACCAACGCCACTGCCACTCCCACGTCTTCCCTGTCCGGCGAGATCACCGTATTTGCGGCAGCCTCCCTCAAAACCACCTTCACCCAGTTGGCCAAGGACTTCGAGGCGGCCAATCCGGGCACAAAGGTGAAACTGAGTTTCGCAGGTTCCTCGGATCTGGTGACCCAGATAACCCAGGGCGCCCCGGCCGACGTCTTTGCCTCCGCCGACACCAAGAACATGACCAAGCTGGCCGACGCCAAGCTGGTGTACGGTACCGCGACAAACTTCGCTACGAATGTCCTTGAGATTGCCGTCCCACCCAGCAACCCGGCGTCGATCTCTTCCTTCGCGGACCTCGCCAAACCGGGCGTCAAGGTGGTCACCTGCGCCAGCCAGGTGCCCTGCGGTGCGGCAGCCGACGCCGTCGAGAAAGCCAGCGGCGTGGCCTTGACCCCTGTCAGTGAAGAGTCCTCCGTGACCGATGTCCTGGGCAAGGTCACCTCCGGCGAGGCCGACGCCGGCCTGGTTTACGTGACGGACGTCAAGGGAGCCGGCGACAAGGTGAAGGGCATTCCGTTCGCTGAATCGGACAAGGCCGTCAACACCTACCCGATCGCCACGGTAGGCTCCAGCAAGAACAAGGAGCTGGCGGCGGCTTTCGTTGCCGCTGTGACCAGCGACAAGGGCAGGAAGGTTCTGGGAGACGCCGGTTTCGGCGCACCGTAAGGAGAGCATGAAGACCACCACCGGCTACCACGGCGTCCCTCGATGGATCTATGCCGTGGCAGCAGCGGGCGGCCTCCTGGTGGTCCTTCCGCTGGCGGCCATGCTGTTGCGCGTCAACTGGCCGCAGTTCATTCCGCTGGTCACCTCGGAGTCTTCCCTCGCGGCGTTGGGCCTGAGTCTGCGGACCTCTGCAGCCAGCACGGTTCTGTGCATCGTGCTGGGCGTGCCGTTGGCGTTGGTGCTGGCACGCGGCGAGTTCCCGGGGCAGAAACTCCTGAGGTCCTTCGTCCTGCTGCCGCTCGTGCTGCCACCGGTGGTCGGGGGTATTGCGCTGCTCTACACTTTCGGGCGGCAGGGCCTGCTGGGGAAGTCCCTGGAAGCCGCAGGGATCCAGATCGCGTTCTCAACCACTGCGGTGGTCCTGGCGCAGACGTTCGTGGCCCTGCCCTTCCTGGTGGTCAGTCTGGAGGGCGCCCTGCGGTCGGCGGGAAACAGATACGAAGCCGTGGCTGCGACGCTCGGGGCCAAACCCACCACGGTCCTTCGCCGCGTCACCCTTCCGCTGGTCCTGCCAGGATTGGCATCCGGGGCTGTCTTGTCGTTCGCGCGCAGCCTGGGGGAGTTCGGCGCCACCTTGACGTTTGCGGGCAGCCTGGAAGGGGTCACCCGGACGTTGCCGCTGGAAATTTACCTCCAGCGCGAGACCGACGCCGACGCCGCCGTCGCGCTTTCCCTCGTCTTGGTTGCCGTGGCAGTCGCGGTGGTGGGGTTGAGCTACGGTGGCCGTCGGCGCACACCTGCGGCGGTCCAGTCATGAGCTTCGAACTGCAGGCCAGCCTCCAGGCCAGAAATTTCGAGATGTCCTTGAGCCTCACGGACCATGAAACCGTTGCCATTCTCGGTCCCAACGGCGCGGGCAAATCAACGTTGTTGGCAGTGATCGCCGGGCTGTTGCGGCCCGATTCCGGCTCAGCCAGGATTGCCGGGCGGCAGTTGTTCAACCTCGACGCCGGCACCCACCATTGGGACGCCCCGCACCTGCGCGGCACGGCTCTCCTGGCGCAGGAGGCGCTGCTGTTCCCGCACCTGAGCGTGGTGGACAATGTCGCCTTTGGACCCCGCAGCGCCGGTGCTCCCAAAGCTGCGGCCCGGGAAACGGCGCAGCGTTGGCTCGCGGAAGTGGACGCCCTGCAACTGGCCGACAGGAAGCCCGCCCAGCTCTCCGGAGGCCAGGCGCAGCGGGTTGCCGTGGCGCGTGCCCTTGCCGCCGAGCCGGAACTGCTGCTCCTGGACGAGCCCATGGCTGCCCTGGACATCCACGCGGCACCCCTGCTGCGCCGTGTCCTGAAACGCGTGTTGAAGGACCGGAAGGCCATCATCGTCACGCACGATGTCCTGGACGCCTACATGCTGGCAGACCGGGTAGTTGTGGTGGAAAACGGCCGGATTGTCGAAGAAGGTCCCACGCGCCAGGTCCTGGAACGGCCCAGAAGCCACTTCGCCGCCGGACTTGCGGGTCTGAATCTCGTCGGCGGAACCTTGGGTCAAGAAGGCATCACGACGCCGGATGGCCGGGTTTTCGCCGGACAGCACGATCCCGACTGGTCACCTGTGCCCGGCCAGGCAGGCGTGGCGGCGTTCCCGCCGTCGAGCGTTTCCGTCTTCCTGGGTGATGTGCACGGAAGCCCGCGCAACTCCTATGCGGTGACCATCACCGACCTCGAACCGCACGGGGACCAGATCCGGGTACGCGCCAGCGCCGGCACCGACGGCACGTTGTCCGCCGACATCACGCCTGCAGCTTCCGCAGACCTCGGCCTTGCCCCCGGGATGGAGGTGCGGTTCGTGGTGAAGTCCGCACTGGTGTCGGTCTACCCGGCGTGAGTCCTAGTCCCGGTACATCCGCTCCGCATAGGACGGCCCGTAGTAGCTCTCGAGCTCTTCCAAAGGCGTTTCGGGCTGGGTGTAGGCCTGGGCGAGCGTTGCGATGCTGGGCAGGCCTTCGGCTTCCCATGTCTCCGGTTCCCACAGCCCGCTCCGCATAAAGGCCTTGCCGCAGTGTGTGAACACTTCCTCCACCGACACCACGACGGCGGCGCGTGGCCTATGGCCCTTCACCACCATCTGATCGAAGAAGTCCGCGTCGCGCACAATCCGTGCCGTGCCGTTGATCCGCAGGGTGTCCGTCCGGCCAGGCACCACGGAAAGGATGCCGACGTTGGGGTTCTCCAGGATGTTGTGGAAACCGAACGCGAGCTTGTTGCCCGGGCGCTCGGGGATGGCGATGGTGTGCTCGTCCAGGACGTGGATGAAGCCGGCGGGGTCCCCCTTGGGTGAGGCATCCACGCGGCCGTGCGCGTCCGTCGTCGAGAGCACGCAGAAAGGGCTGGCAGCAAGCCATTGCCGGTCGAAGTCACTGAGCGCCGTGCGGACCTTTTTACGCACACGCTCAAGGGGCAATCCGATCAAAGCTTCGAGTTCAGCAGCGGTGGAGATGGTGTCCATGCCCCCAGCCTAACCGTGCGGCTATGGACACCGGTTTCGCCGTGGGCAAACATGGAAGCAATGACCCCGAAATCAAACTTGAGCGTAGTAGACTCAACTTTGAAAGTATTGGTCACACTCCAGAAAGGGAGCACTCTTTGGACGTCAAATTCACTACCAAAAGCCAGGAGGCCCTTTCTGCGGCCGCCATGAACGCCTCAACGGCCGGGAACCCCCAGCTGGAGCCGGCGCACTTGCTGAAGGCCCTCATGGACCAGAGGGAGGGTGTTGCCGTGGCTCTTCTGCGTGCCACGGGAGCCGATCCCGACGCGGTGAGCGTGCAGGCAAGCTCGGCCATCAAGGCCCTGCCGTCCTCGTCCGGCACCTCCGTGCAGCAGGCGCAGCTGTCCCGCCAGTCCATGCAGGCGATCCAGGCCGCACAAAACGAGGCCGACAAACTCGGCGATTCCTTCGTTTCCACCGAGCACCTGCTGCTGGGGCTTTCTGCCGGAAGTGACGCCGTCGGGAAGTTAATGCGCGACGCCGGTGCCTCCCACGAGGCGCTTCTCGCCGCCCTGCCAGGCGTCCGCGGGAATGGAAACGTCACCTCCCCGGATCCCGAAAACACCTTCCAGGCCCTGGAGAAGTTCGGCACGGACCTGACCGCCGTGGCCCGTTCGGGCAAGCTGGACCCCGTTATCGGGCGTGACGGCGAGATCCGGCGCGTGGTCCAGGTGCTGAGCCGCCGTACCAAAAACAACCCCGTCCTGATCGGTGAGCCCGGCGTCGGCAAGACCGCCGTCGTCGAAGGCCTCGCGCAGCGCATGGTTGCCGGCGACGTACCCGAGAGCCTGCGCGGCAAGACCCTCATCGCCCTGGACCTCGCCTCCATGGTGGCCGGCGCCAAGTACCGCGGCGAATTCGAGGAACGGCTCAAGGCTGTGCTTGAGGAAATCAAGAACAGCAACGGGCAGATTGTCACGTTCATCGACGAAATCCACACGGTAGTGGGTGCCGGAGCCACCGGTGACAGCGCCATGGATGCCGGCAACATGCTCAAGCCCATGCTGGCCCGCGGTGAGCTGCGGCTGATCGGTGCCACCACCCTGGACGAATACCGCGAAAACATCGAAAAGGACCCTGCGCTGGAGCGCCGCTTCCAGCAGGTCTACGTTGGCGAGCCCAGCGTCGAGGACACCATCGGCATCCTCCGCGGCCTGAAGGAACGCTACGAGGCACACCACAAGGTAGCCATCGCAGACTCAGCCTTGGTGGCAGCCGCGACCCTCTCCAATCGCTACATCTCGGGTCGGCAGTTGCCTGACAAAGCCATCGACCTGGTGGACGAAGCCGCGTCCCGGCTCCGCATGGAAATCGATTCGGCGCCCGAAGAGATCGACCAGCTCCGCCGCGCCGTCGACCGTTTGACCATGGAAGAACTGGCCCTCCAGAACGAAACCGACCCCGCCTCCGTTGAGCGGCTCGCTGCCATCCGCGCAGATATGGCGGACAAGAAGGAAGAACTCAACGCCCTTAACGCCCGGTGGGAGGCGGAGAAAGCCGGATTGAACCGCGTCGGTGACCTGAAGGCCAAGATCGACGAGCTTCGTTCGGCTGCGGACAAGCACCAGCGCGAAGGTGACCTCGAATCGGCGTCGCGGATTCTGTACGGCGAACTGCCCGCACTGGAACGGGAGCTGAGCGCCGCTGCCGAGGAAGAGTCCGCGCGTGGCGGTTCGAAGCCTGAGCTGATGGTGGCCGAGGATGTCACCGCCGACGACATTGCCGAGGTCATTTCGGCCTGGACAGGTATCCCTGCCGGCCGCATGCTCCAAGGCGAGTCCCAGAAGCTGCTGCACATGGAAGAAGAGCTGGGCAAGCGCCTGATCGGCCAGAGCAAGGCCGTGCAGGCCGTGTCCGATGCTGTTCGTCGTGCCCGCGCCGGCATCAGTGACCCCAACCGACCCACCGGATCGTTCCTGTTCCTGGGCCCCACCGGCGTGGGTAAGACGGAGCTGGCCAAGGCTTTGGCTGACTTCCTCTTCGACGACGAACGCGCCATGATCCGGATCGACATGTCCGAGTACAGCGAGAAGCACGCAGTTGCCCGCCTGGTCGGTGCCCCTCCGGGATACGTCGGCTACGAAGAAGGCGGCCAGCTCACCGAGGCTGTGCGTCGTCGCCCCTACTCCGTGGTTCTGCTGGACGAGGTGGAAAAGGCCCACCCAGAGGTCTTCGACATCCTCCTGCAGGTTCTCGACGACGGTCGCCTCACCGACGGCCAGGGCCGCACCGTGGACTTCCGCAACACCATCCTGGTGCTGACGTCCAACTCCGGAAGCCAGTTCCTGGTTGACCCGTCGCTGGATGCCAGGGCCAAGCGCGAGGCTGTCATGGCCGTTGTCCAGGCGTCGTTCAAGCCCGAGTTCCTGAACCGTCTGGACGAGATCGTGCTGTTCGATCCGCTGTCCGTTGAGGAACTTGCCCGGATCGTTGAGCTGCACGTGGCTGAATTGGGGAACCGTCTCCGCGATCGCCGCCTCAGCCTGGAGGTTACCGACGGCGCCCGCGCCTGGTTGGCGATGTCCGGCTACGATCCCGCCTATGGCGCCCGGCCCTTGCGCCGCCTGGTCCAGCGCGAGATCGGTGACCGCCTGGCCAAGGAAATCCTGGCCGGGGAGATCACTGACGGCGATACCGTTCTGGTCGATACCGCCGCTGATGTGGACGAACTCACCATTGAGGGTCTTGAGGCGCTCTCGAACCCCGACGGCGGTGCGCCCGCAGGCACGGGCCTCACCGTCCGCAGGAAGTAAGTCCGGCCGGCGCTACTTGTCCGGCGCTACTTGTCGAGGAGGTTTTCCTTGATGGTGTTGCCGGAGTCCACCACGATGAAGCAATCAACGCGGCGGTCGCCCCGATCCCAGCTGCTGCTGCTGGGGTACACGTTCTGCTGGAGCAGGATGTAGTTGGCGGACGCCGCGTTGAGTTTCACGGTTTTGCATACTTCCCTGCCCTTGTCCCGCAAAGCAGTGGCGCCGGGGAAAGACTCATCTGCCCCGTAGCTGAAGACTGCACCGAGCTGGGCGGAGTGTTCGGTATCGCACTCCACGGCCCTGGCTTCAGTGGCTTTGGGGTCGAAGCTGGCGAAGCAGTCGCCAACCTGGAAGTCCTTGGCGTGTGTATCGCGGGGGAGCGGGCCGGGGGTTGAGGTTGCGCTGGGGCTGGCCACGGAGGCTTCCGGACGGCTGCCGAGCAGGTTGAGCAGGACCCAGATCACTACCCCGATCAGAACCAGGACACCAAGCACGATCCCGCCAATGACGAGGCGTTGACGTTTGATCGGGTCTCCGTGCTGCTCCGGTTGCCATTCCTGGCCCGGGACCGGCTCCTGGCCTGGATTTGCTTGGCCCCGGTAGGACTGGCCCGGGTAGGACTGACCCTGGTACGGCTGGTACGGCTGTTGCGGCGGATACGGCTGCTTCCATGGGTAGTGCGGGTCTCCGCCAGCGGGCGATTCAGCAGCGACTGGAGCGTTGTCCTCAGCAGCCTCGGGAGTCTTCCCGCTTTCCGGTGGCAGCGCGGGGTCCGGCTGGTCGCCCGGATTAGGTACGAAGTCAGGATCGAGTTCTGGTGCGGGATCCGGCTGGAGGCCTGATGGTGGTGTCAGCGGGGCTGCTTGTGGCTGCTCACCGGATGCCGGCGGAGGTGTTTCAGGCGCGGCAGATGCACCATCCTTGCCTTGATCGTGTGGCGAACCATCACGCGGTGAGGTGTTGTCCTGGCTCATATTCCGGGGTGTGCCTTTCCTGCTGTGGAGCCGCATTGAGGCCGACTCTACCCAATTTTCGGCCTGCTTGGAGGCGTCTGCCGCTGGTTTTGACGGTATCGGGCCCGGACTCGGGCTTGGAGTGGCGCACAGGCACCCCTGAAAGCATGTAATCTAGACATACGACAAATTGACCAAACATTCCGGGGCCTCACCGATAGCCAAGGTGACCACCTCCGGTCCAAGTACAAAAGGGGGTCACGCCATGGGGCGCGGCCGTCAAAAGGCAAAAGCTACCAAGCAGGCTCGGGATATCAAGTACTACTCCCCGAACACTGACTATTCGGCACTTGAGCGGGAGCTCACGGGTCCGTCCAGTCGTGTCAAGAGCCACTTCCCCGACGATCCCCCGGAGCCGGATTATTCGGCCTACGAGGACAAGTACGCGGAAGATGATGACGACGAGGTAGACACCCGCCGTATCGTATAGCTGTCGCAACCAACAGGTGCCGCTGGCACTGAGTTGCGTACCGCCGTCGTACACAAGGTCATCGCGCATCCCCGGATGCCGTATATCTTTCGAAGAGGGCCCTCAGGGCACGCCGCACTTTGGCGTACCCTGGGGGTCCTTTTCTGCGTAGGCTGGAGTTTCCAGCGCAGTGAAGGAAAGGATACCTTCCGCTGGGCCAACCACCCCGCACGTATGGAAGCAGGAGCACACAGGCAGCATGACCACCCGAAACCATTACGCCAGCGGAGAGCCGTGCTGGGCGGATCTGCAGACCAGGGACGTCGCGGCGGCCAAGGATTTCTACCAGCGCGTTTTCGGCTGGACCTACAAGGACCTGCCCACCCCCGATGGGCGCAGCTACTCCCAGGCTTTCGTGAAGGATCAGCTGGTGGCGGTGATCGCCCCGCAGAACGCTCTGCAGGAGGCCGCCGGAACGCACGGCCAATGGAACATCTACCTTGCGGCAACGGACACGGAGGAGGTGGCCGAGGACGCCGCCCATGCCGGCGGGAAGCTGCAGTTCGGGCCGGAGGCTGTTGCAGATACCGGGGTGCTCGCGTTCATCGAGGCAGCGGGTGGCGGAACCACCGGTATCTGGCAGGCCGGAACGCACCTCGGCAGCCACCTCTACAACGAGCCTGGCGCGTTGGCATGGGCGGAACTTTTGACGCCTGAGCCGCAGGCCGCCGTCGGATTTTTACAGCAGCTTTTCGGATATGAGGTCACCGAATACCCCCAGGACGACGGCGGCAGTTACAGCACGCTGATGGTGAACGGTGAGGAAGTGGCCGGCGTCGTTCCTGCCGGGGAGGGTGAGGACGCTGGATGGCAGGTGTACTTTGGGGTGGCCGATGTCCGGGAGGCCGCCGATGCAGCCGTGGCGGCCGGGGGAGAGCTCCTGGTGGAGCCGGACGCCCGGCCGGAGACAGGTTCCCTGGCCACCATCCAGGATCCGCAAGGCGGCGTGCTGAGCCTGATCCAGGTGTGAAGCACGACGCGCATATTCACTGGAGCCGCGGAAATGGATTGCCGCTGCCCGGATGTGGGTGTCGGCTGTCCGGATCCTGGGCGCCAACGAATATGGGTGTCGCTACGGACTACTGACACGCAACAAAAAAGGAGCGGCCGGGCAGTAAGACTGCCCGGCCGCTCCTTTTCGTAAGAGACGCTTAGGCGTAGGCGTTCACCAAACGGACAGCGCCGCCGTCGACGCCCTTGGCACCCTGGACGTAATCCGGGCCGGTCTTGTCGATCGAGTCGCTGTCAGCCGAAACGGTACCCATGATCCAGGACGGCAGGCCGCGCTCGTTCAGGCGTGCCACTGCGGCGTCGGCTGCTTCGGCGGAAACGATGGCCACCATGCCCACGCCGAGGTTCAGCGTGCGTTCAAGGTCGGCCAGCGGGACGTTGCCGAGCTCGGAGACCAGCTTGAAGATGGCGGGGAGCTCCCAGGTGTTGCGGTCCACCGTGGCGACGAGGCCCTGCGGGAGGACGCGTGCCAGGTTGGCGGCGAGGCCACCACCGGTGACGTGGCTGAAGCCGTGAACCGCGTTGGCCGAGTTCACCGGGAAGGCGCGGGCCAGGTCCAGGCAGTCTGCTGCGTAGACGCGGGTCGGCTCCAGGAGCTCTTCACCCAGCGTGCGGCCAAGCTCGGAAACCTGGCGGTCCAGGGCCCAACCGGCGTGGTTGATGACGCGGCGGACCAGGGAGTAGCCGTTGGAGTGCAGGCCGGAGGAAGCCATGCCGATCACGACATCGCCTGCGCGGACCCGGTCCGGGCCGAGCAGCGCGTCAGCTTCGACAACACCGGTGGCGGCACCAGCGACGTCGTACTCGTGCTCACCCAGCAGGCCCGGGTGCTCAGCGGTTTCGCCGCCCACCAAGGCAGTACCGGCTACGGAGCACGCAGCAGCGATGCCACGGACGATATCTGCGATCCGCTCGGGAACAACCTTGCCGCACGCGATGTAGTCCGTCATGTACAGCGGTTCTGCACCGACTACGACGATGTCATCCACCACCATGCCCACGAGGTCGAAACCGATGGTGTCGTGGATGTCCATGGCCTGCGCAATGGCGACCTTGGTGCCAACACCGTCAGTGGACGTAGCCAGCAGGGGCTTCTTGAAGGTGAGCAGCTTGGAGACGTCGTACAGGCCGGCAAAACCGCCGACGCCGCCAATCACCGACGAGTTGTGGGTCGCCTTGACGGCGCCCTTCATGAGTTCGACGGCGCGGTCTCCCGCTTCGACGTCGACACCCGCGGAGGCGTAGGTGATACCGGAGTTATTCTCAGCGGCGGGTGTTGCGGAGCTCATACAGACTCTTTCTTGTCGGCGTCGGTCAAACGATCAGCGTCGGTAAGCAGGTTTTCGAATTCGGCGTCGGGTCCGGGATCACAACCCGTGGCACCCGGCTTCTCGGCGGGGTCCTCGGAATCGTCCACGGATTCTGACTGAGCGGCCGGTTCCAGTCCGCCAAGGTCGGTCCGTTCCAGCAGGTTCTTGCCGAGCTTGTCCGCGTGGGGCAGCTCGATCGGGTACTTGCCGGTGAAGCAGGCCGTGCAGAGGCGTTCGCGCGGCTGCTGCGTGGCTCCGATCATGCCGTCTTCTGAGATGTAGGCCAGCGAGTCGGCGCCGATTGCCTGGGAGATCTCCTCGATGGTGGCACCGTTGGCGATCAGTTCTGCGCGGGAGGCGAAGTCGATGCCGTAGAAGCAGGGCCACTGGACCGGGGGAGAGGAAATCTTCACGTGCACAGCGGCAGCACCGGCTTCGCGGAGCATCCGGACAATGGCGCGCTGCGTGTTGCCGCGGACGATCGAGTCATCCACCACCACAATGCGCTTGCCGCGGATCACCGATTCCAGGGCGTTGAGCTTGAGTCGGATGCCGAGCTGGCGCAGGGTCTGCGAGGGCTGGATGAACGTGCGGCCCACGTAGGCGTTCTTGACGAAGCCGTGCGCGAACGGGATACCCGACTGTTCTGCGTAGCCAACAGCGGCGGGTGTGCCGGACTCGGGAACAGGGATGACCAGGTCAGCCTCATGGGTGTTTTCGCGGGCCAACTGGCGGCCCATCTCAACACGGGCCTCATACACGGAGCGGCCGGCAATGGCAGCGTCCGGGCGGGCGAGGTAGACGTACTCGAAGACACAGCCGGCAGGCGTTGCCTCGGCGAAGCGCTGGGAACGGACACCGTCCTCGTCGATTGCGATGAATTCGCCGGGCTCGATCTCGCGGATGAAGCTGGCGCCAACGGTGGCCAGGCCGGCCTGTTCGGAAGCGACAACCCAGCCGCGCTCCAGGCGGCCCAGGCACAGCGGGCGGATGCCGTAGGTATCGCGGGCTGCGTAGAGGGTTCCTTCATCCATGAAGACGAAGCAGAAGCCACCCTTGATTTTGGGCAGCAGCTCCAGTGCGGTCTGCTCCAGGGTCTTGCCCTCTTCGCCCTCGAGGAGAGCGGTCACCAGTGCGGTGTCGGAGGTGTTGCCCTGCTTCATTTCACCGGTCAGCTGGCCGTCGTTGCGCTCGAGGATCATTTCCCGGAGTTCAGCGGTGTTGGTCAGGTTGCCGTTGTGGGCCAGTGCAACCGTGCCGGTTGCTGTCGCACCCAGGGTCGGCTGCGCGTTCGCCCAGTGGCTTGCACCGGTGGTGGAGTACCGGCAGTGGCCTACGGCCAGGTGCCCGGTGAGGGTGTTCAGGGTTGTCTCGTCGAAGACCTGGGACACAAGGCCCATGTCCTTATAGACGTTGATGCGCTTGCCGTCACTGGTAGCTATACCAGCCGATTCTTGTCCGCGGTGCTGCAGCGCATACAGCCCGTAATAGGTGAGTTTTGCTACTTCTTCACCGGGAGCCCAAACCCCGAAGACGCCACAAGCGTCCTGGGGGCCTTTTTCGCCGGGGAGAAGATCATGAGAAAGTTTTCCGTCGCCACGTGCCACTGGTCGATTGTCTCATGTTGTGGCCGTGGTACGTTCCCCCGATGCCTATATGACCCCGCCAACCGGCACATAACAGGCGTGTCTGCCCGAAAATGCGGTGTGTCTCACAGTGGCTCCCCTCAAAAGAGGCGGGCCGGGCGCCCGACTTAGCGGACGTCGTCGTTCTCTGGTCCTTCGTCCGGAACCGAATCCGGGACGGCTTCCACCACCGCACGCTGGGAGCGCTTGACGCTGACGCGGTCCAGGATCAGGGCCAGGACCGAGAAGAGGATGACACCGCCGCCGGCGCAGACGATCAGGAAAAAGCCGAAAACCGTGCCCGCATCGAAGGCGGGGTCTGCAGGACGTCCGTACGCGATGATCGCAGCCACAATTGCGCCCACCACCGCGCCCAGGATCATGAAGGGAACGAACTTGGGTGCCCGGCGAACCGTGATCTCGCGACGGGCGGAATTGGGGGTGGTGTCCTCTGAAGCCATGCCTTCAAGCGTACCGTTCTCCACCCGAGTGACAGATAATGCCAATGTTCGCGGGGAACATTGGCATTATCTGGCACATCGGCGGTGGGTTTAGCTGCCGCGGTACGTCGAGAACGCGAAGGGGCTCAGCAGGAGGGGCACGTGGTAGTGCTCACCGGCGTCGGAAACTGTGAAGTTCAGGTCCACTTCCGGGAAGAAGGTCTCCGTGCCCAGTCCTTCGTAGTAGGCGCCCGTGGCGAAGTTCAGCCGGTAGGCGCCGCCGGGGATCCGCTCGGGGCCAAGGTTCTTGATCCGGCCGTCGGCGTCGGTTTCGCCCTTGCCTACCAAGGTCCAGTCGTCGCCGTCGCGGACGTAAAGTACGACGGCGACACCCGCCGCCGGGCGACCGGAACCGGTGTCGAGGATGTGGGTGGTGACTTGTGAAACGCTCATGCGTTGACTCCTTCGCTGATCAGTCCCGAGAGGCGCAACAACGCGATCTCCCGCAGCTGGCCGGCCACGATTGTGTCTTCTTCTTCGGGGGTGTGGTTGAGGCGTTCCTGGAGGGCGGCGAGCATCTCCTGCGCGCTACGGCCTGCAGCACGGATCAGGAAGACCCTGCCGAACTTTTCCTCGTAGGCGCGATTGCCTTCGGCCAGCGCCGCTGTGGTCTGGTTGTCGCCGGGATCCACGCCGGCCTGCTCCGAACGCGACATCGCGGCTTCGGTGGTCTGCGCCTTGGGGCGTTCGCCGATCCGGGGGTGGTGGGCCATGGCTGACTCCACCTCGGCAGGGGTGAACGGCTCTGCGGCGCCTTGGGCCTGCCCCAGGAGTTCGTCGACGCTGGCGTAGGGGCGCGCGTCCACGATGGCTTCCACCCAGCGGCTGATGTCCAGGCAGGGGGTCAGGGTCCTGATGGCCTCGTCCCGGTCAGCCGTGTTGAATACTGCAAGCTCCATGCTTGTCATCCTCGTGCAAAATGCTGGCATCCATGGTGTGGGCTATGCGGAACTCCTGCTGTTGCCGGAGGAAGCCTTGTGCCTCAAGCTTCCGCATCATGGAACTGTTATTTCAGCATACGTAATTCAGTTAAGCCGAGTGGCCTGCCCGGTGTCAAGAGACTACCTCGCGATGACGCCGCGTGCGCACCGTCAGGTAGAGCCGGTGGGCCGTGATGACCAGGGCCAGCCAGGCGATGCCGATGGCCCATGCGGCGAGTACATCCGTCAGCCAGTGGTGGCCAAGGTAGACGCGGCTCAAGCCCATGGTGAGGGCAAAGACTGCTGCGATGGCCACCGTGATCACCCGCGAGCGGGTGGTCTTGAGCCTCAGGATGATCAAGTACGCCACAATTCCGGCGATCACGATCGAATTCAGGGAATGGCCGCTGGGGAAGGAAGCTGAGTGCTCGTACGGTGGAATCGCGTCGGCCAGGTCAGGGCGGGTCCGGCCGAAGATCGGCTTGCCCAGGACCGTGATCAGGAGCGACCCCAAGCCGGCCGAGAGCATCAGGATGACCGGAGTCCAGGAATGCCGCCGCAAAGCAAGGAAGATCATGATGCCCAGTGCGATGAGTGGCATGCCTACGGTGCCGCCGATATTTGTGTAAGCCGTGATGACCGCGTCCGCAGCAGGGGACCGGACTGATTTGGCGGCATCAAGAACGGGGTGGTCGAAGCCTGCGACCCCATCCGCTTCAGTCACTGACTCGTACACTTCGCCGAATGCCCAGGTCAGGGTCAAGGTGATGCCCAGACCGACCGCCAGCGTGATGATGAGCGCGGCGTAGGGGCCCAGGAGCCCGGTGATCCACTCGGCGCCCCGGGCCAAGGTCCGCCCGGCGGGGGACTTCCAGCGCGTAAGGTCCTGTCCGGCAACGAAGCGGTCTTGGTGTACCTCGCCCCGTATGCCCTTTTCTGCGGGCTCGTTTCCTTCAGTCGTCACTTGCGTCCCCTATCGTGGCGGCTTCGGCGTTGGTGAGTAACCTTAGCAGTTTGGGATCGGGGAACCCTGGTGGGCGTTTCACGTTGCCGGATGGCCCACTTTGACCAGCAGTGTCTCTTGGGGTTTGAGTTCACTGCCGTCGGGGCCCAGAGGGCGCAGTCGCGGCACCGGCTGCCCCGTGGCTGGGGTGACCAGGGTGGAATGGCGTTCGTTGGTGCCGAAGGCATTGCGCTCGCCCCATTGCCGGAGGCTGAGGACCAGTGTGAACAGGTCCAGTCCGGCGGTCGTGGGTTCGTACTCACTCCGCGTGCCGCGCTCATTGGGAATCCGGGTGAGGATGCCTCTTTCCACCAGGAGACGCAGGCGGTCCGAGAGGATGTTCTTGGCCACTCCCAGGGATTTCTCAAACTCCGAAAAGCGCCGTTTGCCGTCGAGTGAATCCCGAATGATCAACAATGTCCACTTGTCGCCCACCAGGTCGGCGGCCCTGGCGACGGGGCACTCGGGGTCCGTCCAGTCCATTTCGGTTGGTTGCAACATGAAACCATTCTGCCATAGGCTCATTTGGTTGCATATTGAAACCAACCAGTGGGGGCGCTCCATGAACGGCGACATTCAGACCATCGCCACGCAGGGACTGAGCCGTCGACTGCTTTTGTTGCTCGCCGTCGTCGCAGCTTTCATGGTGTCAAACCTCTACTACGGCCAACCCCTGCTGGAAAGCATCGGGGTTGATATGGGAATCCCCATGGCCGGGGTGGGCTGGGTGGTGGCCTCCGCCCAAGCCGGGTATCTCCTGGGCCTGGTCCTCGTAGTGCCGCTGGGCGACCTCGTGAACCGTCGTGCACTCATCGCCTTGCAGGTGGGGGCCACCTCGGCGGGAGCTTCTGTGGTGGCCTTGGCGTCCTCTCCGGCTGCCCTTCTCGCCGGCTTCATGTTCCTGGGGCTCGCATCGTCCGTCGTGCAGACCATCGTGGCCTTTACCGCTGCCTCAAGTACCCCGGCGCAAAGGGGAGGAAACATCGGTACCGTCACTGCCGGCGTCGTGAGTGGCATCATCCTGGCGCGGACAGTGGCGGGAGGCCTGACGGACCTGTGGGGTTGGCGGACGGTCTACGTCCTCGCAGCCGGAGCCGGGGTGATCCTCGCCATCGCAGCCTTCCACGCCCTGCCGTCCGACCACCGTGTCCGAGGCGAGGTGCGCTACTGGCGTGCCGTTGGGTCCGTTGTGGTGTTGACCCGCAGCAACCCGGTCTTCCGGACCCGGGCGGTCATCACCATGCTCCTTTTCGCGTCCTTCGGGGTGCTGTGGAGCGGCATGTCGCTGCTTCTGGGCAGCCCGGCCTGGAACCTCCCGCCGAGCGTTATTGGGCTTTTCGGACTCGCGGGGCTGGTGGGAGTACTGGCGGCGTCCAAGGCTGGTGCTGCGGCCGACAGGGGCTGGGGGCAACGCGTCACGGGGATGAGCCTCGTTGCACTCCTGGGCTCGTGGGTGGCTTTGTCACTGGGAGATTGGTCGCTGCTGTGGTTCGTAGCCGGAATCATCGTGTTGGACGCCGCCGTTCAGGCCGTCCATGTCAGCAGCCAGACGATGATCGTGGCCGGAGCCGAGGAGTCCGCCAGCAGCATCATCGGCAGCTACATGGTGTTCTACTCCGTGGGCAGTGCCATGGGGGCAGCCGCTGTTGCGCCGGTGTTCGACGCCTGGGGCTGGACCGGTGCCAGCCTGCTCGGGGCGGTCTTCGCTTTCCTTGCGCTCGCGGTGTGGGGTACGGACAGGGTCCGGCGCGCCAGGAAGCCCGCGGGGACGGCCTTGGTTCGCGGCGTTTGCCATGCTGGGGCAGAATGACCTCAACCAGCTGAAGGAGTTCGCCATGCCAGACATTCTGACGTCCAGGTTCCTGTTCGGTCCCGGCCCGAGCAATTGCTACCCCGAAGCCATGGCCGCTTTGGCGTATCCCGTGCTGGGTCACCTCGATCCTGTATTTATCGAGCGCCTCGACCACACCTGCGAAGGCCTCCGGACCGTCTGGGGTACCTCCAACGCGCGCACGCTTCCGTTGAGTGCCACCGGTTCCGGCGGCATGGAAGCAGCGTTCGTGAACACAGTGTCCGACGGCGACGTGGCAGTCATCGCTGTCAACGGACTGTTTGGGGCGCGGATGTGCGAGGTCGCCCGGCGCTGCGGGGCAACAGTGGTTCGCGTGGATCACGAGTGGGGCCAGCCTGTGGACGCCGACCGTGTGCTTTCGGCTCACCCCAATCCCAAAGTGATCGCGGCTGTCCATGCTGAAACGTCCGTGGGTGTTCTCTCCGACATCGCCGCGCTCGGAGCCGGAAAGGGGGACGCCCTGTTGATCACCGACGCTGTCACGTCCATCGGCGGACTGGAGCTGTTGGCGGACGACTGGGGGATCGACGTCGGATACGCCGGAACGCAGAAGTGCCTGGGCGTCCCGCCGGGGCTGTCGCCGTTCACCGTGTCGGACCGCGCCTTCGAACGCCGCGTCAAGGACCCGCGCTCCTGGTATCTCGACATCGGCCTGCTTGGTGGATACGTTGGCGCGGCCAGCGGGGCCCGGACCTACCACCACACCGCGCCCGTCACAATGATCGCGGGACTTGAGGCCGCGTTGGACCGGATTCTCGCCGAGGGCTTGGAGAACGTTCAGGCCCGGCATCGCGCCGCAGGGGCCGCTTTGCAGCACGGGCTCCAGGACATGGGGCTGGAGCTGTTTGCCGCCGAGGGCTCCCGGTTGCCGAGCCTCACCACGGTCAAAGTGCCCGACGGCGTCAACTCGGCTGCCGTCCGCGCTTACCTTCTGGAGAACTTCAGCATGGAGATCGGCTCGGGCGTTGGGGAGTTCGCCGACACTGTGTGGCGCATCGGCATGATGGGCCCGAACGCCAACAGTGCCTCGGTGACCCTGGTGCTCGGCGCGCTGAAGGAAGCGATCGCCAAAGCCTGACCGAAATGAGCTCACATCCCGGTCGTTGAACCTTCGACGGCGAATCCCCCGACCGCTTTCACGCCGCGTTGCGCTGGGCGAGGGGTTGAGACATCGCGCTGATGCTCAACAGCCGAAGTTGTGAGAGTGGGACCCGGGGAAGCACGCGGGATGTGGAGGACGGTCAGGTTTCGCGGGTCAGGATCCAGGTGTTCGTGCCGTCCTGGCGTTCGAACGTCACCGTGGTCACCAACGCTTCGATCAGCGCCAAACCCCGCCCGGACTCGGCTTCGGAGTCGGGCATCGAGGCCTGCATGTCGTCGGCAAAGGGTTCGCGGGCGTTGTGTGCGCTGACCCGGGCAATAAGGCGGGTCGGTCGGACGCTGATGTCGACGTCGATCTCCACCGGCTTCTCAGCCACGGGCAGGGCGTGCTGGACGATGTTCGCTGCGGCCTCGATCACTGCCGTGGCGAAGGTCATCCGGTCCATGTCCGGCACAAAGGAGGCGTCCTCCCACAGTGAGTCGAGCTCGTCGTGGATGGCGTCAATTGCCTGATCGTTGGAGGGCCCGTGGAATCCGCGGCGGGCGACGACGTCAGTCATCGCCGAACGCGTCTTCGGCGGTGGGGTAGGCCGTGAGCACCCGGTCCATGTTGGTCAGTTCCAGAACCATTTTGACCTGTGGCTGGACCTCGGCGATCCGCAGATCGCCACCGGCCTGGCGTGCAGCCTTGAGGCAACCGATAAGCGCGCCAAGGCCGGAGGAGTCCATGAAGTCCGTCCCGGCCAGGTTGACCACAACACGGCTGGACCCGCCGGCAACAACTTCGGCCACCACTTCACGCAGTTTGGGCGCGGCCACCATGTTCAGCCGGCCCACGCTCTTTACCTCCGCGTAGGAGTCTTTGACCTCGTAGCTAAACTGCATCGGCATTCCTTTCCTCGGGGCGCTCCGGCCCAACATCCTCAGGCACAAAACCTTTGTACAAAACTGCCTTGACCAGCACGCTCAGGACCACAAGATCGAACGCAACCCACGCCACGTTCACCAGTGTGCCCAGGGGCTCGGACATTCCGGCGAGCAGCCGGATAAGGCCGACAATCAACGCAATAGCCAGCAAAACAGCCACGATGATTTGCGGCCGGATGAGGCTCCAACTCGGCCCACCGCTCTGGCGGGCTTTGGGGGTGACCGCGAACCCGAGGGGACGGCCGAACCAGACGTTGCGTGCCGCCGTCGTGCAGGCCTTGATCCAGGTGGGGAACAGCGCGAGGCTGTATTGCTGCCCGCGCCAGGTGGGGATCCCGTGTCCGGCCACCAGGAACAGCAGTTGGTTCACCACCATGAAGGGGATGAAGCGGATGAAGAAGTCGAAGCTGATGCTGTTCACCGGGAGGATGCCGAGCGTCAGGTAGATGATGGGCGCTGCGAAATAGATCACGGCAGCGAAGCCGCTTAGGTAGGTCCACATGGTGGAGAAGTACATGAGCCGCTGCCCCCATGTGAGGCGACGCTGGACCAGCGGGTTCTCGCGGAGGAGGACCTGCATGGTGCCTTGTGCCCAACGGAGACGCTGGGTCATCATGGTCTTGACGTCCTCCGGCGCCAGGCCGTTGGCGAGGATTTCGTGGTGATAGACGCTCTTCCAGCCGAGGCCGTGCAGGCGCATCGCGGTGGCCATGTCCTCGGTGACGGAGATGGTGGCCAGCGGCATGATCGGCTGGGCTTCGTCGGTGCGCTCCACCGAGATGGCGTCCAGGACGGCGTGGACGGATTCGAGCGCCCCCAACGGGGACCAGTCGCGCCCGGACATGCGGTCGACGGCGTCACTCGCCACAGTGGTGACGCCCGACTCGCCGACGTGGGCGAGTTCCATCGCGGCGATTTCTTCGAGGTCGGATTGGAGCGCTGAGAAGTCGGCGGCCACCAGGGTGCGGACGGCGTCGTCCACCTTGCGGCGCACCCGGTACGTGATTTCGCTGAGGGATGCGCCGGCTTCGAGTTCCTGCTGGGCGGCTGCAGTGGCGGCTTCCACCTCGTTGAGCATCTGCTCAACCAAGGGGTTTTCAGCCTCGGCCGAGCGGCGGGCCTTCTTGATGGCGGTACGCGAAGCAGCGAGGGCGCGGCGGACACTCTTCTCCGTGGCCTTCACATAGCCCACCAGGCCCAGCTGCATGAGGGCTTCCTGGCGCAGGATCGCATTGGAGCCGCAGAAGAACGCGGCGTTCCAGCCGTCCTTGCCCTGCTGGATGGGCCCGTAGAACAGGGGAGCCTGGCTGCCCAGGGGATCGTCGGCGGGGACGTTGATGAAGTACTGCGGGGTCTGGACCAGAGCCACGAGGTCGTCGTTGAAGTAGCCCAGCGTCTTGTCCAGGATGTCCGGCTCGGGGATCTGGTCGGCGTCGAGAATCAACAGGTACTCGCCCGAGGTGACCATCAGCGCGTTGTTCAGGTTGCCGGCCTTGGCGTGCCGCGGCATGTCCGGTGTCCAGTCCGCGCCGCGCGTCACGTAGCCAATCCCGTTCGATTCGGCGAGTTGGCGCATTTCCGGCCGGTCGCCGTCGTCGAGGATCCAGGTGCTGTGCGGCCAGGTGATGTTTTTGGCGGCCAGCGCCGTGGTCATCACCAAATCCAAGGGCTCGTTGTAGGTGGTGATGAAGACGTCCACGGTAGCGTCGGCCGGGGCAGGGGGTGGCGGCTTGCGGAATTTGATGTTCCAGACCGTCAGGCCGAACAGCATCACGTCGATCAGGCTGTACGTTTCAGCAATGACCAACGGAACCGCGATCCACCACGCCTCCCAGTTCAGCGACGCCATCCACCGCCACGCCACATAGTTGATGCCCAGGATCACTGTCAGAACAACGATCAAACGGGTCCAGAAACGTGTCACAATCCCCCCTTTGTGGCTTTAGTTTGTTGCGTCAGGTTTGCGGCGAACGACGACGGCGGTCACGTCGTCTTCGGCTGTGGCCGCTGGTGCCAGCTCCAGAAGGGCGGCGCATACATCGTCCGAGGTAGCGCCGGTGCGCGCTGCTTTTTCGACGTTCCGAACGAAGTCCTCCAAGGAGTCGTGGGCGTCCAGTACGCCGTCGCTGACGATCACCAGGGAATCGCCCGGTTCCAACTCCAGTTCGGATGCCGGCCAGTGCTGGCCGTCCAGGATGCCCACGGGCGGACCAGCCGAGACGAGCCGCTGCGCTGCCCCCTCCGCCGGGATGTGAAGCGCGAGTCCGTGGCCGGCGTCGATGTAGCTGAGCTTCCCGGATGCACTGTTCAGCCGCGCGTGGAACATCGTGGCGAACGAGCCGGACTGGTCCAGGTCTGAGGCGATGGTGAGGCTGGCGGAGCCGAAGGCGTCGTCTATGGCCGGTGTGTCGGCCACGGACCGCATCACGGCACGGACGGTGGCTGCGATCAACGCGGCGCCCATTCCTTTGCCCATGGCATCGGCAAAGGTCAGGTGCATGCCGTCGGAGGTCTGGTACCAGTCGTAGAAGTCTCCGCCAACGCTGCGCGTCGGACGGAAGGCACCAGCGACGTCGTATCCGTCCAACCGCACTGTTTCGCGCGGGAGGAGGCTTTGCTGCACAACTGCCGCCCGTTCGAGTTCGTCTGTCTGGCGCTGGTCTTCGGCGGCCGGGGCAGGCGTGCGGGCCCGACGGAACAGGGCACGGATGCGGGCCTGGAGTTCCTTGGGGCTGAACGGTTTGTTGATGTAGTCGTCCGCGCCGGTGTCCAGGCCGTTGAGGCGGTCGATTTCGTCCGCCCGGGCCGTGAGCATCAGGATGTACGCGTCCGAAAATTCCCGGAGACGGCGGCAGACTTCCATGCCATCGATGTCCGGGAGGTTGATGTCCAGGGTCACGAGTTCGGCGTTGGTCCTGCGGACGGCCTCGACGCCGGAGAGCCCGTCGGGTGCCTCGGTCACCACGAAGTCGAGCTGCTCAAGGACCAGTACGAGGAGGCCACGGATGTCGGCGTCATCTTCGACGACGACAGCATGGCGAGGGGACGAGGTTGAGACCATGGCTCCATTAACTAATGCTGCTGGCTATTTGTCACGTTTAGTAAAGACAAACGTAACGCCCGCTCAATTTAGTTGAGCGGGCGTTACAGGATTTGTTCAGATATGTGCCCGAGGGTTTCGCTCAAAACACGCGGGATGTGATTGAGCGTCGGGTTCAAACGCGCAGGATGTGAGCGAGGGTTAGACGCCCAGCTCTTCCTTGAGCGCCTGGACGTGGCCCTGGGCGGAAACCTGGTACTGGGTGAGCTTCACGGTGCCTTCGCCGTCGAGCACTACGGTGGAGCGGACCAGGCCCTCGACGATTTCGCCGTCGACCAGCTTCTCTCCCCATGCGCCGTAGGCAAGGGCCACCTTGTGGTCTTCGTCGGAGAGCAGCGGGAAGGTCAGGGCGAATTCGCCGGTGAACTTGGCGAGAGCCTCGGGACCGTCCGGGGAGATCCCGATGACGTCGTAGCCCTTGCCCTGCAGGCTGGCGAGGTTGTCGCGGAAATCGCAAGCCTCGGTGGTGCAGCCGGGGGTGGCTGCCTTCGGGTAGAAGTACACAATGACGTTGCGTCCGCGGTAGTCGGACAGCGAGACCTTGGTGCCGTCGGCGTCGAGAAGCGCGAAATCAGGTGCTTGCGTTCCGACGAGGAGTTTCTGGGTCATGGCG
>Ga0153977_1000045_pt1 | contig 56449 bp, 54 predicted proteins | sample TSGA061MetaG_FD_104710 | JGI IMG/M metagenome (GOLD analysis project Ga0153977, IMG submission 104710) | Attine ant fungus gardens microbial communities from Georgia, USA - TSGA061 MetaG | ecosystem: Host-associated > Fungi > Mycelium > Unclassified | place: USA: Georgia, Yuchi Wildlife... | reverse complement strand
CATGACATCTCACACCCTCAACGAACTCATCGCTGAAGGTGTCCGCGGGCGGTACATTCTGGTCAGAAGTGACCTGAATGTGCCGCTCGACGGCTCTACAGTGACCGACGACGGCCGCATCAAGGCCTCCCTCCCGGTCCTCAAGAAGCTCTCGGACGCCGGTGCCCGTGTGCTCGTGACAGCCCACCTCGGACGCCCCAAGGGCGCACCTGAAGCCAAGTACTCATTGAAGCCCGCAGTGGATCGCCTTGCCGAACTCGCGGACTTCAAGGTCCAGCTGGCCGCGGATACTGTCGGCGACTCCGCCAAGGAGCATGCCGCTGCACTGCAGGACGGTGAAGCACTGGTTCTGGAGAACGTCCGCTTTGACGCCCGGGAGACCAGCAAGGACGACGCCGAACGCGGCGCCTTTGCCGATGAGCTGGTTGCCCTCACGGGCAGCAACGGAGCGTTCGTGGACGATGCTTTCGGTGCAGTCCACCGTAAGCACGCCAGTGTCTACGACGTCGCCACGCGGCTTCCGTCCTACCTCGGGGACCTTGTCCATACTGAGGTGGAGGTCCTTCGGAAACTGACCACTGATACCCAGCGCCCGTATGTCGTGGTTCTTGGTGGGTCCAAGGTTTCCGACAAGCTCGCTGTCATCGAGAACCTGCTGGGCAAGGCCGACACGATTCTTGTGGGCGGCGGCATGCTTTTCACCTTCCTTGCAGCAGCAGGGCACAAGGTGGCCGGCAGCCTCCTCGAAGAAGACCAGATTCCGGTCGTCCAGGATTACCTCAAGCGTGCGGCCGACGCAGGGACCTCTTTCGTTATTCCCACGGACGTTGTTGTGGCCAGTCGCTTCGCAGCGGATGCCGAGCATGAGGTCGTCAAGGCAGATGCCATCGAGGAGAGCGCCTTCGGCGCGTCCGGCATAGGCCTGGATATTGGACCCGAATCAGCGTCGGCTTTCGCCGCGCAGATTGAGGGCGCCAAGACCGTCTTCTGGAACGGCCCCATGGGCGTTTTCGAATTCGAAGCGTTCGCCAACGGCACCCGGGCCATCGCCCAGGCACTGACGGACACCGTGGCCTTCACTGTGGTTGGTGGCGGCGACTCCGCTGCCGCCGTCCGTACCCTCGGGTTCGAGGATTCGCAGTTCGGCCACATCTCAACAGGTGGTGGCGCCAGCCTGGAATACCTTGAAGGCAAGGAACTTCCCGGCTTGAGCGTCCTGGACCGCTAAAGCATCAAACCGGCCGGCAGGACGCCACTGCGTCCTGCCGGCCGTTCCACATCCCAACGCATTCTTTTGGAGTACATGTGACTACCTCCGCCAACGGAAACTTTGTCCGTAAGCCCTTCATCGCCGGTAACTGGAAGATGAACATGGACCACGTGCAGGGCATCACCTTGCTGCAGAAGCTCGCGTGGACCCTCTCCGACGCCAAGCACGACTACAACCGTGTTGAGGTCGCCGTGTTCCCTCCGTTCACCGATCTGCGAGGCGTCCAGACGCTTGTCCAGGGCGACGAACTCGACGTCGTCTACGGCGGCCAGGATCTTTCGCAGTTCGACTCGGGAGCCTACACGGGTGACATCTCGGGCCAGTTCCTGAACAAACTGGGATGCTCCTATGTCCTGGTTGGCCACAGCGAGCGTCGGACCATCCACAACGAATCGGATGAGGTTCTCAACGCCAAGGTCAAGGCTGCCTTCCGCCACGAGGTCACTCCCGTCCTCTGCGTGGGTGAAGGGCTGGAAATCCGCCAGGCAGGCACCCACGTCGAGCACACTCTTGCGCAGTTGCGGGCCGGCGTTGATGGCCTCACCGCCGAGCAAGCAGCGGAACTTGTCGTAGCGTACGAACCAGTCTGGGCCATTGGCACCGGTGAGGTCGCCGGCCCCGAGGATGCCCAGGAAATGTGCGCCGCCATCCGTGCAGAACTCGCAGTGCTTTTCGATGACGCTGTCGCAGCCAAGACCCGCTTGCTCTACGGGGGCTCCGTCAAGGCCAACAACGCCGCCGCCATTATGGCTGAAAGCGATGTTGATGGTCTGCTTGTGGGTGGCGCCAGCCTGGACCCCGCAGAATTTGCTAACATTGTCAGGTTCGAGAGCCACCTCGTCACGGACTAGTCCGGCTCCCGTTTTCCGCTTCTTCGAAAGGCCGTCGTGGACGTTCTTCAAGTCATCCTGCAGATCCTGCTGGCTATCACCAGCCTTCTGCTGACGCTGCTCATTCTCCTGCACAAGGGACGTGGTGGCGGTTTGTCCGACATGTTCGGTGGCGGAATGAGCTCGGGGTTGAGCTCCTCAGGCGTTGCCGAGCGCAACCTGAACCGCTTCACCATCATTCTTGGTGTCACCTGGGGCGTCGTCATCATCGGGTTGGGGCTCATCATGCGCTTCACTTCGGGCGGCGACTCCTAGCAGCCACCGGATGGGGAGGTTCCTTTACGGGAGCCTCCCTGTTTTTTTGTCCGGATCGGCACCCGACTACCAGTGCCGCCGTCGGGCCCCTCGCATTAGACTGGCCCTGTTGGCTGCAAAGCCTCCAGGGCCGTGACGGCCGACCACCGAGTCGCTAGGGGTTCGAAAATGGTTCATGGCACGCCAGGTTATCGGGGCACCAGAGTGGGTGTGGCCCAGGGATCTGAACCCAGAAATCACAGTGGCCACGGCCAGGGCGAGCAACTGCCGCGTATTCGGGTTCCCTACTGGTGCGCCAAGGGACACGAAACGCGGCTTGTTTTTCTTAAGCTTCCCGACGAGCAGATTCCCAAAACCTGGGATTGCCCCAAATGCGGAATGCCTGCGTCACGTGATCCTGAACGTCCTGCCGCTCCACGGCCTGAAGACGAACTCTTCAAATCCCATCTGGATTACGTTAAAGAAAGACGCTCCAGCCAGGACGCTGAAGTTGTCCTGGCCGGAGCGTTGGAAAGGCTACGCGCCCGCAGGATCCTTTCGGACCAGCTGCTGGGGGACACGTGAGGCCGCATTCTCATCGATGAGCCAGAGAGTCCTGGCTCGTCCTGCCGGGCCTGCTGCAGGGACCTGCACCGGATTGGCACCGGCCAAAGCCAGGCCCACAGCGCCGGCCTTGTCCTCGCCCGCCACCACCATCCAGATTTCCTGGGCGGTATTGATCGCCGGCAGCGTCAAAGAAATACGCGACGGCGGGGGCTTGGGTGAGTTTTCGACGCCAACCACTGTGCGGCTTTTCTCGCGGATACCCGCCTGCTCCGGAAAGAGGGAGGCGATGTGCGCATCCGGGCCTACGCCAAGGAGCAGGACATCGAAGCGCGGGAGCTTTCCAGGCTGTTCGGGCCTGTCATCCGACATGTCCGCGGCGTGTTCAGCCTCCGCAGCCGCCTTGAGTTCGTCTTCGTACGCGGCCGCAGCTTCGTCCGCCGACGCGAACTGATCTGCCGAACCCGGTTCGTGGACCCTGGCCGGGTCTACCTGCAGGTGGGACAACAGCGCCTGGTGGGCCTGACGGGTGTTCCTGTCGTCGCTGTCAGCGGCAACGAACCTTTCGTCTCCCCACCAGAAATTAACCCGCGACCAGTCCACAGCCGGAGCTGCGGCGGAGTCGGCAACGGCCTTCAGCGTACCGATCCCCACTGTGCCGCCGGTGAGGACCACCGTGGCCTCGCCGTGCTTGTCCTGGACATCCACTAGCTTGGTGATGAGTCGGGCCGCGATGGCGGCCATCAACACCTTGGAGTCTGGGTGGATGCTTACTCTTGGCTCAGCGTGCACTGGTTTGGACTCTCCTCTGGCTGGTAAGTGGCAGTCCCATCGTAATCACTTCTCCGAAGACTTCGTCCGGGTCGAGCCTGCGGAGTTCCTCAGCGAGGCAGTCTTTGAGGCTTCGCCGGGGGAGGGTGATGCGTTGCGCCGGCTGTCCTGGTTGGGTCAGCTCAGCCACGGACAGGCCGGGGCGGAAGAGCTGGACGTCGCCGCTGGCGCGGGTGAGTCGAACCCGGCGGATGCCGGTGCCTGCCGGGTCTGCCACGATCGTGACGGGGGCCTGCAGGGCCAGGCTCAGCCATGCGGCCAGAAGCAGCGTGCTGGGGGAGTCCGAGGCGCCCTCCACGGCTACGGCGGAGACAGGGTCACCGTCCACTTGGTCGAAAACGGCCGCGAGCTGCATGCGCCAGTTGGTCAGGCGTGTCCACGCGAGGTCGGTATCGCCTGCCTTGTATGTAGCCCGGATGTTTTCCAGCGCGCGGCGGGGATCGGGTTCGTTGGCGGAGTCGGTGATGCGGCGGTGCGCGATCCGGCCGATCGAGGTCTCGCATGCGCTCTCCGGGGCTCCATGCGGCCACCAGGCCACGATCGGAGCGTCCGGCAGCAGCAGGGCCGCGACCAGGGACTCGCTTTCGTGGGCCATGTGCCCGTGGCCGCGCAGGACGATGACCTCCGAGGCGCCGGCGTCTCCACCCACGCGGATCTGCGCGTCGAGGCGGTCGGGGCCTTCAACACCGGCGTCGGCGAGGACAATGATCCGGCAGGGGTGTTCCCGGCTGGCTTCATTGGCCGCTTCGATGGCTTCTTCTTCCTGCCCGGACTTGGTCACGACCACCAACGTCAGGACCCGGCCCAAGGCAATGACGCCGCCTTGTTCGCGCAGGGACATGATCTTCTTGGAGATCTTGGAGGTGGTGGTATCGGGAAGATCTACGATCATGGCCTTCTCCAGGTTCGTCCGTCGCGGGCCAGCAGGGCATCGGCCGAGGCCGGTCCCCAGCTGCCGGGTGCATATGGTTGCGGCTGTTCATCAAGACCGGCCCAGTAGTCCTCGAACGGGTCCAGGATCTTCCAGGACAGTTCCACTTCCTGGTGCCGCGGGAAGAGCGGCGGCTCGCCCAGGAGCACATCGAGGATGAGGCGTTCGTAGGCTTCGGGGCTGGACTCGGTGAAGGAGTGCCCGTAGCCGAAGTCCATGGTCACATCCCGGACTTCCATCTGCGTCCCTGGCACTTTGGACCCGAAGCGGATCGTGGCACCCTCGTCGGGTTGGACCCGGATGACTACCGCGTTCTGGCCGAAGTCGTCCTCACCATGATCACGGAACAACAGGTTCGGGGCACGCTTGAAGACCACCGCGATTTCCGTGACGCGCCGGCCAAGGCGCTTGCCGGCGCGCAGGTAGAACGGAACCCCGTTCCACCTGCGGGTGTTGATATCCACCCGGATCGCCGCGTAGGTCTCCGTCTTCGAATCGGCAGGGATACCGTCCTCGTCCAGGTAACCAAGGACTTTCTCACCGCCTTGCCAGCCGCCGGTGAACTGGCCGCGGGCCGAATGCGTTGAAAGGTCATCGGGCAACTTCACGGCCGCGAGGACCTTTTCCTTCTCAGCGCGCAGATCATCAGCATTAAACGAGATCGGCTCTTCCATCGCCGTCAAGGCCAGCAGCTGCAGCAAGTGGTTTTGGATGACGTCCCGGGCTGCACCAACACCGTCGTAATAGCCCGCCCGGCCCCCGGTGCCGATGTCCTCGGCCATGGTGATCTGGACGTGGTCCACGTAGTTCGCGTTCCAGAGCGGCTCGAACAACTGGTTCGCGAAACGAAGCGCCAGGATGTTCTGCACCGTCTCCTTGCCCAGGTAGTGATCAATCCTGAACACGGCATCAGGCGGGAACACGGACTCCACAATGTCGTTGAGCTGACGCGCTGACTCAAGATCATGTCCGAACGGCTTCTCGATCACTACACGGCGCCAATGCCCAGGCTTGGCCTGCGCCAAACCATGCTTGGAAAGCTGACGACAGACCTGCTCGAACGCCTTCGGCGGGATGGACAAGTAGAACCCGTGATTACCGCGGGTACCACGGGTCTCATCGAGCTCGTCGAGGACATCACCCAAACGCTCGAAAGCGTCGTCGTCGTCGAACTCACCTTGGACAAACCGGATACCGGAAGCAAGCTGCTCCCAAACCCCTTCGTCGAACTTCGTCCGGGCATGGGCCTTGACGTTTTCCTTGACCTCCGCCGCGAAGTCCGCGTTATCCCAGTCGCGCCGCCCGAACCCCACCAACGCGAAACTCGGCGGCAACAAACCGCGGTTGGCAAGGTCGTAGACCGCGGGCATGAGTTTCTTACGGGCAAGATCACCGGTGACTCCGAAGAACACCAACGACGACGGCCCGGCAATGCGGTTCAGGCGACGATCCCGCGGATCCCGCAAAGGGTTCCGCAGGCCGCCGTTCTTCCTGCCGTTTTCAGTTTCTGGCATGTTTGTCTTTGTGCCTTAGCTTTCGAGTGAGCTGGCCTGGCCGGCCAGCGCAGCGACGACTTCCTGAAGCTGAGCTACGCCGGCAGCGCGCTCGGTGAGGTGCAGGCGCAGCACGGGGCGGCCGTGGCCTTCCAGGACCTGGGCGTCACCGGATGCCTGGGCAGCGATGAGCTGGCCGAAGGTAAACGGGCGCTCAGGGATCTCCAGATCGGTGGACGAGGCCGCCGTGACCTGCAGGAATACACCGATCGCCGGTCCGCCCTTGTGGAACTGGCCGGTGGAGTGCAGGAACCGCGGTCCCCAGCCGAAGGTCACCGGACGGCCCGAAACGGCTGCGAGTTCATCCCGGATACCCTCAAGCGGAGCATACGAGATGCGGTCGAGGTAGGCCTGGACGCTGAGGTAGCCGTCCTCGCCAAGCTGAGCCAGCAGCGCCTGCACAGCCTCGGCCACCGAAACGGCAGAGCCGAGCCATTCGCCGCCGCGTACTTCCACGGCACCGTCGGTAAAGGCCGCAGGTGTGGGTTCCGGGCGGGCGTCCAGCAAGCCGCGAGCAGCGACCTTCGCGGCTTCGACGTCGGGCTGGTCGAACGGGTTGATCCCCAGCAGGCGTCCAGCCACGGAGGTGGCAAATTCCCAGACGAACATCTGGGACGCCAGCCCACCGGCGATCGCCACCTCGTTTTCACGAAGTTCGACGTCGGCATCGGCACCTACCAGACGGACCACCAGGACGTCCTCGGCGCCACCGAGGGCCTCGGGGGAGTCGGGACCGGCAACGACAGGCAGGACACCCGTGCCGAGCTTGCCCGTGGACTCAGCAATGAGCTGCTCAGCCCAGTCGGCGAAGCCCACAATGCCCGAGCCGTCCTCGGCGATGACGATCTTGTTGCGCAAGGGGGAAGTACCACCCAGGGCAATGCCAAGGGCAAGACCGATGTTGTCGGTCGAATCCTCGTTCAGGATCTCAGCTGCTTCTTCCGCTTCGTCCAGGAACGCCTGGATGTCCACGCCGGCCAGGCCGCAGGGGACCAGGCCGAAAGCGGTCAGGGCCGAGAAACGGCCACCGACGTTGGGGTCCGCGTTGAAAACGGCGCGGTAACCGGCCTCACGGGAAGCCTTGTCCAACGGCGAGCCGGGGTCGGTGACAATAATGATGCGGCTCTTTGCGTCGATACCGGCGTCGTTGAACGCCTTCTCGAAGACCCGGCGCTGCGAGTCGGTCTCCACAGTGGAACCGGACTTGGATGAAACCACGATGGCAGTTTCAGCCAAACGGTCCGCCAGCGCAGCACTGACTTGTTCAGGGTCAGTGCTGTCCAGCACAGTCAGCTCGACACCGGCGGTACCGGCAATGACCTCGGGAGCCAGCGAGGACCCACCCATGCCACAAAGGACAATGCGCGAGACGCCTTCGCCGCGAAGGGCATCACGAAGTTCCAGGATGTCCCCAACCAAAGACTGGGAAACCGTTGCGGCTTCTACCCAGCCAAGCCGGATAGCTGCCTCGGACTCCGCATCGGGACCCCACAGCGTGTGGTCCTTGGCGAAAATCCGGGAAGCGATCCTGTCCTCGACCAGACCGTCAATATGCTTGGCGATGGCCTGCTGCGCGGCACCGCTGGCGTCGTAACTGAGTGTGCTCATGGTCGCTTAGGAGGCCTTCCGTGCGGTGGCGAGTGCGCCTTCGACGTCGGCGAGGAGTTCCTTCCAGGAGCCCACGAACTTCTCAAGGCCTTCGGTCTCGAGGAGGGTCACGACGTCGTTGTAGGAGACACCAAGGGCTTCGAGCGCGTTGAGGGTCTCATTCGCTTCGTCGTACGTTCCGGTGATGGTGTCGCCGGTGACCACGCCGTGGTCGAAAGTAGCGTCAAGCGTCTTCTCCGGCATCGTGTTCACTACACCTGCTGCAACGAGTTCGGTGACGTAGAGGGTGTCCGGGTAAGCGGGGTCCTTCACGCCTGTGGAGGCCCACAGGGGACGCTGGGGGAGTGCGCCGGCCTCGGCCAGCACTGCCCAGCGTTCGGTGGAGAAGAGCTCTTCGTAGACCTGGTATGCGAGGCGTGCGTTGGCAACGCCTGCCTTGCCCTTCAATGCCTTGGCTTCATCGGTGCCGATGGCGTCAAGGCGCTTGTCGATTTCAGAGTCGACGCGGGAGACGAAGAATGACGCCACGGAGTGGATCTTGGAGAGGTCGTGGCCGTTTTCCTTGGCCTGCTCAAGGCCGGACTGGAAGGCGTTGATGACGGCGCGGTAGCGCTCCAGGGAGAAGATCAGCGTGACGTTGACGCTGATGCCCTCGGCCAAGGTTGCCGTGATGGCTTCGAGGCCCTCCAGGGTTGCCGGGATCTTGATGTGGACGTTGTCCTTGTTGACCTTGGCGTAGAGGTGCTTGGCCTCGGCGATGGTGCCCTCAGTGTCCCAGGCAAGGCGGGGGTCCACCTCGATGGAGACACGGCCGTCCACACCGTTGGTGGCGGCGGCGATCGGTGCGAAGAGATCGCAGGCGTCGGCGACGTCCGTGGTGGTGATTTCAAAGATGGTCTCTTCGACGCTGGCGCCGGCTTCAGCCTTGGCCGCGATGGTTGCGTCATAGTCCGTGCCGGCGGTGATGGCGGCGTGGAAGATGGACGGGTTGGTGGTGACACCAACCACATTCTTTTCGTCGATGAGCTTCTGCAGGGTTCCTGTTTCCAGGCGGGTGCGGGAGAGGTCGTCGAGCCAGATCGAAACGCCGGCGTCGGAAAGCTGCTGCGTGGGAGTTGTAGACATGTGGTTTCTCCTGTTGTGATGTATCAGGCTGTTACGCGTTGGCGTCTGCGAGGGAGTCCTTGGCTGCGGCGGCGACTGCTTCGGCGGTAATGCCGAATTCGTTGAAGAGCCGCTTGTAGTCAGCCGAGGCGCCGAAGTGCTCCAGGGAGATCGAACGGCCGGCGTCGCCGACGAATTCGCGCCATCCGAGGGCGAGGCCGGCTTCGACGGAAACGCGGGCCTTCACGGCGGCAGGCAGCACGGATTCGCGGTAGGCCTCGTCCTGCTTGTTGAACCATTCAACGCACGGCATGGACACGACGCGTGCTGCGATGCCTTCTGCCTGGAGGGCTTCGCGTGCCTGGACTGCAAGCTGGACTTCCGAGCCGGTGCCGATCAGGATGACCTGCGCGTCAACGGTTTCGCCGTCCTTGGAGGCTTCGGCCAGGACGTAACCGCCCTTGGCAACGCCTGCGGTGGAACCGAAGGTGTCGCCCTTCGCTTCACCTTCGCCACGGGCATAGGTGGGGATGTTCTGGCGGGTCAGGACGATGCCGGCAGGGTTCTCGTGGTTCTCCAGCATGACCTTCCATGCAGCGGAGACCTCGTTGGCGTCGCCCGGGCGGACGACGTCCAGGCCCGGGATGGCGCGCAGCGAGGCGAGCTGCTCCACCGGCTGGTGGGTAGGTCCGTCTTCGCCCAGGCCGATGGAGTCGTGCGTCCAGACGTACAGGGACGGGACGCCCATCAGTGCGCCGAGGCGGATGGCCGGACGCTGGTAGTCGCTGAAGATCAGGAACGTGCCGGAGAACGCGCGGGTACGGCCGTGCAGGGAAATGCCGTTGACGATCGAGGCGGCAGCGTGCTCACGGATACCGAAGTGCAGCACACGTCCGTACGGGTTGCCCTTCCAGGCATCCGTGGAGCGCGAGGTCGGGATGAACGACGGCGAGCCTTCGATGGTGGTGTTGTTCGACTCTGCGAGGTCAGCCGAACCGCCCCAGAGCTCAGGAAGGACCGGCCCGATGGCGTTGAGGACCTTGCCCGATGCCGCACGGGTGGAAACGTCCTTGCCGGCTTCGAAGACAGGAAGCGCAGCGTCAAGCTCGGCCGGCAACTTCTTCGCTTCGACGCGCTCCAGCAGGGCAGCGGCATCCGGGTTGGCGGACTGCCATGCCTCAAACGATGCCTGCCAGGCGGCGCGCGACTCGGCACCGCGGTCAAGGACCTTGCGGGCGTGGGCCAGGACTTCTTCATCAACGTCGAACGACTTGGCCGGGTCGAAACCGAGCACGGACTTCAGTGCAGCTACTTCTTCGGCGCCCAGGGCAGAGCCGTGGATCTTGCCCGTGTTCTGCTTCTTCGGGGCCGGGTAGCCAATGATGGTGCGCAGCGAGATGATCGACGGCTTGTTCGTCTCGGCCTTGGCAGCGAGAAGTGCCGAGTAGAGTTCCTGCACGTCTTCGACGTATTCGCCGGTCTTGGTCCAGTCGACGCGCTGGGTGTGCCAGCCATAGGCCTCGTAGCGCTTCAGGACGTCTTCGGTGAAGGCGATGTCGGTGTCGTCTTCGATGGAGATGTGGTTCTCGTCGTAGACCACAACGAGGTTGCCCAGTTCCTGGTGGCCGGCCAGCGAGGACGCCTCGGAGGTGACACCTTCCTGGAGGTCGCCGTCGGAAGCGATAACCCAGACCGTGTGGTCGAACGGCGACTCGCCGGCGGGAGCATCGGCGTCGAACAATCCACGCTGGCGACGCTGCGAGTATGCAAAACCGACGGCGGAGGCCAGGCCCTGGCCCAGCGGGCCGGTGGTGATTTCCACACCGGCGGTGTGCTTGTACTCCGGGTGGCCCGGTGTCAGGGAACCCCAGGTGCGCAGAGCTTCAAGGTCCTTCAGCTCCAGGCCGTACCCGGACAGGAACAACTGGATGTAAAGGGTCAGCGACGTGTGACCGGGAGACAGCACGAAGCGGTCGCGGCCCAGCCAGTCCGGGTTCTTCGGATCGTGACGCATCAGCTTCTGGAACAGCAGGTATGCTGCCGGAGCCAAGCTCATTGCCGTACCAGGGTGGCCATTTCCGACCTTCTCCACGGCATCAGCAGCCAACACGCGAACGGTGTCAACAGCCTTCTTGTCCAGATCGGTCCATGACAGTTCTTGCTCTTCCAAATGTGGCACGAAAACCGAGCCCCTCTCTGTGCTGACGGCAGGCGTACGGACACGGCACGCAGGAAGCACAGGATGGCGCCCGCTGCAATGTGTCTACCAGCCGTTCACCATTGAAACGTTGATCTCTCATCCAGACCCACGGATCTTCCGAGAATACGGTTTCCCGGAAGATCAACGTGTGCTGTTCTGCTCAACAGCTTAGCCCCAAACGTGTCACGGAACTCAGGGAATCCCACTAACTGGACAGAAATTCCCTTATATGAATCACGATTGCCCCCGGCAGCAGTGAAGTTTCGGAAACATTGACGTATTTTGCGGGCATCGGGCCACTTCCGGCCACGGTATGATATTTGGAGGCCACCAGCGGTTCATGCGCCCGTGTTTGCTTTCGAAAGCCGGGACGTCATCCGCTGCGAGAACCCCAGAGCATAGAACAGAGTGACTGCCGCCGTGAGCACAACTGATACGCCCGTCAACGCTTCCCCGGCCCGGGGAAGCATCGGAACTTCACGTAAATTAAAGGCGTATCTGGCTCTGACCAAACCCCGTGTCATCGAGCTGCTCCTGGTCAGCACGCTGCCCACCATGATTTTCGCGCAGCGCGGGTTCCCGTCCATCGGCTTGATCCTTGCCACCCTTGTGGGCGGCGCCTTCGCTGCCGGCAGCGCCGGCGTCTTCAACTGCTACATTGACCGCGACATCGACAAACTGATGCACCGCACAGAGAAGCGGCCCCTGGTTACAGGCGAAGTGACACCGCGCGAAGCACTGGTCTTCGCATGGGTCCTGGGCGCAGCATCCATCGCAATTCTTTGGTTTGGCGCCAACCCGCTCTCCGCATGCCTTGGCCTCGGCGCCATCGTGTTCTACGTGGTCATCTACACGATGATCCTCAAGCGCCGCACTGCCCAGAACATCGTGTGGGGCGGTGCCGCCGGCTGCTTCCCCGTACTCATTGCATGGGCGGCGGTCACCAACACCGTTGAGTGGCCCGCGATCGTGCTCTTCATGGTGATCTTCCTGTGGACACCGCCGCACTACTGGCCGCTGTCCATGCGTTACGGCGAGGATTACCGCAACGCCAACGTGCCCATGCTGGGCGCCATCGCCGGTGCCAAGGTCGTTTCGGTGCAGGTTGTCCTGTACGCCTGGGCCATGGTTGCCTGCTCGTTGCTGATGGTCCCCGTCGGCCGTGCTGGCTGGGTCTACACCGTCATCGCGGTAGCGGCCGGGGCATGGTTCCTCTACGAAAGCCACGCCCTCTACAAGCGTGCACAGGGCGGCGACGTCTCCAACAAGGGCGCCATGAAGGTCTTCCACGGCTCCATCAGCTACCTGACGCTCCTCTTCATCGCCCTGGCCGTGGATCCCTTCATCGGTTCACCGATCATCGGCGGCTGACTCCAGCGTTCTTAATCGCAGCCAGCATCCGACGACGTCGGCACTCACCAAAGTGCCGGCGTCGTTCCGTTAACGGAACGCCCACTCACATCCCTACCGCTTGTGGAATCGCCCGCTCACGACCCAACGAAAGTCAGCCGGAGCTGAGCACCTAGATGGCGTGCTCCACCACCTATTTTGGCGATCGGACCACTCAAATTTGATGAAAGCGCCACCTAGATGAGCCCTTTTTGAGTCTAGGTGGTGCTTTGGGGACCTACCGTGCGTGGAGGAACAACGTTGTTCCGATCCAACTCGGGCATTGGGGAAATCATGAAAGCGGTACTTCGCACGGCGGGTGTTTTGGCAGTAGCGTCAGCCTCGGTCCTGACGGGAGTGAGCGCAGCCCAAGCCGCACCGGCATGCTCAACGGCCAGGGTGTGCCTTTACGATAACTATTGGTTCACAGGAACCCAGCGCACCTTCGGCTGGGTAACTTCCTACGTCGGCAATACCGCCAACGACCAAGCCAGTTCCTTAGTAGTAGGCCCGCCGTCAGACTGGGCCTCGCCCTATGTGTACTTCTATCGGGATGCTAACTACGACGGCCACGCCATCATCTTCCGTGGCGGCAACGCAATGAATGACCTGCGTGGTAGCGCCATGACGCCCGGCGTGAATTGGGATGACGAAATCTCAAGTGTTTGGGGCTGAGTTCTTGAAGACCCGAGGTCCGGCTGCGGGCTTTACTGTCATCGTCACGATGCTGGCTATGTTGGGGACAGCTTGTTCAGTCCCAAAAGCTCCGCCGCCAGACCCCGGCCCCGGTGGCAGCCTTCCGGTCGTCGACCGTTCTGACGGAGCGGGGGCAAGGGCCACTCTCAACGAGGCCACCGGCGAGGTCATCCTTCCTATGAGCAGCTATTGGTACTCGGATCGAGAGAATGTCATCGTCAACACGGCGGTCGCCTTCCTTATCTACGATTGCGTCGAGGATGCCGGTTTCGCCGTGGGTCCCCAGGGTGGCGACGGCAAGGCACTTCAGGACCGCAGCTACGGTCAGTGGTCCCGATCCATTGCCGCGAGGAACGGTTTCAGCCCGGAGATCCGCAGAATCCCAGGCGTGTTGGACGCACAGCCCGAGCGGTCACCCGTCACTGCACGACAACAGGAGGCGGAAACCAAATGTTACAACTCTGTTGGACGGGCGGGCTTTCCGGAGCTCCTCCAAGGTTTGGCGGGAGATCAGTCCATTCAGAACCGGATAGTTCAAACTTCCGTGGCCTTGACTGATCGAGATCCCGAATACCTGTCATACCGGCGGGCATGGGAGGACTGCGTGGCCGCCAAAGGTCTGAAGCTCGCCGGATCGGATTCGTGGTCTTTCCAAGGCGCGGGGTCCAAAGAGGAGGAAGTTCGGATGGCATTGCTTGATGTCCAGTGCAAGGATTCCAGCGGAGGGGCCCAGATACCGTACGACATTCTCGCGCAGTACGAGGCCGCGCAAATGAAAGACCATCAGGCCGAACTCAATGAAGTGGCCGACCAGAAGGCTGCATCTGTCGAACGGGCCAAACAAGTCTTGAGGGATCACGGCGTGGCTGATGCGAGGCTCTGACACCGGACCAAAGGCTGAAGCCCAGCTCAATTCCGCCATGAGGCGCGTTCAGCGGTGGTGGCTCGTCCCGTTGGTATTGGTCCTTGTCCTTGCCGGGCTGGGCGCCGCGTACTGGGCCGGCATATCGTCAGCGGCGGGGGCCGAAACACCCCAGGCCACCCAACAGACGGTGCCAGTCTCCGCGGCAGTGGAAAGGCGCGCGGTCACAAAGCAAGTCATCCTGTCCGGCAAGGTAGTGGCCGGGGCGCAGTCGGCCATCAAGGCGACCCCCGGCGTCGGGATTGCCCGCCTGGTGGTCACCTCGAGCGCCAAATCGGCCGGCGATGAGCTCGTCCCGGGGCAGCTCGTGGCCGTGGTCTCCGGCCGCCCCCTTCTCATCCTTCCCTCCGGCGTTCCGCTCTACAGAGACATTTCCCCGGGACAGTCCGGGCCTGACATCAAAGGCCTTCAGGAGGCACTGAACGCCTTTGGCTTTCCTGTGGCCGCCACGGGAACTTTCGACGCCGGAACACAAGAGGGGCTCTCCAGCTGGTATCGGGCTGCCGGTTCGAAAGCGCCCACAACAGCGGCCGACGGCAACGGGGGCGAGGCCCCCTCCACAGCAGGTGTCATGTTCCGCTGGCAGGAGTTTGTTCAGATTCCCGGTGATGCTGGCAAGATCGCATCCATCGCTCAACCGGGAACCGTCCTCGGGGAGGACGGCGTTGTCGCCAGCGTCACCATCGCCCCTGACACCATCGTTGCGCGCGCCGATGTTCTCCAAGCCGAGTCGTTTCCCGTGGGAGCCCCTGTTACGGTCCACGCCGGTTCGGCAGTGCTCGATACGAAAGTATCCGGGATCAGTGCTTTCATCCCAGGGGCACCTGACAGCAGCGACATCCCGGGCAAGGACATCACCTTGCCGCTCGCTCCCGGGACTGCGGGACTTGGGGCCGGTCAAACTGTGACCGTCACTGCGACGACCGAAGCACCGACTTCCCTGGCCGTCCCGCTGATCGCCATCCGTCAGGAGTCAGGCACTGCGTTCGTTGACGTGGAAACCGGTTCCGATATCAGACGTGTTGCCGTCACCGTCACAGGCCAAGCCGATGGGTGGGCCGCCATCGCAGACGTTAGCGAAGTTGCCGTCGGCGATCATGTCCGGCTGCCATGATCGGGCAAGTGTGAAGGACCAGCTGACCGCCGAACCCACCGCCGGCCGGCCACCGCTGCTGAGCCTGCGTGGTGTCGCCCGTTCGTTTCCTGGAGCAAAAGCTCTCGGCGGCATCGACCTGGATATCCATGTGGGGGAGTTTGTCGCGATAGTTGGGCCCTCCGGCTCTGGAAAATCGACGCTCCTGAACATCCTGGGGCTGCTGGATACGATGACGAGTGGCACTTACCTGGTTCGCGGCGCTGATACTGCGAGCTATACCGAGGGTCAACGCGCCGAAAGCCGGGCACGCACGTTTGGCTTTGTCTTCCAGGATTCCCATGTGGTGGGCCGCGACTCAACAGCGCGGAACGCGGCCTTGGGCCTGCGGGCGCGAGGGATCAAGCCGGCGCATCAGAAAGCGCTTGTGGGCCCGCAACTGTCGCGTTTTGGCCTCGACCATCGCATCGCCACTCCAGCCACCACACTCTCCGGCGGCGAACGGCAAAGGCTCGCTATTGCGCGAGCTGTGGTCGGGGCTCCGGACGTCGTCCTTGCAGACGAGCCGACCGGCAGTTTGGACACCGCCAACGGCGCGATTGTGCTGCAGCACCTGCGGGAACTGCACGACGGCGGGACCACGGTTGTGACGGTCACCCATGATCCCGGCATTGCTGCGTCGGCAGACCGTGTCATTGCGATGCGCGACGGCATGGTAATCAGCGACACTGGCCCATCGCCCCGTCAGACCGCGGGTCGGAACATTGAGGAGACCCAACCCAGCCATGCCCTTGAGCGCCACCGCACAAGTGAGTTCACGGATCTCGTCGCGGAAGCGATCTCAGCCCTCACAGGACGTCCAGCGAAGGCGCTGCTGCTGATTCTGGCCTTACTGATCGGCAGCGGTGGATTGGTCGCAGCCATAGGCCTCAGCGAAAGCGCCGCCATTAAAGTGGCCACCCGCATCGACGCCGCAGCCAGCGACGAGGTCAGGGCCAGTCGAGAAAGCGGGTACCCGTCGTGGGACGCGGTCAGGTCCGATCTCGAACGGGCTGAACAGCTCAACGGGGTCCGTGGGGGCGGAATTATCGCCGATCTATCGGCTTCCGTTGTGACGCCGTCGACGTTCCGCCCTGGTTCCCTTTCCGATCAGCCCGTATTTGGTGGAGCGGTCAGGGTGGCCGACTCCGGGTACCTGAACATCCAGGGGACCAAGGTTTCCTTTGGTGACCCGGCGCTGCTCGATCAGTCCTTCGGCGGGCCTGTAGCCTTCCTTGGCCAGGGGGCCGCCCAGGAACTCGGCATCGGGAAGCCTGGGCCCGGCGTCGTCGTCTGGCTCTATGGACAACCCGTTCCGGTGGTGGGCCTCATTGCGGACCCAGGGCGGGATCCCATCCTCGCAGAGGCTGTGATGGTAGGGGTGGGCTCCTATCCCGTGACGGACAGGATGGCTGCGAGCCTGGTTCTGCGGACGGACCCGGGAATGCCTGCCGCAGTCGCCGAGGCACTTCCCAAGGCGTTGAACCCGGTCAATACCGGTTCCGTCCAGGTTGAAACTGTGGCAGATCTTCGTGAACTCAAGCAAGGCATCAACTCGGACCTTGGCCGACTGGTAGCGATAGTCTCGGCAATCCTTTTGGCCATAGCCTGCCTTAGCGCCGGCACCACCATGTATCTCGGAGTGACGGCGCGTTTCAATGAGATCGCCTTGCGCCGGGCACTCGGTATGCGGCGCGGACCCCTGGGCAGCATGTTTCTTTTGGAAGGGGCCCTGGTTGGGGCGATCGGCGGAGCAGCGGGGGCCGCGATCGGCATGGGTGCCGTCCTTGCCTATGCGGCGAGTGAGGGCTGGAGTCCGGCAATTCCCTGGTTTGCGGCACTGTGGGGAATCGGCGCCGGCACATTCAGCGGCACCATCGCTGCCGCGTACCCTGCCCTCGTTGCATCCAGGGCCGACCCCGCACAGTTGATTCGCGGTTAGTTGACCGGACTGTGCCTGGCGACATCGGCCGCGTTGGTGGCGGCGCTCATGAGCAGTGCCGCCCCCAACATGTGAGCTCCCACCAGAAGCGCCGGAATGCCGTTGTAGTACTGGGTGAATCCAATGGCCGCCTGAAGCAAAGTCACGCCCAGCAGGAGGTAGGCCGCCGTGCGGAACGGACCGCTGATCCTGCGCCGTACCACCAGGAACACTGCGAGGAGCGTGCCCGCCGTGATGAGGTAGGCCGGGATCGCGTGGATGTGGGAGAAGAGATCCCAGTCGAGGTCGTTCCTCGGAGCATCGGCATCCCCGGCGTGCGGGCCGGCGCCTGTGACCACGACGCCGAGCATGACCGAGAGTGCAGAGAAGACGGCAACTGCCATCATCACCGGGCCTGTTACCGAAGGAAGCGGCGGCAGGGTCCGGTTCATGAAGCGGCCCGTGCGCCCGTACGCCCTGTTGACCAGAAGGGTCGCAAAGACCACCAATGCCATGGAGACGAGGAAATGCAAACCAACAACCCAGGGGTTGAGGTTGGACAGCACAGTGATGCCGCCGATTACGGCCTGCGCGGGGATGCTGGCGAGAAGGCCAAGTGCCAGCAGGAAAAGGTCCCGGCGCTGCTTGCGGAGGTTCCACAAGTACACCAACATGAGCAGTGCGACGGCGGCGAGAGCGAAGGTCAGCAGACGGTTGCCGAACTCAATGAAACCGTGGACGCCCATTTCGGGGGTGTTGACCAACGAGTCGCTGGTGCAGCGGGGCCACGTTGGGCAGCCGAGGCCCGACGCCGTGAGGCGCACAGCACCACCTGTCACCACCAGGATGGTCTGCCCGATGAGGGACAGCAACGCCAGCCGACGCACGGCGGTGTTGACCTCGGTGGGCAGTTTGGACGTCCACTGCTGAATGGTTTTCGGGAGGCGCGATGCCGTGCTCACAGTTTTCTCACTTCTCAGTTCTGCTCGGATTTTATTAGTTCCACTTGAACCAGCGGATGGCCGCGCCGCCTGCCAGCACAGTCCACAGCAGCAGGATCAGAACGGCGGGCAAAGGAATCATGCCTTGCAGGAACGTGTCCCGCAGTCCTTGCCCGAGTGCCCCGGAAGGCAGGAAATGCACAATGCCCTGCAATACCGCCGGCAAGCGATCGGCCGGAACGACGATTCCGCCCAGCGCGCCGAGCAGTATCCAGAGCAAGTTGGTGATGGCGAGAGTGGCCTCGGGTCGCACAGTTCCGGCAACGAGCAGGCCCAGTGCCGTGAAGGCCGCGGCACCAAGTACCAGCAAGCCAAGTCCGGGCAGCCAGGCTTCCGGGCGTGGCTGCCATCCGAGGAAACCGGCCACGGCACCCACTACCAGGACCTGGAGGAACAGAACCACCAAGACGGCAAGGATCTTCCCTGCAATAAGCCCGCCTCTGCCAAGCGGTGTTGTGGAAAGGAACCGGAGAACGCCGTACCGGCGATCGAATCCCGTGGCAATGCCTTGTCCGGTGAAGGCCGTGGACATGGCGCAGAGGGCCAGGATGCCGGGCGTGGCAGTATCTACCCGTGACGCGCCAAGACCGTCCAGCAGGGGAGTGACAACCAAGCCCACCAGCGCCATCAGCGGCAGGACAATGGCGAGGATGAGTTGTTCACCGTTGCGCAGCATGGTGACGGTTTCGTACCGCCCCTGCTGCATGATGCGGCGGGGCAGGGACGCCGGCCCCGCATTGGGGGCGAGAAGGCCGTTCATCGGAGGTCCCTTCCGGAGATGTCGAGGAAGACATCTTCAAGGCTTCGTGATTCCAGGCGCAGCGATGCAGGCATGATGTTCCGTTCCGCCCACCAGGCAGTCAGAGCGGCAAGGTCCGCCGGGGTAATGGCGCCGGTAATGGCGTAGCTTCCGGAACGCGACTCGGTAATGGACAGTCCGGCACCGATGACCCCTGTGAAGTCGAGGCCTGCAGGTGCATCAAAGTACAGGGTCCGGTCCGAGGCGCCGGAGTCAGCGGAGTGGTCATGCCTGAGGAGTTCAGCAACGGTCCCTTCGGCCACATTGTGCCCGCGATCAATGATGTAGACGTAGTCCGCCAGCCGCTCGGCGTCGTCCATCAGGTGAGTGGTGAGCACGATGCCCATTCCGGCATCCCGGAGTTCTGCAATGAGTTCGAAGACCATTTGCCGCGACTGTGGATCGAGGCCGGCACTGGGTTCATCAAGGAACAGGATCTCCGGGTTTCCCACCAAAGCGGCCGCCAATGCCAGCCGCTGCTTCTGGCCTCCGGAAAGGCGGCGCACTCCGGTCCTGCTGAATTGGTTGATTCCCAGCCGCTCCACCAGGGCATCGACGTCCATGGGGCTTTTGTACATGCCCGCCACGTGGCGCAACAGCGGGATGGGACGGGCCGACGGCGGCAGGCCACCGTCCTGGAGCATCACACCTACCCGGGCACGCAGCTCAGCACCTGCAGTATCCGGATCCGCTCCAAGAAGGGAGATGGAACCGCCGGTTCGCTTCTGCAGGCCTTGGGAACATTCGAGCGTCGTCGTCTTGCCGGCCCCGTTCGCACCGAGAAGTGCGGTTACTTGGCCTCGCTCTGCCACCAGGGACAGTCCACTGACCACCCGTAACATTTTGCCGTCGAGGGAGGCCAAAGGGCCTACATCCTTGATGAGTCCATCTATGGTGAGGACAGGAGATTCGGGTGATCGCACCAAAGTATTCTACGTGAAGTAGTACGGTCACACTTGGTGGCGAACCCAGGTCAGTCTTGCCTTACTGGATGCGTGAAACAAATTACGACATGATTGTGTTGTGTATTCCATGAGCAGTCCAGTATCCATGCCCCAAAAGCGGCATGCTGCAGCGGGAGAGGCATTCGTTGCCTCACCCTCGCTGCCGGACGCGGATGACCGCACCCGTGACCGCGTCCTCAGCGCTGTGCTCGAGAATGGTCCCGTCAGCGCAGCAGAGCTGGGAGATCTCCTCGGCTTTACTCCGGCCGCCGTTCGCAGGCACCTTGACCACTTGGAACGAAGTGGCTTCATTGAAGTCAAACGCGTTGCCAAGGCTGGTTCCGGTGCGGGCCGTCCGGCGCGCCGCTATGTCCTCAGTTCCCAAGGACAGTCCACATTGGGCGACGACTACCTTAATATCGCCAGTTCGGCTTTGCGGCGCCTTCAGGAACTTGCCGGCGAAGACGCAGTCCGTGAGTATGCGGAAGAGCGTTTCGCGGACATGGAGCGGCGCTATGCACCCGAAGTCCAGGCCGCAGGGGACGATATCACCGCCAGGGCCATGGCGTTGTCGAAGGCCCTGAGCCGCGACGCCTTTGTCGCTTCCGCCCATTCAATTGAAGCCAAGGCGCCGTTGCCCGCAGCGTTGTCCAGCGTGCAGCTTTGCCAAGGGCATTGCCCCATTCAACGCCTCGCCGCAGAATTTCCGGTGTTCTGCGATGCCGAGACCAAGGTTTTCTCCCGTTTGGTGGGAGTTGACGTCCGGCGCCTCTCGACGCTCGCTCAGGGCGGACATGTGTGCACCACCCATATACCTACCGGGCGATTGGCTGCCACGGTGCCCCCAGGCGCCGAAGTGCAACCCAAGAGCCCGTATCAGGAATCTAACAACCAGCAAGAAAGGCCGTGATGACGGACCAAATAGCAGAGAAAGCGGTAGCCGACGGCACTGTGATCTCGGAGATTCTGGAGAAGAATCCCGAACTGCACGGTATCGGAAACTACGAGTACGGCTGGGCCGACAAGAACGACGTAGGCGCCAATGCCCGTCGTGGCCTCAACGAGGAGGTCGTCCGCGACATCTCCTCGAAGAAGAACGAGCCCGAATGGATGCTCGATCTGCGCCTGAAAGGCCTGAAGTACTTCGACCGCAAACCCATGCCTACCTGGGGTGCAGACCTCTCGGGCATCGATTTCGACAACATCAAGTACTTTGTGCGTTCCACCGAAAAGCAGGCGGCAACGTGGGAAGACCTTCCCGAGGACATCCGGAACACCTACGAGAAACTGGGCATCCCGGAAGCTGAGCGCAGCCGCCTCGTATCGGGTGTAGCTGCCCAGTATGAGTCCGAGGTTGTCTACCACCAGATCCGCGAGGACCTGGAAGCCCAGGGCGTCATCTTCCTGGACACCGATACCGCGCTGCGCGAGCACCCGGAGATCTTCCAGGAGTACTTCGGCACCATCATCCCCGTAGGCGACAACAAGTTCGCGTCGCTGAACACGGCTGTATGGTCGGGCGGATCGTTCGTGTATGTGCCCAAGGGTGTGCACGTCGACATCCCGCTCCAGGCATACTTCCGCATCAACACGGAAAACATGGGTCAGTTCGAGCGCACGCTGATCATCGCGGATGAAGACTCCTACGTGCACTACATCGAAGGTTGCACGGCTCCGATCTACACCTCGGACTCGCTGCACTCGGCTGTTGTGGAAATCATCGTGAAGAAGGGCGCCCGCGTCCGCTACACGACCATCCAGAACTGGTCCAACAACGTGTACAACCTCGTCACCAAGCGCGCCATCTGCGAAGAGGGCGCCACCATGGAGTGGGTCGATGGCAACATCGGTTCCAAGGTGACCATGAAGTACCCGGCCGTCTACCTCGTTGGCGAGCACGCCAAGGGTGAGACCCTGTCCATCGCCTTCGCCGGCGAGGGCCAGCACCAGGACACCGGCTCAAAGATGGTCCACATTGCGCCGAACACCAAGAGCTCCATCATTTCCAAGTCCGTTGCCCGTGGTGGTGGCCGCGCTGCCTACCGCGGTTTGGTCCAGGTCCGCGAGGGCGCCAAGCACTCGGCCAACACGGTCCGCTGTGATGCACTCCTGGTGGACACCATTTCGCGGTCGGACACGTACCCGTACATCGACATCCGTGAGGATGACGTCGTGCTCGGCCACGAGGCAACCGTTTCCCGTGTCAGCGAAGAACAGCTCTTCTACCTGATGTCCCGCGGAATGCCGGAGGACGAGGCCATGGCCATGATCGTGCGCGGCTTTATCGAGCCGATCGCCCGCGAACTGCCCATGGAATACGCCCTCGAGCTGAACCGCTTGATTGAACTTCAGATGGAAGGATCCGTCGGTTAATAATGACTGATATCACTACTGAAAAGGCCCGCATCGGAGCGCCTTCAGCACAGCCCTTTATCGACGGCTTCACGGAGGAAGGCGAGAACCTCTCGCCCGTCAATACCGGAACAAACACCAGCACGACGTCGGAGCAGCCCTCCGCGGGCCCGCTGGCGGGCGCTTCGGCCAAGAGCCACTCGCACGGTGGCGGCGTCGGTGTTCCGGACAGCTCCCGTGCAGGCCGCCTGACCTCGTACAACCTTGAGGATTTCAAGGCATTGACCGGGCTCGAGGAGGACTGGCGGTTCACCCCGTTGCGTCGCCTCCGTGGCCTGCACTCCGATGCCCTCACCGGCGCGGCACCGGCTGTTTCGGTGTCGGCGCCTGCAGGCGTGACCGTCGAGACCGTTGGTCGCGACGACCACCGCATTGGTTCGGCCGGTATTCCGGAGGACCGTGTTTCGGCCAACGCCTGGGGCGGTTTCAAGGAAGCTACCGTCATCACGGTTCCCTCGGAAACCTCTCTCGAGTCCGAGATCACGGTCACTCTGACCGGAGCCGGAACCGACGCCGCCGCACAGCACATTGTTGTGGTGGCGGAGAAGTTCTCCAAGGGTGTCCTGGTTCTGGGCCACGAAGGTTCGGCCGTTGTGTCCGAAAACGTGGAGATCGTTCTCGAGGACGGCGCTGAGCTGACCGTTGTTTCCCTGCAGGAATGGAACGACGACTCCGTTCACGCTTCTTCCCAGCAGGCGAAGATTGGCCGCGATGCCAAGTTCAAGCACATCGTGGTCAGCCTCGGTGGCGACCTCGTCCGTGTCACCCCGACAGCACGCTTTGCTGCTCCGGGCGGCGAGGTTGAACTCTTCGGACTCTACTTTGCCGACGCCGGCCAGCACCTTGAGCACCGCACCTTCGTTGACCACGGTCAGGCAAACTGCGTGTCCAACGTTCTCTACAAGGGTGCATTGCAGGGCAAGGGCGCACACACCGTTTGGGTTGGCGATGTCCTGATCCAGAAGAATGCCGAAGGAACCGACAGCTACGAGAAGAACCAGAACCTGGTTCTGACCGATGGCTGCCGTGCCGACTCGGTGCCGAACCTCGAGATCGAGACGGGACTCATTGCCGGCGCGGGCCATGCCAGCGCCACCGGACGTTTCGATGACGAGCACCTCTTCTACCTCATGGCCCGCGGTATTCCGGAAGAAGTTGCCCGCAGGCTTGTGGTCCGCGGCTTCCTCAACGAGATCATCCAGAAGATCAACGTACCGGCCATTGAAGATCGCCTGACGGACGCCGTTGAGCGCGAGCTCGCCGCGACTGAAAACTAACGAAGACCCCCAACAAAGACAGGCAGTCCGGACAAGCATGAGTGAACAAACCAAGGGCGAACTGGTATGCAACGCCAACGACATCCAGGTCAAGCAGGCCCTGCGGGTCCTCATTGATGACTATCCTGTAGCGATCGTCAGGGATTCGATGGGCGAAATCCACGCCATTGGCGATACCTGCTCGCATGCGGATATTTCATTGTCCGAAGGTGAAATTGAAGGCTGCGCGATCGAATGCTGGGGGCACGGTTCCCAGTTCGATCTCCGCAGCGGACAACCCCTCCAACTGCCCGCCTACGATCCCGTCCCCGTCTTCGCTGTCACCCTCGATGGCGACGACGTTTACGTGGACGTGACCAACGTTGTGAACGGCGCTTCGGTAGAGAACTACTGAGCGCCCAGTACCGCCAGACTTACGAACGAAAAGAAAGAAGAGCATGTCTACTCTTGAGATCAACGACCTGCACGTCAGCATTGAGACGGAGCAGGGCACCAAGGAGATCCTGAAGGGCGTCAGCCTGACCATCAGGACCGGCGAAACACACGCCATCATGGGACCGAACGGTTCGGGCAAGTCCACCCTCGCCTCCACCATCGCCGGCCACCCGCGCTACACGGTGACCAGCGGCACCATCACGCTTGACGGCGAGAACGTGCTGGACATGAGCGTTGACGAGCGCGCCCGCGCCGGCCTCTTCCTGGCCATGCAGTACCCGGTGGAGGTCCCCGGTGTGACCATGACCAACTTCCTGCGCACTGCCAAGACCGCTATCGACGGCGAAGCACCGGCACTGCGTACCTGGACCAAGGACGTCAAGGCTGCCATGCAGCAGCTGCGCATTGACGCCGACTTCGCCCAGCGCAACGTCAACGAAGGCTTCTCCGGTGGTGAGAAGAAGCGCGTGGAGATCCTGCAGCTCGAACTCTTCAAGCCGAAGTTCGCCATCCTGGACGAGACCGACTCCGGCCTGGACGTGGATGCGTTGAAGGTTGTCTCCGAAGGCGTGAACCGTGCGCACGACGCCGGCAACATGGGCACCCTGCTCATCACGCACTACACCCGTATCCTGCGCTACATCAAGCCGGAATTCGTCCACGTGTTCGTGGACGGCAAGGTTGTTGAGGAAGGCGGCCCCGAGCTCGCCGACCGCCTTGAAGAAGAGGGTTACGACCGCTATGCGCCAGGCGCCGGCGTTGCCGTTGCTCCTGCTGTGCAGGCCTAGTTAGGATCGTTCCATGACCGAAATCAACGCGGCGCGCACCAGCCTTGAGGACATCGAGGAAGCGCTCAAGGACGTCATTGACCCCGAGCTCGGAGTCAACGTGGTGGACCTTGGCCTTCTCTATGGCCTCAAGTACTCCGATGAGGACGGCGCCCTCCTGATCGACATGACACTGACCACGGCGGCCTGCCCGCTCACGGATGTGCTTGAAGAGCAGGTTGGCAAATCCCTCGACGGAGTTGTTGACGATTGGCGCCTGAACTGGGTATGGATGCCGCCGTGGGGTCCGGAGCGGATCACCGACGACGGCAAGGACCAGATGCGGGCCCTCGGCTTCAACATCTGATCTGGAGTTTCGCCCGCAACTGCGGGTAATGCAGCCAAAGGGAAGGGTTCCGGGCACTACGCCCGGAACCCTTCCCTTCGTTTAAACGGCCTAAGCGGCTTAAGCGGCCAAGCTACGGGGTGGCGACGCCGAAGGTATCGCACTTGTTGATGTCACCGGTGCTGTACCCCTGGTAGAACCATTTCTGCCGTTGTTGGCTGGATCCATGCGTCCACGACTCGGGGGACACCCGCCCGGTGGCCGCCTTTTGGATCCGGTCGTCTCCGACGGCGGAAGCGGCCGAGAGCGCGTCCTGCAGGTCCTGCTCGGTGAGGGGATCAAGGAAAGGTTTGCCGCTGGCATCGGTTTGCGTAGTGGCGTGGCGAACCCACAGCCCTGCATAGCAATCGGCTTGCAGTTCCACCCGAACGCCTCCCGATTGAGGTCCTTGAGGGTCCTGCTGTGCCCGGTCGAGATTGCCCAGGATGTTTTGGATATGGTGTCCGAACTCGTGGGCCACCACGTACTCCTGGGCGAGCGGGCCGCCTGATGAGCCAAACCGCGTCACCAGTTCGTCGAAGAATCCAGGGTCGAAATAGGCCTTCACGTCGGCGGGGCAGTAAAACGGTCCAACAGCCGTTGTGGCCGGACCGCACCCGGTGTTGGTGGCCTGGTCAAAGATGACTGTCCCGGGCCGGGAGTATTTCACGTTGTACTGGGCCAGGTAGTCGGGCCAGAAAGCGTTGAGGCTGTTAACGGTGCCGGTGATACGGCAGTCGAGGCGCTTGTCCGCGTCAGCGCCGGTCTGGCATTCCTGGACGCCCCCCGCTCCGGCCCCGCTTTCGACGGCGGGAGGGGGACTCCCTCCGCCGGTCAGGTCTCCGAGGATGTTGGGGTTGATACCGAAGAGGGCCAGCAGCAGCACAACGATGCCACCACCGATGCCACCACCGATCTTGGTCCCTCTGCCCATACCACCGCCGCGTCGGTCCTCCACTTGGGACGGGTCAAGCTGCGCGCCATCGTTGAAACTCATACTGTCAGAATAGACGTCACTTTTGCTGCCGAGGTGCGGACACTGCCGTAAAATTGGCTGGATGCCTTTCCTGGACAAACTTCACATCTGGGCTGATGACCGCCCTCACGACACCGCCGTCGTCGTGGGCAGCAGCCGCATCACGTGGGCCGGACTCCGTGACGCTGCGGCGGGACTGCTGGTTGCCTGCGGCACCACCACGGTGCTCGCCGAACCCAACTCTGTTGGCTTCGTTGAGCGGTACGCTGCGGCGGTCGCGGGGGAGCGGCGCTGCGCGGTCCTCGACCCCCTGTGGCCGGGTCCAATGATTGAGGACGTTGCCTCGCGCCTTAGCAACTCAGGCGCGGCTGGCGCGTCCGGTGCAGCCGGTGCAGCCGGCGCAGACGGTGGAGCCGGCGCAGACGGTGGAAACAGTCTCCAGGACGGGGATCCGTCCAGCACATTCCTGGTGGGCCTGACCTCGGGTACCACTTCCGTTCCCAAAGCGTTCACCCGTTCCCGTCGCTCCTGGCAGGTGTCGTTCGAGGCTTCCATCGAATTCTTCGGGCTCTCGCAGGACGACCATACGTTGGCGCCGGGCCCGCTTTCGGCGAGCCTGAACCTCTATGCGCTCTCCGAGTGCCTCTACGCGGGCGCCGCATTCCACACCCTCGAGTCTTTCGATGTCGGCGACGCCCACGCGTCCATCAGCCATGACGGCATCACCCGTTTGGTCCTTGCGCCCACCATGCTGCGGTTGCTGAGTGAACGGGGCCTGGCGGGCGACGTGGACGCGTCCGGAATCCGCAGTATTATCTGTGCCGGTTCGAAACTGGATGCGCGGACCCTTGAGGCTGCCAGGCGCTGGGCACCGCATGCTGCCATCTACGAGTACTACGGCGCCTCGGAGTTGAGTTTCGTCTCGGGGACCCGGCTGGCTGCAGGTGAACCCCTGGACGTGGGGGGCACAGGCATCGGAACTCCCTTTCCCGGAGTGGAGCTCAGCATTCTCGACGACGCCGGCGTGGCTTTGCCCGACGGTACCCACGGCAACATCAGCGTGCGCAGCGGCATGGTCAGCAATGGCTATTTGTGGGGCGACGACGGTCACGCTCTGCGCTGTCTCAACGGCTGGTACACAGTAGGGGACCAGGGCTACCTCCGCGGGGGAGTCCTCCACATCCTGGGCCGGCGTTCGGACATGATCGTCACCTCAGGAAAGAACGTCTATCCGCACGAGGTGGAACTGGCCATGGCCTCAATTCCGGGCATCGAGATGGCGGTCGCCGCCGGTGCACCTGACGATATCCGGGGCCAAAAGGTGATTGCCGGCGTCGTTCCTGCCTATGGTGCCTTGACGGCGACGCAGCTCCGTACCGGACTCGACGGCCTGCTGGCGCGGGATAAATGGCCGCAGCAGTTTTACCTCCTGTCCGAACTTCCCATGACGGATCGTGGCAAAGTCAGCCGCAAGGTGCTGTTGGACTGGATCAAGAACCACGATTCCCGGGCGCAGCCTCTTGGCTAGCATCGGGACGGAAACCGACCCGAACCGTCAGCCCGTCATCATTGCTGCCCTTCGATCGCCAATTTGCCGGGCCAACGGGCAGCTCAAGCAGCTCCGTGCGCCGGAGCTCCTGGCGCCGGTGCTGGCTTCACTGTTGGCGTCCACAGGAGTGGAGCCTGCTGAGGTGGACGATGTCATCATCGGAAATGCTGTGGGCGGTGGTGGGAACCTCGCCAGATACGCCGCCCTTCAGGCAGGCCTGCCCGTCACTGTCCCGGGTCTCACGGTTGACCGTCAGTGCGGCTCAGGGCTGGACGCCATAGCGCTGGCGTCCCGGCTGGTCGCTGCCGGTGGTGATCCGCTGTTCCTGGCCGGTGGCGTCGAAAGCATCAGTACCGCACCGGCCCGGGCCACGCGGGATCACGACGGCGGCCTGGAGTTCTACTCCCGGGCCACCTTCGTGCCGCCAGAGTTCGGCGACCCGGATATGGGAGTCGCGGCGGAAAATGTTGCCGGGTCTTTCGGCGTGACCCGGGAGAGGCAAGACGAATATGCCCTCCGCAGCCACCGCCGCGCAGCGGAGGCTGCCGCGGCCGGGAAGTTCTCGGGGGAAATCGTTCCCCTTACAAGCAATGGCACGCTGGTGGTTACCGACGACGGTCCCAGGCCGTCGCTGCGACCCGCCCTGATGGCCCGCTTCCCGGCTGCCTTCGTTCCCGGTGGAACGGTCACGGCAGCGAACTCGTGCTTCGACGCGGACGCCGCCTCCGCCGTCGTGGTGACCTCCCTTGCGCGGGCACGCGCGATGGGTGCGACGGACGGCCTCGAGGTGCTTGGAAACGAGACCGCCGGTGTTGATCCGGAGTTGCTGGGCATCGGTGCCGCCCAGGCCGCCGAACGGCTGCTTTCGCGGCATGGTGTGGCAGCGGACTCAGTGGACCTCATTGAGTTCAACGAGGCGTTCGCCTCGCAAACCATCGCCTGCCTGGAGTACTTGGGCTTGGATCCTGCCCGGGCGAATCGTGAAGGTGGTGCGCTGGCGTTGGGGCATGGGTACGGCGCATCGGGGGCCGTTCTGGTGACGCGGCTTTTGGCCCAAGCCAGAAGTCGGTACGAGGAGACAGGCTCTGCTGCGCTTGGGCTGGCGATGATCAGCATCGCCGGAGGCATGGGCACCGCCAGCCTGTTGCGTTACTCGCGCCTCTGAGCCAAAGTGGCGTCGTCGGCTTCGCCCAGGCCCCTGGCCGCGAGGGCGTCACCCGTCTGACGGGCATAGGCCACGGTGGTGATGAAGACCGGCAGGACCAGCGCCCTGGGGTTCCGTTCAAGGCCACGGGCGCGCGCGGAGTCCCGGACATCGGCGAACGCACCGGCAATGAACGGGATGCTCCTGAGCATCACTGCGATGGTCAGCGCGAAGCGTTCCGGATCGGCTCCGAACCTGCGGAACGGCTTGGAGATGGACACCACGCCGTCCAGCAATTCCTGAACGGGGGTGGTGGCGGTCAGCACCGAAGCTGCCACGACGCAGACCAGGACATTCAGAACTATGCGGGCCGCCGTAGGTCCACCCAACTGCCACCACTGGAAAAGACCGATGGCCAGAAGGATGGGCGTGACCATCCACAGTGATCCCAGGAGTCGTTTGAACCCTGCGCCACTGAGCAGGAAGAGCCCGGCCATGACGCCGAACACGGCCAGGGAAACCGCCCAGTCGACAATGAGGAACGATGCCGTTCCACAGGCCGCCACCACGAGGAATTTAAGCCTCAGGGGAGTGCGGTGTATCAGGGAATTGCCAGGTACATACTGTGCGAGCAGGAAGCCGTGGCCCCTCACCTCGACCACCGTTCCAACGGCAGTTCAGATGCGGCACCGGCGCACAGCGCACGGTAATGGGCCACGGCTTCGGCTGCGCCGCCGTCGAACACCATGCGGCCGTCCTCCACCACCAGCACCCGGTCCATATCGAGAACCAGGTCGAGGTCGTGCGTGGACATGATGACCTGTTGGTCCAGCCCGGAGATGGTTCGGCGCAGGAGTTCCCGGTTCCGGAGGTCCAGCAGGGTTGATGGTTCATCAAGGACCAGAACCCCCGGATTGACGGCCAGAACCGCTGCCAACGCCAGCAATTGGCGTTCTCCGCCGGAGAGTTCGTAGATGCTCTGGTCGGCTACCCGGAGCAGCCCGAAGCGATCGAGGACGGCTTCAGCCCTGGCAGTGCGTTCCTTGGGGTTCCTGACGGAACGCCGCAGGGACAGCTCAACATCTTCCCGCCCTGTCGGCATGACCAGTTGGGACAGGGGATCAGTGAAAACGAAACCTACGTTCGCCCGCACCCGGCGGACATCCGAGTCCGTGCTGCGACCATGCACCACAACAGTTCCCTCAGTGGGAGCTACCAGACCGTTGAAGAGCCGGAGAAATGTGGACTTGCCGGAGCCGTTGGCGCCGATCACGCCAATACGACGCTCCGTGAGCTCCAGGGAAAACCGGTGCAGCAGTGTCTTGGGTGCGTCGCCGGTGTCGACAGCCACGCGCACCGAGACCCCGTTGAAGCTGATGCTGTTCATCTTCCCTACTTAACCCGACGCACCAGGACATCCGGGAAGGCCTTGTGAATTGCCAGTGCGATGATCACGGCCAGGACGTTCTTGAGGGTGTCCCCGGGAAGGAACGGCAGGTCAGCGAGGAGTGCCTTGCTGAAGTCGAGTTTGGCGTTGACCATCATGCCAAGGATGCCCAGGCCATGGACAACCACGAGGCTGCTGGCCATGGTGGCAGCGAACAGCCAAAGTCCACGGTATTTGACGGTCCTGCGGATCACCACAGCGGCAAGGTAGCCTGTGGCCGCCGCCGCCAGCGGGAAGGCGATGATATACCCGGCCGAAGGGCTCGCGAGGATACCCAGGCCGCTGCGGCCACCGCTGAAGATGGGCAGGCCTGCCAGGCCCAACAGGACATACAGCCCGACGGCGGCAAAGCCGCGCCCTGCTCCAAGAACCAGTCCGCTGAGCATCACAGTCAGGGTCACCAAGGTGATGGGCACACCGAGGGCGCCCACCGGAATGCCCGGGACGATCGATGATGCTGCAACGAGGGCTGCAAAAACAGCGATGAGTCCAAGGTCGGTTGCGTTCCAGCGTTTGCGGGAGGTGGTGGGCCGCTGCACAGCGGCAGTATCGGTCTTGCTCATGGTCGGGTCCTAACGGATGGGATGGGTGCGATGAAAGTGCTTGTTTCCCCTGGCTTCGACAATACGGATGAGGACAGTCGGCGATTTTGGAGCCTCCCTACAAGGCTGCTCCGGGAATCTTTGGCCGTTGGCACAGTTTTCGCTGTTGGAAGAGGATGTCAGGCCATGGCCGGGGTGCCGGTAGACTTGAAAAGGCTGTTCTCACGGCCACACCCCGCCGCACTCATTGGACCCACCGGTCCCCGCAGGCGTTCCCCATTGAAAGGCATCACCCGAATTGATTACCGTCCAGGAACTCGAACTCCGCGCCGGCGCACGCCTGCTCATGGACCAGGTTAACTTCAGGGTGGACAAAGGGGACAAGATCGGGCTGGTCGGCCGCAACGGTGCCGGCAAGACGACCCTGACGCGCGTCCTTGCCGGTGAGGGACTCCCCGCCGGTGGCAAGGTGACCCGCAGTGGAGAGATCGGCTACCTGCCGCAGGATCCCAGGACACCGGACATGGAACAGCTCGCCCGCGACCGTATCCTCTCGGCTCGAGGCCTGGACGTGGTTGTCGGCAAGCTCAAGAAGGCACAGCAGGAAATGGCCAGCGAGGACGCGTCCGTCCAGCGGAAGGCCATGAACCGGTACGACCGTCTGGAATCCGAATTCCTGGCCGGAGGCGGGTACGCCGCAGAGGCCGAGGCTGCCGCGATTTCTTCGAACCTTGCCCTTCCCGAACGCATCCTCAACCAGCCGCTCAAAACGCTGTCCGGTGGTCAGCGCCGCCGCGTGGAGCTTGCCCGCATCCTCTACTCCTCAGCCGAGACGTTGCTGCTTGACGAACCGACAAACCACTTGGACGCGGACTCCATCACCTGGCTGCGGGACTTCCTCAAGGACCATCAGGGCGGCTTGATCGTGATCAGCCACGACGTGGAGCTGCTTGAGGCAACGGTCAACAAGGTCTACCACCTGGACGCCAACCGTGCCCAGATCGACTACTACAACATGGGTTGGAAGCGTTACCTCCAGCAGCGTGAGACCGATGAGCGGGCCCGTAAGCGTGAGCGTGCCAACGCTGAGAAGAAGGCCCAGGTCCTGATCGACCAGGCAAACAAGATGCGCGCGAAGGCTACCAAGGCTGTCGCTGCACAAAACATGGCCAAGCGTGCCGAACGCCTCCTCGGCGGACTTGAGGCCGTTCGTGAAAACGATCGCGTGGCCGCCCTGCGCTTCCCGGACCCTTCACCGTGTGGCAAGACCCCTCTCACCGCCGAAGGTCTGAGCAAGTCCTACGGTTCCCTGGAAATCTTCACGGATGTGGATCTGGCGATCGACCGCGGATCCAAAGTGGTCATCCTCGGCCTCAACGGTGCCGGCAAGACCACCCTGCTGCGGATGCTGGCCGGCGTCGACAAGCCTGACACAGGCGACATCATCCCGGGCCATGGCCTCAAGGTGGGCTACTACGCCCAGGAGCACGAAACGCTGGACCACGAACGTACTGTGCTGGAAAACATGAGGTCCTCGGCTCCGGACATGAAGGACGCGGAGGTCCGCGGAATCCTGGGGTCGTTCCTGTTCTCCGGAGACGACGTCGACAAGCCCGCAGGAGTGCTCTCCGGCGGTGAGAAGACACGCCTGGCCCTTGCCACCATCGTGGCTTCCAGCGCCAATGTGCTGCTCCTCGACGAGCCCACCAACAACCTTGACCCTGCCAGCCGTGCTGAAATTCTGGGTGCGCTCAAGTACTACAGCGGCGCTGTCGTCATGGTCAGCCACGACGAGGGCGCAGTGTCAGCGCTGAACCCAGAGCGGGTGGTGCTGCTTCCGGATGGTGTTGAGGACCACTGGAACGAGGACTACCTGGACCTCATCACCCTGGCATAGCCACTGGGCTAACGAACCCTCAGGGGCTCCGCGCCTGTGATACGGGCCAGCTCTTCGTAGCTGATGGAGAACATCGAGTGATGGTCCCCGGCGCCTGCCCACAGGACGGGGTGCTGCTCCAGCGACGCGTCCAGAATCGTTCGGATTTTACCGGGGTGGCCAATGGGTGCCACCCCACCTACTTCCTGTCCCGTGTGCTCCAGCACGAATGCAGGCTTGGCGCGCCGGATCCTGCCGGTTCCCAGCTGCTCGGCCACGAGCGCCGTGTCCACCTTGGCAGCGCCGCTGGCAAGGATCAGCAGCGGCTGACCGTCGAGATCGAATATCAGGCTGTTGGTAATCGCTGCTACCTCGCAGCCCAGCACCGCTGCTGCGGCTGCGGCAGTGGGCACCTTGTCCTCAAACACATGGACTGTGTCCCTGGCGCCGGCGGCCGTCAGGGCCAACCGGACGTTGACCACGGGATCCGTACCCGGTTCAGTAGCCTTGTGCATCCAGGATTGCGTCTTCCTCTTCTTCGGACGTCGGCCTCTTGTTCTTGCGAGGGGCAGGGACCCGTCGCTTCGGGCTTCCACCGGCGGCGATGATCTGCTCGTCCTCTTCGTCTTCGGCATCGATGGCTGCGTTGCGTGCCTGCTGGCGTGCGGCGTAGCCGAACCCAATGAACATGAGGACTCCAAAGGCGAACCACTGGAGGGAGTAGGAGAGGTGGGTGCCCTCTTCAGTGGCCGGTTTGGGGAACGGCGTGGGCATGGGCTGCACCGCAGGGTCCTCGCCGGCCAGCTGCCCGTAGGCGCCTGTGGCGATGGGGTAGCGGAGTTCAGAGGCAAAGCTTGCGAGGTCGATGGAGGCAAGTTGCCCATCCACAGCCCCGCGGTCCAGCTTCGGTTCGGCCGGCTTCAAGCGCGCAATAACGGTGACCTCGCCTGTGGGGGGCGCCGGGACGACGTCGGGACGGCCCGGTGTGTTGTTACCGATCGGCAGCCAACCGCGGTCGATCACCACAGCTTCGCCGGTAGTGAGGCGGAAAGGAACCACGACGTCGTAGCCTGGCTGGCCGTTCAACGGACGGTTGCGGACAACGCGCTGCCCGTCGATATCGTAAGTGCCCCGCAGTTGGACCTGTGTCCATTCCCGTTCGGGATCAAGTGCGTTGAACTGGTCCTTGATCTCGGCGTAGGGGATGGGGGTCGCGGAATAGTTGCTGACGACACGATTGATTTCGGCGAGCGTCTCTGCCCTGCGGTCCATTTGCCAGCGGCCCAGGAACACACAGGCTGTCGCGAAGATCACGGCCAAAACGAAGTACCCCAGCCACTTGCTGGAGAAAAGAAAGCGGTACATTCAGCGGGCCTCGTTCACTGCCGGATCACCGGTAAACGGCACGGTTTCTTTCCAGAGGCCCCGGGTCTGCAAGTAGTCTTCAAGCCACTCACGGTGCTCATTGCACGCAAGCCACACCTTTCGACGCTCCGGTGTGTGGATGCGCGGATTGTTCCATAGGAGCTGCCACCCGGCGTCCTGGCGGCACCCCTTCCGGGAACATGTGGCCGCAGCTGTGGCTTGCCCGGAGTCCTGGCCGCCCAAGCCTGCGCCGCCAAGGTTAAAGATATTCATGAAGCCGCCCGTTCATCGCCGGGGTTACCGGCCTCTCCTGCTTGGTCCTTCGTTGTGGGGTCTGCCTCTTCGGCAGCTGGTTGTTCATCCACCAACTCGCCTTGAAGCACCGTGGGTGCGTCGCCGTCCTGGTCGTCGTCCGGCAGGTGCGACCGTTCAATTTCCGGAACTGCAACGTAGTCCAGGAGTGAATCACTGTGGTCCTCGGCTTTGTCGTTGCCGTTGGCGATGACCACGGCAATCCAGGGAAGGAAGACCGCGCCTGCAATGGCAATGATCTTGAACCAGCCGTCAACGACGAAAATCAGAACGATGCAGACCATGCGGATGCCCATGGCCACGGCATACTTGATCATTCGTTCGCGCATGTCCTCGGAGTGCGCGGCAGCGGCGTCGGTGATGCTGTGGACTTCGGGGTCGCTGGAGACCGCGTCCGGTTCCCCGGGCACTTGCTGCAGGGGGCTGTTCTCTCGTGTCACAGCTGAATCATCACGCTCCAAAGGCCTCTTCCAATTCTCTCACCCCGGCCGTACCCGCCCAAACCGCGCAGCGTTCCGGTTACCCGCGGGTTGCTGCGGGCGGCGGATAAGATCGAAACAGCAAAATCCCTTTTCACGCGGCATTCGATGACCGCAGAACCTGGAGCGAAAGTATGTCTGAAGCAGTATCCACCGGTCGCAGCGTCCTGATCACCGGCGGCAACCGCGGCATCGGTCTGGCCATCGCGGAATCCTTCCTGGCCAACGGTGACAAGGTGGCTGTTACCTACCGCAGTGAAACAGAACTCCCTGAGGGAATCCTGGGCGTCAAAGCCGACGTCACGGATGAAGCTTCGATCGATGCAGCGTTCAAGATTGTCGAAGAGGCGCACGGGCCGGTTGAGGTCCTCGTAGCGAACGCAGGCATCACCAAGGACACGCTCCTGCTGCGCATGAGCGAAGACGACTTCACCTCGGTTCTCGACACCAACCTGACGGGCGCCTTCCGGGTCATCAAGCGTGCTTCCAAAGGCATGATCAGGCTCCGCAAGGGCCGTGTGGTTCTTATCTCATCGGTCTCGGGCCTCTATGGAGCCCCCGGCCAGATCAACTACTCCGCCTCCAAGGCCGGAATGGTAGGCATTGCACGGTCCTTGACCCGCGAGCTGGGGAGCCGGGGCATCACCGCCAACGTAGTGGCCCCCGGGTTCATCAACACCGACATGACAGCCGAACTCCCGGAGGACACGCAGAAGTCCTATCTCGCCAACGTCCCGGCCGGTCGTTTCGCCGAGGCATCCGAAGTGGCCAACGTCGTTCGCTGGGTAGCCAGTGATGAGGCCGCCTACATCTCCGGCGCCGTGATTCCGGTTGATGGTGGCCTGGGGATGGGCCACTGACCCACTACCGCCAACGGTAGTTTTTGTGCGGGGCCGACAACGGATTTCATCGTTGCCGCTGGCATGATGGAATCCGAGCCCACGGAATTTGGATGAACTGAACAAAAGGAGCACGAATGGGAACGCTGGATAACAAGACCGCGATCGTCACGGGGTCTTCCCGCGGAATCGGCGCTGAAGTTGCCAAGATCCTCGCTGGCGAGGGTGCCGCCGTCGTCGTTAATTACCGCCAGAAGGCGCCCCGCGCCAACAAGGTGGTGGCTGAAATCCAGGCCGCCGGTGGACGTGCAGCTGCGGTCGGCGCGGACCTCACCACCGATGAAGGCGTGCACGCCCTGGCCAGCACGGCCATGGAGCAGTTCGGTTCCCTCGACGTGCTGGTGCTCAACGCCTCCGGCGGCATGGAGACCGGCATGGAGGAGGGCTACGCTCTCAAACTGAACCGCGATGCCCAGATCAACATGCTTAATGCTGCAGTGCCCCTCATGCCCGAGGGTTCGCGGGTGGTCTTCGTGACCAGCCACCAGGCACATTTCGTGGAAACTGTCCCCACCATGCCCGAGTACGAGCCCGTGGCCAAGAGCAAGCGCGCTGGTGAGGACGCCCTTCGTGCGCTCCTGCCCAGCCTGGCTGACAAGGGCATCTCGCTGGTCGTGGTTTCCGGCGACATGATCGAGGGGACCGTGACGGCAACCCTCCTTGACCGGTCCAACCCGGGCGCCATCGAGGCCCGTCGCGCAGAAGCGGGCAAGTTGTACTCCGTGGAAGAGTTCGCGGCCGAGGTCGCCAAGATGGTTACCGCCGACGTCGAAACCGGCCACACCGAGTACGTTGGCGGCGCGGATTACTTCAGCAAGAGCGCCGAGTAGCCTCCACCTCATTCGCTGCGGCCCGGGACAATGTCCCGGGCCGCAGGTGTTTAACCTCTGCATGGTTTCAATATGGTAAATTCTCGCCGTTTTTGCGTCACGATTTGCCCGGGATTGTTTTAGTTTCTGCTTTTTGCCTTTTAGCATTCCATCTGATTGACTCGGCACTGCATCCAGATCCTCTATTGCATCGCAATGCGTTCGGGATGCCTTGCGCGCTACGGCCCTTTGGCAGCCGTCAACGCATAAATGTGAACTAGGAGCTTCTTTGGACCTGCTATTGCATGCAGATGGTATTCATGCGTCATATGAACAGCGCCGCATCCTCAAGGGTGTTGATATTTCGTTGCATCGTGGCGAAATTCTTGGATTGATAGGCACCAACGCTGCGGGAAAGACCACGCTGATGGATGTACTTTCAGGAACCCTTAGGCACGACTCCGGCGTGATCACCATGGCGGGTGAGAAATACGGTCCCGAATCCCGGGATGAAGCGCAGGCCTGCGGTGTGGGAATCATTCCACAGAACTTCAAACTCGATCCCGCGATGACCGTCGCCCAGGCAATTTACCGGGGCACCTTTCAATCCGGCAAGCCACAGGAGGACCTCCGTGGCCCCGCCCTGAAACTAATCAACGACGTTGCGATACACCTTGACCCTGATGCCACAATCGGCACTCTGATCCGGGCCGAGCAAACGCTGGTGGAAGTCCTGAGGATGGTTGCCGAAGAAGCGCAGCTGGTCATCATGGATGAAGTGGCAGCGTCCCTTCCCGATCACGACGTCGCGGCGCTGCACACGGTCCTGAGAATGCTGATCAACCAGGGGAGGGCGATCATCTACATCACCCACCGCCTCGATGAAGTTCATTCAATTGCCGATCGCATTGCGGTGCTGCGGGACGGTACAGTCCACAGAATCCTGGAAGCCAGCCAGACCAACGCTGACGAACTGGCTTTCCTGCTTCTGCAGCAAAAGCCTGCGGGCAGCACCCGGCCCGTAGAGCCTTCGGGCAATGACGAAGCACTGCGCGTGGTGAACCTCAGCGTCGACGACTCTGTCCGGGACGTAACGTTCAGCGTGGCCAAAGGCGAGATTTTTGGATTGCTGGGAACCCACAAATCAGGTGTCTACCCTTTGCTTGAATCACTCGCAGGTATCAGGCCAAACACTTCGGGACAGGTTTTCCTGCACGGACAACCGGTCCACATCCAGGGGCCGGAGGATGCCCTGCGGTTGAAGATTGGTTACCTCTCGGACGATGCCGGAAATGTGGACGCCACAACCAGCATTGCGAAGGGCCTGCGTGAGGATCCTGTCGACGCGGGCCTGCAGGATGAGATCACTGGCCTTCGCGGCGTCATCGAACTCGTGCGCCGAATGCGCATCAACACAACGAACATCCACGGCACGCTCACAACACTGTCCGGTGGGGACCGCCAGAAGGTCTCGCTCGCCAAGTGGATGACAACCGGCTGCGACGTATTGATCCTGAGCCACCCCAGTCGCGGTATCGACATTGGGGCAAAGGACGTTGTCTACCAGATGCTCAACGAGCTCAGGCAAACAGGCGTCGCGATCATCTTGATGTCCTCGGATCTCACTGAACTGGTCAGCTGGTGTCACCGGATAGGGGTGGTCAGGGATGGTGAACTCGTGACCATCGAGGCCAATTCCAACACCAACGAGGACGTTTTGGTCTACCACATGCTGGGGAGCGCAGCCGCATCCGGAAACAGCAACGCCCGGAGGGTGAAGAGCTGACTGCCAGGTGAGAGTCCAATGATTCACCAAGGGCCACAGGCCAAAGAAGAAAGGGACGGCCGCTTCCACAGCGGCCGTCCCTTTTGCTCCCCAGGACGATCAGATGGTAATTCCTTTGGCGAGGTTGTTGAGTTTGTGTCGGGCCAAGGCCAGGTTTGCATAGCTGCGGTCCAGTACCAAGTACACGAACAGGCCCTTCGAGCCACTGGAATTGAGGACGTTGATCAGGTGGTACTGCCCACCCAAGGTGATGAGGACGTCCTCAATATCGCCGTCCAGGCCGAGGTCAGCCATGGTACGCAGCTTGGCGGTCACCACGTTTGAGTTTCCGGCTGCGGCAACGCCGAGGTCGAATCCGGGGCTTCCCCCCTGCGCGAGGGCCATACCGCTGGAATAATCGACGACGGCCGCACCCGTGGCGCCTTCGATGGACAGCAGTTGCTTTATAGCTTCATCAAGCGTGCTCATGTTGCATTCTTCCTGTTCAGTAATGTCATCCATGGAATACGTGAAATGGGCACCGGAGAAGAGTTCAGGGAACGCATCGAGACCCTCATCCTTTGTATGCACGGAGGAATCCATGGATTCATTTGATTCGCTGGCTTTCCACCATTTCCATGTGCGTTGCAAACGGTTCACTTGCAGCTCCTGCGCCTCCCTCACCCCCGGCCACCGCCCACCTCACGGTACCTCCAACAGAATATGCGCAAAGTGCGATTAAAAACCATTGTGGTTCTGATATGTCGGGTTTGTTCCGGACTAAAGCAATGACTGGTAACGATCAAATAAAAAGTTTCATTTTCTGCGTCACGAAATCACATGAAGGGTTTCTGGCAGAGCCCCCAATGCCCCGGACCGGCACTTCGGGGACGACCTGCCGTTTTGTACAGCTGTGGGGTCAAGGCCAGCCATGCCGACGGACGCTCCCACGTGTGTTTGCTGAATAACCATCTTTCGCTCCTGGTGATCTGGTTGCCGCGAGTCACCAAATAGGTGGAACAAGAGCGCCGATCGTGTTGCGAAAGGGGAAAGCCAGTACGGAGGACGTCAGACGTTGGCGATGTGACGCACTGCGTCAAGGTAGGGCATATTGATCGCCGCGTCCGCCACTGCGCGAACCGCAGGCTTGGCATTGAATGCCACACCGATCCCGGCCGCGCCCAGCATGTCGAGATCGTTCGCACCGTCACCAACAGCGATTGTGTGCGCCAACTCGATTCCTTCGGCCGCCGACCACTGCCGCAAGTATTTCTCCTTGGCAGCCCGATCGATGACGGCACCCAGGACTTTGCCTGTCAGGGCGCCGTCGACGATTTCAAGCTCATTGGCAATCCAGTAATCAAGGCCCAGTTCCTCTGCGATGGGCCCAAGGATCTGGTTAAAGCCACCGGAAACAACAGCCACCACGTGGCCGGCTGTTTTGAACGCGGCCACGAGTTCTGCCGCCCCCAGGCTGAGGCGCACTTCGTTGCGCACCGAATCCACGACGGCGGCCGGCAAGCCAGCCAGGACAGCAACGCGGGCGTGGAGGCTCTGGGCGAAGTCGAGCTCACCGCGCATCGCGGCTTCTGTCACCGCGGCGACCTCTTCACGCTTGCCCGCATATGCAGCAAGAAGTTCGATGACTTCCTGCTGGATGAGCGTTGAGTCCACGTCCATGATGAGCAGCTTGCGTTCTGCTTGCCGGAGGCCCGTGGGGACCAGGGTAGTGTCGACGCCCTCGACGGCGGCTTCGGCCACCCGGCGTCGAAGGGCAGAAAGGTCGTCCGGTGATTCAAGCCGCGCTTCCACTTCAGAGGTGAAAACGCCGAACCTGTCATCGCCTCCCTGTGATTCCGCTGACACTTCCGCGCCTGCGTCGGCCAGCACCTTGCGCACGCCCTCAAGCGAATCGGGGGAAATTTTCACGCCATAGCTGACCGCAGCCAAGTTCGAAGTCATGGCTTCAATCCTACTGAGGGCGCGTCGTCCACCCGAATCTGTTTCGACTCATATACGGGCAGAAACATCAGTTATCAGTCACGTGCAGTTTTGTCCTAGTGTCTACTGCTATGAGTGATGTTCTGGAATTGGCCTCCGTCAGCGTTGTCCGCGGCAAGAAGACCCTGCTGGACAAGGTGGACTGGCAGGTCAACGAAGGCGAACGGTGGGTCATCCTGGGCCCGAACGGCGCAGGCAAAACGACGCTTCTCCAGATTGCAGCCGCACGCCTGCACCCCAGCAGCGGCAAGGCCGGGATCCTCGACGAAACTCTGGGCCGGGTGGATGTCTTTGAACTCCGGCCACGGATCGGACTCTCCTCCGCAGCGCTGGCTACCCAGATCCCCGAGCATGAGAACGTCCTCAACGTCGTGGTCACCGCAGCCTACGGCGTCACCGGCCGCTGGCGGGAAGGCTACGAGCGCGACGACGAACGCCGCGCCTTTGGCCTCCTGAACGATTGGGGGATGGGCCCCCTGCTTAACCGCACCTTCGCGACGTTGTCCGAGGGTGAGCGGAAGAGGGTACAGATCGCCCGCGCCCTCATGACCGACCCCGAACTCCTGCTGCTGGATGAGCCTGCCGCCGGCCTGGACCTTGGCGGGCGCGAAGAGCTGGTTCACAAACTCGGTGAACTCGCCAGCGACCCGGATGCACCGGCCATGGTGCTGGTGACCCACCACCTTGAAGAAGTGCCACCGGGATTCACCCACGCAATGCTGCTCCGGGAAGGGGGCGTGGTGGCTGCCGGTCCCATCAAGGACGTCCTCACTGACGAGCACCTGGGCAACACCTTTGGCCTCGCCCTGGACGTTTCCGAAAACGCCGGGCGCTACACAGCCACCGCACGGCGCTAGGGCGGTCCGGGACAAACGTGGAGATTCTTAGCAGCATCCTGGTCTTTTTTGCGGGCTTGTGGGCCGGCACCATCAACGCAGTAGTCGGCTCGGGCACCTTGGTGACCTTCCCCGTGCTGATCGCCCTGGGTGTGGCGCCCGTCGTCGCTTCCATGAGCAACGCCATGGGCCTTGTCGCCGGTACGGCAGCCGGCGCCTGGGGTTACCGCCGCGAACTGGCCGGCCGCGGCAGGCAGCTGCTCAAGCTGATGCCGGCATCGCTGTTGGGTGGTATTACCGGCGCATGGCTGCTCCTCCACCTGCCGGAAAAGGTCTTTGCCTATGTGGCACCTGTCCTGCTGGTCGCAGCCTTGCTCATGGTGCTGTTCCAGCCCAAACTCCAGGCATGGATCCGCAACAGGGAACAGAACCCCGAGCACGCCATCAAGGACAAGAGCCACGGCATCCTCTTGGTGGTCCTGATCTACCTCGCCGGGGTTTACGGCGGTTACTTTGTGGCCGCGCAAGGAATCCTCCTGGTGGGGATCCTCGGAGTCTTCCTCTCCGGCACCATGCAAAATGCCAACGCCATGAAGAACATCCTCACCCTGACGGTGAACATGGTTGCCGCTGTTTCCTATCTCATCTTCGCCTTCGACAGAATCAACTGGTGGGTCGTCCTGCTCATTGCCATCAGTTCCACGATCGGCGGGCTGCTCGGATCGAAGGTTGGCCGGAAGTTGTCGCCCAAGGTGCTGCGCGGCGTGATCTTCACCCTCGGTATTGTGGCGCTTGGCTTCATGATCGCCAACCTTCTGAAGTGATCCCGGGGTGACATTCCACTACCTTGAGTCCGCTGACGATCCACGCGTCAGCGATTACACCACGCTTACCGATGTGCACCTCCGCAAGCTCCGGGAGCCCCGCGAGGGCATGTATATCGCGGAGTCCTCCAGGGTCCTGCGCAGGGCATTGGCCGCAGGCCACCAGCCACGTTCTTTCTTCCTCGCAGAGAAGTGGCTGGAAGACCTCACTGACGTCTTCCAGGAGTACCCGGATGTTCCGGTCTTCATAGGGAAGGCGTCGCTGCTGGAGGAAATCACGGGTTTCCACCTCCACCGGGGAGCCATGGCCGCCATGCACCGCCCGGCTCCTGTCCCGCTGGAGGAACTGCTGGCCACCGCCGAACGCGTGGCCGTGCTCGAAGACATCGTGGACCACACCAACGTGGGCGCGATCTTCCGGTCAGCTGCTGCGCTGGGCGTCGACGCCGTGCTGGTCTCGCCACGGTGCGGTGACCCTTTGTACCGGCGAAGCGTGCGTGTCAGCATGGGCACGGTCTTCCAGGTCCCGTGGGCACGTTTGGAGAGCTGGCCACAGGATCTGGTGCGCCTTAAGGACCAGGGGTTCACCGTAGCGGCCATGGAACTGACAGACGACGCACTGGACCTTGACGAGCTGGCCGCAAGGCAGCTCCCGAAACTGGCGCTGGTGCTGGGAACCGAAGGTGCAGGCATGAGCGCGGAGACCCTCGCCGCCGTCGACCTCGCCGTTAAGATCCCCATGCGTGCTGGTGTCGACTCCCTTAACGTGGCAGCTGCCTCCGCCGTGGCGTTCTGGGAACTGCGTCCGCAGGACTGATCCCGGTTCGTATGGCGTGTTGGTTTCGGCTATGATTGGTTGTTGGCCCGGAAGCTGGAATGTTTCATTGCAGTCCACGGACCACCTCCATTCATACCTGGCAGCTGGCAAAATCCAGTTGCGTGAACAAAAGGTCCCATTATGAAGTCTGATATCCACCCGAAGTACGAAGCTGTTGTCTTCAACGACCTGGCTTCCGGTACGCAGTTCCTGACCAAGTCCACCGTGTCTTCCTCGAAGACCATCGAGTGGGAAGACGGAAACACCTACCCGGTTATCGACGTCGAAATCTCCTCGGAGTCCCACCCGTTCTACACGGGCAAGCAGCGCATCATGGACTCCGCAGGCCGCGTCGAGCGCTTCAACGCCCGCTTCAAGGGCTTCGGCGGCAAGAAGTAACCACTTCACCCCAAGGCTTTCGAAAGCCCGCATTACCGGATTCTCCGGCAATGCGGGCTTTTGCGTTTTCCGGCAAGATGGAAACCATGACTTCCCAGCCGACACCTGAAAAAGACAACGACGACGCCGGCACCCGCCTTCACGGCGAATACAAGGTTCCCGGCGGCAAACTGGTGGTGGTGGACCTGGATGTCGTGGATGGACGATTCGCCAACGTCTCCCTTAGCGGCGACTTCTTCCTCGAACCCGATGAAGCCCTGCAGGATATCAACGGCGCCTTGACGGGCCTTCCTGAGACGTCCACAGCAGCGGATATCGCCGCGTCGGTCAGCAGCGGATTGCCGGAGGGCGCAACGCTGTTCGGTTTCTCCGCAGAGGCCGTGGCCATAACAGTCCGCCGTGCGCTGTCCAAAGCCACCAGCTGGGCCGACCACCAGTGGGACGTCATCCCGCCGTCGGTTCTCCCAACGCACGTGAACGTCGCCCTGGACGAAGTACTGACGGAAGAAGTCGGAGCCGGGTTGCGCAATCCCACGCTGAGGTTCTGGGACTGGGAAGAGCCCTCAGTGGTCATCGGCAGTTTCCAGTCGGTCAAGAACGAGGTTGATCCCCAGGGCGTTGCCCGCCACGGCATCACCGTGGTCCGCCGGATCAGCGGCGGCGGGGCCATGTTCATGGAGGCCGGCAACTGCATCACCTACTCCCTGTACCTGCCACAGACGCTGGTGGACGGCATCAGCTTCGCCGACTCATACGCATTCCTGGACGCCTGGGTCATGGCCGCCCTCGAGAAGCTTGGGATTACCGCTTACTACGTGCCCCTCAATGACATCGCGACGGATCAGGGCAAGATCGGCGGAGCAGCCCAGAAGCGGCTTGCCAACGGCGGCATGCTGCATCACGTCACCATGAGCTACGACATCGACGCCGACAAAATGGTCGAAGTGCTGCGGATCGGCAAGGAGAAGCTCTCGGACAAAGGCACGCGCAGTGCCAAGAAACGCGTGGACCCCCTGCGACGCCAAACCGGTATGGCCCGGGCCGCGATCCTTCAGGCCATGCAGGACGTGTTTTCCGAGCGGTATGGTGCCTCAGAGTCCGTGCTCACTGAAGCAGAGCTTGCAGAAGCCAGGAAACGCGTGGACTCCAAGTTCGGTACCAGTGAATGGTTGAACCGGGTTCCCTGATCATCATGACTGGAGTTGGATTGACCGGAGTTGGATACTGCCGGGTTCTGGATACTGTCGGGTTCACTGCGCACGCCCATGCACCGGCCTGGCGTTTTCCGGGGGATCGCCAACCTCGTCGATGCCATGGCCACTGCAGGCGGTCGAGGTGACGCTTGCCCGCTCGATGCGGGAGATGGCGAACCACCGAATTGCATCGCGCAGCCGGCACCACCCCACCAGGTACCACTGGCCATTCGTGGAAGCGAACAGCACAGGCTCGACGTCGCGGTTAGTCGTTGTCCCATCTGCCGAGGTGTAACGGATGCGGACCACTCGCTGCGCGGCCATCGCTTCCTCCAGTGCCGAACTGGTTTTGCGGGAAGACGGGCGAATCGCATTGACCCAGATACGGCCGGCCAGTTCGTCTGCTCTTGCCTTGGTGCCGGGATCGAGGACATCCAGGATTTTATGGATACCTGCCGCGGCCAGGTCGGCGAACGGGGCATCGGGGGCAGCGGACACAGCAGCCAGGAGGGCAACGGCCTGGGCTGGGGACAGGCTGACGGGCGGCAGGGATGCCCCTGTGGCCAGCCCGTAGCCACCACCCGGGCCTGGGCGGGACCAGATGGGTGCCCCGCTGTTTTCCAACGCATCGAGGTCTCTCTTGACGGTGCGGACGGATACTGCGAACTCTTTGGCCAGCCTTTCGGCGGAAAGCCCCCGGGTACCGCTTCGACGCAACATTTCGGAGAGGGCGTGCAGCCGCTCGACCCGCTTCACCGTTCCAGCCTTGGCAAATTCATGACATAAATAGTGACATACCCTTGTCCCCGGCGGCTGGGAGGCTGAGGTCATGACAATCTCCACGAACCCTCCAACCATCATTCTCATCGCCGGCCACTGGCTGGGCGCCTGGGCCTGGGACGAGGTCCTTGAACACCTCGGAAGCGATCACTCCCGGGTGGTGGCAATGACCCTTCCGGGTCTCGACCCCGAAGATCCCAACCGGGCCAGGAGGACTCTCGACGAACAAGCGGCGGCGGTCCTGGACCTCATGGCCCAACACGGGGTCTCGGAAGAGCAGCCGGCAGTCCTCGTTGCCCACAGTGGCGCGAATGCTCCTGCCAGCCTCGTCCTGGACCGTCACCCCGGGCTCATCCGTCGAATGGTCTGGGTAGACTCCGGACCTCTGGCCACAGGATGTGCCTTCGACCCGGACTTTCCGGAGGGGCTGGATGAGCTTGCCTTGCCGCCCGTCGACGTCCTGGCAAACCAAGCGAGCCTCGAAGGCCTGAACGCCGGGATCCTTGAGCGCTTTCAGACCCTGGCCGTCCCGGAACCCGGGCCAGTGCTTCGTCAGCCCGTCGAGCTCACGAACGACGCCCGACGAAAGGTCCGCACCACCCTGGTGTGCTGCTCGATTCCGAGCACGAAGGTGTTGGAACTGGCCCACGCAGGCCATGCCATCTTTGCCGAAGTCGCGCACCTCGAGCACCTGGACGTTCTTGACCTCCCCACGGGGCACTGGCCCATGTGGAGCCGACCCCGCGACCTTGCCAGGGCCATACAGTCAGAAGCTTCCCGTACAAACTGACGAACCTGAACCAATGGCGCGGGCCCGGGGGCAGGAACCAGCTTCGAGCAGTCCCTGGATCACCCTCAGCCGTTTGCCGACTGTGCGGTGAGGGCCCGCAGGAGGTGGCTCCGCTGCTCAATGATGATGCGCAGCAAGGCCCGGGGAGCGTCGGGGTGGTGCTGCAGCCAGTCATCCGTCCTGAGCACCACAGGATGCTGGGCGGGCTCCACTCCCTGCGCAAGATCCTGGGCTGCCGGGAAAAGCCCGCGGACGATCCTGCCGGCAATTTCAATGCTGCGCTCGGCCCATACCCGTTCAAGGCACTCGAAATAGGGCTCGATATAGGATGTCAGCATGTCACTGGGCGCAGTGACGAAGCCGGCAATGGTGGCGCTGAGGATCTCGTTGGAGAGGCCGGTGGTGTTGACGGCCAGGTCCCAGGCTGCCGCCTTCACGGCAGTATCCGGGCGGGCAGCCGACGCCAACGCGTGGCCCTCCTTGCCGGACGCCGTCTTGTCCGCTTCGAGTTCTCTGTCCAGCTCGGCCTGGCTTGCCTCGCCGTGCGCAGCCAGAGCCTGCCAGAGGCTCCATCGCAGCTCGGCATCGACCGTCAAGCCCTCAACAACGGTGGTGCCATCAAGGATGCTGCGCAGCAGGGGGAGTTCGCTGTCGCCGTGGCGCGAGATGTCTGCCAACGTTCTGGCCCAGGCCAGCTGCGCATCGGAGCCGGGAGCCGAAACCCGTAGTTGACGGGCCGCGACTGCCAGGAAATCCTTGCGAACCCCGCCCCTGGATCGTGGGGGTACGAAGCGTTCAATGGCGCTGGAGGCGTTTCCGAGCACATTCTGGAGGACTCCGATGCCGGACTCCGCCGGAGCGAACTGCTCCACCGCGCTCACGTATCGTGCAGCAGGCGTCACTCCGTCCCGGGCAGAGTCCCACAGTGCCGTCCAGCACAGGGCCCGCGCCATGGGGTCCTGGATTCTGTCCAGCGAGGTACGCACCGTGTGCTCGGAGACAGGGTCAAGCCGGACCTTGGCATAGCTAAGGTCGTCGTCGTTGACCAGCAACAAAGCCGGCCGCTTCTTGCCTGCCAGCCCGGCGACGAGGGTGCTGGGGCCAGCCACATCCACTTCCACGCTTTCCAACCTGAGCAAAGAACCGGTCTGGTCGGCGTCGTACAGTCCAAGGCGCATGCGGTGAGGCCGGAGTTCCTGGCGGCCGGTCAAGGGATCGACGGCTTCCTGCTCCAGCATCACCGCGCCCATCACGCCGTCGTCCTCAACGATGTCGGCCGCGATGGTGGAGATACCGGAGGTCTGCAGCCACTGCCGGGCCCAATCACCGAGGTCCCGTCCCGAGGCTTCGCTGAGGGCCTTGAGCAGATCCTGCAGGGATGTGTTACCGAAGGCATGCTCGCGGAAGTACTGCCGGGATCCGGCAATGAAGGCATCGAAGCCGACGTAAGCCACCAGTTGCTTCAGTACTGAGGCGCCCTTGGCATAGGTGATTCCGTCAAAGTTCTGCTTTGCGGCCTCAAGATCCGGAATATCCGCCACAATCGGGTGGGTCGTGGGCAGCTGGTCCTGGACGTAGGCCCAGGCCTTACGCTTGCTGGCGAAGTTTATCCATGCCGTGTCCCAATCGGTGGCCCGGTCCACGCCCAGGGTTCCCATGAAGTCCGCGAACGATTCCTTCAGCCACAGATCGTCCCACCAGGTCATGGTCACCAGATCACCGAACCACATATGGGCCATCTCGTGCATGAGGGTGTTTGCCCTGGCCTGGTACTGGGCATCGGTGGCATGTGAGGCATAGACGTACTTTTCGGTGAAGGTCACCAGCCCCGGGTTCTCCATGGCGCCCAGGTTGTACTCGGGCACGAAAGCCTGATCGTATTTGCCCCAGGGGTACGGATAGTCGAAAAGCCTGTTGAAGAAGGCCAGGCCGCTCTTGGTGAGCCCGAACAGCTCCCCGGCATCGAAGGACGGCGCCAAAGACGCGCGGCAGTAAAGTGCCAGCGGCACATCCAGGCGGGTGCCGTCGTCGAGCGTTGCATCCCAGTGGTCTGTCGCTTTGAAGTAAGGGCCGGCCAGCACAGTGGTGATGTAGGTGGACATCCGTTGTGTGGTGGCAAAGTCCCACTGCGAGACTGCATCCGCGCCCTGGACAGGGAAGCGCGAAGCTTCCGAACCGTTGGATGCGACTTCCCATCCCGAAGGAGCAATGACGTGGAACGTGAATTCCGCTTTGAGGTCCGGCTGTTCAAAGTTGGCAAAGACGCGGCGGCAGTCCGCCGGTTCGTACTGTGTGTACAGGTAGCACTGCCCGTCGGCCGGATCGACGAAACGGTGCATTCCCTCACCGGAACGGCTGTAGAGGGCTGTCCCGGTAACCGTCACCGTGTTTTCCGCCGCGAGGCCCTCAAGGAGGATCCTGTCCTGGTCCACCACCGTTCCCACATCCAGGGAGCGTCCGTTCAACACCACGGACTGCACGCCTCCGCTGATGAAGTCAAGGAAGGTTCCGGAGCCGGGCCGGGCTGAAAAAGTGATGGTACTGGTGCTCGGATATCCGCTGACTGCGGGATCGGCCGCGTCCCGGACATCAAGAGTGACGTCGTAGCTGTGGGTGGTGATCAGGGCTGAACGGGTAGCGGCTTCATCGCGCGACAGATTGTGATTCGACACACAGCTATCTAATCATGATCCAGGCAGCCCCCAGGCCCAGGGAGGCAATGATCAGCCAGGACCCCAGCGCCACCAAGGCGGCGCGCCCCCCGGTATGGATCAGGGTCCTGACGCGGACAGCCGAACCCAGGCCGAACAGCGCCGACGCCAGCAGGATGTCCTGTGCTACCGCTGCCGCTTCCAGGAGTTCCGGAGGCGCCCACCCCAGCGAGCGGACCGCCACCATGGCGATGAAGCCAACCACGAACAGCGGGACGATGGGCGGGAACCGGCCATCGACGTCGTCCGCTTCGCCCGAACCGTTGGCGCGTCGGCGGACATGCTGGACCCGTTGGTGCAAGCCTGCCGCAGCCACAATGGGAGCCAGGAGGACCACCCGGGTCAGTTTAACGACGACGGCGATGGCCAGTGCCGCCGTTCCTGCTGTTTGCGCTGTGGCCACCACCTGGCCGACATCGTGCACCGAAGCACCCGTCCAGGCCCCGAACTGCTCCGGACTCAGCTTCAGCGGATGCATCAGGAGGGGCAAGACACCAATGGCCAAGGTTCCGCAAAGAGTGACCAGGGCGACGGGCAGCACCGTGTCCTGGTGCTTGATGCGCCGGACTGCAGCCATGGCGCCGATGGCGGAGGCTCCGCAGATGGAAAAACCCGTCGCGATCAGCAAGGAAGCGTCACCGGGCAGGCGCAGCAATCTAGCCAGGCCGTAGGTTCCGGCGAAACTGGCAAGGACCACCCCGGAGATCAGGAGCAGGGACAACCAGCCGAGTCCCAACACGTCACCCACACTGACTTTGAGGCCGAGCAACACAATGCCCGCACGCATCAGGTGCTTTCCGGCGAAGTCCAGGCCGGGCCGGGCGCGCCCCGCAACCACCACCGCAGTCCCCGGTATATTTGCTGAGAGCAAACCCAAAGCAACAGCAAGCGTCATGACTGGTATGACTGAAACCGCAGGCAGCAATGCGTGCATGGTGAAGGCAAGGCCGGTCGCGGCGACGCTCAGGACCAAGCCTGGCCCCAGCCGTGACAGCTGCGACGCAAGTCTGTTGAAGGGCATGCCTCAACCCTGCCGGATGGGGGCACGGAAGGCGAAACCGGGAACACCCGGAAACCGCGACACAATCAGTGCGTAATGCGCTCGACTCAAAAAGGTGATTGTCTGAATCCCATGTCTGACCTATTCCAGGATTACTCCGAGGCCGCTGCACGCAGTGGAGCCTACGACGAGATGTTTGCCCCCGGCCACGTTGCCAGAAAATCCTACGGTCAGGTCTCCGGTGCGCTCCGGGAGCTTTCCCTGGCGGATGTCACCGCCCGTGCCGACTCCATGGCACGGACCTTCCTGGACCGCGGCGTCACCTTTGACTACGCGGGGGAGGAGCGCCCCTTCCCGCTGGACATCGTCCCGCGTGTCATACCGGCCGATGAGTGGGATGTGCTGGAGCGAGGAGTAGCCCAGCGGGTCAAAGCTCTCGAAGCATTCCTCAACGATGTCTACGGGCGGATGGCCGTAGTGGCCGACGGCGTGATTCCACGCCAACTCGTCACCACCAGCGCCCATTTCCACCGGGCGGTCCACGGATTTGAACCCTCCGGAGGTGTCCGCGTCCATGTATCGGGCATCGACGTCGTCCGTGACGCTGCCGGCACGTTCCGGGTACTCGAGGACAACGTTCGCGTCCCCTCCGGCGTCAGCTACGTACTGGAAAACCGCAGGGCCATGGCGAAAGGCTTGCCCGAAGCTTTCGGGCAGCAGCACATCAGGCCCGTTGAAGAGTACCCCAGGCGGCTTCTCTCGGCGCTGCGCAAAACCGCACCGGCCGGCGTCGATGATCCAACAGTGGTCGTTCTGACCCCGGGTGTCTTCAACAGCGCCTATTTCGAACACACTCTCCTTGCCGGGCTCATGGGTGTGGAACTGGTGGAAGGCCGGGACCTCATTTGCCGCGGCAACCGCGTCTACATGCGGACGACTGCCGGCGAACAACGTGTGGATGTCATCTACAAACGCATCGATGACGATTTCCTGGATCCCCTGCAGTTCCGCTCGGACTCAATGCTCGGCTGTCCGGGGCTGGTCAACGCCGCCCGGGCCGGGGGAGTGACCATCGCGAACGCAGTAGGCAACGGAGTGGCAGATGACAAGCTCGTCTACAGTTACGTGCCTGACCTGATCCGCTATTACCTTCACGAAGAGCCCATCATCGCCAACGTCGACACGTTCCGGCTTGAAGAAAAGGAAGCCCGGGAACATGTCCTGGACCGCCTTGATGAACTGGTGGTCAAACCTGTTGACGGTTCAGGTGGAAAGGGACTCGTCATCGGTCCCGACGCTTCCAAGGAAGAGCTGGACGCCTTGCGCAAGCGCGTTATTGCCGATCCCCGCGGCTGGATTGCCCAGCCTGTGCTCCAGCTTTCCACGGTGCCGACTCTCTCCGGAGACAAGTTCGGACCCCGCCACGTCGACCTGAGGCCTTTTGCAGTGAACGACGGCGACGACGTCTGGGTTCTGCCCGGCGGCCTCACCCGGGTTGCCCTCAAGGAAGGCTCGCTGATCGTGAACTCCAGCCAGGGCGGTGGTTCGAAAGACACCTGGGTCCTGGCGAACTCGCCGCAGATGCCGGCCGAGGTGGTCCCACGCCAGTCCGTCACCCTGCGCGAACAGGTTTCCGTGTGGCCGGTCGAAAGCAACTGGCGCGACCGCCAAACGGAGCAGCAGCAGTGAACCCGCTCCAACTACCACCTGAACTTCGACATGCACCACGCGAAGGAGGCACAGCCGCATGCTGAGCCGTATTGCTGAGTCACTCTTTTGGATCGGCCGCTACGTAGAGCGGGCCGACGGTACCGCCCGGATCCTGGACGTGCACCTGGAGCGTCTGAACCACCTGCCTCTTGAGGAGCAGCGCAGCGTAGCCAGGGAACTCCTCGCAGTCATGGGCGCCAAGCCCCAAAGCGACGACTTCGGCCTGCCGGAACTGCTTCATGCCCTGGCCTATGACAAGCAGAGCGCCTCTTCCATTGCAGGTTCCCTTGGGGCAGCCCGCGAGAACGCACGTCGCGCCAGGGAAACGGTGTCCCAGTCCCTCTGGGAGAGCCTGAACACCACTTATTACGGCTTGAACCAGCATCGCAAGGACGTGGTGGGAACGTATCGTTTCTGCAACTGGGTCCTTGAGCGAACCGCCATGGTGCGGGGCCTTGCGGACACCACCGTCAGCCACGACGAAAGCTGGCTGTTCATGGTGCTCGGCCGGTCCCTGGAACGTGCGGATATGACAGCCCGCATGCTGTCTACCCGTGATGTCCAGTCCGCCGGGATGTCCTGGGTGAACATGCTCCGGTGCGCAGGCGCCTATGAGTCGTTCATCCGGACCCGGCGGGCGGCTTTCGGCGACCAGCACGCGGCCGAATTCCTGCTCCTGGACCGCCTGTTCCCGCGCTCCATCGTGTACGCGCTGCGCGACGCCGATGAGTGCCTCGCGAAACTGGACCCATCGGCACAGCGCGTTGGCTTCATCAACGATGCCCGCCGCATCGTCGGGCAGGCCCGTACCTTCCTCGAGTTCCACCGCACCGATGACCTCATGTCGGAACTGCCTGAGCACATGGAACGTGTGCAGAAGGCCGTGACCCAGGCTTCGGACGCGATTTCCCGTAAGTACTTCAATCAGGCTGATGAACACGCCTGGGTGGGAGAAGTTTCATGACCCGGCTGAGCATCGTCCACAAGACGGCCTACAAGTACAACCGCCGCGTGACGTTGTCCTACAACGAGGCCCGGATGACACCGCTGACTGACGGGCAGCAAGTGGTGCTGGAGTCCTCCCTCAAGGTCTCTCCCAACCAGGCCTCGGTCAGCACGTACCGCGACTATTGGGGTACCCGGGTCACGGCTTTCGACATGCAGATGCCCCACGAGAGCCTCGAGGTGCTTGCCACGGCCACCGTGGAAGTGCACCGCACGGAGCGGGTGGCCGTGGAGGACGACATCGTGGGATGGGATGTCATGGCCTCCGGAAAAATCCAGGACGAATTCAGCGATTGGCTTCCGCAGTCACGGCTCAGCGGGCCGGGTGAGGAAGTCCTCGGGATCGTTCCCGGCATCGTTGAGGGCAAGAATCCGCACGAAGCCGCACTGGCGGTTTTCGCTTGGATGGCCGGCGAAATGACCTACATGAAGGGCAGCACCGGCGTGACGACGAACGCGGAACAAGCGTGGTCGCAGCGGCAGGGGGTCTGCCAGGACCTCGCGCACCTCGCCATCGGCGCGTTGCGCTGCAGTGGCATTCCCGCGCGTTATGTTTCCGGCTACATCCATCCCCGATCGTCGGCCGACATCGGCGAAACGGTAGCCGGCCAGTCCCACGCATGGCTGGAATGGTGGGACGGGGAATGGCGTAGCTGGGACCCCACCAACCACAAGCCCGCAGGCGACTACCATGTCACGGTTGCCAGGGGACGCGACTACAGGGACGTACCACCGCTGAAGGGCATCCTCTCCGGAGGTGGCGGCTCCGGGCTTTCCGTGTCCGTGGAAATCACCCGGCTCGCCTAGGAATCCAGGTACAAACAAGGCCCTTAAGAAGCACTCTTAAGGGCCTTGTTTGTGCATGGGCTTCTTTACCAGGGAGACGGCTTGTAATCCTTGAGGAAGACGCCGTACTGGTCCTCGCCCTTTTCACCCATGACGATGGGGTCGTACACGCGGGCCGCCCCGTCCACCAGGTCCAAAGGAGCGTGGAACCCCTCTTCCATCAACCGGACCTTGGTGTAGTGCGGACGCTCGTCAGTGATCCACCCGGTGTCCACAGCCGTCATCAGGATGCCATCGGAGTCCAGCATCTCCTGTGCGCTGGTGCGGGTCATCATGTTCAGGGCAGCCTTGGCCATGTTGGTGTGGGGGTGTCCGGGGCCCTTGTACGCCCGGGAGAACTGGCCTTCCATGGCCGAAACGTTCACGATGTACTTCCGGTGCGCCGTGGAACGCTTCATCGCGTCCCGCAAGCGGCTCACCAGCAGGAATGGCGCGGTGACATTGCAAAGCTGGACCTCCAGCATCTCCAACGGGTCCACTTCATCGACAACCTGGGTCCAGCTGTTGATCGAGGCGAGGTCCGGGACCAGGCCACCGGCGTCGATGGCCGTCCCTGATTCAATCCGTTCCAGCGATGCCGAACCAGTGGAAAGCGCCAGGGAGGTAATGGCATCACCTGCCAGGACAGGGTGCTCGGTGACACTGCTGGCAAGGGCCAAGGGGTGCTTGTCGTGGGCATGGCCGAACGTCACCAGCTCCGGGCCGCCATTGGCAGCTTCAAGAGCGGCCGGCAACGGCTCATCTTCGGCGTCGACCAGGGGTTTGTAGGCATTTCCAGAACGGCGCACGGTTTGGGCAGCGTTGTTAATGATGATGTCCAAGGGGCCGGCCTCGTTGAGGGAGTCCGTCAAGGCCATGACCTGCGCGGGGTCGCGAAGATCGATGCCGACAATCCTCAGGCGGTGCAGCCACTCCCCGCTGTCCTCCATCGCCGCGAAACGTCGTGCAGCGTCCTTGGGGAAGCGGGTGGTGATGGTGGTGTGGGCTCCATCCCTGAGCAGGCGCAGGGCAATGTACATGCCGATTTTCGCCCGGCCTCCGGTCAGCAATGCCCGGCGACCTGTGAGGTCAGTGCGGGCGTCGCGCTTGCTGTGGCTGAAAGCTGCGCATTCGGGGCACAGCTGGTGGTAGAAGGCATCCACCTGGGTGTAGTGCTTCTTGCAGATGTAGCAGGGCCGCGAGCGGATCAGGTGTCCGGCAATCTCACCTGTAGCGGAGGGGGCCAGCTTGTTGCCCCGGGTCTCGTCGTCGATCCGGTCCGGGGCGGCGGTTGCCGTGAGGGCAATGACGGCGCGGTCTGCCTCGGCAATGGAATCGCGTTTGGTGACGCGGCGGTGGCGCTTGACGGCTTTGAACATCTTGCCGGTGGCACGCCGGACAGCAATGTAGTCCGGGTGCTCCTCGTCGTAGACGTGGATCGTGGTCAGAACCTTGAGGCAGGCCTGGATCTCTTCAGGCGTCAGATCGGTGGAGCTCATTGACCTGATTTTACAGCCTTGGGAGTGTCCGGCCTGCCTCGGGTTCTGTCCGGGTGAGCGGGATGACCGCAGCCTAGTTCACGGCGCCTTGCGATGCCGGCCCGGCCACGCGGGACTGGATCCCTGCGGCCACCTTCTCGGCGGAGTCGCGGATGTCGGGGTCGTGGTGGGTGGCCGCTTTGACGGCCTCCGGAAGCGCACGCCGATGTTGGGCTGACAATTCGAGTTCAGCCTCACCGGGCTCGGGAACTATCTGGCCCTTGGCAAGGACGGTGATACCGGATTCGGTGACTTTGTACCCGCGGGCTTTGTCCAAGGCGGGGTCAAGCCCAATGGCTGCACCGGCAGGCACCTTGACGTTCTTGTCCAGGATGGCCCGCTTGATGACGGCCCCTTCACCGACGTAAACCTTGTCCATCAACACCGAGTCCTGGACGCGGCTGCCTGCTGCAACGTAGGCGTCGTTGGACAGGACGGAGCCTTCCACGATTCCGCCGGAAATGACAACGCCGCTGGCAACGATGGAATCCAGGGCCGTGCCCACGGTGTTGTTCCCGCCACGGACGAACTTTGCCGGCGGAGAGATGCTCTGGCGGGTGTAGATCGGCCACTCGGAGTTGTACAGGTTGAACACCGGGACGGGGGAGATCAGGTCCATGTGGGCGTCATAGAACGAATCGATGGTACCCACATCACGCCAGTAGGTGCGGTCACGGTCAGTGGCGCCCGGGATGTCGTTCAGCGTGAAGTCGTACACGCCTGCTTCGCCCTGGTCGACGAAGTAGGGAATGATGTCGCCACCCATGTCATGTTTGGTGTCCAGGCGCTCAGCGTCAACATGCAGCGCCTCAACCAAGGCGTCGGCATTGAAGACGTAGTTGCCCATGGAAGCCAGGAACTGCGAAGGATCAGCTGCCAGCCCGGGGGTGCTGGCAGGCTTCTCCACGAAGGCGGCGATCTTCTGCGGATCGTTCTGGTCCACTTCGATGACGCCGAACTGGTTGGCCATGTTCAGTGGTTGGCGTACTGCAGCAACGGTGGCCTTCGCGCCGCTTGCGATGTGCTGCTCCACCATCTGGGAGAAGTCCATCCGGTAAACGTGGTCTGCGCCGACCACTACCACGATGTCCGGGGCGTCATCATGGATGAGGTTCAGTGATTGGTAGATGGCATTGGCACTGCCAAGGAACCAGCTCTTGCCCACGCGCTGCTGCGCTGGAACAGAAGCCACGTACCGGCCCAGCTGCGTGGACATGCGCCACGTTTCCGAGATGTGCCGGTCAAGACTGTGTGATTTGTACTGCGTAAGAACCACGATTTTCAAATATCCCGAATTAACGAGATTGGACAGCGCAAAGTCAATTAACCTGTAGCCGCCAGCAAACGGAACGGCCGGCTTGGCCCGATCCGCCGTCAGCGGCATGAGTCGGTTGCCTTCGCCGCCCGCCAATACGATTGCCAAAACTTTCTTCAACGCCATGGTCACAGCTCCCCGTACGTCTTCGTATCCCCCAAAAGTCCGATTTTCCGGACTCTTTCACACTAGAACACATACGCCGGAACGACTACGTTGGTTAGCGTGCGAATAGACATTGTGACTAAAGAATTCCCTCCGGAAATTTATGGCGGTG
>Ga0153977_1000043_pt1 | contig 59181 bp, 51 predicted proteins | sample TSGA061MetaG_FD_104710 | JGI IMG/M metagenome (GOLD analysis project Ga0153977, IMG submission 104710) | Attine ant fungus gardens microbial communities from Georgia, USA - TSGA061 MetaG | ecosystem: Host-associated > Fungi > Mycelium > Unclassified | place: USA: Georgia, Yuchi Wildlife... | reverse complement strand
GCAACTTGTTTGTTGTTGAACACCAGATTCGCTCTGGCAGGCAACATGTGCGGACGTAGCTCAGCTGGTAGAGCACCACCTTGCCAAGGTGGATGTCGCGAGTTCGAATCTCGTCGTCCGCTCCATGAAAAAGCAGCTCCCTGGAGCTGCTTTTTTTATGCCTTCATCCACATGTGACCCAATTCATCATGGGAAGTAACCGATACCGCTCGGAAGAAGTCGCTTTATCCAATGTGATTCGGCTCGCATAATGTACTGCGAGCTCATCACCGTTCCACGCCTACCGGCAGGAGTACCCCCATGAATGTAAAGACGGCTTCACAGTCCGTCCTGAGGCGCAAGCCAATCGACGATATCGAGGAAGAAAGCAAGCACAGCGGGCTCTTTAAGAGTCTTGGACTTTGGCAGCTGACGGCCATCGGCGTCGGCGGAATTATCGGCGTCGGAATTTTTTCGCTGGCAGGCCTGGTAGCCCACGGCAGCGAGGACACCCCGGGCGTAGGCCCGGCCGTTCTGTTTTCCTTCCTGATCGCCGGACTCGCCTCCGGCGCGGCGGCCCTCTCCTATGCCGAATTTGCCGGCATGATTCCCCGCGCCGGGTCGGCCTATACCTACGGTTACGTTGCACTGGGTGAGATCATCGGCTGGTTCATCGGCTGGGACCTGCTGCTCGAATACATCGCCATCGTGGCGGTGGTAGCCATCGGCATTTCCGGATACTTCGACGCCTTCCTCTCCGGCATCGGCATCCACATGCCAACCTGGATGACGTCCACCGCCGATGAAGGCAAGGGCGGCATCATCAACCTTCCCGCCATCCTTGTCTGCCTTCTGGTGACCTGGATCCTGAGCCGTGGAACCAAGGCATTCGGCCGGTTCGAACTGGTGGCCGTGGCCATCAAGGTCATCCTGATCCTGTTCATCATCGGGCTTGGCATCTTCTACGTGGACACCGGGAACTACAACCCGTTCATGCCCAGTGGCTTCGGACCCGTCGTGGCAGGTGCCGCCACTGTCTTCTTCGCGGTCTTTGGCTACGACGCCATGAGTACTGCGGCGGAGGAAGCCAAGGACGGCAAGAAGCACATGCCCAAGGCCATCATCCTTTCGCTGATCATCGCCATGCTGCTCTACGTCGCCGCCACCCTCGTCCTGACAGGCATGCAGAACTACAAGGACATCAACCCGACCGCCGGCTTCGCCTCGGCGTTCACCGGCGTCGGCCTGCCCGTCATTGCCACCATCATTTCGGTGTTCGCAGTGCTGTCCATCCTTACCGTCATGCTGACCTTCCTCCTCGGCGTCACCCGCGTTTGGTTCTCCATGAGCCGTGACGGACTGCTGCCCGGCTGGTTTGCCAAGACCGACCGCCACGGCACCCCGCAGCGTGTCACCTGGATCGCAGGTATTGCTTCAGCCTTCCTGGCAGGTGTCTTCCCGATCAAGGAAGTTGCGGACCTGACCAACATCGGCATCCTGGCAGCCTTCGTCGTGGTGTGTGTCTCGGTGATCGTCTTCCGCTACACCAAACCGAACGCGCCCCGTACTTTCCGTCTGCCGCTTATGCCGGTTGTTCCCGCCTTCGGTGTGCTGGCATCGGCTTTCCTGATGTTCCAGCTGCACTGGGAAACCTGGGTACGGTTCGGTGTCTGGCTCGTCATCGGCCTGGTGATCTATTTCTCCTATGGCCGCAAGCACTCCCTGATGAACCCGGACAGCCCGCGGCACAAGCTCGCCGACGAACGGGTGGCCTAGCTATCCACAAGCCGCGTTGGAGCTCTTGGCACCTCAGGGAACTGGTGTTAGGGTCGGACGCGGAGGAGCGAACTGGCTCCGGGATGGAAGGGAGGTGCCCGTGGGTTTAATTGACGACCTGAAGGGCAAGGCTCAGGGTCTCATTCAAGGCAACGAAGAAGCCATTCAAAATGGCATCGAAAAGGCCGGAGACTTCGTCGACCAAAAGACAGGCGGCAAGTTCGCAGGTCAGGTCGATGCAGTGCAGAACGCCGCTTCCGATTTCGTGGCCAAGAACGATGGTGAGCCTGATCAGGCTCCCGTCACGGGTGAGCCGACGCAGCCGTAGCTGCCTGAGCCGCCGTACCAGATACGTCAAGGGGGCACCGGTCCCGCCGAGAGGCGCCACCGGTGCCCTTGGCGTTTAACGGCAGGGGCCCGCTCGTCGGGTAATTTTGACTCCATGCCTTCCGCTACCCCGCCGACCACCCGCAGTCGCACCACGAAAGAGACCCTTGCTCCCCAGGTCACCGCAGGCGTTGTTACTGCGTTGGTGGGATTCACATCATCATTCGCTGTGGTCCTTGCTGGACTCAAAGCAGTCGGCGCGGACCAGGGGCAAGCATCCAGCGGCCTCCTGGCATTGACCCTCACTTTTGGCGCCGGCATCCTGTGGTTGTCCTGGCGGACCAAAATGCCTGTGACACTTGCGTGGTCAACTCCCGGCGCGGCGCTCCTTGCCACGGCCGGAATGGTCGACGGCGGGTGGCCGGCGGCCGTGGGGGCCTTTCTGATGGTCGGGGTGCTGATTGTCCTCACGGGATTGATTCCATCGCTCGGGAAGTTGATGGCAAAGATTCCCACGGCCTTGGCCCAGGCCATGCTCGCCGGTGTCCTGCTCCCCTTGTGCCTGGCACCCTTCAAGTCGCTGGGTACGGCGCCGGCGTTGATCGCGCCGGTGCTGCTGTGCTGGATCGTGCTGACGAAATTCGCCCCCCGATGGTCCGTTCCTGCGTCGCTGCTGGTGGCACTGGCGGTAATTGGGATCCACATCGTGTCCTCCGGCGTTCAGATCCCGGCGGAGAGCCTCCTGCCGCGACTGGAGTGGACCACGCCGGTATTCTCCGTGGAAGCTGCCATCGGCTTGGCACTTCCCCTGTTCGTCGTCACCATGGCGTCGCAAAACATCCCCGGAGTAGCGGTCTTGAAGTCCTTTGGATACACCACTCCGTGGCGGCCTTCCATGCTGGTTACCGGAGCTGGAACCGTCGTCGGCGCTCCGTTCGGAGGCCATGCGATCAACCTGGCAGCGCTGAGCGCGGCACTTGCTGCCGGGGAGGAAGCAGGCAAGGACCACGGCCGGCGCTGGATCGCCGCGTTCGTCTCCGGTTGGGCGTACCTGGTCCTCGCAGCAGCGTCGGCAGCGCTTGTTACCGTTGTCGCGGCAGCGCCCCCAGGGCTCCTGGAGGCCGTCGCCGGCTTGGCGCTGCTGGGCACTTTGGCCGCTTCCATCTCGTCTGCACTGGCTGTGGCTGAGGAACGGATACCGGCCTGCATCACTTTCCTGCTGGCGGCCTCAGGAATTGCCTTCGCCGGTGTCGGCGCAGCGTTCTGGGCCCTGGCTGGCGGGATCGTCATCCGCTGGGTGTTGAAGGACCGCGAACCCCGAAAGGCGGCCTGATTCAGGCAGGCTCGTGGTTCTGTGCTTCGCGGGCCAGCGCAGTCAGGCGCGAAACGGCACGGAAGTACTTTTTCATGTATCCACCCGTCATCATTTCTTCGGTGAAGAGCTTGTCGAAGGGAACGCCACTGGCCAGAATGGGCACGTCTTTGTCATAGAGCCGGTCGGCCAACACCACAAAACGGAGCGCGACTGCCTGTTCCGTAATCGTTTCGACGTCGCTCCACACCACGGCCTCCACGCCGGAGATGAGTTGACGGTACCGGCTGGGGTGAACCGCAGCCAGATGGTTGACCAAGGTGCGGAAATCATCCACTGCCACGGTCTTTCCGTCGAACTCAGTCCTCATGCGGTGCTTGAGTTCTTCGGTCTTGAGCGGCGCAGGCGCGGCGGGCAGGCCACGGTGGCGGAAGTCCTCGCCGTCGATCCTCACGACGTCGAATTGGTCCGCCAGGACCTGGATCTCACGCTGGAAGTCGACGGCGGCGAAGCGGCCTTCGCCGAGGGAACCAGGCAGGGTGTTGGACGTGGCAGCAAGCTTCACACCGGCGTCGGCGAGTTCCCGCATGAGGCGGGACATCAGCACGGTGTCGCCTGGATCATCGAGTTCGAATTCGTCGATGCACACCAGTTTGTAGCTGCTGAGCGCTTCAACGGTCTTGCGGAACGACAACGCACCCACCAGGTTGGTGTACTCCACGAACGTTCCAAAAGCCTTGGGGCCTGGAGACCTGTGCCAAAGGGACGCCAAAAGGTGGGTCTTGCCCACGCCGAAGCCGCCGTCGAGGTAGATCCCGGCCCTGGCGGCCGGCGCCTTCTTGGCGAAAAGCTTCTTGAAGAGTCCGGCATCGTTGCCGTTGCCCACGCCATCGGCAAATGCCGACAGGAGTTTCACAGCGTTGGCCTGGCTGGGCTGCGAAGGATCCGGCCTGTAACTGTCGAACGACACCTCTCCGAATCGGGGAGACGGGTAGAAACCCTTGAGGAGTTCCTCCACGGAGACTGCCGGTGTGCGGGCAGCCAGTTGTTCGATCTTTACCACGGTGGTCCGTTCCTTCGGCATTGGGTCCCCAGCAAGAATACCGGCTACGGCCGTCCCATTAACTGACACGTGACCAAGCCCATGTTTCACCGTATGACCACCGGGAAGCAATCCGTGCAGCCCGTGGTTAGTGTTGAAGCAGGCCGGGCCCCCACCTGTACCACCTTCCACGGCCTGGCTCCGTCCGTTGTCAGTGAAAGGCCATCATGTCCTACCCCGTTGAACAGAACGAAAAGTTTGCCTCGTACGCCAACCCTGAACGCCTCGTCTCCACCGAGTGGCTCGCGGCAGCAATTGCCGACGGCGCCGTAGCCGACGGCAAGCTGGTACTGGTTGAATCCGACGAGGACGTCCTGCTGTACGAAACCGGGCACATCCCTGGAGCAGTCAAGATCGACTGGCACACAGACCTGAACGATGAGGTCACCCGGGACTACGTCGATGGTGCGGCCTTTGCCGCCCTCGCCGCTTCCAAGGGCATCTCGCGGGACAGCACCGTGGTGATCTACGGCGACAAATCCAACTGGTGGGCCGCCTACGCCCTGTGGGTTTTCACGTTGTTCGGCCACCAGGATGTCCGCCTCCTGGACGGCGGCCGCGACAAGTGGATCGCCGAAGGCCGCGAACTGACCACGGAGGTCGCCCGGCCCACTGCGGGCGAATACCCGGACGTCGAACGCGACGACGCCCCCATCAGGGCCTTCAAGGAGGACGTCCTGGCGCACCTGGGCAATCCCCTGATCGATGTCCGCTCCCCCGAGGAATACACGGGCCAGCGCACCCACATGCCCGCCTACCCCGAAGAGGGCGCCCTGCGTGGCGGCCACATCCCCACGGCCGCTTCTATTCCGTGGGCCCGTGCCGCCGCCGAAGACGGCACCTACCGCAGCCGGGAAGAACTCGAAGCCCTCTACCTGGGTGAGGCGGGCCTGAAGCCGGGCGACGACGTCGTGGCGTACTGCCGCATCGGCGAGCGGTCCAGCCACACCTGGTTCGCCCTGAAGTACCTCCTGGGCTTTGACACCGTCCGCAACTACGACGGCTCCTGGACTGAGTGGGGCAACGCAGTGCGGGTTCCCATCGTCAAGGGAGCCGAGCGGGGCTCAGTTCCGTCCGCCCTGGTCCACAACTAGAGCCGCTCTCCCGTCACCTTTGTGCGTAAGCTTGAAGAGATGAGTACGAACACTTTGCCCACCGCCCTGGCGGAAATCGTTGACGACTTCCAGGCGTTGACGGAACCAGACCGCCTCCAACTCCTCCTGGAGTTCTCCAGGGGCCTGCCTGAGCTGCCGGAGCGCTTGAAGGACCACCCGGAACTGCTGGAGCAGGTGGTCGAGTGCCAGTCACCGCTGTTCCTGACGATTGAGGCCGAGAAGAACGCCGACGGCGACCGCGCCTACCGCCTCTTCTTCAAAGCGCCACCGGAAGCACCGACTACCCGGGGTTTCGCAGGCGTGCTGCATGAGGGCCTGGACGGGCTGACCGCTGCGGAGATCCTCGCGGTACCGGACGACATGCCCGAGCTCCTGGGGCTGACCCGGGCCATCACTCCCCTGCGGATGCGGGGCATGACGGCAATGCTTGGCCGCATCAAGCGGAAGGTCGCGGCCGCAAGCCGTCTGGAACACTGAAAGGTACCGCCACACGGTATGGCCAGGAAGATGGCTTCACAGGGAACGCCGGCTACTGCAGCACTCACTGCGGCCGGCGTTCCCTTCGTGCTGCACCCCTATGCCCACGATCCCGCCGCCGCCAGCTACGGGCTGGAGGCGGCGGAAGTCCTGGGTATTGACCCCAAGCGGGTCTTCAAGACGCTGATGGTGGAGGTGGAGGGCAAGCTGGCCGTTGCCGTTGTCCCCGTGTCCGGGAACCTCGACCTGAAGGCCGCAGCTGCCGCCCTTGGGTCCAAGAAAGCGTCCATGGCAGATCCCAAGGCCGCTGAACGCCGGACGGGTTATGTACTGGGCGGTATCTCCCCACTGGGCCAACGCCAGCCTTCCCCCACGGTCCTGGACGATTCAGCGCTGGCTTTTGACACCATCCTGGTGTCCGGCGGCCGGCGGGGCCTGGACATAGAACTCGCTCCTGCGGACCTGCTCCGGCTCACCAACGGTGTCACCGGAGCAATCGGCACAGGAAGCAGCTGACGTCAGGCCGTCGACCCCGCAGCAGCAGGACGGTCGGCCTCGCCCGATTGGCCAGGGTTGTTTCGGGGTGCGAGCTGGGTTTGGAGCCATGAACGCACCAACCGCTCCCAACGCTCCGGATCCACGTTCCACTCCTTGGTATGCCGGGCACCGTGGAACGGCTCGAACGTGACCATCTCCGGGTTCTTTTCGGCGAGGCTGGCCGACGGGCCGAAAGGAACGTAGTCGTCGTCAACGCTGTGAATCAGCAACGTTGGAGTGCGCAACTCAACGGCGCGGCTGTCCCAGTCCATGGCTTTGAGGTCCACTGGTGCTGCAAGCCCCGTCAACCTGCGCCCCAAGGGATGGCCCAGCATCAGCTGGCCGTACCGCCCTACGGTGTACGGGATCCTGTTCATTTCGGCGTGGTGGGCCATGACGTCCACCCAATTGATCACCGGAGCATCCAAAACCAGGGCCCTGATGACTTGCCGGTACTTGGAGAGGTCCGCAGTCTGCAGGCTGATCGCACCGCCCATTGACCAGCCGAAAAGCACCACCTCACGCGCGCCGTGATCCAGGGCGTATTCGATGGCAGCCTCTACGTCACGCCATTCCGTGGAACCCAGACCGTAGCGGCCGTCCAGTGCAGAAGGCGCCAGTCCATCATTGCGGTAGGAGATCAGCAAGCTGTCCAGGCCCAGGTCCCGGGCGGTGCGGACTGCCCGGAGTCCTTCAAGGCGGGTGGCTCCCCGGCCATGGACCATGATCGCCCAGACCGGGGCCGGCGTCGAGGCATCGGCGCGGATCAACCACGCGGGCGCTTTGCCGCCGTCGACGTCGATGTCCACGTCCTCGGCGGCAAGCCCGATCGCGGACGGATCCGGATAGGTAGCGCCGCTCCACCACGCCCGGCGTGCTTCTGACAGTTCGCCGCTGTAGACCTCCTCGACTTCCCGGAGGACGGTCTGTTCGGCGGGCGAGTAGGAGACAATCCGGCCTATCCTGGCGTGTCCCTTGCCGCCCGAGAAGAAGAGGCTGAAGACGCCGTCGATGGTGGAGTCGGGGGTGGCAGCAAGGATGACCTGCAGTCCGTTGTCTCCACGGATGACAGCCAGGACTTCCTGGTCCTCGTGCCGCGCGGCAGGAGTGATGACCCGGCGGGCAAAGTAGACGGCGAGCGCAGAGGAACCGGCACCAACAAGTCCGGCGATGGTCCCGCCTGCAAGGAAACCTCCAATGGCCCACTTGGTGCGGGGGGACAGTTTTTTCTCAGCAGCGTCGCTCGCCGGCCTTGTCATTGATGCCATGGTTCCATTTTGCCGTGAGTCTGCGCAGGCTGGTGCAGGCGGGGCCCGCGCGGCGCACGATGCGCCGAATCGGACGCGGAAACCCTGCGGACGCCGTCCCCCGGGACTACGCTGTAGCCATGAGTGATCCCATAGTCATCCTGACTGAAGAGCCCCTTGGCCCCGACGACCGCGTGAACATCGCCAAACTGATCGACGGCGGCGACGCGCCGTTGGTAGTGCTGGTTCCCGCCAATACTGAGCGCCACCTTTTGGTGGACTTCCTCGAGAACCTCTCGTTGCTGGATGTGGCGAAGGCGTTCCGGGAACTGACTGCCCAGTCACCGGATCCCGCGGCTGAACGCGCTGAGGCCGCAGAGACGTTGTCGACCTCCCTGGCAGCCCTGGAGGGATTGGGCAGCGGCGTTGCCGGCGAAATCGTCGACGGCGGTGCTGTCGCCGGCCTGGTGGCCAAGGTCCGCGAGGTGGGCGCGGCGCAGGCGGTGGTCATTACCCGGCCCCATGCCATCTCTGACACGTTCCACACGGACTGGGCAAACAAGGCACAGGATCAGTTGGGGCTACCGGTGCTCCACCTGTACGCGGGTTCGGGATTTATCGGCGACTCGTGAGCGTTGCATAAGACATGAACACTCCTGAAAACATCAGCAACACACCTTCTGTGCCTCTGGAGAAGAGCGATGCCCAGTGGCGCGAGGAGTTGACCCCTGAGGAATACCGCGTGCTTCGGCAGGCAGGTACGGAGCGCCCTTACACGGGAGAGTACTGGGATACGCACACGGAGGGCGTCTACCAGTGCCGGGCCTGTGGCAGCGAGCTGTTCACCAGCAAGGAGAAGTTCGACTCCCACTGCGGGTGGCCGTCCTTCTGGGCGCCGTTGGCCGAAGGTACTGTCAGGTATCTCCATGACCGCACCATGGGCATGGACCGGGTTGAAGTCCGGTGTGCCACCTGCGATTCACACCTGGGGCACGTTTTCGAGGGCGAAGGCTACCGCACGCCAACGGACCAGCGCTTCTGCATCAACTCCATATCGCTCCGACTGGTGGACCCGGACGATCGCTAAGCGGCTCTGCGACCCCCGGACTGGATCTCAAGGTCCAAGTTCGGGGGCCATGAGCAAGAGTTTCTTATGCTCAGTTCATTCTTGAATTAGCGATGCTATTCGCTTGCTACGCTCGGCCCAGAAGCAACAACAACTTCGGAAAGGGCCGAGCACCATGACCACCACCACAATCGCCACCCTCCCGCGTGTCACCGCCGACAACGCCGAATGGGTAGCCCTCAAAGCCGCTGCCACGTCCCTCCAGGGGTACCAGGAGCAGGACGGATCCATCGCCGATCCCGCTGTCCACGATGAAGCGGCAAAGCTTGTAGCCACCATCACCAAATCCATCGCTGCCCTTGCCCCGGACTTCGAACACGACGCCCAGTACCTGGCGCTGTTGGTGGAGGACTTCAAGCGTTGGGCCGGCAACGGCTTCGGTGTCCCGGACTTCCTGGACTCCCTCCAGGCCTTCCAACCACAGAAGCAGCGCATCGACGGCCTCCAGCACCTGGTGGTCTTCCCCATGTACACCCAGAACGGCAGCACCAACCGTTTGGTCGAGGCCGTACTGATCGAGGTCATCTGGCCGGAATTCATCGCCGGCCTGGAGGCCGGGGAGTACTCGAACAAGCTGTTCGTCCCCATCCGGTTCATCGATTTCACCCCCGGCTATGACACCAACTCCGCAGTACTCTTCCCGGAGACCGTGGCCGTACGCGAGACGCCCACGTTCACGTGGGGTGCCATCTTTGCCGACCGCGAAGCCGCCCGCTTCCGCCGTGTGCTCAAGGCTGCCGCGGAAACAACCTCCCTGGAGCTGCCCGAGGACGCGGCCCAGCTGATCGAGGACCAGGAGCTCACGCAGCGTACCTTCGTCATGTGGGACCTGATCCACGACCGCACCCACATGCGTGGCGATCTTCCGTTTGATCCGTTCATGATCAAGCAGCGCATGCCGTTCTTCCTCTACTCCCTTGAAGAGCTGCGCTGCGACCTGACCGCCTTCCGCGAATCCGTCCTGATCGAGAAGGACGAAAACGCCGATCCCGATGCCCGCAAGCACGCAAAGCTTGTCCAGTACGCAGTGATCTTCGATCGCATCTTCCGCTTCGCCATCACCGGCAACCGCGTACGCAACTACGACGGCCTGGGCGGGCAGCTCCTGTTCGCGTGGATGCACCAGCACCATGTGCTCCACTGGACCGACAGCAAGCTCTCCATTGACTGGGATGACGCAGCTGCGGTTGTGGTCGAACTCGGCGCCAAAATCGAGGAACTATACTGGCGTTCCATTGATCGTCCCAAGGCTGCCCACTGGCTGGCCGCCTATGAACTGATCTCAGGCACCGTGACCCCGCACCCGGCTTCGGTTTGGGCAAAGGGTCCGGACGCCCTGCCCTTGGACGGCGCCCCACGCGGGCTGACCGACCAGGTCCTGGACGATGAATTCCCGCTGTCCATGTTCTACGAAGCCTTGGAGAAGAAGATGCGTCCTGTTATCGAATCCACCACCGGCATCACAGGCGCCACGGCGGCCTGATGTCCCCACTGACAATTTTGGTAACGGGCGGCAGCGGCGCTTCGGGCGTCGCTGCCGCCCGGGCCTTGTCCACCGCCGGCCATCAGGTCCTGACTGTCGGTTCCGACCAGGACCGGATCGAGGCGGCAGCGCGGGAGGCCGGCGACACCGTCACTGCCCTTGTGTGCGATCTCGGCAACCTGGACGCCGTTCGTGGGCTGGCATCAGTGATCGCGGACCGCGGCTTTGGGGGCATCGACGGGGTCATCCACCTCGTCGGTGGTTGGCGCGGGGCCAAGGGCATTGAAGACCAAACGGACGCAGATTGGGAAGTGCTGGAACACAGCGCCATCACCACTCTGCGCAACGTGTCCAGGGTTTTCTACGGCCAGCTCGAGGCCTCGCCCCATGGCCGTTTCGCCATGGTGTCATCAACCGCGGTGGCCACCCCCACGGCGGCAGCGGCCAGTTACGCCGCGGCGAAGGCCGCTGCCGAGGCCTGGACGCTTGCGGTGGCTGACGGCTTTCGGCGCGGGCAGTCCGTCGACGGAGACACCAGCTCACAGCACAGTGCAGCAGTGGTTTTCGTGGTCAAGGCGCTCGTGGACGACGCCATGAGACGTGCACATCCCGAACGGCGGTTCCCTGGGCATACCGACGTCGAAGAACTGGCCGCGGCCGCCGTCGGCCTTTTCGATCAACCGGCCTCTATCCTGAACGGCCAGCGGATCCTGCTGGCCAAATAGACTTGAAAGCGTGAATGAACAAGTGACGAGCACAACAGAGGCAATGCCCAGCACGGGCCACATTTCCGAGGCCAGCCAGCTGCACGACCCCGCGGTCAGGGGTTTTGCTTCCGACAACTACTCAGGCGTGCACCCGGAGATTCTTGCAGCGTTGGCGGCCGCCAACGGTGGTCACCAGGTCTCGTACGGCGAGGACGTGTACACGGCCCGGCTGCAGTCAATCCTGGAACAACAGTTCGGCGAAGGCATCGAGACCTTCCCCGTCTTCAACGGCACCGGCGCCAATGTCCTGTCGCTGCAGTCGCTGCTGCCACGTTGGGGGGCGGTGATCTGCGCTTCCACCGCGCACATCAACATGGACGAGAACGGTGCACCGGAGCGTATCGGCGGAATCAAGCTCCTGCAGGTTCCCACCGAGGACGGGAAACTCACCCCGGAGCTCATCGACCGTGAGGCATGGGGCTGGGGCGACGAACACCGCGCACAGCCGCTGGTTGTTTCCATTACCCAGACAACGGAACTGGGCACCTGCTACACGCCGGAAGAAGTTCGTGCCATTGCCGACCACGCCCACTCCAAGGGCATGAAGTTGCACATGGACGGCGCGCGGCTGGCCAACGCTGCGGCTCACCTGGACGTACCCTTGCGTGCATTTACCCGTGACGCCGGAGTGGACATCCTCTCGTTCGGCGGGACCAAGAACGGGCTGCTCTTCGGCGAAGTGGTGGTGGCCCTCAACCCTGAAGCCGCCGACGGCCTGAAGTTCCTGCGCAAGATGAACATGCAGTTGGCTTCGAAGATGCGCTTCATTTCGGCCCAGTTCATTGCACTGCTGGAGGACGGGCTCTGGCTGCGGTCCGCGGCTCACGCCAACGCCATGGCCACCCGCCTGCGCAGCGCCGTTGAAGGGATCGACGGCGTCGAGCCCACCCAGGCGACCCAGTCCAATGGCGTCTTCGCCGTCCTCCCGGAAGGCGTTGCCGACCGCCTGCGGAAGTCCTTCGCTTTCTATGATTGGGATGCCGCCCGGCGCGAGGTCCGGTGGATGTGCTCCTTCGACACCACCGAAGAAGACATCGACACCTTCGTTGCGGCGATCAAGCAGGAACTGGCGTAACGCCGATTCGCCTGTGGCCCGGGGCGGCGAGCCTGCACAGCTTCGCCGCCCCGGACGCATAATCTGCGAGTGTGAACGCCCTCGCACAAGTTCCCCAGGACTTTCTCTTCGCCTTGGGAACGCTACGAAAAGCCCAATGCCGCAGCGAGTTGCGGCTGGACGAAATCCCCGCCCCCGCACGCTTGGCCCCCTACGCAGTGGCCTTGGGCGCTGAAGTCTTCAGCCCCACCGCCGAAACCCGCCAGGTTCCCGTCCACGGACCCGCAGCCAAAGCTTTCGCCAAGAGCCAGGCCAGCAGCCCATCCAGCGAAGACGAAGACGAACTGGCCACCGGCCGCTTCATCCTCCTCTACGATCCGGAAGGCTCGGCAGTGTGGGAAGGCGAGTTCAGGATCGTCACGTATATCCGGGCCCAGATGGATGCCGAAATGGGAAACGACTCCATGCTCGGATCGGTGGCATGGACGTGGCTTGTGGAAGCACTGGAGCACCGCTCAGCCCCCTACAGGGCTGCCGGCGGTACGGCCACCCGCATTCTCTCCGAAAGCTTCGGCACCCTGGCTGAGCGGCCCGACACCATCGACATCGAGCTCCGAGCTTCCTGGACCCCTGCCAGCTCAGACGTCCAGTCGCACCTGGAAGCCTGGTCCGACATGGTGTGCACCTTCGCCGGGCTGCCTCCCCTGCCGCCAGGGGTGACCGGCCTGCCCAACAGGAGGCGCAATTGACTGCCAGGTTCGCCGTGGCACCTGCGCTCCGCAAGGCAAAAGCGCCCCGTTGCGGGACGAATCGGTAAGCTTAAGCCACCATGACCCCTGAAAACCTGGAAAACACCACAGCCGGCGATCCGGTTGCTGATCCCACCACCCACATCAAGGTTGACGGCTTTGACAGCCACGTCCCTGAAGTCATTGATCTCGACACCCCACGAGAGGGTGTCCCCCTGGTCATCGACACACCGGCCGGCCTGGAACGATGCGCAGCTGCAATAGCGGCCGGCACTGGACCTGCCGGCGTCGATGCCGAGCGTGCTTCCGGGTTCCGCTACGGCCAGCGTGCCTTCCTGGTACAGATCCGGCGCGAAGGCGCCGGTACCTGGCTTATCGACCCCGAGCCTTTCGACAACCTGGACATCGTCAATGACGCCCTGCGCGGGGTCGAATGGATCCTGCACGCCGCCACGCAGGACCTGCCCTGCCTGTCGGAGCTTGGCATGTGGCCGGACAAGCTTTTCGACACTGAGCTCGCCGCGAGGCTCGCCGGACTTCCCCGCGTCGGCCTGGCGGCTGTGATCGAGCAACTGCTCGGTTTCGGCCTCGCCAAAGAACACTCTGCCGCGGACTGGTCAACCCGGCCGCTGCCGGAACCCTGGCTGCGGTACGCAGCGCTCGACGTCGAGGTCCTCGCCGAACTGCGCGAAGAACTCATTGAATTGCTCGAGGCCGACGGCAAATTGGAATACGCAGAACAGGAGTTCGCCGGTATCCTCGCCGCCGGTACTCCGGCGCCCAGGGTCGACCCGTGGCGCAAGACTTCCGGCCTCCACCAGATCCGCGACCGCCGCCAACTGGCTGCTGTCCGGGAACTGTGGCAGGAACGCGACCAGCTGGCCCGCAAACGCGACGTCGCGCCAGGCCGGCTCATCCCCGATTCTGCCCTGGTAGCGGCGGCCAAGGCCATGCCAACCACCGTCCCCCAACTTCTGGCCACCAAGGGCTTCCACGGCAGGTCAGCCCAACGGGAAGCTCCGCGCTGGCTGCGCTGCATCACGAACGCCAGGTCAATGACGGACCTGCCTCCCCTGCACCTGCCAACAAACGCTCCACCGCCTCCGCGGGTGTGGGCAGACCGGGACCCGGAAGCAGCTGCACGACTGGCCACGGCGAGGCCGGCGCTCCAGGCCAAGGCCGACGAACTCAACTTGCCCGTAGAGAACCTGCTGACCCCTGACTACCTCAGGCGGATAACGTGGCGGCCGCCAGCGGACCTTTCGTTGGAGTCCGTTTCACAGGAACTGCAGACACTTGGTGCAAGGCAGTGGCAGATCGCCATCGCCGCACCGATCCTGACCGAGTCCTGCTTGAACCCGAATCCGTTGCCGGCCAAGGAATCCAAGGCCAAAGAAGCACAGCAGTCCCAGGACTCTTAGTGCCCACCAGCTTGGTGGCCACCCACGTCGCACCGGCCCGCCGCCCGAACCTATGTTCGTGGCGGCGGGCCTTTTGCGTGGTGCTCGGACGGCGTGAGGCCACTGGCCTTGCACGCTAAGTTACCCACGAGTAACATTGCAGTAATGCCAACCCGGCTCCCGCCCAGCGGGACACGGTGCCATGTCTCAACGAGGAGTAAATACATGAGTCCATCACGCAGTGCTCAGCGGAACGTCCGGGACGTCGTCTTCGTGGACGGTGTCCGTACACCCTTTGGCAAAGCAGGCGAAAAGGGTATCTACGCTGGAACCCGCGCCGATGACCTGGTGGTCAAGTGCATCCGCGAGCTCATGAGGCGAAACCCCTCCCTTCCCGCAGAGCGCGTCGACGAAGTAGCCATCGCCGCCACCACCCAGACCGGAGACCAGGGCCTGACCATCGGCCGCACAGCGGCCCTCTTGGCCGGTCTCCCCCGCTCCGTTCCCGGCTTCGCCATCGACCGCATGTGCGCAGGTGCCATGACCGCGGTAACGACGACGGCGAGCGGCATCGGCTTCGGCGCCTACGACGTCGTCATCGCGGGCGGCGTGGAACACATGGGCAACCACCCCATGGGCGCTGGAGCGGACCCCAACCCGCGCTTCATGTCCGAGCGGCTCGTGGACCCCGCAGCACTGAACATGGGCAACACCGCCGAAAACCTGCACGACCGCTTCCCGGCAATCACCAAGGACCGGACGGACGCTTACGCAGCAGCCTCGCAGGCCAAGCTGGCGGCCGCCTACTCCAACGAGCAGATCCAGCACGACCTCGTACCGGTTGCCACCATGAAACCGGGCCAGGGATGGGCCCTGCACACCACCGACGAACCGCCACGCCCCGGCACCACCGTGGCGGACCTGGCTGAACTGCGCACTCCGTTCCGCGCACACGGTCGGGTGACCGCAGGAAACGCCGCCGGGTTGAACGACGGAGCCACTGCCGCCGTCCTGGCTTCAGCGGAAGCGGCCGAGGAACTCGGTCTGTCCGTCAAAATGCGCCTCGTATCCTACGCTTTCGCCGGCGTCGAGCCCGAAGTCATGGGCATCGGCCCTGTCCCGGCCACGGAAAAGGCGCTGAAGAATGCCGGGCTCGGCATCGAGGACATAGGACTGTTCGAGATCAACGAAGCGTTCGCCGTACAGGTGCTGAGCTTCCTGGACCACTTCGGAATCGCCGACGACGACCCGCGGGTTAACCGCTATGGCGGGGCGATCGCCGTCGGACATCCGCTGGCTTCCTCAGGCGTGAGGCTGATGAACCAGCTCGCGCGCCAGTTCGAAGAGGACCCTTCCGTCCGCTACGGCATCACCACCATGTGCATTGGCCTTGGAATGGGCGCCACGGTCATTTGGGAGAACCCCCATCACGCCGACTACGCATCGTCCACCTCTGAGGACACAACCGCCATTTCCGCCCCCACTGAAGGAGCCGCCGCATGAGCGCCTCAGAATTCCAGAAGCTCGCCGCACTGTTCCCCGACGAGGTCGTCACGCATTCATACGTCCAGGACATCCAGCTCCCCGGCGGGGCGGGAACCTTTGCACTCATCACACTGGACAACGGTTTGGACCATTCAAAACCCACCACGTTGGGCCCCAACACGCTGGTTGAACTCGGCAACGTCCTGGACGGGCTCAAAGAGCGCGCCTCGCGGGGCGAAATTGTGGGTGTCGGCGTCACGGGCAAGCCGTATTTCCTTGTGGCCGGCGCCGACCTCTCGGCTGTGAAGACCCTCAAGGAGCGCGAACATGGTCTCTGGATGGCCCAGCTCGGGCACGCCGTCTACGCGACGCTGGCCGATCTCGGCGTTCCCAGTTTCGCGTTCATCAACGGACTGGCCCTCGGCGGCGGGTTGGAGATCGCCCTGCAGTCCACCTACAGGACCGTCTCCACGGGTGCCGGCGCGCTGGCGCTCCCCGAAGCCTTCATCGGCCTGGTCCCCGGCTGGGGTGGCGTTTACATCCTTCCGCGCCTGATCGGCCCCGAGAACGCGGTCAAGGTTATGATCGAGAACCCGCTGACCAACAACAGGACACTCACCGGGCCGCAGGCTTACGAGCTGGGGATAGCAGATGCTCTCTTTGAGCCCGCAGATTTCGTGGAACAGTCCCTGGCGTGGGCCGCACGTGTCATCGCAGGGGAAGCCACACCGGAGCGAAAGAACGCCGTGAACGCCGCCGACGATGCCGTGGCCGCCCGCTGGGCCGCTGCGGTGGCGGCAGGACGGGCGTTCGTTGAGGCCAAAACCTCCAACGCGTCGCCCGCGCCGGCCAAAGTCCTGGACGTCATGGAAGCCAACAGGACCATGACGCAGCAGGAGTCGGCAGAACTCGAATGCGAAACGCTCGCCGGACTCATGCAGACGGACGAATTCCGTTCCACTGTTTACGCCTTCCTGGACCTGGTGCAGAAGCGCTCCAAGCGCCCTGCCGGCGCCCCGGACCGCAAGCTCGCACGTCCTGTAAGCAAAATCGGCGTAGTGGGTGCTGGACTCATGGCCAGCCAGTTGGCATTGCTGTTCGCGCGGCAACTGAAGGTCCCCGTTGTGATGACGGACATCGACCAGGCGCGAGTGGACAAGGGCGTAGCCTACGTCCACGCGGAAGTGGACAAAATGCTGGCGAAAAAGCGGATCAAGCCCGACGCCGCGAACAGGACCAAGGCCTTGGTCACCGGTTCTGTGTCCAAGGCTGCCTTTGCCGACGCTGATTTCGTGATCGAGGCTGTCTTCGAAGAACTGCACATCAAGAAGCAGGTCTTCGCCGAGGTGGAAGAAATCGTCTCCCCGGAGTGCATTCTGGCGACCAACACTTCCTCGCTGTCCGTGACCGCCATGGCCGAAGATTTGAAGCACCCGGAGCGCCTGGTGGGCTTCCACTTCTTCAACCCGGTGGCTGTCATGCCGCTTCTTGAGATCGTGAAAGCGCCGAAGACCGACGACGCCGTCCTCGCCACGGCGTTCGAACTCGCCAAAGGACTGAAAAAGACCGCGGTGCTGGTCAAGGACGCGGCCGCCTTCGTGGTGAACCGCATCCTGCTTCGCCTCATGGGCGAGGTCATCGCAGCCTTCGACGAAGGAACCCCGGCAGAGGTTGCCGATACCGCACTGCGTCCCATGGGCCTGCCCATGTCGCCGTTCACCCTTAGCGCCATGGTGGGACTTCCGGTGGCACAGCATGTGCAAGAGTCCCTGCACGCAGCATTCGGTGACCGCTTCCCGGTCTCGCAAAACCTGCAGAAGCTGATCGACAACGGAGTGAAATCCCTGTGGGTCCCGCGCCCCGAGGGGAAACCGGTCATTCCCGCCGAGACTCTGGCCATCATGTCATTCGGCAACACGCCGTCCACAGGCGAGGAAGTGCTGCGCCGCACCCAGGATGCCCTGGCCGAAGAAATCGGGCTCATGCTCGAAGAAGGCGTCGTGGCTGGTCCCGAGGATATCGATCTGTGCGTCATCATGGGCGCCGGATGGCCGATGTTCCTGGGCGGAATCACCCCCTACCTGGACCGGGTGGGCGCCTCTGAAAGGGTCAACGGCAAGCGGTTCCTGGCACCGGGAGCAGCTTCAGCCCCGGCCTAGGCCAAACGATTAAATGGGTCGGGCCCGGAGCAATTGCTCCGGGCCCGGCCCGTTTTCTGCATTGGATCAGAAGAGCGCCACCTTGGGTGACTTCGGGAAAATGTCGTCCAGCTCATCACGGTCATCCTGTGTTGGTACCCAGCAGACCGCTTCAGCATTCTCGCGGATCTGTTCCGGCCGGGTCGCACCGGCAATAACGCTGCTGACTCCGGGCTGGGCGGCGAGCCATGAGAAAGCCAACTGCAGCTCGCTGATGCCGCGCTCCTTGGCGAACTGGCTAAAACGGCCCAGCTGCTCCCAGTCGGCATCGTGCACCAGGTTGGTCCGGGTGTGGCTCAGCCTGGAGCCTTCCGGCGCCTTCCCGGCCGAGTACTTTCCCGTGAGCAATCCATTGGCGAGCGGGAAGTACGGCAACACCCCCAGGGAGAAAGCCCCTGCCGCCGGAAGGACCTCGAGTTCAGCGCGGCGGTCCAGGAGGTTGTAGTGGTTTTGGGTGGAAACGAAACGGACGCCACCTGATTCGCGTCCCACATACTCTGCCTGTGCTATCTGCCAGCCGGCAAAGTTGGAATGGCCGATGTAGCGGACTTTTCCGCTTGAGACCAAATCATCCAAGGCAGCCAAGGTCTCTTCGATCGGGGTCCGGGCATCCGGTGTGTGGAACTGGTAAAGGTCGATCCAGTCAGTGTCCAGCCGCCTCAGGGACGCTTCCACAGCCTTCACGATGTACCGCCGTGAACCGCGGGCATCAAAGTCGTTGCCGTTAACCCCGCGCATGTCCATGCCGAACTTGGTGCCGATCACGACATCGTCCCGGTGACCCTTCAACGCTTTTCCAAGCATGGTTTCGCTGAGCCCCGGCTCGCGTCCGTAGACATCGGCGACGTCGAAGAACGTCACCCCGGCTTCAACGGCGGCGCGGACAACTGCGTCAGTGCCTTCCTGGGACTCCGTGGGCGTGTTGGCACGCCCCAGGTTGTTGCAGCCCAGCCCTACAGCTGAGACGGTCAGTCCGGAATGGCCAAGGCGTCGGTATTCAGTCATGAATTCACCCTATCCCGCCGTCACGGGAAGATAGTCACCCCGGGCAACAAAACCCTAGCCTCCTGCGGTGCCGTACGAGATTCCCGATTCCTCCATGGCATCCTCAAGCTGGGCGATGGCCACGGGCCCCATGCCGTGGAGCTTGGAGACCTGGCCCTCACCGTACTCGGCAAGCTGCTCCAGTGTTTCTATGCCCTGATGGGCCAGTGCCCGTTTGGCCGGCGCTGCCAGGCCTTTGGGCAAAGGCGTATGTCCGGGCCAATTGCTCTTGGACGACATGGGGATCCCTCCTTGTGCGATGAAGCCAGTGCTTTGGGTGCTACTTAGAGACTAAAGCCCATACCCTGCTTGGGCGAGTGCTTCACCTTGAACGCGGTGGGATCGCCATGGGGCGCTGCAGCCACCGTGAGCTTGGTGAAGTCCAGGTCTTCGCCGCGTACACAGATCTTGATGGCGTTGACCGCCTTGTTGACGTCCGGGCACAGGCAAAAGATGTTGAGGTGGCCGTTGCCGATTTCAGAGCGGTCCACAATCCCCAGGCCACGCCAGGCGAGTTCGCCGGTCAGGGCAGCTTTCGCCTTCCGTTCCAGGTGCCTGTCGCGTTCAGTGCCGTCCTTGGTCTTCAGCGCGATCTGCGCCACCACCCAGAACTGTTCGGATTCGGGAATCTCCGCGTAGCCGTCTTCCTCGCACTGGGCAGCGAAGGCGGTCATCAGCCCCTCAACGGCGGACTCGTCATCCACTCCGGTTTCGTTGGTCTTGCTCTGGTGGCCAACTACCCCGTGGTTAACCACGAACTGCTGGTCTTCGTCGTCGTACCAGGCTTCACGAAAGTGAAGGACACCCTCGTCATCTGTCTTGTACGTCCGGATAATCCCGGTCATGCGCGTCCTTTCCTGAACCACTCGGCGCTGGGACTGTTGGACCCTGGAACGTCGAACGGTGGTTGCATGGTGTCCACTGCTTCGAAAAGCGCTGCGCACTCGGCGCGCATGGAATCCACGGTTTCTTCCGGATAGCCCATGGCCACCCGGTGTTGCTCGAACTCATCCTCGTCATCCACAAACACCCCGTGCTTGGTGGAGCGGATGACGTCCAGATCCATGTCGATCATGTGGAACTCGGTCACACCGGCCTTGATGGGAGTCCAGGCGTGCGCCGTTGCCAGGTCCACATAAATGCGGAAGTCGCCCGGGTAGCTGTCGTCGTAGAACGTTGCCACGTACTCGCCTGTCCTGGGGACCAGCAGCACGGCATCGGAAGCGGTGTAGAACGCCGCCCCCGGCCGGGAACAGAACTCCCCCGCTCCCTGGAATATCCACCAGCCGTGAATGTCTTCACCAAGATAACGGCCGGGAACAACCCAGTGGGCGGTGCCGTCCCACTTCCTGTTCCGCGCCACCACAAGGTCTCCGGGCTGCAGGGCGCCCGGTCCGCGTTCCTCCCTCACAGAGTGGGCAAACTGCCGGTGGTCGGGTGCTCCTGACCAGGGAGTGGGCGTGCGAAGGGGACCTTGGTCCCCAAAACCTGGGCAACGACGTCGTGCGTTATCTTTTGCGCGGTCAGTCCAACGCGCTCCAGCACCTGGCCACGGGAGCCGTGCACCAGGAACTCCACCGGCAAACCGACCTCGTTCAGGGCAGTATCCACGCCGGCTGCACGCATCTCCTGACGGATACGGGAACCAACGCCTCCGGCGCGTACGCCGTCCTCGATGCAGATCACCAGGCGGTGCCGTGCTGCCAGGGCGATGATGGATTTCCGGACGGGCAAAACCCACCGCGGGTCCACCACTGTTGAACTGATGCCTTGGGCTCCCAAACGGTCGGCCACGTCCAAGGCCAACTCGGACATGGCACCAACGCTGACAATCAGGACGTCGTTCTCAACGGACCCCACAGGCCTGCGCGCAAGAATATCCACGCCGTCGTGGAGGCGTTCGATGGCTTCAATTTCGGAACCTACACTGCCCTTGGAGAAGCGCACAACGGTGGGAGCGTCGTTGATGCCCACAGCTTCCCGCAGCTCCTCGCGGAGCCGGGTGGCATCGCGAGGGGCCGCCAGATGCAGGCCGGGCACGATCTGGACCATGGCCATGTCCCACATGCCGTGGTGGCTGGGGCCATCCGGCCCGGTCACACCGGCGCGGTCCAGGACGATGGTGACGCCGGCCTTGTGCAAGGCAACGTCCATGAGGAGTTGGTCGAAGGCCCGGTTCAGGAAGGTGGCGTAGACGGCAACCACAGGGTGCAGGCCGCCGAAAGCCATTCCCGCCGCGGAGGTCAGGGCATGCTGCTCGGCAATGCCGACGTCGATGACGCGTTCCGGGTGGCGCTCTGCGAACTTATGCAGCCCCACCGGGATCAGCATGGCGCCGGTGATGCCGACGATGTCCTCGCGCTCGTCAGCAATGTCCGCGATCTCCTCGGCGAACACTGACGTCCAGGACCTGGCGCCGGGAATTTCAGTGGACTCCCCTGTTTCGGGGTCGATGATACCCACGGCATGGAACTGGTCTGCTTCGTTGGCGAGGGCGGGCGCATACCCGTGGCCCTTCTCGGTCATGGCATGGACAATCACCGGCCCGCCGTAGGCTTTGGCGGTGTTGAGCGCATGTTCCATGGCCTGGAGGTTATGTCCGTCCACGGGGCCGATGTACTTCATCCCCAGATCCTCGAACATACCCTGCGGGGCCCACCAGTCCTTGATGCCCTTCTTCATGGCGTGCAGGCTCTTGTACGTGAACTGGCCGGCGGGGCCGCCGTTCTGCAGCTTCTTCTTCCACCAGTCGAGCATGCGCTCGTACGCCGGGGCGGTGCGGAGCGAGTCGATGGTGGGACGCAGCGAGGCAAGATAGTCGGCGAAACCGCCGACGGTGGGGGCATAGGAACGCCCGTTGTCGTTAACCACGATCACCACGCGGCGCCGCTTGTCAGCGGCAATATTGTTGATGGCCTCCCACGTCATGCCGCCTGTCAGCGCGCCATCGCCAACAACCGCGACGACGAACCGGTCGCCCTCGCCGGTCAACTGCCGGGCGCGGGAGATCCCGTCTGCCCAGGACAACGACGAGGAAGCGTGGGAGCTTTCCACGATGTCGTGTTCGGACTCGGCACGATCCGGGTAACCGGAGAGACCACCCTGTTGCCGGAGTGTACTGAAGTCCTGACGGCCCGTCAGGAGTTTATGGACGTAGGACTGGTGGCCGGTGTCGAAGACGATGCTGTCGCGCGGGGAATCGAACATCCGGTGGACTGCAAGGGTGAGTTCAACCACACCCAGGTTCGGACCCAGATGGCCGCCTGTCGCGGCGACGTTGGTGATCAGGAACGTCCTGATTTCGCCAGCCAATTCTTCCAGCTCTTTGCCGGACAGTTTGGCCAGGTCCTGTGGATCCTTGACGGTTTCCAAAAGTCCCAACGGCCCTCCTTAGGGTGAATGACGTGCTCGTTAACTTTAGCGCGTGCCCGGTGCCGCGCGTTTCCCCGGCCGCGGCTTCGGCGGGGCGGGTAATCTCCCGGACGCCAGCAGCCCCGGCCGGTCAAACGACCAGCCGGGGCTGCATGGCACTGTCATCGGCTGAAACCAGCCGCGTGACCTACGCGGAGATCTGACGCAGAACGTACTGCAGGATGCCACCGTTGCGGTAGTAGTCCGCTTCGCCCGGTGTATCGATACGCAGCACAGCATCGAAGGACTTGGACGTGCCGTCCTCAGCCGTTGCCGTGACCTTGAGCGTCTTGGGCGTGGTGCCGTTGTTCAGCTCGGTGACGCCTTCAACTGCAAAGGTTTCCGTACCGGTCAGGCCCAGCGTTGCGGCGGACTCGCCGGCCGGGAACTGGAGCGGAAGGACGCCCATGCCGATCAGGTTGGAGCGGTGGATACGCTCGTAGCTCTCGGCGATGACTGCCTTGACGCCCAGGAGCGCGGTGCCCTTGGCTGCCCAGTCACGGGACGAACCGGAACCGTATTCCTTGCCTGCCAGGACAACCAGCGGCGTTCCCGCAGCCTGGTAGTTCTGGGCGGCGTCGTAGACGTACGCCTGCGGTGCACCTTCCTGGCTGAAGTCGCGGGTGAAGCCACCTTCGACGCCGTCCAGGAGCTGGTTCTTGATGCGGATGTTGGCGAAGGTACCGCGGATCATGACTTCGTGGTTGCCACGGCGTGAACCGTAGGAGTTGAAGTCCTTGCGCTCCACGCCGTTGGCCAGGAGGTACTGGCCCGCGGGGGTGTCCGACTTGAAGGAGCCGGCCGGGGAGATGTGGTCCGTGGTGACGGAATCGCCAAGCTTCAGGAGTACGCGGGCACCCGAGATGTCGTTGACGGGATCCGGCTGCGCCTTCATGCCCTCGAAGTACGGGGGCTTCCGCACGTAGGTGGAGTCCTCGGCCCAGGCGAAGGTGTCGCCAGCAGGCGTGTCGAGCGCCTTCCAGCGGTCGTCGCCGTCGAAGACGCCTTCGTAACCCTTGGCGAACATGGCCTCGTCGATGGAGGAGTCGATGACTTCCTGCACCTCGGTGGGGTTCGGCCAGATGTCCTTCAGGAAGACTTCATTGCCTTCGGAGTCGGTGCCCAGGGCATCGGTGTCGAAGTCGAAGTCCATGGAACCGGCCAGTGCGTAAGCGATGACCAGCGGCGGCGAAGCCAGGTAGTTCATCTTGACGTCCGGGTTGATGCGGCCTTCGAAGTTGCGGTTGCCCGAGAGGACTGCCGTGACGGAGAGGTCGTTGGCCTGGATGGCTTCGGAGATTTCCGGCTCAAGCGGGCCGGAGTTGCCGATGCACGTGGCGCAACCGTAGCCCACGATGTAGAAGCCGAGCTTCTCGAGGTACGGGGTCAGGCCGGACTTTTCGTAGTAGTCCGTGACCACCTTGGAGCCGGGGGCGACAGACGTCTTGACCCACGGCTTGGAGGTGAGGCCCTTGTCAACGGCGTTGCGTGCCAGGAGGGCGGCAGCCAGCATGACGGAGGGGTTGGACGTGTTGGTGCAGGACGTGATCGAGGCGATCGACACTGCGCCGTGGTCCAGTTCGAACTCGCGTCCGTCGGCCGTCTTCACGTGAACCGGCGACGACGGACGGCCGTTCGCACCGTTGGCGGCGGACGCAACGCGTGCCGTCTCCGTGGTGTGCGAGTCGGCGTGCGTGAACGACGGCGAATCGGAAGCGGGGAAGGACTCGTCCAAGGCTTCGTCCACGCTGCCGTCTTCAATGGAGACGTAGTTGTGGATGTCCTTGCGGAACTGCTCCTTGGCGTCCGTGAGCTCGATGCGGTCCTGGGGACGCTTCGGGCCGGAGATGGACGGGACAACCGTGGAGAGGTCCAGCTCGAGGAACTCGGAGAAACGCAGTTCGCGGGAAGGATCGTGCCAGAGACCCTGCTCCTTGGTGTACGCCTCCACAAGGGCTACGTTCTCTTCGGAGCGGCCGGTCAGGCGCAGGTAGTCCAAGGTGACGTCGTCGATCGGGAACATGGCGGCCGTGGAACCGAATTCCGGGCTCATGTTGCCGATGGTGGCGCGGTTTGCCAGCGGCACAGCCGCAACGCCTTCGCCGTAGAACTCGACGAACTTGCCCACAACACCGTGCTTGCGCAGCATTTCGGTGATGGTCAGGACGACGTCCGTAGCGGTTGCGCCGGCCGGAATGCTGCCGTTGAGCTTGAAGCCGACGACGCGCGGAATAAGCATGGAGACGGGCTGGCCGAGCATTGCTGCCTCGGCTTCAATGCCGCCGACGCCCCAACCCAGGATGCCAAGGCCGTTGACCATGGTGGTGTGGGAGTCAGTGCCCACGCAGGTGTCGGGGTAGGCGCGGAGAACGCCGTCGACCTCGCGGGTCATGACGGTGCGTGCCAGGTATTCGATGTTGACCTGGTGGACAATACCGGTTCCCGGGGGAACGACCTTGAAGTCGTCGAACGCGGTCTGGCCCCAGCGAAGGAACTGGTAGCGCTCACCATTGCGCTGGTATTCGATTTCCATGTTGCGTTCCAGCGCGCCGGCGTTGCCGAAAGCGTCGATCTGGACGGAGTGGTCGATGACCATTTCCGCAGGCGCCAACGGGTTGACGCGCTTGGGGTCGCCGCCAAGTTCCTTGACGGCTTCACGCATGGTGGCCAGGTCAACAACGCAGGGAACGCCAGTGAAGTCCTGCATGATGACACGTGCCGGGGTGAACTGGATTTCCGTGTCGGGCTCCGCGTTGGGATCCCAACCGGCCAGGGCGCGGACATGGTCAGCCGTTATATTGGCGCCATCCTCAGTCCGCAGGAGGTTTTCAAGCAATACCTTAAGGCTGAACGGAAGGCTGTCTGCGCCCTCTACGGAGTTCAACCGGAAAATTTCATAGTCGGTGCCGGCTACATTCAGTACGCCTTTGGAACCGAAGCTGTCCACAGTGCTCATGGCAGGACTCCTCTCGCAACAGTTTCATCTTTGTCGCGTGGTTGGCCGCTAGCCAGTTAGGTGGACCTTACTTAGCCGGGCGGCATCTCTGTTGGTCACCCCACTCCGGGGGTGTTCATTCCTGCGGAGCGGGACTACTACGCCCATCGTAGTGGCATTGCCTCCGCCACGGGCAGCCATTGGCCAAAGCCGCCCCGCCCGCGGTGTCCCGCGGACCGGGGCCGGCCCTGCTAGGCGGCAGGAACGATCAGGCCGACCGTTTCAAGGTGGTGGGTATTGGGGTAAAGATCAAAAGCCCGCAACGACTCGAGCCGCCACCCACCCTGGTGGAAGTAACCCAGATCACGCGCAAAGGAAGCGGGATCGCAGGACACATAGGCGATTGCACGGGGGCCGGTGGCCATTAATTGCTTGACCACTGTTTTGCCGGCGCCGGCCCTCGGGGGATCCAACACCAAGGAGTCGAAGCTGCGGGACTGCTGGTGCAGGACCCGCTCCACCCGGCCCTGGACTATTTCCACCTGGGGCGCGCCGTGGAGGTTCTTCCGGGCGTCGCGGCTGGTGCCCGGGGAGCCTTCGACAGAGAGGACCGAGCCGGTAATCCCCACGGCGTCCGCCAGGGGGGCCGTAAACAGCCCGGCACCGGCATAGAGATCGGCGACTGCCGCGCCGGGCTCCAGATACCCGCCACGCGAAAGATAGTCGCTCACAGCTCCAACCAGGGTGTCCGGCGCGTCTTTATGGATCTGCCAGAAACCCTCTCCCGTCACCCGGTAGTCGTGGCCCGCAGCGCTCTCCTGCACCCAGGTCCTCCCCCGCAGTTGCTCAACCTCGCCTTTGCCGGGGTCGAAACCTGCCACGGAAACATCCCCTGGCAGTTGGGACACGATGCTGTGCAGCCGTTTGGGACTGGTACCTTCCTCCGGAGCCAGGAGAATCAACGGCCTGGAACCGTTGGCGGGCACGGCGACCTCTACGCGGGCGATGCCGGAAAGGTCAACATCCCACAGCCTGAGGTCGTTGATCCCCTGCAGTGCCAAAGGCATCTCCTTGACCGGAAGCACCACGTCCGACCGGTGTGCATGCATGCCCAAACGGCCTTTGGAGGTCACCGCGAAGCTGGCGCGCGTACGCCAGCCGAGTCCGTCGTCGTGGTTCCCGCCGACTGCCTCAACTTCGATGGCAAGATCCAGGCCGGCGAGCCGTTTCAGCTGCTCGGCCAGGACCTCCGATTTCAGGCTGCGCTGCCGCTTGAGTGAAATGTGCCCCAGTTCCGCGCCGCCGACGGGCGGGGCGCCACGGTTCCAGGACGCCAGGGAATCCGCGGCCCTCCAAAAGTGCGGAACGCGGTCGGGCGAGGCTTCCAGGACCTCCACGACGTCGGCACGCCAGAAGCGGGACGACTCGCCGGAGTCGGTCAATCGGACGCGGACCTTCTCACCGGGGATGGCATGCCGTACGAAGATAACGCGGCCCTCGTGCCGTGCGACGAAATGCCCGCCGTGGGCGATCGGACCGACGCTGACGACGAGTTCATCACCTTCCACTGCCTGGGTTCCGCTGGTGTCGTTGTGCCCTGTGCGGGGCGGATTGCTGTGGGAGGTCATTGGGTATCCTGCAGTGCCTTTGCTTCTTCGGACGACTTCAGCTGCCACGGAACGCTGGCAACCATGACTCCAGGTTCAAAGTGGAGCCTCGTCTTGATTCTGAGTGCTGTCTGGTTGTGGACCAGCTGTTCCCACCACTTGCCCACCACGTACTCCGGGATGTACACGACGATGAGGTCGCGGGGTGAGTCCCGGCGCATGGTCTTGATGTAGTCCATGATGGGCGTCACGGTTTCACGGTAAGGGCTGGCCAAAACAGTCAGGGGAACGGGAATTTCCAGCTTTTCCCAGTCCCTGACGGTGTGCTCTGTCTCTTCGGAGTTGATGTCCACGGTCACGGCGTCCAAACGTGAAGGCCTTGATGCACGGGCATAGGCCAACGCCCTCAGGACCGGTTTACGCACGTGCGAGACGAGAAGAACAGCATGGACCCGGGTGGGCAGTGCGCGGGGAGACGAGTCCTCGTCCACTGCGAGTTCCTTGGCCACGTTGTCGTAGTGTGCCCGGATGCTCCACATGATGAGGAACAGGATAAACATCGCGAGCAGGGCGATCCAGGCACCCTGTTCGAACTTTGTGATGAGGACGATCACCAGCACCAGCGCCGTCATCCCGAAACCCATCATGTTGATGGTGCGGGATTTGATGATGCGCCTGCGGACAACTTTGTCCTTCGCCAGCTTCAGCTCGCGGCCCCAGTGGCGGATCATGCCCAGCTGGCTTGCGGTGAAGGAGATGAAGACGCCCACGATGTAGAGCTGGATCAGCTTGGTCACATCGGCGTTGAACGCGAGGATCAGGACCAACGCTCCGGCGGCCAGGGCCAGGACACCGTTGCTGAACGCCAACCTGTCGCCCCTGGTGCGCAACTGGCGGGGAAGGTAGCCGTCCTGCGCAAGGATGGAGCCCAGAACGGGAAATCCGTTGAAGGCGGTGTTGGAGGCAAACACCAGGATGATGCCCGTGGCCGCAACCACGATGTAGAAGAGAATGGAGCCCGAGCCAAAGATCGTATCGGCGATCTGGCTGATGGCAGGGGTCTGGATGTAGTCCTCTGGAAGTGGCTTGCCATCGACCAGGAACTCCTTGGCCGGGTCCAGCACAATGTGGACTTTGGTGGCGTTGGCCAGGTACAGGATTCCCGCCAGCATGGACGCGGCAATGACGCCCAGGAGCAGCAGCGTCGTCGCGGCATTCTTGCTCTTGGGTTTCTTGAAGTTCGGGACACCGTTGCTGATGGCCTCGACGCCGGTGAGGGCCGCGGCCCCCGAGGAGAACGCCCGAAGCAGCAGGAAAGCACCGGCGAGTCCCACCAGACCCTCATCGAATCCGGGGGCGGGAACGATGGTGAAGTTCGCTGACGGGGCCTCCCCCAGCTGTCCGGTCGCCGCTTGGAAGAGGCCAACGGCGGTCATGCCCAGGATCGATGCCATGAAGATGTAGGTGGGAATGGCGAAGACGGTGCCGGCTTCCTTGATTCCCCGCAGGTTGACCAGCGCAAGGATTGTGACGCCTATGGTGGCGATCAACGCCTGCTGTCCGTGGAGCGAGGGGATGGCGGTAGTCAGGTACGTCGCAGCTGACGACATGGACACCGCAACAGTGAGCACGTAGTCAACCAGCAATGCCGACGCAACCGTGAGGCCCGCATACTTGCCGAGATTGACGTTCGCAATCTCGTAGTCGCCGCCACCTGATGGGTAGGCGTGGACGTTTTGGCGGTAGGAGGCCACCACTGTGAGCAACACCACCATGACGGCGAGGCCAACCAAGGGCGAGAACGCCACAGCGCTGACCCCGGCAAGGGCCAGCGTGAGCAGGATTTCATCCGGGGCGTACGCCACCGAGGACAGGGCGTCCGAGGCGAAGATCGGCAATGCGATGCGTTTGGGCAACAACGTGTGGGACAGGCGGTCGTTCCGGACAGGCCGGCCCACCAGCACCCGCTTCGCGGCATTCAAAATTGTCAGCACTCCGCAAAGCTACTCTGAATACCCTGCGATGTCATGACGACCAAGGCGTGCGTAGCCCGCCGGCGACGGTAAAGTCATACCGAGCGGCACGGACAACACACATTAGGAGACATGGTGGCTCACTTCGTGATCATGGGTTGCGGGCGTGTTGGCGCAACTCTGGCACACACATTGGAGGATGCGGGCCATTCCGTGGCCATCATCGATCAGGACGAGCGGGCCTTCCGCCGGTTGCGGAAGTCCTTTACCGGGCGCAAGGTCACCGGAGTGGGCTTTGACCGCGACACCCTCAAGCAGGCCGGCGTCGAGGAGGCCTACGCTTTCGCTGCCGTCTCCAGTGGCGACAACTCGAACATCCTGGCCACCCGCGTGGCCCGCGAGACGTTCCATGTTGCCCATGTGGTGGCCAGGATCTACGATCCGGGACGCGCCGAGATCTACCAGCGCTTGGGCATCCCCACCGTTGCTGCGGTGCGCTGGAGTGCCGACCAGGTCCTTCGCCGCATCCTGCCCGAACAACACCTGGCCGGCGATTACCGTGAACCATCAGGCCGTTTGGTCCTGGCTGAAGTGGACCTGCACCAGGATTGGATCGGCCACAGGCTCAGCTCCATCGAAGAGGCCGCCGGTATCCGCATCGCCTTCCTTACCCGCTTCGGCGAGGGCTTGCTTCCGCAAGCCACCACCGCCTACCAGGAAGGCGACACGGTCCACGCCATGCTGAGCCTGGACCGAACATCCGAGATCAGCCGGATCCTCGCCAAAGCACCCGCCAAGGAGTCTTAGTGAAAGTTGTCATTGTTGGCGCAGGCAGCGTCGGCTCGTCCATTGCACGCGAGCTCCTGGCCCACCATCACCAGATCCTGCTCATCGATCTCAAGCCCGAGGTCATTGGTCGCAGCGGACTTCGCGGTGCCCGCTGGCTGGTGGGCGACGCCTGTGAGCTGAGCACCCTGCAGGACGCCAAACTCGACGACGCCGACGTCGTGGTTTCCGCCACAGGCGACGACAAGGTCAACCTGGTGGTATCGCTCCTTGCCAAGACCGAGTTCGGCGTCGGACGCACCGTAGGACGCGTCAACAACCCGAAGAACGACTGGATGTTCAACGACTCCTGGGGTGTGGACGTGGCGGTGAACACTCCCCAGCTCATGACGGCCCTCGTTGAGGAAGCCGTGGAAATTGGCGACATCGTACGCCTGCTGACCCTGCAAACCGGCGTGGCATCCATCGTGGAATTCACTGTTCCGCACGACTCCCATGTGATCGGAAGCACCGTGGGTGCGATTGAATGGCCCGAAGATTCGACGCTTGTGGCCATCCTGCGTGACCAGGCCCCCATCACACCCACGCGGGACGACGTCCTCGATGGTGGTGACGAACTCTTCTTCGTCACCACCATCGCAGCGGAAGATGGACTGCGGGCCTTGTTGTCGAAGAATTCAGGCGCAGGCGAAGACTCAGGTGGACACGCCGCGGAAACGGATCAGGCAGCTGACGACGACGGCTTTGACGGCTGATCTCCGGGCTTGGTGACCAGCCAGGCCACCCACAGGCCCAGGATGTAGAGCGGGGCGCCCATCAGCAGGCGGGTGGTGGCAAGTGCTGTCAATCCGTCCTCGCCCATGAAGTACAGGGGAACCTGCACTACCAGGCGCAGGGCGAGCACGGCCACTACTATCCAGGTGCCGAGTTTGTAGGCCCGGAGCCGTTCCGGATCCTTCCGCCAATCCAGTCCCTCGTTGCGCACAAACCCGAAGAGCAGTCCGGCCACGGGCCACTTGAGCACAATGGAAAGCACCATGCCGGCGATGTAGGCGAGGTTGGTGAAGAAGCCAAGCACGTAGAAGTCCTCAGCCTTGCCGGTTGTGTTCGCCAACCAGGCGGAAATACCGACGCCGACCACGCCGGCCAACGCCTGCGTCAGGGGGCGCCGCTGGATCAAGCGGACGACGGTGAAGACTGCTGCCGTCGCCAAGGCGGCAACAAGCGACGGCGTCAGGTCCCGGGTGATGGTGAAAGTCACCAGGAAGACAAGCCCGGGAAGGATACTCTCCGCAATGCCCTGCACACCGCCGGCAGACTTCAACATGTCCACGTGGCCGGCACTGTTGCGGTGAAGGCCTGCTTTTTCGGCGTATCCGGCGGCGATGTCGGACATGCGCGGCCCATCCGTGGCGGACGCCGGTGCCTCCAGGCCGGGCCCCTCGCCGCGCCGGTCCTCGCCGCGCTGGTCCTCGCCGCGCTGGGGCGAAGACGGTCCGGTGTCCTTGGGATCTGATCCTTTGGCGACGGTCATAGGTGCTCCTGACGGGAAAGTATTTCGTAGCGCGGATTGAACATTGCCGGGAAACCATCCAGCTGCGTCACCATGCCGTTGAGGCGAAGTTCCACGCCGGCTTCGATTCCCGGTACACGTGTCCGGCCGAGCCAGATAACGCGCAAGCGATCATAGGGTTTCCTGGCTCCTCCGCTTGTCGCGGAGGGCTGGATTCCGGGCCTGAGGGCGTCCACCACCATGGCGGAGAAGAATGGCTGTTCGCTGGGCGGCTGGTGCGTCACCGACTCGATGATCCCCGTGCATACCGCCCTTCCCCGCTCGGGAAGATCTCGGATCCCCCGTTCCGCGGGAAGCTGGGACGCCACTCCACCGTGGCCCGGCGAGTCAGCCAATCTGGGTAATCTCCGGACCCCGCTCGGGCTGTTGAAGGCTTGGATCCGTTGGCGGCACCGTTCCCTGGGGAGCGGCTGCCGGACCGGGAACGGCAGCATCCTTGGGCAAGCGCAGCTGCAGCAATTCACGCGGCGGCATGGGATTGTCGCCACGGACCACTACTACGCGACGGAAAAGCTCCTCCAGACCGGCTGCCGCGTCACGTTCCAGGGCAGCCTGTCCACCGAGGACACCCCGCAGGAACCAGCGGGGCCCGTCCACGCCCATGAAGCGGGCTGCGCGGAATCCCTTGCTTCCGTCAGCAGCTTCGGCGGGCAGCTTGGCGACGAGCTCGGTACCGAACTCCCCTTGGATTTCCTCCGTTTCGCCGCCCTGGCTTGAGACGGACTGGGTGATCTGTTCCCGGATTTCGTCCCACAGCCCTTCTGAACGTGGCGCAGCAAAGGCCTGCAGCTGCAGGCTGGAGCCGGCCAGATCCAGCGTCACCGCCACCACGCGTTGTGTTGCCTCTTCGACCTCCAGACGGAGCTGGAGACCCTCGGCAGGCGCGATCAGCAGGGCACCAAGGTCAACGTATCCCTCACGGCTCTCGATTTCGTCCACGTCCAGGGGGCCTTTGCCCAGGCGGAAGTCACCGCGTGCCGGTGATTCACTGGTTTGGGGATCCTGCGCCTCGGCACCGGATTCCTCGACGGTGCCGGCGGTGTCGGACCGCTCGGCCTTGGACTTCTTGCCGCGCCCAAAAAGCATTGGGTTTTCTCCTTAGTAGTGGTCTGTCCCCAAGTAAACCGCAACCACGTTAATCCACGTTAACCGCGCAACAGCGTCAGAGGGTAGTCGGCGGCACGCGCCGCATGAGTGGCCGGCTCAGGCCTTCGGTGCGTTGAATCCGCCTGTTGAACCGAAGCCGCCTGTGCCGCGGACGGATTCGGACAGCTGGTCAACGGGAACGAACCGCGCATACTCCACGCGCTGGATCACCATCTGCGCAATTCTATCGCCGCGTTTGAGGCTGATGGGGCTGTTTTGGTCGGTGTTGAGCAGTGTCACGGCAATCTCGCCGCGGTATCCGGCGTCGACGGTTCCCGGAGCGTTCACCACAGTAAGTCCGTGCTTGGTGGCGAGCCCCGACCGCGGATGAATGAGGGCAACGAAGCCGTCCGGCAAGGCGATGGAGACTCCCGTCGGAACGAGCTTCCGTTCCCCTGGGGCAAGCTGTACGTCCTCGCGGGCCCGGAGATCGGCTCCGGCATCGCCGGGGTGGGCGTAGGACGGGGCCTCCAGGCCGGCGTCGAGCATTTTCAGCTGAACATCAAGGGTCGGGGCGCCGTACGCTGCGGTGGTCTCCGCCTCCGGGCCGGTGGCGTCTGTACGGAATACTGCGGTCTCGTTACTCACAGTGGTTCATTCTACTGTTATTGGCACTGACTGCCCCGGTCACGGCCCCGCAAGGCCTGCGCGCGGGGGTGTCCGTTGACGGATAAGCTGGGTACATGCCTACGCCTGACCAGTCTTCCCCCGTGCCTGCCCGGAACACCCCGTCCACTTCCGGGGTCCTGTACACGGAGAAGCTGTGGCCGTCGCTGTGGATCTGGATTGTCGTTGTGGGCCTGTCAAGCGCCGGCCTGCTGATGTTCGGACCCATCAGCCCCACTGCCGGGGTTGTCGCAGCCCTCGCCCTGCTGGCCATCATGACCACCATGCTGGTCGTTTCCACTCCCACCATCACGGTCACCGCAGACACTGTGCGCGTGGGGCGTGCCAGCATCGACCGCGCGTTCGTGGGTTCGGTCGAGGCGTTCAAGAAGGCAGAAGCAACCGCCGAGCGCGGACCACGCCTGAACGGGTTGGCCTACATGTGCTTCCGGGGCTGGATCGATCCCGTGGTCAAGATCGAGATCACCGACCCGGCCGACCGCACCCCTTACTGGCTCGCCTCCTCCCGCCGGCCCGACGAGCTCGTCGCCGCCCTCAGCACACCCCGCGCCTAAGCCCTGCCTGCGGGACCATGCGTCCGCCTAGCTTTCACATTCCGTGCAGTACAGGTGACCGCCCCGTTCGGCAGCGATCTGGGACCTGTGCTTGACCAGGAAACAGTTGAAACACGTGAACTCGTCAGCTTGCGCGGGCATGACCTGAATCAGGAGCTCTTCTCCGGACAGGTCGGCTCCCGGGAGTTCGAACCCATCGGCAAGATCGGTCTCATCGACGTCCACCGCTGAGGACTGTTTCCCCGATTGGCGCGTCTTGAGTTCCTCAAGGGAATCCTCGCTGACGTCTTCCTCGGTCTTTCGAGGAGCATCGTAATCCGTGGCCATGGTCTTTCTTCGTCCTCCATACCTGCTCTGGGTGGGATCCGGGACGACTTACTGTCTGCCGCCGGTGTATGGGTGCAACGCCGGACGCACCGGATTTGTGCCCGATATCGGCCAGATTGTCCTCCGGCGTTCAACAAAAGTCCATAGCCCCCGGTTCAGCACAGCATGAGTTCGAATCGGGCCGGTTTCTGCGGAATATCACGGCACGCCCTCGCTCCTAGTAGGAAAAGCTCCCCGCTGATGGCAGAGTTTCGAATGTCAGTTATGCCATGTGGTGGAGGGTGTTATGCAGGATCTACGGCTGGTAGGCGTCCACGACGACGGCGGGCACCTGCTCTTAAGCGGCCCGGGCGGTGCGATGTTCCAGCTGCCGATCGACGAAGCACTGAGGGCGGCAGCGAGCCGCACCCCGGCCCAAGTGGCTGCCCGCGCCTCCAACACGCCGATTGCCATGTCCCCCAGGGACATCCAGGCAAGGATCCGCAGCGGGGCAACAGCAGCTGAAGTCTCTGAGTTGTCAGGGCTCCCGCTTGCCAACGTCCAGCGCTACGAAGGTCCCGTCCTGGCCGAACGCGAGTACGTTGCCCGGCAAGCCCGTGCCATCGAGGTCGCGTCCCCCGCTCCAGGCCACGATGCCTACCGTTCGGCTTTCGGGGATGCCCCCGCCACCCTCGGTGAAATGGTGGACCACAGGCTGTCCGCCCACGGTATCGACTCATCGACGCTCGAATGGGACTCCTGGCGCCGCCCTGATGGTTCCTGGACAGTGGTTGCCAGGTTCGAGACCGCTCCCGGCTCGCATGCAAGCATTGGCGAAGAACCTCCTGCCATGTGGACGTTCAGTCCGCAACGCAAGTCACTGCAGAACGCAAACCGTTGGGCCCAGCAACTCAGCGAACTTGAGCCGCTGGATGGCCCGGTGCCTGCCCGACGGCTCGCGGCAGTCTCGGACCGCCCCTTCGATTTTGAAACGGATGCCGAAACGGCCGCCCGTGCCTCGGCGAAGGAATCGGACAGCCTCCTGGAAATGCTCCGCTCCCGCCGTGGCCAGCGACTGGGCGTGGACGAAGACGGCGACGACGCGTTGGCCGTCTTGCTGAGCAACGTCCCTGCGGCCCATCCCCGCCCCGGCGACGACGACACGGATGTCCCCGAAGAGGACGGCCTTTCCCACAGCGTGCCCACCGTTCCCGCCGCCGAGGAACCTGCACGCAAGGACGGACGGCCCTCCATGCTTTCCCGGCTGAGCCTTGCGCCCAGGCACGTCGAAGCAGATGACGATGACGACTCCCTGAAGCTTCACAACGGCGTCAGCACCGATACCCGCGAAATCACGGTGGTGGCAAGCCCGGTCCGTCCTGTCACGTCCCTGACGGGCCGTAAGCCGGCGGGGCTCGACGAGCTCCTGGGTGGCGGCCCGGGCAGCGAAACTCCGGCTCCTTCTGCCGGAGGCGCACAGGACCCGTCCACGGACGACACAGCGGCAGATGACGCCGGCGAACCCGGCGGCCAGCAGCCCGCCGAAGCCCCGGCGGAGCGCCAACCAGCACGCCCCAAGAGGTCCAGCATCCCCAGCTGGGATGAGATCGTTTTCGGAGCGCGCGGAGACTAACGCTGGGTGCCGGGTTGCCCGGCTCCGGGCCACAGGCACGCATCAATATCGAAGGGCAACGGCTGGGCGCCGCCGGCCATGAGGTTGGCGCCGTGGGCAGTTACCCTTCGCATGTAGTGACGCCGGCATAGAGTTTCGTAACCCACGACGCCGGCATCGGCCCGGTCTGCGGAGTCGGCGTCTCCGGCAGCGGGAGCGACATCCCCCACCATGACCTGTTCGCCCTCCACCACCATGATGCCGTTGAGGGTGCGCGCGTTCTGGGTCGCCCTGCGGCCGCACCAGCACAGTGCCTCGACCTGCAGGACCTGAACCTTGTCGGCCAACTCGATAAGACGCTGGGAGCCAGGGAAGAGCCTGGTGCGGAAGTCCGAGGTGATTCCAAAGGCAAAAACGTCAACGTCCATCTCGTCCACCAGCCGGGCCAGCTGTTCAACCTGGACCGGTGAGTAGAACTGGGCTTCGTCGCAGATGAGGTAATCCACGCGGAGTCCGCTGGTGCGGCGGATCACGACTTCGTCCCAGAAGTCCGTTTCGTCCCCCACCTCTACAGCATCGGTCTGGAGCCCCAGCCTGCTGGAAATCGTGGAATCACCTGCCCGGTCGTTGCAACTGAACCGGACTCCGCCGCGGCCCCGGGCACGGTGGTTGTGGTCCATCTGGAGGGCCAACGTCGATTTTCCGCAGTCCATGGTGCCGGAGAAAAAGACCAGCTCAGCCACGTTTGCCCTGCCTGCCGGCCGCCGGGAAGCAGAGAAGCGGCACTTCACGTTCGGCGCGGGTCAATGAGCCGTGCTGGCCCACCACTTCCAGCGACGCGGGCCGGGCACGGCGGGTGTCGTACAGGGCCAGGGTGTCCCTGGCCGCAATCATGATGTCACCAATACGCGGGGCTACCCCGGGAAGAACGTCGCCGAACAACCCGGCTGCTACTGCCTGGTCACGGGTGAAGGCCCAGATCCGTTCGCCGAAGCGCCGGCGCCAAGCGTCAATCAGCGAGTCGCGGTGAGCGTCTGTAGCGTCCGGTTCCAGGTAGAGGTGCACCATGCGCGGCTCTCCCGCTGTGTGCCGGACACCGGCCACCAAGGAGGCATCTGCGGCATAGTCGATCCTCTGGGATGCGGGGACGTCGAGCATGCCGTGGTCACCTGTCAACAGAATGGTGGTACCCGCAGGCAGTGTCGCGGAAAGCCGCTTGACTGTGGAATCAAGCTCTTCGAGCTGGTGCTCCCAGCGATCAGACTGGCAGCCGTAACGGTGACCGGCTTTGTCGAGTTCGTTGACGTAGAAGTACATCAAGGACCGGCCCCCGCCGGACATGGCCTCAGCCGCAGCAGCAGTCCGCGCGTGCAGGCTGGTCCCTCCAACGAACCGGCTCCCCCGGAGCGCAGCCTGCGTCATGGGCGAATTCCCAAACTGGGGCAGGCTGACCGTGACAACATCCAGCTCGGCGGCCACGCGTTCAAAGACCGTGGCGTGGGGTTGCCAGACTGCCGGATCCACCTGGGGGTCCCAGTTCCCAAGGAGGTTGACAACCTTGTCCTGCGCAGGGTCCAGGACGTCGTAGCCCACCATTCCGTGCTGCCCGGCTGACAGTCCGGTGCCAAGGCTGGCGAGTGAAGCGGCCGTGGTACTCGGAAACGCGGAATCTATCCACTGCGGGACGTTTCTCTGGCCTGCGGCCATCACCGAACGCAGAAACGGCGTGTGGGACGCCTTCTGCTTGAGCAGGCTCCTGCCAAGGCCATCGGCCAGCACGACACAGACACGCTGGCTGGCCGGCAGCTGGAGCTGGTTGCTGAAACCGGGGACCCCAAGGGCCGCCGCGGAACTCGTCAACACCTCAGCGATCGATTTGGTCCCGAACAGCGGAGGAGATGGAAGCTCAGCTGCCGTGGAGCCTGACGGCGCGGGGGTCTGTGCGGTGTCCCTCAACGCTGGTGTCCACGGCTCAGGCGGCTGCTGAAGACGCCCGAACGCGGCCTGGGGGCCGGCATGCTGGAGTGCTGGATCGGAGCGGGATTTCCCGTGTTGACTGCGCGCAGAGCCCTGGCGAAGATCTTGGCGTCCTGAACGGCCTGCAGTCCATCAGCTTCTGCACTGATGCGCAGCACGATGTCCTCCTGGGCGATGGTTCCGCTGTAGCCGTGGTCAGCCTCGCACTGGGGATCCCCGCAGCTTGCCGGGCCCATGTCCAGCCGTTGTCCGCCGGACCATGCGATGGATACCGTCAGCTCCCGCACGGGATCGGATGGCTTGTAGTTCTGCGGCTGGGAGTACATGTAGCTGAGGACCACCGAACGGATCTGGGCAACAGGTACCGATTCCGTGGAAATCTGGGCAACGATCTGCTCGCCGGCCTCGTCCAATTGCTGGTCGTCCACATGAGTGATCACCAGCATGTCTTCCGTCAGTACCAGCACGGTGATGTGCCGGCGGACCTCCGCACGGTCGAAGTGGGTCTCGAGGTGAACCAAGTGGGACAGGCATTCCCGGCCGTCGAGGGCATCATCAACGACGTCGGCCACCAACCGCGGGTAGAAACCGGCCTGCTGCAGGGCCTGCTCCAGACTTTGTCCTTGGGAACTGTGGTGGTGTCCTGTGTGGTTCCCCGTTGAGGACGGGCGGGATTGAGGCGTCGGAGACTGGGTGCTCATTCCCCCATTTTCACAGATCGCATGGTGACTTCCTAACCGCGCGCCGCGCCCCTGTGGCTAACTTCGCATCGCACGGCGGGCGCTGTCAGTGCGCTGGGCCGCGTTGCCGATCCACACCTCGGCCCCCAGGATTGTGGCACCTGCCGGCCCTGCAAGTACGGGGTTGAACTCGACCAACGCAATTCCAGGGTGGTCGTCCTTGAGTTTGGCGAGCCTGGCTGCAATGTCTTCAAGGGAGGCTATGTCGACGGCCGGGAGTCCCTGGTAACCGAAGAGTTTCCTGGAGGCACGCGGCGAACGAATGACGTCGTGGAGGTCCGCCGCTGCGAGTGGCGGAACCCGGTGGGCCCAGTCATCCAGGAGGTTCACCGCGTCACCGGCCAGACCGAACGACACCACTGGCCCCAGGAGCGGGTCCTCCATGGCACGGAAAGTGCACGCTTGCCCCACCGGGGCCATGGCCTGCACTTCCAGCGAGGGAGATCCGTATGGCTCCAGGGCACGGCGCATTTGGGCGATGTTCTGGCGCAGGGATTCGGCGTCCTGGATATCCAGCCGCACGCCGCCCAGGTCAAGCCGGTGCCGAAGCGCCGGGTCGGTAGTCTTCAGTACAACAGGCCAGCCTGCCTTGTCTGCAGCACTGATGGCTTCCTCGTCCGTACCGAAACCAAAGCTGGGCAGCACCTCGATACCGTAGCCGGCCAGCAAGGCAGCAGCTGCACCGGCGTCGAGCTTTCTGATCTTTTCACCCGTGACACCGGCCAGCATGGCCGCGAGTGTATCCCTGGTTCCGTCGAGATCGCAGCCCTCAGGTTCCACGAAGAGCCCCTGGTCGCGGTCCCTCCACTGGGCGTAGCGGACAATCGCCGCCAACGCGGCTACGGCTGCACCGGCGTTGGAGTAACAGGGCAGCGGCGGCTTGCCGACAGCTCCTACCATTCCTTCGACATGGACTGAAGGGTCCAGGATTCCCGTGAAAGCGGCGATTATGGGCTTTCCCGCCTCCGCTGCACACTCAGCCAGGACGCTGGCCAGGGCCTCCACGGTCAGGCCGCGGGCAGGGAGCAGGGCAGCCACCACAGCATGGACAGAGGGGTCCGCGAGGCTCTCCAGCAGGCTGGCCCTGAGCGCCGGCAGCGCAAGGGACATTCCGGCGTCGAGGTCCACATCCGTCACCAGGCGGTTCACGTCCAGGCCCAGGGGTACCGCACTGTCCGCCACCACTTTCGCCAGCGCAACCGAGTTCGAGTACACGGCCAACCCCGGACCCTGCGGCAGCGCTTGGGAGGAGGCAATCTGGGCGATGTCCATCAGTTGTTCAATGGTGTCAACGCGGATGACGCCCGCCTGCCGCATCATGGCATCCAAGGCCGTGGCCGGCGCCTGCGTGGTGCGGACTTCGTGCCCCGGCGGCAGGCTCAGGCCAGTGACGTCGGACTTGGCAACAATCACCGGCTTGTTCCGCGACAAGCGGCGCGCCAGCCGCGAAAACTTGCGGGGATTGCCAATGGACTCCAGGTAGAGGCCCACGGCGGACGTATCGGCGTCGTCCTCCCAATACTGCATGACGTCATTGCCGGAAACATCCGCGCGGTTGCCGGCCGACAGGAAGGATGACAAACCCAGTCGACGGCGGCTGGCGGCCGCGTACACCGCCACCCCCACGGCGGCCGACTGGCTGAACAGGCCAAGGCTTCCCCGTGGCGGCATGGTGGGGGCCATGGACGCATTGAGGGAAACTGCCGGGTTGGTGTTCAGGATCCCGAGCGATTCCGGCCCGATCACGCGCATGCCGTTGGCCCGTGCCCGCCGCACCAGCTCATGCTGGCGTGCCAGGCCCCGCTCGCCGTCGTCGGCAAATCCCGCCGTGGCCACGACGATCCCCTTGACTCCGGCGGCAGCGCATTCGTCCACCACCTTGGGCACTTCTTCATAGGGAACAGCGACGATGGCCAGCTGGACAGGCCCCGGAATTTCGGACAATTTCGAGAAAGAGATCATGCCGGCAAGTTCGAACGCCTCCGGATTGACTGCGTACACAGGGCCCTTGAAGCCGCCCTCAATGATGTGCTCGAGCAGTTGATAGCCGACAGTCCCCCATTTTCGGCTGGCACCGATGACAGCCACCGACGACGGCGACAACAAGTCGCGTACGCTGCGCGCCTCGGCGCGGTGCTCCCGGGACTCCATGACTGCCCGCGACTTCTCCGTGGGATCGATGTTGAACTCGACGCTCACCACGCCGTCGTCAAAGTGGCGCTTGAGGTCGTACCCGGCATCGGCAAAGACCATCAACATCTTGCGGTTGTCCGGCAGGACCTCTGCGGTAAAGCGCCGGATGCCGTTCTCCCGGGCGGCCACGGCCAGGTGCTCCAGGAGGATCGAACCGATGCCACGCCCCTGGTGGGCATCGGAAATGTTGAACGCCACTTCGGCTTCGCGGGGATCATCGAGCCGGTCGTAGCGACCTATCCCCATGATCTCGCCACCAATGGTAATAACGAACGCCACGCGGTTGATGTGGTCCACCTCGGTGAAACGCCGCACTTCCTTGCCCGACAGTTTGGGCTTGAACGAAAAGAAGCGCATGTAGATGGACGCCTGCGACTGGCCTGCATGGAAAGCCTGCAAAGCCTCGGCGTCCTCGGGCCGGATCGGGCGGAGGTGGGCCGTTCCGCCGTCGCGCAGCACGACATCGGCCTCCCAATATTCCGGATAAATGCCGACGCCGGGCTGATCCACCATAGGCTTAGCCTAGCTAAAACATCCGCAGTACAACTTTCAAGGATCCACCGACCCCATGGCCCGCAGCCAATCTTCCGCACGCAAAGCCGAACCGCTCGGCGATTTCACTGAGAACATCGTCGATATTGACGTCACTTCCGAGATGGAAGGCTCCTTCCTGGAGTACGCCTACTCGGTGATCTATTCGCGCGCCCTCCCGGACGCACGCGACGGACTGAAGCCTGTCCAACGGCGCATTCTGTACATGATGTCCGACATGGGCCTGCGCCCGGACCGCGGTCACGTCAAGAGCGCCCGTGTTGTGGGCGAGGTCATGGGAAAGCTCCACCCGCACGGCGACGCCGCCATCTACGACGCCATGGTCCGTATGGCGCAGGACTTTTCCCTCCGCCTGCCGCTGATCGACGGCCACGGCAACTTCGGCTCGCTCGACGACGGCCCGGCGGCTCCGCGTTATACCGAGGCACGCCTGGCAGCTGCTGCGCTGACCATGACCGACCACCTCGACGAAGACGTGGTGGACTTCGTCCCGAACTACGACAACCAGCTCACGCAGCCCGAAGTCCTCCCCGCAGCCTTCCCCAACCTGCTGGTCAACGGCACCACCGGCATCGCCGTCGGCATGGCAACCAACATGGCTCCGCACAACCTCGTGGAAGTCATCGCGGCCGCCCGCCACCTGATCGCCAACCCCGACGCCACCCTGGATGAGATCATGCGCTTCATCCCCGGCCCGGACCTTCCCACCGGTGGCCGCATCGTGGGGCTCGACGGAATCCGGGATGCCTACGCCACGGGCCGTGGATCCTTCAAGACACGCGCCAAGGTGGAAGTAGAGCAACTGTCCGCCCGCCGCACCGGCCTGGTGGTCACGGAGCTCCCCTACATGGTGGGCCCCGAAAAAGTCATCGAGAAAATCAAGGACGCCGTCAATGCCAAAAAGCTGACAGGCATCAGCGACGTCGTGGACCTCACGGACCGCAACCACGGACTGCGTCTTGTCATCGAACTCAAAAACGGCTTCAACCCCAACGCCGTTCTGCAGCAGTTGTACCGCTACTCGCCCATGGAAGATTCCTTCGGGATCAACAACGTCACGCTGGTGGATGGGCAACCGCAAACGCTGGGCCTGCTGCAACTGCTCCAGGTATACGTGGCCCACCGCCTCAACGTGGTACGCCGGCGGACTGCGTTCCGCCTGGGCAAGAAGAAGGACCGCCTCCACTTGGTGGAGGGCCTGCTGATCGCGATTGTTGACATCGACGAGGTCATCCAGATCATCCGTTCCTCGGATGAAGCTTCGGCCGCCCGCGAACGGCTCATGTCCATCTACGACCTCACCGAGATCCAGGCGAACTACATCCTGGAGCTCCGGTTGCGGCAACTGACCAAGTATTCACGGCTTGAACTGGAAAAGGAACAGGACGAGCTGCGCCGCGAAATCGAGGCGCTCGAAGCCATCCTGGCCTCCGACGAATTACTCCGCGACCTCGTGTCGGGAGAACTGGGCGTCGTCGCCGAAAAATACGGCACACCGAGGCGAACTGTGCTGCTCGAATCCGAAGCCGTCTCCCCCACGGTTGCCGCCGCGCTCGCCGCCGCGCCGGGCCCCAAGGGCAAGGCGGCCGCCTTGCCCCTGGAGATCCCGGACGACCCCTGCTGGGCCTTGCTCAGCACCTCCGGGCAGATTGCCAGGACCTCCAACCAGGAGCCGTTGGCTGAGGCAGGGCCGCGCGTCAAGCACGATGTCTTCCGCTCCGTGGTCAAGACCACTGCCCGGGGAGAAATCGGCGCCGTGACGTCACAGGGGCGGATGCTGCGCCTGCAGGTCATGGACATGCCGGTGCTGCCGCCTGTTTCAGGACTTCCCAACCTGGCGGGAGGCGTGCCTGCCAAGGACTTCATCACGTTGCTCAAGGGAGAAAGCCTCATCGCATTCGTCCCCTTGGACGCGGTCCTGGCCATCGGAACGCGGCAGGGTGTGGTGAAGCGCGTCCAGCCGGACTACCCGCTGAACCGCGAGGATTGGGAGATCATCGCCCTCAAGGACAAGGACGCGGTTCTTGCCGTGGAGCCTGCCCAGGAGGACGACGTCGATCTCGTCTTCGTGACCAGGCAAGCCCAGTTGCTGCGGTTCAGTGCCTCCAACGTCCGTCCGCAGGGACGTACGGCCGGCGGCATGGCCGGCATCAAGCTTGCCGCCGGCGACGAAGTGATCCACTTCGGTGCCGTGCGCACCAACGATCCGGCCGCCGTCGTGGTGACCATCGCGGGCACCACCGGAGCGCTGCCGGGAACGGCCCCCGGTACCGCGAAGGTGACGGCTTTCGAGGAGTATCCAGCCAAGGGTCGCGCCACCGGTGGCGTCCGCGTCCACCGTTTCCTCAAGGGCGAAGACACTTTGCTGCTGGCGTGGGCCGGGCACGGACCGGCCAAGGCCTCGTCCGCGGCCGGGGTAGCGCGCGCCCTTCCCCACGAGCACGGACGGCGTGATGGCTCCGGTGTGCCGCTGTCCCAGCCTGTGGAGGCCATCGGACCCAGCCTGGCGTGGGCGGAATCCGCCGGATAGGCCCAGCCAGGCAGCCCGGACATGCAGGAAAGGCCGGGGGTTCAAATCCCCGGCCTTTTCTCTGCAGCGGCCATGAAGCCGCCATCCGGGCTAGCCGGTTTGGTTGAGGCTCAGAATGTTTCCCTCACTGTCCAGGAACCATGCCGCTGCGCTGCCGTCAGGCATCGTGGCGACGCCGTCCTCGGTTTTCAGGCCAGGGAAGTCGTAGTCTTCAAACGTGACTCCCTTGCCGCGGAGTTCCTCCACAGCTGCCCTGACGTCGCTGACCATCCAACCCATCTGGGTGTTCTTCGCCGACCCGGCATTGGGCGTCTGGTAAACGAAGAACCCCGTTCCATCGCCGCACCTGTATTGCAGGTTGTCATCGGCGTCCGGATTTTCGGGTTCGAGTCCGAGTTTCTCGCTGTAGTACGCGCGTGCCCGGGCGATGTCCTGTGCCGGTAGGACGGCACCAACCTGCTGATCCTTGAGCATGTTTTTCTCTTTTCCGGCTCTCCCCCCGGAACGAACTTTACTCTTGGGTGGGTTGCTAAGTAATCGGAAAACGACACCATATTTCAGGGCTTGTAAAGGGCTGTGGGGTGGATCGGCTTAGACTGGCCGCATGCCGATCATCCCTGATGAAAAAGACTGGACCTGGGTACTCTCCGAGCCCTGCCCGGAGTGTGGTTTCGACCCCTCCACGGTGACTCCTTCAACGGTGCCGGGCACCGTCCTGAACATGCTTCCCCGTTGGCGGGCAGTCCTGCGGCGGGAAGATGCAGCCGTGCGACCGAACGACCATACCTGGTCCCCCCTGGAGTATGCGTGCCACGTCCGCGATGTCTTCAGCCTCTTCGACCAGCGCCTGAACCTGATGCTTTCCGAGGACGACGCCCGTTTTGCCAACTGGGACCAGGACCAGGCCGCGATTGATGGTGAATACGATTCCGCTGATCCGCGTGCCGTGGCTGATGAAGTGGAGGCGGAAGGCACAGTGATCGCCGAGTCCTTTGCACGCGTGGCGGAGGACGACTGGCAGCGCACCGGGACCCGCAGCAACGGTTCAACCTTTACGGTGCTGACGTTCTCCCAGTACTTCCTGCACGATGTTGTCCATCACCTCCACGACGTGGATGGGTAGCCAGCCGTGGATGGATAGCCAGCCGTGGATGGATAGCAACTAAAGCATCTTCTCCCAGGTCATGCTGCGGTTCACCGGGGCGTACCCCATGCCAACGTAGAGTTGCAGCGCTCCTGTGGGATTTGCCGAGTCGACATCCAGGGACGCCACGTCCATCCCTGCCAGGGCGTAGCGGCGCATGGCATCGGCGAGCAAGGCCTGGGCTATGCCCCGGCCCCGGTAGGCGCGTCGAACGCCAAGGAGCTCCGTGTAACCTTCTTTGAAGCCGCGCTCCGCCGCGGACTGTGGATCGTGGCTGGTCAGCTGGTACCCGGCCACGGCACCCGTGGAACCATCGATCACCACAGCGCTGAGATCATGCCGTCCAGTGGGTTCCTCAATGGTGAAGCGCCACGATTCCTCGTCGCGTGGTTCACTCCCCCAGTGGTCCCGGAAAGCGTCGTTGTGGGCCAGGCGCACCGGCTCGAAAAGGGAGGAATCCAGGGTCCGGAGTTCCAGTCCGGTGGGCAGCGGCGCATCCGGGAGCTGGCCCGCCAACGGTCTGTGCATTTCGTTGAACCAGCGCACGGCACCATAACCGTGCCCCATCAGGAGTTTCGCCTGGTGCTCGTGCTGCTCCTCGGTTTGGACACGGAGCCGGGGCGGGGTGGCCGTTTGGCCGGCCGCAGCGTCCTCGTCAAAGCGTCCGCGCGTCTGTTCTTCCTGCCAGAGAAGGACGGCCGAGCCGATGCCACGTTGCTGCCATTGCGGGTCAACGCACGCCATCCCGGTTGCTTTGTCGCCCCCGGGATTCTTGGTGATGCGGCCGTAGGCACGCGGCACGCCTTTGGTGTCAAAGCCCAGCAGCGTGTTCATTTGCGGTGGATTCTTGCTCGATTCCAGGACGTGGACGAGGTCTGCGCGCTTCTCAAACCAGACAGGATGCTCGACGGCGGCGGTTCGGGCGATGAGTCCGGCCCAGCCGTCCAGGTCCGCCATGGTGGCCGGGCGCCACTGGAGGCCGGTCAGCTCCGGGTCGGGCATGGCATGGCTCGCGTCGTTGAAAGGCATGCCCTCAGGTTACTGAGCAGTAGGCCGTCCCACCAGTTCCGCCGCGCCCGGCCTGTGCACCGGCGTTCCTGCGGCAGACAGCTCAAGCCGCTCATCCGAGGGGTCTATGTCATGAGGGTTGTGGGTCACCAGGACCACGGTGACATCCTTCAGCCCCTTGCGAAGCACGGCCATCATTTCGCGCGCAGAGCCCGCGTCCAGGTGTGCAGTTGGTTCATCCAGCAGCAGGACGGAGGCGCCCGTCAGCAGTGTCCTGGCCATGGCAAGACGCTGCCGTTCGCCACCGCTCAGGAAGGAACCGCCCGGTCCGATCCTGGCGTCCAGGCCACCTGGCAGGGCGGCCACCACCGCATCAAGCCCGACGGCGGCCAGCGCCTTGTACATCTCAGCTTCGCCGGGCTTTTGCCCGGCTGGCCGGCCAAGCAGGAGGTTGCCCCGCACTGTGGAATCGAAGAGGTGCGCTTCCTGCGGGCACCACGCCGCTGTACCGGTCAGCCTCGCCGTTCCCTCCGTGAGGGGAAGGAAGCCCAGAAGGACCGAGAGCAGCGTGGACTTGCCGGCCCCGGAAGGTCCCGTGACGGCCAACCAGCGGCCCGGTGCGGCCACGGCGTTGAGTCCTGAGATGACTGTGGGACCCCCTGGCCACGCTGCGGCCGCCCCGCACAACTCGAGTCCCTCGTGCCCGGACCGGTCAGGCAAAGGCAGCGGACCGCCGTCGTGGTTTTCCTGGTCCCCCGGCCCGTCCGCTGCGTCCAAGGCGCCGGAGGAGGCCACCTTCCCCAGGACGGCCGCGAGCGCCGGTGCCTGGCGCGTCGCAGAGACGATGCCCGCGAATGGTTCCACAAGGGCAAGAAGCATCAGGACAATGACAGCCACCAGTTCCGGGGCCGCCGTACCGTCGAGCACGGACGGGGCGCTGAGAGCGCCTGCCCAGAGCGCCGTCGCAGAACACGCCAGGACGATCACGGCCTGGCCCAGTCCCTCGGCCCATGCGGAGCGCTTCGCCGAGACGGTGGCGGCCCGGTCCTTGCTCTCGAGCGATCCGATCACAGGTTCGCTGACGTTGTTGGCACTCAGTTCGGCCCGGGCATCCAGTGCCGCAGCCACTCCCCGAAGCACCACCGAACGCATCTGTTGTTCGGCCCGCGCAGCGTTGCGGTCAGCCAGCACGGCAAGGACAGGGGCAACTGCCAGTCCCACCACGGAGGCGATCACCACGGCGGGCAAGGCGGCCGGCAGGACAAGGGCGGTGGCGAGGATGGCGGCGCCGCCAACTCCTGCTGCTGTGACCGGAGGGAGGACCACCCTGGGCAGGAGGTCGCGGAGTGTATCGACGTCGTCCACGATCGATCCCAGGACGTTGCCGCCTTGCAGCAGGCGCCGCAGGGACAACGCGCGCCGGCTCAGGGTTGACCAGAGCGCTCCGCGAAGCCGTGTCATGGCCGCGAACACGGCGTCGTGCGTCAGGAGACGTTCGCAGTACCGCAGCACGGCCCGTCCGATGCCGAAGAACCTGACGCCGACTATTGCGCCCAGCAGGTAGAGGATGGGTGGTTGCTGGCTGGCCCTGATGATGAGCCACCCCGACAGGCCGGACAGAGCGACGGCGAACAGTGCGGCCAGCACTGCCACGACGCCGGCGGCCGCGAACTTCCAGCGGACGGGCTTGAGGATGTTTGCCAGGAGACGAAGGCTGCCGGCACGCGACCGCGCCTTCCCGTTGGTTTCCCCGGTGCTGCCACTCGCCGCGGACGGTTCCCGTGGGGACTGCGTGGGGATCGAGGCAACGGGTTGCGTGGCTGCCGCAGCAGTTGTTCCCGAATGCCCGATAGGTACAGGCCCGATGGGTACAGGCCCGATGGGCACGAGGTGGTCAGCGAGCGCGCGGGTGGCGGCATCGTGGGCCACGAGGATAACGGTGGTAGTACCGCGAAGTGCTTCGATGGCACGGCGCACCGCTGCGGCCGAGGCGTCGTCCAGGTGAGCGGTGGGCTCATCGAGCAGCAGGAGTGTTGCGCCTGCTTCGACGCGGGCCAGTCCACGGGCCAGCGCTACCCGCCGTAGTTCGCCGGGGCTCAGCTCAGAGGGGTGCTTCGCTGCCAAGTGCTCAGCGGATGCCGTGCGGAGGACCCGGGTTACCGCTTCGGCGGTGTTGCCCTCGAAGCCATCAAGGTAGAGCTCAATCTCCTTCTGCACGCTCTCTGCAGCCATGACCGGATGCTGGGGAACCCAGGCCAGGGCTCCGGGAGCCACCCCGGTTACGGTACCTGCCACTCGGGCTCCGGGTCCGTTCCCGATGAGTCCGGCCAGGACGCCCAGGACGGTACTTTTCCCGGCGCCGCTGTGGCCGTCGAGGGCTGTGATGCTCCCCTGCGGTGCGGTGAAGTCCAGGGGCCCGACGGCGGCCACGGTCCTGCCGCGATACGTCACCGACAAGTTGGTCACCTCGACGTCGGCAGGCCCTCTGCCGGGGTTTTTGTCCACAACCCGCTGGTGCCGGGGGGCTTCGAGTACGGCATTTGTTGTTTCGAGGGCTGCCCGGCCGTCGTCGCTGGCGTGGTGGGCGGTGCCAAGCTCCCGCAGGGGCAGGTAGCAGTCCGGGGCGAGGATCAATGCCAGGAGGCCTGCTTCCAGGGCCATGTCCCCTGCGACGAGACGTACACCGATGAACACTGCAACCACGGCTACGGAGATCGTGGCGATGAGTTCGAGGGCGAGCGCGGAGAGGAAAGCGGTGCGCAAAGTACCCATGGTCCTGCTGCGGTACTGCTCGGAGATGTCTTCCAGTGCGGCGCGCTGCTCGCTGGCGCGGCCGAGTCCCACCAGTACAGGCAAGCCCTTGGCGAGTTCCAGGATGTGGCCGGAGAGTTTCCGCAGGGTGGTTTGCGCCTCACGGACGCGGTCTTCGGTGTGCCGGCCGATCAGCACCATGAACAGCGGCACCAGCGGCACCGTCAGGACGATGACGACGGCGCTCACCCAGTCGGCGAAGAGGATCCGTGCGCCGATCAACAACGGCACAGTGGCGCAATTGACCAGGGCAGGCAGGTACTGGGTGTAGTAGTCGTCCAGCGCATCCAGCCCGCGCGTGGCCAGTATCGCCAGGCCGCCGTCGTTCATTCCCTCACCAGGGGCCGAACCGGCGTCGTCCAGGGAACGCCGGAGCAGCCGGGCCCTAAGCTCCTCCTTGACGCCCAGGGCGGCGTGCCGGGCCGCAATTCCCTGTCCCCACACCGTCAGCGACCGCAGCACGGCGCCAACGGCCCCCCACAGCAGGCCGGCGTTCCAGTCACCGGAGCCCGTCGCCAGACCGGCGAGCATTCCGGCCACAGCCTGCGCCATGAGGACGAGGGACAGCGCCTTGAGGGCGGACATCAGCCCCAGGATGTACCGCGCCGAGCGGGTGGCCTGTCCGGAGGGAAACACGGGTTTCATGGTGAGGCTATTTTCCCGGTTGCACGGGGCTGGTGGGGGCGCCGTCCTTGGAAACGAGTACCTTGGCCGCGATGGCGGGCAGGAAGCCGTGTGCTTCAGGAATGTGTGCCGCGCTGACGCGACGCCGGAAGACCCAATACGTCCAGGCCTGGTAGGCGATCACCAACGGCAGGCCCACAGCTGCCACGATGCTCATCAGGCCCAGTGTGTAGTCCGAGGACGAAGCGGTGGAGATGGTGAGGTTGAACGCGGGATCAATGGTGGAGGGAATGACCACCGGGAATGCCGCTCCGAAGATTGAGGCGGTGGCGCAGACAATGAAGGCGCCCAAGGCCCCAAAGGCCCGCCCCTCGGATCCTGCGCGGGCCAGCGCCCAGGCCAGGACCACCGCGACCACGGCGGCAGCTACCAGGGCCCACGTCCACGGCTTGCCGCTGAGGAACTGGACTGCCACCATCCAGCCGAACATCGGCAGGACCGCGGCCGGGACCAACCGCACAAACCAGCGGCGGGCACGGTGCCGCACCTCGCCTTCGGTCTTGAGGGCCAGGAACGCCAGCGCGTGCACCAGGGCGAAGGCCACCACGCCGAAACCGCCCAGGAGCGCGTAGCCGCTGAACCAGGACATCGGGCCACCTTCACGGTCCCCGTTGGCGTTCAGGGGCAGGCCCGTGGTGGTCAGCGCAAGCGCCGCACCGATGCCGAAGGCGGCAACGAAGGACCCGACGGCGATCGCCCAGTCCCAGCGGTTACGCCAGCGTTCGGAATCGACCTTGCCCCGGTATTCAAAGGCAACAGCCCGGAAAATGAGGGCAACCAGTACTGCCAGGAGCGGGAGATAGAGGGCCGAGAACAGCGACGCGTACCAGAGGGGGAAAGCGGCGAAGGTAGCGCCGGCCGCGGTCAGCAACCAGACTTCGTTTCCGTCCCAGACCGGGCCGATGGTGTTCAGCAGGACCCGCCGGTCGGTGTTGTTTCGTGCGAACAGCTTCATGAGCATGCCCACGCCGAGGTCAAAGCCCTCAAGGAAGAGGTAGCCGGTCCACAGGACGGCGATGGCTACGAACCAGATGGTTGGCAACAGTTCCATTGTCAGTTTCCCCTGCTCCTAGTACGCGAATGCCAGGACGTCGTCGCCGGACTTGTCCGGGGTGTCATTGTCTTTGTCATGCCCCTCCGTGGAGTCCCCGCCGTGTGCCAGTTCCGGCATCGCGGAGGCGACGCCACCACGGACGTATTTGACCAGCAGCTTCACTTCCACCACCAGCAGCACCGCGTAGATGGCTGTCAGGACGACCAGCGAGGTCATGATCTCGCCTGCGCTGACGCCGGGAGATACTGCCGCTGCGGTAAACATGAAGACCTGGTCGATGCCGTTCATGTCCGGGTTGGGGGCGACGACGAACGGCTGGCGTCCCATCTCAGTGAAGATCCAGCCCGCGGCGTTGGCGCCGAAGGGGGCCAGGATACCGAATACGGCAAGCCGCATGAGCCACTTGGATTGCGGGACTGCGCCCTTACGCGTTACCCAGAGGGCCAACAGCGCGGCCAGGGCTGCGATGCCACCGAATCCGATCATCATCCGGAAGCCCCAGTAGGTCACTTCCATGACGGGAACGTACTGGATTTCCTGTCCGGCGCGGTCACCGTAAAGCGGGTTGTCCGGCAGATGGGTGCCGTACTTTTCCTTGTACTCGCCCAGCAGGCTGTTGACGCCCTTGACCTCGGTGGTGAAGTCGCCCTTGGCCAGGAAGGAGAGGATACCGGGCACTTCGATGACGGCAACGATGTCGTCACAGTTCTTAGCGCCGAGGTTTCCCACGCTCAGTACCGAGAACCCGGTTCCATCGTGGCAGGCCGCTTCCGCTGCAGCCATCTTCATGGGCTGCTGTTCGAACATGAGCTTGCCTTGGAGGTCGCCGGTGATGGCGGTTCCGGCGAAGGAGATCATTGCCACGACCGCGCCGATCCGCAGTGATTTCATCCAGACCGTGTAGTCGGCTTTGTCCCGCCCGGGAATGTGCGGCGCGGCACCGGGAATGATCCGGCCATCCTTGCCCACGGTGTCGATTCCGTCGTGCCGGCGGCGCCACAAGTGGTACCAGGCGATGCCCAAGAGGAAGGCCCCGGCAACCGCCAGTGCACCAAACAGGGTGTGGGGTACCGCTACGAGGGCGGTGTTGTTGGTGAAGACGGCCCAGGCGTCGGTCATGACGGGGCGTCCGTCCACCATTTCAACCCCCACGGGGTGCTGCATCCAGGAGTTGGCCACAATGATGAAGTAGGCCGAGAAAACCGAGCCGATGACCGCGATCCACAGGCAGGCCAGGTGGACGCCCCGCTTCAGTTGCTTCCAGCCAAAGATCCAAAGCCCCAGGAAAGTGGACTCAACGAAGAACGCCAGCAGCGCTTCGAGGGCCAGGGGCGCGCCGAACACATCACCGACGAAGCGGCTGTACTCGCTCCAGGCCATACCGAACTGGAATTCCTGGACGATACCGGTGGCTACGCCCATGATGAAGTTGATCAGGAAGAGCTTGCCCCAGAACTTGGTCATGCGCAGGTACTCGGGCTTGCCCGTGCGGTACCACAGGGTCTGGATGATGGCCACGACCAAACCGAGGCCAATGGTGAGGGGCACCATCATGAAGTGGTAGACGGTAGTGATACCGAATTGCCAGCGTGCGATTTCCAAGGCGTCCATGGCTGTCCTTTGTGCGGTGGACCGAAGTACGATGACGTTAGTTCTACGTAACGTAGAAAACTTCTCTTCTACACAGTGTAGAACAAATGCCGGGCAACGAAACCCATTCTTCAAGTGGCATCGGCCACGCGCAAGAGGTCGCCGCCGGATGCGGCGCGCCGACAGTTCTACCTCACGTAGAATCAGCGCCGGAAAAGCGGTAGATTTATTGTGGAATGTTGGATCATCGCTCCCGGCGGCAGTAACCCTGCCGTGGGAAGCGGAAGGTAGGGAAGTAACGATGGCAAGTCTTGGGGAACTGGAACGGGCAGTGATGGATCTGCTCTGGGCAGGCCAGGAAGCTGCAACCGCCAATACACTGCGCGATCTCCTGGCGCAGGACTCGGAGGCCGGCGACGGCACCGCAGGCCATCAAGGCAAAGATCTGGCAGTAACCACTGTCCTGACCGTGCTGTCACGCTTGGAAAAGAAGGGCCTGGTGGAACGCGAACGGGGAACGCGCCCGCACCGCTACCAGGCAGTTTCCAGCCGCGCTGACCACACTGCCGAACTGATGCACGAAGTTCTGGGCTCCGCCCCGGACCGCGAAGCTGTCCTTGCCCGCTTCATTGGCTCCGTCTCCGAAAGTGAAGCCGCTACCCTGCGCAAACTGCTCGGCTACAATTAGCCACTATGTTCTGGACCTCATACCTGCTTGCGGTCCTGGCATTGATTCTGGCGTGGCCGGTCCCCGTCCTGCTCTCGCGTGCGCAATGGCCGGCGCGGTCGCCGTTCACGGCCATGGTGCTGTGGCAGGCCATAGCCCTTGCCGGTGGGTTGTCGATGATTGGGGCCATGCTGGTCTACGGGCTGGAACCCATTGGCGACAACCTTATTGCGGGCCTCAGGAGCCTGGCCGGAATGGTGTTCAACAATGAGCCCACCACAGCCTTGGGTTTCTGGCACCTGTTTGCCCTCTCCGCCGCCGCGCTCCTGACCGCGCACCTCGTTTTCACCCTTTTGCTGACGTATTACAAAATTGAGCGCCAGCGTCGCCGCCACCGTGAGCTTCTCGCTCTGCTGGCGTCGCCGTCAGACGACGGTCCCGGGACTGTGGTGATCAATCATGAGTCCCCTGTCGCCTACTGCCTGCCCGGGGGCGCCCGTTCGGTCACGGTCCTGTCCGATGGCCTCATGGCGGCCCTCGATCCCGCAGAGCTGCGGGCTGTCCTTATCCACGAGAACGCCCATCTTTCCCAGCGCCACGATCTCCTGCTGTGGGCCTTCGCCGCCTGGCGCCAGGCCCTCCCATGGTTTCCGACAACCCGCCTTGCCCAGACCGCCGTGAACTCCCTGATCGAGATGCTGGCCGACGATGTCGCCCTTCGGACCGAAAGCAAAGGCACACTCATCAAGGCAATCGCCATCGTTGCCAGCGGCAGCTCGCAGCCTGCCGTCAGTGCCGCAGCACTGAAGGGTGGCGGCGCCGTCGTCGAAGGCAGCGGCGTCAGCGCCACCGGAGGTGCCGATTCACCGCGTACGACGGCGTCACGCGTCAGCCGCCTGCTCTCGCCGCAGCCGCCACTCACCAAGGGACTAAGGGTGCTGGTCCTTGCTGCGTCGGCAATGCTGCTCGCCGTTCCTACAGCATTGTTGATCGTGCCCGGTCTGCTCGGCTAGCGCCTCGGGGTCTGCCCGCCCTTCCCGCGGGCAGCTTCACACGGCCCTGGGTAGCCTCCGGGCCTTGTTAGATTAGGGGCGTGAATCCGCCCGCAGAAAACGGCCCCGCACCCGCATCCCCCTACCAACGGTGGCCCCTTTATGCGGCAGGCTTCACTACTGCCTTCGGAGCGCACGCTGTTGCCGCCGGGCTTGGCGCCGAAAGCCAGGACATCGGCCTGAGCCTTCTCGGGCTGGGTATCTTGCTCGCCTTGTACGACATTGCCGAAGTTTTCCTCAAGCCTGTCTTCGGCGCACTGAGCGACCGCATCGGGCCCAAACCTGTCATCGTGGGTGGGCTTCTGGCCTTTGCCGCCGCCTCCTTGGCAGGTCTTTGGGCTGAACAACCCGCCATGCTCGCCGCGGCCAGGCTCGGTCAAGGCATGGCGGCATCGGCCTTTTCACCTGCTTCCTCTGCCAGTGTCGCGCGACTCGCTGGCAACAACACCGGCCGCTACTTCGGACGTTACGGCTCCTGGAAGGGGCTCGGCTACGCACTGGGTCCGCTGCTGGGCGCCGTTGCCATCCTGGCAGGTGGCTTTGGGCTCCTGTTCTCCGTACTGTCCGGCGTGGCCCTTGTGGTGGCCGCATGGGTCCTCGTCTCGATGCCGCGCTTGGATCCACTGCCCAGGACCCGGTACACCGTAGTGGACGTGTGGCGGCAGAGCACGGAGAAATCGTTCCTGGGTCCCACGCTGGTGCTTGCTGCCGCCACGGGGGCGCTCGGGGCGGCAGTAGGTTTCCTTCCGGCTCTGGCGGCCCGAGAGGGGCTCGGCACTACCGGGAGTATCGCCGTCGTTACAGTCCTGGCCCTTGCGTCTTCGGCAATCCAGCCACGGATTGGTGTCCTGCGGGATCGCGGCGTACTCGCTGACCGGCCGGGGATGGTCGCCGGGTTGGCGTCCATCGCCGTGGGGATCCTGATCGCAGCCGCTTTGCCCGGGGCACTCTGGATCTACGCTGCGGCGGTCCTCATTGGAACGGGGATTGCCTTAGCCACACCGCTCGCATTCGCCCATCTTGCCGATTCCACACCCAAGGACAGGCTCGGCCGGACCATGGGCTCGGCCGAGCTCGGCCGGGAACTCGGCGACGCCGGCGGTCCCTTGCTGGTGGGTGGTATTGCCGTTGCCGCAGGGCTGCCTTGGGGACTGGGTGCGCTTGCAGTGGTGGTGGGAGCGGCAGCGTTCGCCGCGCCCGCAGCTGCCGCCAGCCATGCGACGTCAGCCCGGGAGCCGCGCTGAGCCCTGGCGGGGCTAAGCGTCGATGCGCTCCCGATCCAAGGTGGCTGCTCCGGCGATGATGAATTCCTTGCGTGGTGCCACATCGGAGCCCATCAGCAGGTCGAAGACTTCTTCCGCCCGCTGGGCACTGTCGATACCGACTTTCCGCAGGGTCCTGTGCCGCGGGTCCATGGTGGTCTCTGCCAATTGCTGGGCGTCCATTTCACCCAGGCCCTTGTAACGCTGGATCGGCTCTTTATACCGTTTGCCTTCCTTGACCAGCTTTGCAAGGAGTACGTGGAGCTCGGCTTCGGAGTAGGTGTAGATCATCTCGTTGGCCTTCTGGCCCGGATTGATGACTTCCACGCGGTGCAACGGCGGGACTGCGGCGAACACCCGGCCGGCCTCCACCATGGGCCGCATGTACCGGAAAAAGAGGGTCAGCAGGAGCGTGCGGATGTGGGCACCGTCAACGTCGGCATCCGTCATGAGGATGACTTTGCCATAACGCGCCGCGTCAAGGTCGAAGCTCCGGCCGGAACCGGCGCCCACCACCTGGATCAGGGCAGCGCACTCCGCGTTGGACAGCATGTCCCCCACCGATGCCTTCTGGACGTTCAGGATCTTGCCACGAATAGGCAGGAGCGCCTGGAAGTCCGAGGACCGCGCAAGCTTCGCGGTTCCGAGCGCTGAATCACCTTCCACAATGAACAATTCCGAACGCGCCACATCATCGGTGCGGCAATCAGCAAGTTTGGTGGGCATCGACGAAGTCTCCAGCGCGTTCTTGCGGCGCTGGGTCTCCTTGTGGACGCGGGCCGAGATGCGCGACTTCATCTCGCTGACCATCTTCTCCAGCAGGAGGGCCGACTGGGCTTTGTCGTTGCGGTTGGCCGAGTTCAGGCGTGCGGTGATTTCCTTTTCAACCACCTTGGCAACAATTGCCCGAACAGCCGAAGTGCCAAGAATCTCCTTGGTCTGCCCTTCAAACTGCGGCTCAGCCAGACGAACGGTCAGGACGGCCGTCAATCCGGCAAGGATGTCGTCCTTCTCGATCTTGTCGTTGCCCGCTTTGAGCTTGCGGGCATTCGTTTCCACGGCCTTGCGGAAGGTCTTCAGGAGCGCAGCTTCAAAGCCCGCCTGGTGCGTGCCGCCCTTGGGCGTTGCGATGATGTTGACATAACTGCGCATGGTGGTTTCGTAACCGATCCCCCAACGCAGCGCGATATCGACTTCGCAGTCACGTTCCACTTCGGCGATCTTGCTGTGCCCGTTCTCATCCAGTACAGGAACGGTTTCCTTGAATTTCCCGGAACCGTGAAGCCGCCAGACGTCGGTAACACCGGAGTCGGCTGCCAGGAATTCAACGAACTCACTGATGCCGCCGTCGTGGTGGAACACTTCCTCGTGAACGCCGTGCTCCCCCGGGGTGCCCGCAAGCTTTCGTTCGTCGCGGACCGTGATGCGCAAACCCGGGACGAGGAATGACGTCTGGCGGGCGCGGGCCACCAGATCGTCGTACGAGAACTTCGCGTCGGGGGTGAAAATCTGGCGGTCCGCCCAGTAGCGCACACGGGTTCCAGTGACACCGCGCTTCGCCTTGCCCACGACATCCAGTACTGAATTCTCAACGAATGGTTCGAACGGGGAATCGGGTCCCGTCTTTGACCCGGCATCGATGAACCGGCCAGGCTCGCCCCGGCGGAAGGACATCTGATAGGTCTTGCTGCCACGGTCCACCTGGACATCGAGGCGGCTGGACAGCGCATTGACCACGGAAGCACCCACGCCATGCAGGCCACCGGACGCAGTGTAGGAGCCACCACCGAATTTGCCGCCGGCGTGCAGCTTGGTGAAGACGACTTCGACGCCGGACAGGCCCGTCTTGGGCTCGACGTCCACAGGAATGCCCCGGCCGTCATCGTGGATCTCCACTGAGTTGTCCGCGTGCAGGATCACCTTGATGTCGTGTCCGAAGCCAGCAAGGGCTTCGTCCACGGCGTTGTCGATGATCTCCCACAGGCAGTGCATGAGACCGCGGGAGTCGGTGGAGCCGATGTACATGCCCGGGCGCTTGCGGACCGCTTCCAGGCCCTCCAGGACAGACAGATGCCGGGCATTGTATTCAGAACTCGGTGCCACGTGGGGGTGTGCTCCTTCGGGGGTATAACTCAGGGTGCTTCCCAGCCGTACTTCGCTGGTAACTCAAGGCAAACACTGCCCATACTAGGCTAGCCGCCGCGGCCTTCAGGCATGGGTTGCCACTCCCGGCGTCCGATGATCGGCATGGTTGCGTTATGCACATGTGATACGCGGACAGCGAAAGTGACCCATCCTTGCCATGGATCTGGATCGAATGCTGGTTATATGGATGTACAGAACTACTAAGGAGGCCGACATGACAACAGCAGTTGCAGACCGCACACTGAACGCCGCTGACCGGTGCGATCGTTGCGGAGCCCAGGCGTATGTCCGCGTTGTACTCGAGTCCTCCGGTGGTGAGCTGCTCTTCTGCGGCCACCACGCACGTGCAGTTGAAGCCACGCTCCGGCCCATGACTTCCGACTGGCATGATGAGACCGAGCGCCTCAATGAGAAGGCACCCGTACCTGTCGACTAACGTACACGTCGACTGGGTAAGGCAACCGGCACGAATCCGGAACCACATCTAGCCAAAGGACCCCTCCCCACCGGGAGGGGTCCTTTTTGCTGTGTGCCCACTACTTCACCCGGGCACTGGTGGTTTTGTGACCCGGACTGGAAAACGTCCTCGGTGGTCACCAAAAAAGCGGCCCGGCCGGATAACCGACTGGGCCGCTCTGGTGCTGACACACGTGCTGGGAACTGTTTAGTCCAGGTAGTCCCGCAGAACCTGCGAGCGGGACGGGTGCCGCAGCTTGGACATGGTCTTGGATTCGATCTGGCGGATGCGCTCACGCGTCACTCCGTAGACCTTGCCGATTTCGTCTAAAGTCTTCGGCTGGCCATCAGTGAGGCCGAAGCGCATGGCTACCACGCCTGCCTCACGCTCGGACAAGGTGTCCAGGACTGAATGCAGTTGCTCCTGGAGGAGCGTGAAGCTCACGGCGTCAGCCGGAACAACTGCCTCGGAGTCCTCGATCAGGTCACCGAACTCGGAGTCGCCGTCCTCACCCAGGGGGGTGTGGAGGGAAATGGGCTCGCGACCGTACTTCTGGACCTCGACGACCTTTTCGGGTGTCATGTCCAGTTCCAGTGCCAGCTCCTCGGGCGTGGGCTCGCGGCCCAGGTCCTGAAGCATCTGGCGCTGGACACGGGCCAGCTTGTTGATGACTTCCACCATGTGTACCGGAATACGGATGGTACGGGCCTGGTCGGCCATGGCACGGGTAATTGCCTGGCGGATCCACCACGTGGCGTAGGTGGAGAACTTGAAGCCCTTGGTGTAGTCGAACTTCTCCACGGCGCGGATAAGGCCCAGGTTGCCTTCCTGGATCAGGTCCAGGAACAGCATGCCTCGTCCGGTGTAACGCTTTGCGAGCGATACAACGAGGCGAAGGTTGGCCTCGAGCAGGTGGTTCTTTGCACGCTTGCCATCGTGGATGACGAACTCAAGCTCGCGCTTGAGCTTGGGATCCATGGATCCGTCGTCCGCGTTGATCTTTTCCTCTGCGAAGAGGCCGGCCTCAATACGGAGGGCCAGATCGACTTCCTGCTCGGCGTTCAGCAAGGCGACCTTGCCGATTTGCTTCAGGTAGTCCTTGACGGGGTCTGCGGTTGCACCAGCTGACATGACCTGCTGTACAGGTGCGTCGTCATCATCGGCATCCGAGTAGACGAAGCCTGAGCCGGATGGGGCAGCCTTGTCCTTGGCGGCAGTCGCGCCGTCCTCGGTGTCGTCGTCTCCGACTTCGACTTCCTCCGCTGCTGCGGGGTCAAAGTCTTCGTCCTCGGCGCTGGGTTCGTCGGCATCGGCGGCGGAGGAGCTGTTCGCTGCTTCAGCAGCGGCCTTCGCGCCGGGCTTGGGTCCACGCTTCTTCGGGGCAGGCTTTTCAGAGTCGCCCTCTGAAGCCTTGTTGGCAGCACGTGTCGCGGCGCGCTTTGCCGATGTTGCCGCCTTCTTTTCCTCAGCGGACAATTCGGCCTGGGCGGCGGGTTCCTTCTCGACGGAAGACGGGGTCACAGAAAACCTTTCTAGCGGCGGTCTGTGGAATCACCATACGGGCAACACCACTATGACCCTGTCAAGTCCGCGATCAATTTCAAATG
>Ga0153977_1000042_pt1 | contig 62238 bp, 49 predicted proteins | sample TSGA061MetaG_FD_104710 | JGI IMG/M metagenome (GOLD analysis project Ga0153977, IMG submission 104710) | Attine ant fungus gardens microbial communities from Georgia, USA - TSGA061 MetaG | ecosystem: Host-associated > Fungi > Mycelium > Unclassified | place: USA: Georgia, Yuchi Wildlife... | reverse complement strand
TTTCAACCAATCAAAAAACAATCGGTATCAACAAACTTGGCACACTATTGAGTTCTCAAACAACAGACACTAACCGGCACCACCCACACCCCACAGGGTCCAGGATCGCTCCGGAGCAACTTTTCAAACTTACCGGCTGCTTCCCTCCGAGTCAAATCGGCAAGCTTGACTTGATTTTTCCTTGCGGTTTCTTGTCAGCTTGCGATCACAACTCGTGGAGCAGCGCGGGTATTAACTATACACACACTCTGCCGGGTTGGCAAAGCCCCCATCGCTTGGGCGCCTGCGCCCCGCGCCTGGCACCAGCAACCGGGCGGTGGCACCGCTGGGGCCGTCGGATGCCGCCGCCCGCGACCGGCGTCGAACATCTCCCAAGGAACGCAGCAACGCTCCCCCACCGCAGTGAAGGAGCGTTGCTTGGAAATACCGGTTATGTGAGCGGGCGTCCAGGCCAACCGGACGGGACGTGAAGGAGCGTCCGGCTACTCAGCCGGCGTGAACCAGGATGCTCCGAGCGGCGGAAGCGTGACAGACAACGCGGCCGGTTGCCCATCCGTGCCCGGTGTCGATGCCTTCAACGAACCGGCGTTCACCACCCCTGAGCCTCCGTACGACTCGGCATCGGTGTTCAGGACTTCGGTCCATTCCCCCGCCTGCGGCACGCCCAGGATGTAATCGTGGTGCGGACCGCCGGAGAAGTTCACCGCGCATACCAGCGGCTTGCCGTTGTTGCCCCAACGGATGAAGGTGAGGACGTTGTGGTCCGCGTCGCCTCCGTTGATCCACTGGAAACCGCTGGCCTCGTTGTCCTTCTCGTAGAGGGCAGGCGTGGAGGCGTACACCTCGTTGAGGTCCTTGACCAGAAGCTGCAAGCCACGGTGCGCCGGAATGTCGGAGAGGAACCAGTCCAGCCCGTACTGCTCGGACCATTCCGCTTCCTGGCCGAATTCAGTGCCCATGAAGATGAGTTGCTTGCCGGGGTGCGACCACTGGTAGGCGAAGAAGGCGCGGAGGTTTGCCAGCTGCTGCCAGCGGTCGCCCGGCATCTTGCGCAGCATGGAGCCCTTCCCATGGACCACTTCGTCATGGCTGATGGGCAGCAGGAAGTTCTCCGTGAACGCATAAACCAGCGAGAAGGTGATGGTGCCGTGGTGCCACTTGCGGTTGATGGGGTCTTCGGAGATGTATTTCAGGGAGTCATGCATCCACCCCATGTTCCACTTCAGCCCAAAACCCAGGCCCCCGTGGTTGGTGGGCGCGGTAACGCCAGGGAATGCGGTGGACTCTTCAGCGATGACGATCGCGCCAGGGTGTGACTTGTAAACCGTCGCGTTGACTTCCTGCATGAAGGAGATGGCTTCCAGGTTCTCCCGGCCACCGAACTTGTTCGGGCGCCACTGGCCCTCTTCGCGCGAGTAGTCGAGGTAGATCATGGAGGCCACGGCGTCCACGCGCAGGCCGTCGATGTGGAACTCCTCCAACCAATAGAGCGCGTTGGCCACCAGGAAGTTCCGGACCTCGCTGCGGCCGAAGTCGAAAATCAGCGTGCCCCAATCGGGGTGCTCGCCCAACGCCGGATCGGAGTGCTCGTACAACGGCTGGCCGTCGAACTGAGCCAGCGCCCAGGAATCCTTGGGGAAGTGGGCAGGTACCCAGTCCAGGAGGACTCCGATGCCGGCCTGGTGGAGCGAGTCCACCAGGAACCGGAACTCATCCGGGTGCCCGAAGCGCGAGGTCGGGGCAAAGTACGACGTCACCTGGTAACCCCATGAGCCACCGAAAGGGTGCTCGGCGACGGGCATGAATTCAACGTGGGTGAAGCCGAGCCACTTCACGTACTCCACAAGTTCCTTGGCGAGTTCCTTGTAGCCAAGGCCCAACCGCCACGAGCCCAGGTGGACTTCGTAGACGCTCATGGGCGAGTTGTGCGGATCCCGCTTGGCCCGGGCGGCCATCCAGTCCGCGTCCTTGAAGCGGTAACTGGCGTCCACTACCCGCGATGCCGTCAGCGGAGGAACCTCTGTCCCGAAAGCCAGGGGGTCGGCCTTTTCGATCCACTGGCCCGCCTTGGTCAGGATCTCGTATTTGTAGCACGCCCCTGCTACAACACCCGGAATGAAGATTTCCCAGACGCCCGAGGACCCCAGCGAGCGCATTCCGTGCGAGCGTCCGTCCCAACCATTGAAGTCACCCTTCACGCGGACTGCCTGCGCATTCGGCGCCCACACAGCAAAGGAAACGCCATCCACGTCGCTCAAAGCGGACCGGTAGTGCTGGACGTGCGCACCAAGGACATCCCAGAGACGTTCGTGGCGGCCCTCGCCGATCAGGTGCAGGTCAACCTCGCCCACAGTGGGCAGGTAGTGGTAGGGGTCATCGATGGTGACGGGTTCGACGTCGTACACCACTTCCAGGCGGTAGTCCGGCACATGCCCGGCCTGGAGCGGTTCCAGGACCGCTGTCCAGACTCCGTGCGACTCGTGTTCCATGGGGGTGCGGCCGGCCTCCGTCACCACGGTGACGGACTTGGCCAGGTGCTTCACTGTCCTGATGGTCACGTGGCCGTGGTCATCGAGGTGGGCGCCTAGGACCGAATGCGGCGCGTGGTAAGCGCCGGCCGCCACGCGTTCCAAGGTCTCGGAGTCCACATGGAGGGGAACTCGGGGCCGTTCGGTACGTGCTGAGCCAGTCATGTCATTACCTTCCGCTGTTGCTGCCGCATGCTTGCCGCGGCTTGTGTTGTCGAGGATCCGTCGGGATGCGTTCACCGGTATCGACAACCAGTCGGGCCGGTTACGCAGCTCGTACACCACCTCGTATAAGGCCTTGTCCAGCCACAATGCCACAAAGAGCGGCGACTGGAGGTCAATGGTTCCCGGGGTGACTTCGCTGTACCCCTCAAGGAAGGCGGCAGCACAGTCATCTACCCAGGTCTCCGGCACCTGCGCCCCAGGATTCTCCCGGCTCGCAGCACCGGCGGCGTAGTCGAAAGAGCGCAGCATGCCGGTGACGTCGCGGAGGGGAAGATCAGGGGTGTTCCGTTCGTCGATCGTCCGCAGCGGCTCACCCTCGAAGTCCAGGATCGCCCAGCGGCCCGGTTGCGTCCCGGCGCCGGCAACGCGCAGGATCTGGCCCAGGTGGAGATCACCGTGGACCCGCTGCAACTGGCCCACGGCCCGGGGGTCCAGGGCCGCCAGCAGTTCGTCAAGGTTTGCGTCATAGGGCCCGACGGCGGACGCCGCCTCAGCCCACGACTGCCGGACCCGTCGGGCAACAGTGGCGATGATGTCCGGGCCCTGCTCCTGGCCGTCGTGGGTGCCGAAGGTTTCCGCCAGCCTGGCGTGAACCGTGGCGGTGGCTTTCCCGAGTCCCCGGGCCTCATCGGTGAAGTCCTTGCCGGCAGCGGCGGCATCAACAGCCAACCGCCAGGCGTCCAGGCCGCCGACCAGGAATTCGTGCGCGACCGTCAGCTCGCCGGTGGCTGCCGCCACGTCTGTCGAACCCGGAGCATTCCACGAGCCCGTGATCCATCCCAGCGTCGCGGGAACCTCGCTCGTCCCCGCAGCGGTCAACGCCGCACCCAGCTCAACCTCGGGATTCCTGCCGGCCGAAAGCACCCGGAAGATTTTTACGATCGCCGCCGAGTCGCCGTCGTCGATAATGACGGACGTATTGGACTGTTCGCCGGAAAGGACCCGCACGGACACGGGGTTTTCCGGCAGCGGGACACGGCCACGGGTGAGGTGGCCCCGGGCCGAATCAACAGCCCCTTCGCTGCGCATGAGCTGCAGCCAGGCCGTAACAAATTCGGTGTCGTAGACGGCGTCGTACACCAGCCGCAGGCCCAGCTCAGGATCCGTGTACTCGCCCAAGAGAGCCGAGGGCGCATCAACCAGCGGCTGGCTGTGGAAGCTCAACGGGACCTGGACAACATCGGTGCGGGGACCGCCGTCGGCCGTCCGGTGCGTGACGGCCAGCAACAGGATCTCCAGCACCGCGTCACCGCTGCCGTGAAGTCTGAAACTGCCCACCTGCTCCAATGCGAAGTCGGGGCTCTTGACCGGGAACCAGCGTTTGCCGGGAAGCCAGGTCCGCAGAAGTCCTTCAATGGAGGGGTTCAAGTTTTCCTTGTTCATCTCATCCTTTGGAGGTCACCACTGGAATCGCCTGGGTAAAAGGCGACGAGGGATTCGAAAATGCCGAGCGGACCCGCAGCCAGTAGAAGCTGTGGCTGCCCAGCATCACGGTCAGGTGACCGTTGTCACCGACGGCCGGGAAAGGCTGGCCGCCAAAAATATCGCGCAGGCCGCGGCCCGCGAATTCGGGGATATCCAACGTTGCCGCGACCGGGTGCTGGGAGAGGTTGAAGACACAGAGAATGGTTTCCGCGTCTTCACCCTCCGGGTTCCCTGCCGGCAGCTCCCGGACGTAGGCGAGCACCACCTCATGGTCGGCCTCGATATGCCGGAAGCCGCCCAGGCCAAACACCGGGTGGTTCTTCCGGACGCTGAGGATCTGCCGGGTCCACCGGAGCAGCGAGCCTGAGTGTGCGGCCTCGGCCTCCACGTTGGCCATGCTGTAGTTGTAAACAAGCGACTGGATCACCGGAAGATACAGCTTGCCGGGGTCCGCCGCGGAGAACCCCGCGTTGCGGTCCGGATTCCACTGCATGGGGGTGCGGACGGCGTCGCGGTCATCGAGCCAGATGTTGTCGCCCATGCCGATTTCATCCCCGTAGTACAGGAACGGGCTGCCCGGCAGGGACAGCAGCAGTGCGTTGATGAGCTCGATCTCGGAACGGGAATTGTCCAAAAGCGGCGCGAGGCGGCGGCGTATGCCAATGTTGGCGCGCATACGGGGATCCGGCGCATACCAACCGAGCATCGCCGCACGTTCCTCCGCGGGAACCATCTCCAGGGTCAGCTCATCGTGGTTCCGCAGGAAAGTCCCCCACTGGGCCCCCTTGGGAATTTCCGGAGTGTCCCGGAACGTGTCGATGATGGGCGCGGCCTTCTGGTCACGGAGTGCGTAGTACAGCCTGGGCATGATCGGGAAGTGGAATGCCATGTGGCATTCGGGCGCTTCATCCGTCCCGAAATACTCCACGACCTCGTGCGGAGGTTGGTTCGCCTCCGCGATGATCACCCTGCCCGGATAGTTCGCATCAACCATCCGGCGCAGGTCCTGCAGGAACGTGTGGGTTGCAGGCAGGTTCTCGCAATTGGTGCCCTCCTCTTCGAAGAGGTACGGGATGGCGTCGGCACGGAAACCGTCGATGCCCTGGTCCAGCCAAAACCGGATGACGTCGTAGAGAGCCTCGATGACCTTGGGGTTTTCGAAGTTCAGGTCCGGCTGGTGGCTGAAGAACCGGTGCCAAAAGAACTGCCGACGGATCGGATCGAAGGTCCAGTTGGACTCCTCCGTGTCGACGAAGATGATCCGGGCGTCCTGGTACTTCTCGTCGGTGTCGCTCCACACATAGAAATCGCCATAGGGTCCGGTGGGATCCTTGCGGGACTCCTGGAACCAAGGGTGCTGGTCTGAGGTGTGGTTCAGCGGAAGGTCGATGATCACCCGGACTCCGCGGGCGTGGGCCTCGGCCACCAGCCGTTTGAAGTCGCTGATGGTACCGAATTCGTCCAGCACCGACGTGTAGTCCGCGATGTCGTAGCCGCCATCGCGCAACGGGGAATGGAAGAACGGCGGCAACCAAAGGCAGTCAACACCCAGCCACTGCAGGTAGTCCAGTTTGTCGATCAAGCCTTGGAAGTCGCCGGAACCATCCCCGTTGGCGTCCGCAAAAGCCCGCACCAGTACCTCGTAGAAGACTGCCTTGCGGTACCAGAGCGGATCATGCTGGAGGCCGGGGGCATTCAACTCGAAGGTGTTCTTCGGGGTGAAGTACTGGCTGGGATTCTGCGGAGAAAAACTCACTAAGGCTGCCTCCGGATGCTCAGGACGTGTGCCGGTTCCACGTGGGCATCGAGCCGGACATAGTTGTGTTCGCCCCACCACCAGCTCTGGCCGCTGATGAGGTCATCAACACGGAACAGGCCATCTTCGTTGAGATCGGCCGGGTCCAGGTCCAGGGCCGCCAGGTCCAGGGAAACGGTGCTTTCGCGGGCACTGTGCGGATCCACATTGACCACCATGATCAAGGTGTCCTTGGTCCCGTCAGCCAAGGTCTTGTGCTTGGAGTACACGATCGTGGCGTCATCTGTGCTGCGGTGGATGGTCAGGTTCTGCAGGTCACCCAGCGCCAAGTGGTCCTTGCGGATCGTGTTCAGCCGTGTGATGTACGGGGCCAGGGTCCGGCCGGATTCAGCGGCGCCCTCCCAGTCCCTGGCTTTGTACTCGTACTTCTCGTTGTCGATGTACTCCTCCGCGCCGGGACGGGCCACATGCTCGTACAGCTCGTAGCCGGCGTAGACGCCCCACAGCGGACTTGCCGTGGCAGCAAGGACGGCCCGGATGCGGAAGGCTGCGGGTCCGCCGTACTGCAGGTACTCAGTAAGGATGTCCGGGGTGTTGACGAAGAAGTTCGGACGGAAGTATGCCGGGCTTACGTGGCTGACTTCGTGGAAGTACTCCTCGAGCTCGGCTTTGGTGTTCCGCCAGGTGAAGTACGTGTAGGACTGCTGGAATCCGGCCCTGCCCAAGGCATGCATCATGGGCGGGCGTGTGAAGGCCTCCGCCAGGAACACGACCTCGGGGTTCTTCTTGTTGATCTTGCCGATCAGCCATTCCCAGAACCACACGGGCTTGGTGTGCGGGTTGTCCACGCGGAAAATCTTGACCCCGTGGCTGATCCACAACTGCACGATCCGCAGGATCTCCTTGGAAAGGCCCGCGGGATCGTTGTCGAAGTTCAGGGGGTAAATGTCCTGGTACTTTTTGGGCGGGTTCTCGGCATAGGCGATTGAACCGTCCACGCGGGTGGTGAACCATTCCGGGTTGGACGTGACCCAGGGGTGGTCCGGGGCTGCCTGCAACGCCAGGTCCAGGGCCACTTCAAGGCCAAGTTCATTGGCCCGGGCCACGAAAGCGTCAAAGTCCTCGAACGTACCCAGTTCAGGGTGGATGGCGTCGTGCCCGCCGTCCTTGGAACCAATGGCCCACGGCGAACCCGGATCCTGGGGCCCCGGAGTCAACGTGTTGTTGCGGCCCTTGCGGTGCTGGAAACCGATCGGGTGGATGGGCGGCAGGTAGATGACGTCGAAGCCCATGTCCGCGACGGCGTCGAGCCTCCTGGCCGCCGTGCGGAAGTTGCCGGACGTCCACACCCCGGTGGAGTGGTCCAGGACGGCGCCTTCGGAGCGCGGGAAGAACTCGTACCAGGAACCACGGCCCGCCAGGTCGCGCTCCACCTGGAGCGGGAAGCGCTCCGAAACGGTCACCAGCTCGCGGATGGGAAGACGCCCGACGGCGGCCAGCACCTCAGGGCTGAAACCGGCGCCAAGGCGCTCCTCGGCTGTCTTGGTGGTGTCGGAAAGCACAACGGACGCGGCACGCAAGGTGCGCTTTTCAGCGCCGGTGCGTCCGGCGTCGTCCGCTGCTCCCGCGAGGAGGGCCGCGCCTTCGGCGAGCATCAACTCGACGTCAATGCCTGCGGCGACCTTCACCTCGGCGTTGTGATGCCAGGTGCCGTAGCGGTCGTGCCATGCCTCGATGACGAAGGACCAGGCGCCGGTGCCGCTGGGGGTAATCAGGCCCTCCCAACGATCCAGGCCCTTCCACTGCTCGCCCTGGGCCGGGTGCAGTCGCACGCGCTGGCGCTCCCTGCCCCGCGGATCAAGCAGCACGGCGGACACGCCCAGCTGGTCATGCCCCTCGCGGAAGACGGTGGCGCCGACCACCAGATCCTCACCAGGCAACGCTTTCGCCGGGAAACGGCCACCCTCAACCACCGGCTGCACGGCAGTGATGGGGAACCGCCCGAAGCGAAGTCCGTTGGTGATGTCCGTGGTCGTCTTGGAATTCAGAACGGTGGTGGTTCGCGCAGTTTTCGTCACAACCACGACGTTAGCGACAAAAATCACAGAATGCTAAGCAAACGAGGTTTCTCCTTGACGCAAGATGACTTTTACCTAAAAGAAACCCAATGCAGTTCCGACTGCCATGGGAGTCCGTTAGTGTGGCGCTCGTGAAGGCTATTCGAAGGTTTACAGTCCGTACCGTCCTCCCCGAGCCCATCCGGCCACTGGCCCGATTGGCGACCAATTTGCGCTGGTCCTGGCACCGGCCAACACGGGAACTTTTCGCGAGCCTTAATCCGGCTCTCTGGGAGGCCTCGCAGCACGACCCCATCGCTCTTCTGGGTTCGATCAGCCGCGAACAGCTACAGGACCTGGCAAACAACGGCGAGGTAGTGGACCGCGTACAGCACGCCGCGGCAGATCTTGACCGCTACCTCAGCGAGCCGCGCTGGTACCAAGGCCTCGGCGAAGGCGCTCCGGCGTGCATCGCCTACTTCTCCCCCGAATTCGGCATCACCGAAGTCCTCCCGCAGTACTCCGGTGGCCTCGGCATCCTGGCAGGCGACCACCTCAAAGCCGCTTCGGACCTCGGTGTGCCGCTGATCGGCGTCGGGCTCCTCTACCAGGCCGGGTACTTCAAGCAATCACTGTCCCGCGATGCATGGCAGCAGGAAACCTACCCCGTGCTGGACCCCGACGGCCTTCCGCTGACCCTGCTCCGCCACCCCGCCAAGGATGGCGCCCAGGGCAAGCCGGTCCACATCTCCCTGCCGCTGCCCAACGGCCGCGAGCTTCACGCGCACGTGTGGCGAGCCGACGTCGGACGCGTTCCGTTGCTGCTGCTGGACTCCAATGTCCCCTCCAATGACGAAGCCGCCCGCGGCATCACCGACCGCCTCTACGGCGGCGGCGGGGACCACCGCCTCCAGCAGGAACTCCTGCTTGGCATGGGCGGGGTCAAGGCCCTGCGCGTCTACCAGGAGCTCACCGGCACACCTGCTCCCGAGGTCTTCCACACCAACGAGGGACACGCCGGTTTCCTGGGGATCGAACGCATCCAGGAGGCCATGTCCGATCCCAACGAGCCCCTCAGCTGGGACGAAGCCCTCGCCGCCGGCCGTGCGTCCACAGTTTTCACCACGCACACGCCCGTGCCGGCCGGGATCGACCGTTTTGAGTCGCTCCAGATCAAGCACTTCTTCGACGCCGGACTGGCACCTGCCGTCCCCACCGAACGGATCCTGGAACTCGGCCGCGAAAACTACGACGGCGGCAACCCTTCCGTTTTCAACATGGCCGTCATGGGCCTGCGTCTGGCGCAGCGCGCCAACGGTGTGGCGAAGCTGCACGGCGTGGTCTCCCGCGAAATGTTCGCCGGACTCTGGCCAGGATTCGACCATTCCGAAATTCCCATCACCTCCGTCACCAACGGCGTCCACGTCCCCACCTGGGTGGACCCTCGGATCTCGTCGCTGGCCCGGCACCAGTTCGGCGCCGAAGCTGAGGCGATGGGACGCTGGGACCTGGCGTACAACGTCAGCGACGAAGACGTCTGGGGCCTCCGGCGCGAATTGCGGGCACAGCTCATTGAGGACGTCCGACGCCGGCTCCGGGCTTCGTGGAAGAAGCGCGGGGCCGCCGATGCCGAGCTCGGTTGGACGGACTCCGTCCTGGACCCGGACGTGCTCACCATCGGCTTTGCACGCCGCGTGCCCACATACAAGAGGCTCACCCTCATGCTGCGCGACCCCGCACGGTTGAAGGCCCTGCTGCTGGATCCGAAGCATCCCATCCAACTGGTCATCGCCGGCAAGTCACACCCGGCCGACGACGCCGGCAAGAAGATGATCCAGGACCTGGTCCGCTTCACCGACGACCCCGAGGTCCGCCACAGGATCGTGTTCCTGCCGAACTACGACATCGCCATGGCACGCACCCTGTTCCCCGGCTGCGACGTCTGGCTCAACAACCCGCTGCGCCCGCTGGAAGCCTGCGGCACATCCGGCATGAAGGCCGCCATCAACGGCTCCCTCAACCTTTCAGTCCTGGACGGCTGGTGGGACGAAATGTACGACGGCGAAAACGGCTGGGCGATCCCGACGGCCAACAACGGCGCATCCGCCGACGAACGGGACGACATCGAGGCCTCGGCCCTCTACGAGCTCCTGGAAACCCAGGTGGCACCGCGCTTCTACGGCACCACGGTCGCCCAGGGCGCAGGAGCAGCAGGCCCGTCCGAGTCCAGCCAGGAAAGCGTTCCGACGCACTGGGTCTCCATGATCAAGCACACGCTCGCCAACCTCGGCCCTGCCGTCTCGGCTGAACGAATGCTCCACGATTACGTCAACAACCTCTACTGCCCGGCCGCTGTTTCCGGCCGCAGGGCTGTTGCCGAATCGTTCAAGGAAGCCAAGGAACTCGCAGCCTGGACATCAAAGGTGCGCAGTGCATGGCCGCAGGTTGTGGTGGAACACGTTGACTCCGTCGGTGTGTCCGAGGAACCCCAGGTAGGCGACAGCCTCCAGGTCAACGCCTACGTCGCCCTGAATAACCTGACTCCCGACGACGTCTCCGTGGAAGTCGCTTTTGGCCGCGCGGAGGAATCCGACGAACTCGAAGACATCGTGGTGGCGGAGCTGGACTCCGTGGAGGACCTCGGCAACGGCCGGCACCTCTTCAACGGCTCCTTGGTCATCAACCGCTCGGGCTCGTTCGGCTACACCGTGCGCGTATTCCCGAAGCACTCCGCGCTGGCTTCCAAGGCTGAGCTGGGGCTGATCGCGAACGCCTAAGCGCAATAACGTGGCTGACCCGCTTTTCCGTTGCTGGGTAACAACAACGGAAAAGCGGGTCAGCGACTACTCTTGCTGTTCCTCAAAGCTTCACGAATCTGATGATTAATTCTCCAGGGCTCCTCGCAGGAGTCCCGTATATACACTGCGCACAATTCCCGTCTGCCGGACTGGCATGCCCACCATGGAGTTCGCACGCCGGTGCGAATCGTTCACTGCATCTCTTTCAGCAACTTCTCAGCGGCGTCTACGTACTGCTGGCTCTTCTTCTTGAGTTCCGTAAGTACTGCCTCATCTTGCCGTCGATCGAAATATACAATCTTTCGCGTCACGATTAGCCGGCACGCGCCACTTACCTTTTTGTGGACGGTTTCAACAACGCGCGGGGCAACCGATGCCCGCTACGTCTCAGCCCGCCACATGGTCATTCCGGGCGGTTCCCGTCCAGGCGTTGGCCCGCACGAACGGTACGTCGGCGCAGTTAGTGCTGGAACACTGCAATGACCGCCAGGTCGCGGCCGGCGTAGCGCTCTGCGTCCTGCAGGATCTCGCAGACAACGCCGAATGAGCGATCCGTGCGGTACGCCGCGGGGACCTGCCAGATCATGGTCACGGGGCTGCCATCATCCTCCGACAGGGCATCCGCGTAGTCATGCAGGGAATCGTTCAGGGCATCCAGGTTCACGCCGTAGTACTCCGGGAAGTCCAGAACCTGTCCGAAGACCTCGAGGACCGTCTGCTTGGTGGAAGCTGGGGGGACGAGCACTGTCCTGCGGCCGGCGTCGGACACCTGCTCCTGCAGTTCCTCCACGGTCCAGGTGTCTGCTGAGTAGATTTTCATGGGCTCCTACTTGCCTTCGACAATGAACTTGAACGACTCGTAATGATCCGGCGTGTAGTACTTCGCTGCGTCCTTGCCAACAATGATCCGCCGGGCGCCGCGATCCGACTCCCCCGGCGTGGGCACGGTGTATTCCTTGTAGAAACCACCGGATTTCTTGGGCAGCAGGCCCTCGAAATTGCCGAAGTTCACGCCGTCACGGTCGTAAGGATACGGACCCCCTTTGGCGATGAGGGCCAGGGTTTGGCGGGCTTCCGCCGGTAGTTGGGAGGCATTGATCGACAGCAGCCCGGACGGGTTGGCGACGCCGGTCGTCTCGGCCCTGCCGGGCCCAGCGGATGGCGACGACGGCACGGGCCCAGGCACCGGCGTCGTGGTTTGGACGTTGGAGCCGGGCGCCGAAGAGGGCGCCGTCAGCGTGCCTCCACCCACCATCGCGACCACCAGCACGACGACGGCGATCACCAGCCCCGCGAACGCCACCAGTTTGCTGCGGCTGCGGTTCATGCGAAGTTCTCCCTGTGGGTCGGCGCCTACGTGCGGTAGATGTTGATGGTATTGGCTTGCAGGATATCCCGCTCACCGGAGGCCACCAACGCACCCTTCCGGCGGTCGTGCAGCACCGACGTGGTGAACCTGAGCTCGAACATGCGCTTGCCGATCCCCGTTTCGCTCAGGATCTCCGGCAGCACCATCTTCACGTCATGGTTGCTGCCGTTGACCACAATAAGGCCCCGGATTTCGCTGTCCTCGTGACCCATGAGCAGCTGGACGGCCCGAACGCCCGGATCGTTCCACCGTGCCGGTGTCATCCGCTTGCCCTTGTCATCAAACCACTGAAGGCTTGAATCGTTGGCCTGGCCCGGAAAGCTCTCGGGCTGGTGCCGAAGGAACCAGCGGCGGAGCCTGACAAGCTCCCGGGTGGTCCGGAACATGGCGTTGGCTTCCTGGGTCCGGCTCCAGTCAAGCCACGCCGTGGGGTTGTCCTGGCAGTAGGCATTGTTGTTGCCCTGCTGGGTGCGGCCGAGTTCGTCACCCGCAGTGATCATGGGCACGCCGATGGAGATCAGCAGCGTGGCCATCAGATTCCGGATGGACAGGGCGCGGGCGGCGACAATGGCTTCGTTCTCGCTGCGGCCTTCCACACCGTGGTTGTAGCTGCGATTGTCGCCGTGCCCATCACGGTTCTGCTCGCCGTTGGCCTCGTTGTGCTTGCGGTCGTAGCTGACAAGGTCCTTAAGGGTGAAGCCATCGTGGGCCGTAATGAAGTTCACCGACGCCAGCCGGGTGCGGCCCGAGGACGCAAACAGATTCGCCGAACCGGCCATCAGCTCAGCCAACGACGCCACCGAACCACCCTGGCCGCCGGCTTCGATGGCCGCGCGGTCGGAGAGCCAGAAGCTGCGGACGCCGTCGCGGAAGTGATCGTTCCAGTCCGACCATCCCTGCGGGAACCGGCCGGTCTGCCAGCCGCCGTAGCCTACGTCCCACGGCTCGGAAATAAGTTTGACTGCCGACAACACCGGATCCTCGGCGATGGCCTGCAGGAAGGGGTGCTGGGGATCGAAGGTGTTTCCGGCGTCGCGGCACAAGGTCACTGCGAGGTCGAAGCGGAATCCGTCCACATGGAACTCGTTGACCCAATAACGCAGCGAGTCCAGGGCAAGGTCCACCACCACAGGATCGCTGAAATCCAGGGTGTTGCCGCAGCCGGTGGTGTCCAGGTAGCGGCCATGCGCGTCATGACGGTAGTAGCGTTGCTCCCCGAGTCCCCGGAAGCTCAGGGCCGGCCCGTCAGGACCCGCCTCCGCAGTGTGGTTGTAGACCACGTCCAGGATGACTTCGATGCCGGCGGCGTGAAGCAGCTTGATCATGCCCTTGAGTTCGTCCTGCACGGCGTGGGGACCTGCGTTGCGGGCAGCTTCAGTGGCGTAGTCGGAGTGTGGGGCGAAAAAGGCAGCAGTGTTGTAACCCCAGTAGTTGGTCATGCCGAGGTCCTGAAGATGGGATTCATCCAGGTGGAAGTGGATGGGCAGGAGCTGCACCGCGGTGATGCCAAGTTCGGTGAGGTGTTGGATCATCACCGGGTGGGCCATTCCGGCGTACGTCCCCCGCAGGTGCTCGGGAATCTCTGGGTGCAGCATCGTCTGGCCCCGGACGTGGGCCTCATAAATGACCGAAGTCCGCATGGGAGTCCGTGGCGGCTGGTCGTCGCCCCAGTCAAAGCCGGTATCGACGTGGACGCTCGTCAGGAACTCACCGTGCTGGTCCACAGCGCGACCGTAGGGATCGAGCAGGAGCCGCTGTCCGCCGTCGTCATCCGGATCCAGCGCCGGAACCGACATGGGCAGCACGTCCTCCGAAGGCGCCGCGCGGAACCCATAGCGCGTGCCCGGAGGGAAGCCGCCAACCAGCCCGAAATGCACGTCGTCCTCGATGTTGGGAAGTATCCGGGCCCGCCACGGTTCACCCGGCGCTTGGAACACAATCTCCACCCGTTCCAGGTCCGGTGCGAAAACGGCCACGTTTACTTCCTGGTCCTGCCTTCTCTCCGCATCCGAAAGACCGGGCTGGGGCGTGCTCAGTCCGAGGGGTCGTGGCCGCGACGCGTCGACGGCAGCTGCTGTGTCAAAGATAGGCATAACCATTGAAGGCAAGTTTAGTTCCACGCCCGCTAAGTGCAGCGTCCGGCCCCCATATGACGACGTTCAGGGCAGCGATTTTGTGTTCCTTGGCATACTGGGAGACAGAGAAGTGGAGGTTCTACTGTGCGCGTGGCACTTGCCCAAGTCATCTCAGGCCGCGACCTGGCCGAAAATCTGCGGCTCCTGGAGGAGTACGCCCACCGGGCCAAAGACGGTGGCGCCGAGCTGGTGGTCTTCCCCGAAGCGATGATGCGCGCGTTCGGCAATTCGCTGGTGGACATCGCCGAACCGTTGGACGGTCCATGGGCCAGCCGTGTACGCGCCCTCGCTGAGGAACTGCAGCTGGTCATCGTGGCGGGCATGTTCACGCCCGGTGCGGCTGCGGAGTCCGGGGCACCGCGTGTGCGCAACACCCTTCTCGCCACCGGCCCCGGAGTCGAAACCAGTTACGACAAGATCCACCTTTTCGATGCGTTCGGCTTCGCTGAATCGGACACCGTTGAGGCCGGTACAGAACCTGTCACGTTCGACGCCGGCGGCCTCACCTTCGGTTTGGCCACCTGCTACGACATCCGCTTCCCCGCCCTGTTCACCGCCAACGCCCAGCGCGGTGCCGTGGTGAACATCGTTTCGGCGTCCTGGGGAGCCGGTCCGGGGAAGGCCGATCAATGGCAGCTCCTGGCCCGTGCCCGCGCCGTGGACACCACCACATTCGTCCTCGCCTGCGGACAAGGCGATCCGGCCACCCAAGGCGTTGAAGCGAAAGGTGCTGCACCCACGGGAGTCGGGTACTCCGCCGTCGTGTCCCCCTTCGGCCAGGTCCTGGAGGGCCTCGAAGGTGAGCCGGGCTTGATCTTCGCCGACCTCGACGCCGCAGTGGTGGCCGAAGCCCGGCAGAAACTCCCCGTGCTGGCCAACCGCCGCGACTTCTGACGGACGCCACTCAAATTCGCCGGCGCCACGCAAACGGATGGGCGCTACCCGAATATAGGTGGCGTCATCCGGTACACGTGGCCCCAAAGAAAACCGGCAGCGAAAGCAGCCCGCCAAGCAAACGAAAGGCGGCGTGGTCGTCATCCGGAAGCGTGCGTCAAAGCTACGAAGCAGCAGCACGCAGAGGATGACGGCCACGCCGCCTCACCAAAAACTACTTAGCGGCGCGCTGCCTCGACACTTCATACAGCGAGATGCCGACGGCCATGGATGCATTGAGCGACTCCATGGCGGAGTCGATCGGGATCGAAACGATCTGGTCGCAGTTTTCGCGCACGAGCCTGCTGAGGCCCTTGCCTTCGGAGCCCACAACGATGCACACGGGTTCGGTTGCAACGGTGAGATCGGGCAGCGAGACGTCGCCGTCTCCGTCCAAGCCCAGGACATAAATGCCCATGTTCTTGAACTGCTTGAGCGCGTTGTTGAGGTTCGACGCGCGGGCCACCGGTACGCGGACAGCGGCCCCGGCGCTGGTCTTCCATGCGGACGCGGTAACGCCTACGGAGCGACGCTCGGGTACGATCACGCCGTGCCCGCTGAACGCGGAGACGGAGCGGATAATGGCACCGAGGTTGCGGGGGTCGGTAATGCCGTCCAAAGCCACAAAGATGGGCGCATTGGAAATGTGCCCCTTCTTCCATTTGGCGAGGGTTTGCTCAGCGAGGTCGTAGGCGTCCTCGTATTCGTACGGCGGGATCTGCAGCACGAGTCCCTGGTGGACGGCGTCCTCGGTCATGCGGTCAAGCTCAGGCTTGCCGGTTTCCAGCAGCGGAATGCCGCGCTCGGCCGCGAGCTTGAGGGACTCTTTGACGCGGTCATCCATTTCGATCCGGATGGCTACGTGCAACGCCTTGGCAGGGATGCCGGCGCGCAGGGCCTCGACCACGGAGTTACGGCCGGTAACCAGTTCCTCGGTGGCGCGGCCCTTCGGGCCGGAGCGGGCGCCCGCACCGCCTGGACGTGCCGGTCCGCGCTTGGCGGCCGAGCGCTCAGCGAGCTGCTTGTTCTTGTACGCCTTGTGGTAGGTCCGGTCCTCCGCCTTGGGCGTGGGACCCTTGCCTTCCAGGGCCTTGCGGCCATGGCCACCGGTTCCGGTGGAGGGGCCCTTCTTGTTCTTGACCGACCGGCGACCATTGTTGGCCATGAGATTCCATCCTTGATTTTGTGAGTAAGTCTGGAATCAAGTCTACTGACCCGATGCAATTCGGCCGCAGCGCAGGTTTGTCAGTCGCGTTTGAGGCTCCAGGTGGCGCCGTCCGCACCATCTTCGACGACGACGCCGGCAGCGGCGAGTGTGTCGCGGATCGCGTCGGAGGCAGCCCAGTCCTTGGCGGCCCTTGCGGCAGCACGGGCTTCGAGCTGCGCGTCCACGAGGACCTTCAGCGCCGCATGCTCCCGGCCTTGCACGGCTTCGGGCTGCTTCACAGCATCGAGCCCCAGCACCTCGGTCATGGACAGCACGCTGTAGAGGGCTGCCTTGGCAGCGTCCAGATCACCGGATGCGAGGGCTGTGTTGCCCGCGCGGACGGTTTCGTGCAGCACGCCGAGGGCCTGCGGAACGTTGAGGTCGTCGTCCATGGCAGCAGTAAACGCCGCCGGCATGTTGGCCTGGGGCGCCACGTCCGCGCCGGACCTGCCGGGGACTTTGGCTGATGCTTTTGAAATGAACCCGTCAATACGTTCGACGGCGGCCGCGGCCTCCTGCAGCGACGTGGGACGGTAGTCGAGCACGGAGCGGTAGTGGGCCTGGCCGAGGTAATAGCGGACCACGCGGGGTGAGGCGAGGTCGAGCATCTCGGCGGGGCTCACGGTGTTTCCGATGGACTTGGACATTTTTTCGCCCTCGTACGTGACCATGCCGTTGTGCATCCAGAAGTTGGCGAATTCGTCGCCGGCGGCCTGCGATTGGGCCATCTCGTTCTCGTGGTGCGGGAATCGGAGGTCCAGTCCCCCGCCGTGGATGTCAAAGCGCGCGCCAAGGTATTTGGTGACCATAGCGGAGCACTCGAGGTGCCAGCCGGGACGACCTGCACCCCAGGGTGATGCCCAACTCGCGGACTCCGGTTCGCCTTCCTTGTAGCCCTTCCACAGCGCGAAGTCGCGGGGGTCGCGCTTCCTGCTGACGAACTGGGCTTCGACGTCGGGCGCACCCTGCATGTCGTCGATGTTCTGCCGTGTCAGGGAGCCGTATTTGCTCCACGAGCGCACGTCGAAGTAGACATCGCCCGAATTGTCCGGCGCGGGGTAGGCGTGGCCGCGGTCGATGAGACGCTGGATGAGGGCGTGCATTTCCGGGATGTGCCCGGTGGCACGCGGCTCGTAGGTGGGGCTTTGGACGCCAAGGGATTCGTAGGCATTCTCAAATTCCTGCTCGTAGCGGTAGGCCAGGGCCCACCATTCTTCGTTCTGCCGCGCGGAGGGTTCGGCGTCCCAGTCGGGTCCGAACGATTGGGCGGACTTGGCCAGGATCTTGTCGTCAATGTCCGTGACGTTGCGCACCACAGTGACGCGGAGGCCGCGGAATTCGAGCCAGCGGGTCAGCTGGTCGAAGGCAATCGCGGACCTCACGTGGCCCACGTGGGGCATTCCCTGGACGGTGGCCCCGCAGTAGTACACGCTGGCCTTGCCGTCTTCGAGGGGAACGAAGTCGCGGACTTCGGCGGAAGCGGTGTCATAAAAGCGCAGGGTCACCGCTCCAGATTAGCCGATGACGCGGCGTGACCTGCCTACTTGCAGTATTCGCCGATCTTATTGAACTGGACCTTGAGTTTTTCCTGCTGCTCCTGTGTGGCTGCACCCAGCGACGACGCAGCAGCCTTGTCCATGATCGCGGCCATTTCCTTGATGGGATCGCCGATTTCCGGGGCCACCTTCTCCGCGATCCCGTGATAGTGCTCCGCAAGCTGCTTCGACTGCTGTTGCTGGTTCCCGTCCGGCTTGAAGGCATCGTTGTTGAGGAAATCGCAACTGGCTTTCACGTCCATCTTCGGTGTCCCGGCACAACCGCCCAGAAGGAGGGCGGCCGCCAGGGCGGCGGGCAACACCACAGCGGAACGCACGACGCCGGCACGTGGCTTACGCATGGGGCGCACCTTTCGCTGGACCCGGGTGGGAGGAAGCTGCAACCGGGTAGACCAAGGCAGTGGCCACAGCCGAAATGCCCTCTCCACGTCCGGTGAAGCCCAATCCATCGCTGGTGGTTGCCGTGACGGTGACGGGAGCATTTGCTGCCTCGGAGAGAACGCGTTGGGACTCTTCCCGACGCGGTGCGAACTTGGGACGGTTCGCCACAAATTGAACGGCAACGTTGCCGATCTCGAAGCCTGCAGCACGGACGATCCTTGCGGCCTCACCGAGGAGTTTCACACCTGAAGCGCCGGCGTACTCAGGGCGGTCCGTACCGAAGTGGGTGCCGAGATCCCCGATACCGCACGCGGAGAAGAGCGCATCAGCGGCCGCATGGGCGACGCAATCGCCGTCGGAATGGCCGGAGAGTCCTTGTTCGCCTTCCCAGAAGAGGCCACCCAACCAAAGCGGCTGCGGGTCGTCTTCGGGCGCGAATGCATGGACGTCCATCCCGATGCCGGTCCTCGGCAGGATCATGTTTTCCAGGGCCACTATCCTTCCACCCAACGAATCCCCAGGGGACCCTCAAGGAGGCCCTCGGCGATGATGAGGTCCAGCGGCGTAGTGATCTTGAGGGATTGGCTTGCCCCGCGGACAGCGTGGACGGGAACACCGAGGAGTTCCACCAGCATGGCGTCGTCGGTCACGGCCGCAGCTTGCTTGTCATCAAAGAGCCCTGCAGCCTGGTGTGCCCGGCGCAGGGTGGCCAGCTCGAAACCCTGGGGGGTCTGGACAGCGCGGAGCTGTTCGCGGGGTGCTGTGCCGGTGACGACCTCGGGGGCTATGGAGGCGTCCGGACCATCCGTTTCTGCGACGGTCTTGATGGTGTCCACAACGGGCATTGCGGGAATGACCGCCTTGGCTCCGGATGACAACGCATCGGCAACGCGCTGGAAGACCCGTTCAGGGGTGAGCGCCCTGGCGGCGTCGTGAACGAGGACGAATTCCGTGCCGTCTTCCAAAGCAGCCAAGGCGGCGCGGACGGAATCCGCGCGGGATGACCCGCCGTCGACGACTGTGACCTCAGGGCCACCATCCACCAAGTCAACTGTGAAATCTGCGATCAATTCGCGCAGGGTGGTGTCTCCCCTGGGCACGGCTACGCAGATCTGGCGTGCGACGTCGGACGCAACAACTCCGCGCAGGGCGTGCATCAGGATGGTCTCGCCGCCCAGCGGTACCTGGGCTTTGGGAATGCCGTAGCCGAGTCGCTCACCGGAGCCGGCGGCAACCACGATCACGGCCGTGACGGCGCGCTTGGAAGGAATACTCATGGTCACCAGAGTACTGCGGGCCATCAGGAGCGATTTATGGCAAAAAGAAACCCGGCGGCGCTTTCGCACCACCGGGGCTCAATTCTTAGGAAGCCAAGACCTCGTCAAGAACGCTTGCAGCCTTCTCTTCGTCCGTCTTCTCAGCCAGGGCCAGTTCTGAAATCAGAATCTGCCGTGCCTTGGCCAGCATTCGCTTTTCGCCTGCCGAAAGGCCGCGATCGTGATCGCGGCGCCAAAGATCGCGAACGACCTCTGCCACCTTGATGACATCGCCGGAAGCAAGCTTCTCCAGGTTCGCCTTGTAACGACGTGACCAGTTGGTAGGCTCTTCAGTGAACTCGGCGCGGAGAACGTCAAAAACGTGCTCCAAGCCTTCTTTGCCCACTACGTCCCGGACCCCAACAAGGTCAACGTTCTCTGCTGGAACTTCAATGGTCAGATCACCCTGAGCCACCTTGAGCTTGAGATACATCTTCTCTTCGCCCTTGATGGTGCGCATCTTGATTTCCTCAATTTTTGCTGCACCGTGGTGAGGGTAAACTACTGTCTCGCCGACCTCAAAAACCATGTGGACTTTCCCCTTTCCCGCAGATTAGTCTATCACGATTAAGGCATACGACTGGCACCCAAAGGCCTCCTCACCCGCGCCAATACAGGGAAACAGGCCCCAAACGGGTTCATCCAACCTCTTGACGTATTCGCCAAAAGATGCATCGGGCGTCCTGCGTGAGCGGCCGGACTTCTCCCGGCGCTCCGCCACAAAGCCCTCCCGAATCCTTGTTTTGGACCGTTTGCCGATAGGCTATGGCTGAAAAAGTTTCCAATGACTCTAGGAGTAGGTGTCGTGCGCATTTCTGCGATGAACACTGTCCAGCGCGGCAAGCTGGCAATTGCGGCCGCTGCAATCGGCGTCGGCCTTCTGTCCGTCACCGGCTGCGGCTTCGTCAACGCCCAGCAGACTTCGCACCAGTATTCGGCTTCGGACGGGGTCAAGGCCGACCTCGGCAAGCTGCAGCTGCGCAACATGCTGATTGTCGCTTCGGGCGAAAACCAGCCCGGCCGCGTCATCGGTGCGGTCTTCAACCAGTCGAACTCCGACGCCACGTTGTCGATCAGCGGCGCCAACGGCTCCCAGACCGAGGTCCCGGTCAAGGCCATGTCCGAGACGTACCTCAACGACTCCGCCGACCCCGCCATCCTCAGCAGCGCTGGAGTCATTCCCGGTGGACTGACTCCCGTGACGATCCGCAGCGGTTCCGACTCCGCCACGATTAACGTCCCTGTAGTTGACGGCACGCTCCCCGAGTACGCCAAGTACCTCCCGAGCCCCAGCCCTTCGGCCAGCCCGAGCGGTTCGGCTACTCCTGGCGCCACGGGCACCGAGACCAGCCCGGCAACCCCGTCTGCTACCTCCACGAGCTCCGCAGCCGGCCACTAGGCCCAGCGAGTTCCCCTGGACACATACCTGGACATATAAAGGAAGGGTCCCGCCGCGGCGGGGCCCTTCCTTTCGTTGTGCGTACTTTTCGTTGTACGTACTTTGCGCTTTACGGCTCGAACTTGTAGCCGAGGCCTCGCACGGTTACCAGGTAGCGCGGCGCTGATGGGTCAGGCTCGATCTTGCTGCGCAGGCGCTTCACGTGGACATCCAGGGTCTTGGTATCCCCCACGTAGTCCGAGCCCCACACGCGGTCGATAAGCTGTCCACGCGTCAGGACCCGGCCTGAGTTCCGCAGCAGCATTTCGAGCAGCTCAAATTCCTTCAACGGCAGGGAAACCTGTTCGCCGTTGACACTGACCACGTGGCGTTCAATGTCCATCCGGACAGGACCGGCCTGCACCGTGGACGTGATGAGTTCCTCGGGCTCCCCCTGCCGGCGGAGAACCGCGCGGACACGGGCCACCAACTCACGGGAGGAATACGGCTTGGTGACGTAGTCGTCAGCACCGAGTTCCAGCCCCACAACCTTGTCGATCTCCGAGTCCTTGGCTGTCAGCATGATCACCGGGACACTGGAGCGTTGGCGCAGCTGGCGGCACACCTCTGTTCCCGGCGTCCCAGGCAACTGCAGGTCGAGGAGGACGAGGTCGGCACCGTTCCGGTCGAACTCCACCAAGGCATCGCTGCCGTTGTCCACTACCTCGACATCGAACCCCTCTTTGCCCAAAAGATAGGACAGAGGGTCGCTGAAGGACTCCTCGTCCTCCACTATCAAAATCCGGCTCAAGCGCTGGCTCCTTGTTCTCGGGCGTCAGTGGCGCCCCCTTGGTGGTTCACGTGTTGGGGTTGCTGGGTAGCGTTTCCAGGGTCGACGGCGGCCGCGGCCGTCGCGAGCCCCGGCGGGACCGCCGTCGTGGCAGCCGAAGGCGGGAGGCCGGCGTCGTCGTCCTGGCCTTCCATCTCCGGCAGGCGGATGGTGAAGGTGGAACCCTGGCCGGGCTGCGACCAGACGGTCACTTCGCCACCGTGGTTGGAGACAACGTGCTTGACGATGCTGAGGCCAAGGCCGGTGCCGCCGGTGTGCCGCGAACGTGCGGCATCAACGCGGTAGAAGCGTTCAAACACCCGTTCCTGGTCCTCGGGCGTCAGGCCTTCGCCCTGATCCGTGACGGAGACGGCAACCACGCCTTCCCTGGTCCGGACACCCACGCCCACGCGGGTGTTTTCGGGCGAGTAGCGGATGGCGTTGTCGATCAGGTTGCGCAGGGCAGTGACCAGGAGGTCGCGGTCGCCGAACACCAGGGAATCCGAGTGTCCGCCCACCACGATCTGGATGTTCTTGCTCTCAGCCGGAAGCTGGGAACGGTCCACGGCCTCGGTGATCACCGTGTTGATGTCCACCGCATGGCCCTGCTGGGCGACATTGGCGCCCTGGAGCCGTGAAAGTTCGATGATGTCCTGGACCAGCGCCGCCAGGCGGCCGGACTCCTTGTGCATGCGTTTGGCGAAGCGGCGCACAGCTTCTTCGTCATCCGGCGATGCTTCCAGGGCCTCGGCCAGGAGGGAGATCGCCCCAACCGGGGTTTTGAGTTCGTGGGACACATTGGCCACGAAGTCGTTGCGGATCTCCTCGGTGCGGGTGATCTCGGTCCGGTCATCGGCCAGAAGAACGATATATTCCCAGCCGAGCATGGCTGCCCGGACCTGCACCACAATGGTGCCTTTGCCGAGGGGACCGCGCGGGAGTTCGTATTGTTCCTCCAGGATCACGCCGTCGCGGCGGACCTTCGCGGTCATATCCAGGAGCTGCTTGTGCACTACCGTGTGACCGCGGACCAGCCCGTAGGCGTAGGCGGCGGGGCTGGCACGGACCACACCATCGATTGCGTCCACCACCACGAATGCACGCCCGACAACGGCAAGGACTTCCGCTGCTCCCTCAGGGAGGAGTGGCTCGGCGACGTCCAGGTCCACGATGCTGCGCTGTCGTTCGCTGATCCTGAAAGCGAGCATGCCAAAGACGCCCAGCGACAAGCCAACGAGGCCTGCAATGACACCTATGAGCAACGGATCCACGTGTCCAGCTTATGCTGTGGAATCAGGGCCGGGCATTGATCCGGCGCCAAACGCCGACGGTTCAACTAACGTTCATCTAAAGGTGCCAAACAGTTCACGGGGCCCTGACACAGTTACTGGTTGGACTGCCAATGTTTTTGAAGTCCTTACCCTTCGCAGGGCCGAGGATTTCCAAGGAAAGGACGCCTTAGTGCGCAAGGTTTTTCAGGAGGAGCTCACCCAGGTAGGTGACGACCTCATCGAGATCTCCAAGCTGGTTCACGAAGCGATCACGAAGGCCACGACGTCCTTCGAAGGCGCCGACGTGGATCTTGCACAGGATGTCATTGCGGCAGACGCCAGGATCGATTTCCTGCAGAACAGCCTGGATGAGCGCGCCATCGACATCCTGGCATTGCAGGGTCCCGTGGCCAGCGACCTCCGCATGATCGTGGGTTCGCTCCGTATGAGCGCTTCCCTGGAACGCATGGGCGACCTCGCCCGCCACGTGGCCCAGCTGGCGCGCCTGCGCTACCCGGCAACCGTGATTCCTGCTTCGCTGACCCAGACCTTCAAGGCCATGGCCCAGCACGACATCGACATCACCGCGAAGGTCATCGAGCTCCTGGAGACCCGCGATCTTGAGGTTGCCCGTGACATCCTCAAGATCAACATCGCCGTGGACGACCTCCACCTCAGCGTCTTCAAGGCCATCGCCTCACCCGAGTGGAGCGAAAACCCGGCCACCACCGTGGATGTTGCCTTGGCCAGCCGCTACTTCGAGCGCTTCGCCGACCACGGCGTCTCGGTTGCCCGCAAGGTGACCTACCTGGTGACGGGCGAATGGCAGCCTGAAGGCTTCTAGCCCCACAGCATTAACGACGACGGCGGCCGGTCACCTGAGGTGACCGGCCGCCGTCGTTTGCTTACTTTTTGCCCTGGTTCGCTACCGCGAGGATGGCCTCAGCAGCTGCGTCGGGGTCCAGGTACGTTCCACCGGGTTTGATGGGCTGGAAGTCCTCGTCCAGTTCGTAAACCAGCGGGATGCCCGTGGGGATGTTCAGGCCGGCGATGGCGTCGTCGCTGATGCCGTCCAGGTGCTTGACCAGGGCGCGCAGGGAATTACCGTGGGCGGTGACCAGAACGGTCTTGCCGGCTTTGAGGTCTTCCTTGATGTCCGATTCCCAGTAAGGGAGCAGACGGACCAGGACGTCCTTGAGGCACTCGGTGCGCGGCAGGGCGTCGCCCAGGTCCTTGTAACGGACATCGTGGGCCTGGGAGAACTCGCTGTCGTCGGACAGGGCCGGCGGCGGGGTGTCGTAGCTGCGGCGCCATTCCATGAACTGCTCTTCGCCGAACTCGGCAAGGGTCTGGGCCTTGTCCTTGCCCTGCAACGCGCCGTAGTGGCGTTCGTTGAGGCGCCAGTCGCGCTTGACGGGGATCCAGCCGCGGTCCGCCTTGTCCAAAGCCATGTTGGCCGTGTTGATGGCGCGCTTCAGGAGGGAGGTGTAGAGGATGTCCGGGAGGATGTTGTTCTCTACCAGGAGCTCCCCGCCGCGTACTGCTTCTTTGCGGCCTTGGTCGTTCAGGTCAACGTCCACCCAACCGGTGAACAGGTTCTTGGCGTTCCATTCGCTGTGGCCATGGCGCAGCAGAATCAGCTTGTAAGTCATGGTTTTCATCCTAGCCGAGGGCTCCGGTGCCTCGCCCGGCGTTACGAACAGCAACGCGGGGTCACTTATGGCCCATCAGCTGCCTCCGAAGGGGCCATAAGTGACCCCGCGTTGCAGGATAAAGTGGGGCCGTGGTGCAAAAGGCGGAACGGGTGGGCTCTCCCCGCAGTCGGGGCGGCAACCCGCTACGCAAACCGATCGGCAATATTACCCGTGGCACCACCAACCCCAACCGGATGCGGCGGCTGGACCGCTGGCTGGCCGGCCCCCAGGCCTGGAGGCTGCGCACCGCCGTCGAGCCGTTGGTAGTGGACCTTGGCTATGGCGCCTCGCCGGCCACCGCCGTTGAACTTTTCGAACGGCTGCAGGCCGTCCGCCCGGATGTACAGGTCCGCGGAATCGAGATTGAGCCGGAACGTGTCCGCACCGCCAAGGCATTGGAAAGGCCAGGGCTGAGCTTCTCGGTGGGCGGTTTCGAGGTACCGGTGCCGGGCAATCCCGTACTGGTCCGGGCATTCAATGTGCTCCGCCAGTATGAGGAGCAGGACGTGCCCGCAATCTGGTCTCTGGTGCAGTCCCGGCTGGCGCCGAACGGACTCTTCATTGACGGCACCTGCGACGAAATAGGCCGGCGCGTCACGTGGGTGGCCCTGGATCCGGAACGTCCGCTGAGCCTGAGTTTTTCTGTCCGGTTTGGAAGTTTCGAACTGCCGTCCGAGGTTGCCGAGCGGCTGCCCAAAGCGCTCATTCACCGGAATGTGCCGGGAGAGCCGATCCACGCGTTCCTGCAGGCAATGGACAAGGCCTGGCTGGAGGCGGCGCCGTTGGCGTCGTTCGGCAACAGGCAGCGCTGGACAGGAATGTGCCGTTCACTGCGCGACGCCGGGTGGCCGCTTCAGGATGGACCCTCGCGGTGGCGTCTAGGTGAAGTGACAGTGGCGTGGGACGCGGTAGCGCCCGGACACCGCTGATAACGCGGCGGCGGGGTCTACCAGGGTCCGTAGCGTTTACCAGGGTCCGTACGGGCCGACGTTGCGGTTTCCGCCGCTGCCAGCCTCGCGTACTGCCGGACGGACATCGGCGAGGTAGACGCAGGACGCTGTGACTGCAGCGATGCCGAAAAGGCCAAGGCTGCCGCCGCCGGTAAGCAGGGTCAGGCCACCAATCAGCAGTGCCACGCCGGTGAGGGCCAGCCAGAAAGTCTTGGTCCGCTTGGAAGCGGCCACAAACAGGGTGGGCCGGTGGCGCAGGCAATCAACGAAAGCCCACAGTTCCAAGGCAAGGGCCACCAGCCCCAGGATGAGATAGACCCCGGCGGTGACGTACGCGATCAAGATTTTTCCGTCCACGTCCTCCAGCCTAGCTGTCCAACGCCTTCAGTGCTTGCTCAAGGTCGGACCAGAGGTCTTCCACGTTCTCAATTCCGACGCTCAAGCGGACCAGGTTCTCCGGAACGCTGAGCGGCTCGGCCGTGTGCCGGCGTCGTCGTTCAATCAGCGACTCAACCCCGCCCAGTGATGTTGCCGGGAGCCAGAGCTGCAACGCGCGGACCAGTTCGTCCGCGGCTTCGGCGCCGCTGCGCTGGTTGTCCCCTGCAATCTGGATGCACAGGATGGAACCGAAGCCCTTCATCTGCTGCTTCGCCCGCTCGTGGCCGGGGTCCTTGGGGAGGCCAGGGAACCGGATGGCTTCCACTCGTGGGTGGGTGCTGAGCCTTTCGGCGAGCGTGGCCGCGGAGGCCTGCGAGCGCTCGATCCGCAACGCCAGGGTGCGCAGGCCGCGCAGAGCCAGCCACGCCTCGAACGGCCCGGCGATACCGCCGTGGATGATGCGGTGGTGAAGAAGCGTGGCACGCAGCTCCGGGTTGGAGGTCACCAAAGCCCCGAGGACGACGTCCGAATGCCCGGACAGGTATTTGGTCACCGAGTGAAGCACGACGTCGGAGCCCAGGCTGAGGGGCTGCTGCACCAGGGGCGTGGAGAAAGTATTGTCCGTGACCACCAGAGCGCCCACGGCGTGGGCGGCGTCCGTGAGAGTGCGGATGTCAGCGATTCCAAGCATGGGGTTGGTGGGGCTTTCCAGCCAGAGCAGGTCTGCCTTTTTGCCGTCCTCGGGGCTGATCAGGGCCTTCACGGTTTCTGTGTCCGTGATGTCCACGGTGCGGAGTTCCAGGAAGCCCTTCTCCGCCAGTTCCGTGGCCATCACGAGCGAACCTGCGTAGCTGTGGGACGGCATCACCACCACTCCCCCGGCGGGAACCAAGGAGAGGGCCGAACTGACCGCGGCCAGCCCGGAAGCGTAGAGCAGTCCGGGAAGCGTGGCCCCTTCCAGTGTGGCCAACGCTTCCTCGAAGGGGTCCCAGGTGGGGTTGGCGTAGCGCCCGTAGCCCCGGTCGCCGTCGCCCAGGCTGCCTGTGCCGAAGTATGTGGAGGACAGGACGATGGGCGGATTCACCGGTTCATCGTGGGCGCGTTCAGGACGACCGGCAGCAACCACAACGGTTTCAGGCGACAATCCGGCGGCGTGCTGATCTGAAAGGCTCATGCTTTCAGCGTAGTCGCGGGCATTGCTGTGGATGAAAGGCATTACGCGCCTTTGCTGTCAGGGAAGCTCGGTAGGCTAGACGCGTGAGTATTCAGAGCACAGGTCTTTTCATCGCGTTCGAAGGCGGGGACGGAGCGGGCAAGTCCACACAGGCTGCCCGGCTCTCCGACGCCCTCGAATCCCGGGGACTTACCGTACTGCGCACCCGTGAACCGGGTGGCACCCCCATTGGCGAGAAACTGCGCTCCCTGGTGCTGGACCACGGGCACGGCACCATCGATGCCCGCACCGAAGCCCTGATGTTCGCCGCTGCCCGTGCAGCCCACGCGCACCAAGTCATCCGCCCTGCACTGGCTCAGGGAACGGTGGTCATCACGGACCGCTACGTTGATTCCTCTGTGGCTTATCAGGGTGTTGGCCGCGGCCTGGGCGCTGAAGGCGTGCTGTCCCTTAATGAATGGGCCACCGAAGGCCTCCATCCGCATCTGACGGTGTTGCTCGACGTCGATCCTGCCCACGGCCGCCAGCGACGCACCGCTGGAGACGCGGCCGAGGATCGGTTGGAATCGGAGCCCGATGAGTTCCATTCAGCCATTCGCCACGCTTTCCTGGACCTGGCCGAGGCCGCCCCCTCAAGCTACCTCGTCCTGCCCGCGGGCGAGGAGATCGAGGCATTGGCTGCCCGGATCCTGGAGCGCGTGGAGTCACTGTTGGGTGACCGAGTTTCCGGCCCACGCCTGTGAGCGTCTGGGACGATCTCCAGGGGCAGGCCCCGGTTGTCGCGCAACTGAAACAGGCGGCGCAGGGCGAGACCGGCCTCACCCATGCGTGGCTCTTCACCGGTCCCCCGGGCTCCGGCCGTTCAAATGCGGCCAAAGCATTCGCCGCTGCACTGAACTGTGAGCAGGACGATGTCACCCAGCGTGGCTGCGGGGTCTGCGCGGCTTGCCACACCATCCTCGGCGAAACCCACTCAGATGTGACCTTCGTGCGGACGGAAAAAGTCACCATCACCATCGATGAAGCCCGCGAGCTTGTTTCCAAGGCAGGAGACCGGCCGGCCACGGGCCGTTGGCGGATCATCGTGGTGGAGGACGCGGACCGCATGGCCGAGCGCACCACCAACGTGCTGTTGAAGGCCATCGAAGAACCAACCCCGCGCACCATCTGGATGCTGTGCGCCCCTTCGCCTGCGGACGTCCTGGTCACCATCCGTTCGCGCTGCCGCCCGGTGAGCCTGCGGCTTCCGCCGGCTGCCGACGTCGCTGACCTTCTGGTGAGGCGCGACGGCGTCGATCGCCAGCTTGCGGAGCGGGCGGCTCGTGCAGCCCAGAGCCACATCGGCATTGCCCGCCGCCTGGCCCGCGAGGCGGATGCCCGGGAGCGTCGGCTGGAGACCGTGCGGATCCCCTTGGGCCTGCGTGGAGTGACGGCCGCCGTGATGATGGCCGAAAAGCTGGTCAAAATAGCCACGGAGGAAGCCAACAGCTCCAACGACGAACGGGACGCCGCTGAGAAGATCGCGCTGCTTGCCAGTCTTGGCGCCCCCGAGTCGGGGACTCTGCCTCCCTCCATGCGCAGCCAAGTCAAGCAGCTTGAGGATGACCAGAAGCGCCGCGCCAAACGCTCCATCACGGACTCCCTGGACCGCACCCTGACTGATCTGTTGTCCTTTTACCGGGACGTGCTGATCATCCAGTTGGGGAACGCCGTTGAACTGGTCAACGTTGAGCTGAAGGGCGAGCTGGAAGAATACGCCGGCAGGTCAACGCCCGAAACCACCCTCGCCCGGATGGATGCCATCAACAAAGCCCGGGTCCGTATCACCACCACCAACGTGGCGCCGCTGTTGGCGGTCGAGTCCATGGCAACCAGCCTCATCCAGCAATAGGAGAACGCATGACGTCCGCACCACGCCGGCCCGCCGGTAACCCTTCACGGGACCGGTCTGCCCAGCTTCCTGCGGGTGGTGCTGTCCGTCGGGGGGCTGCACGGCATGGAATCCGCAGCCGCGGGTTCGCAGCAATGTGCGTAGCTTTGGCGTCGTTGCTGGTCCTGAGCGCCTGCACCGTGCCTTTCCTGCCGGCGCCCACGGCGAAGCCCTCCACCAGCACGGTGGATCCGTCCATCGCGGCCTCGGCTCCCAAAGGCCTGGAGAAGTTTTACTCGCAGTCCGTGGAATGGAGCTCCTGCGGGGACGGTCTTCAATGCGGCAAGGTCCGGGTCCCCATGGACTACGCGCAGCCGGGTTCGGAGGAAATCACCCTCGCCGCGATCAAGCTGCCCAGCACCGGAGACAAAAAAGGATCCATCCTGGTCAACCCCGGCGGCCCTGGAGGCTCGGGCGTGGACTTCATCAAGGATGCGGGCACCACGCACTTCACGGAGAAACTTCGGGCGAACTACGACGTCGTAGGCTTCGACCCCCGTGGCGTGAAAGACTCCGCACCGGTCAAATGCATGACGGACGCCGAGCGTGATGCCGCCAGGGAAAAGGTATTCCGCAAGAACACCGATGAAGGCCTGGCGGCCGCCATAGCGTTCAACAAGTCCTTTGCCGAACAGTGCGCCCAGCAGACGGGCCCCGTCCTGGGACACATTGACACCGTCAGTGCGGCCAAGGACCTGGACATCCTGCGCGCAGTGGTGAACGACGCCAAGCTCAACTACCTGGGCTTTTCCTACGGTACGTTCCTTGGCTCAACCTATGCCTCCCTCTTCCCGGACAACGTGGGCCATCTGGTTCTCGACGGAGCCGTGGACCCATCCATCAGCAACGAGGAGCTGACCGCAGGCCAGGCCAAGGCCTTCGAAAAGGCAATCCACACCTACGTGGCCAGCTGCCAGAAGCAGAACCAGTGTCCGATGAGCGGGTCCGTGGAAAACGGTGTGCAGGAAATCAGGGACCTCATCAGCGCTGTGGACGAGAATCCGCAAACCGCCAAGGACGGCCGATTGGTCACCGGCAACGACTTCGTCAACGGCCTCATCCTGCCGCTCTACAACGACCAGAGCTGGCCTGCACTGACCCAGGCCCTGGACAGCGCCTTCTCCGGCGACGTTTCGCAGATGATGCGCCTCGCCGATCTTGGCGCGGACCGCGAACCAAACGGTACCTACAGCTCCAACTCCGCTTTCGCTTTCCAGGCGATCAACTGCCTGGACTACCCCATGGTCATGGACACCGCAGGCATGCGCGCGGAGGAGGCCCGGCTCATCCAGGACTCCCCCACGTTCGGCGCATTCTTTGCCTACGGCGGTGTGAACTGCAAGGACTGGCCTTACCCCAACACCCGGACACCGGCGCCCGTCAAATACAGCGGTGAAGCCCCCATCGTGGTGGTTGGCACTACCGGAGACCCCGCCACTCCCTTGGAATGGTCGCAGTCGCTGCGTAAACAGCTCGAGAACGCTTCCCTGGTGACGTGGCAAGGCGAGGGGCACACCGCCTACGGCCGCTCGAACTCGTGCGTCAGCTCCGCCGTCGACGACTACTTTGTTGACGGAAAGCTGCCGCAGGACGGCCTCACCTGCTAAATGTGCCAGCGCCTGCTAAAGGCGCCTGGCTTCGCGCTTCTCCACCAGGAGCGGGAGCTGCTTGATGGAATCGACGACGACGGTGGCGCCGGCTGCACGCAGGGTCGCCTCTGAGTGTGAGCCGGTCAACACGCCTGCGACGAGTGACGCGCCCGAACGGACACCCGAGAGCATGTCGGAGCTGGTGTCGCCCACCACGGCGACTTCACGCACGTCATCAAGGTCCAGTGCGAGCACTGCGGTAAGGATCATGTCCGGGTAGGGGCGTCCGCGTCCGGCATCCGCCGGGCACAGACTGAGATCGGCCAGGCCCATCCACCCCAACGATTCGAGCACCATGTTCTGGGTGTGGCGTCCGAACCCGGTGGCCAGGCAGACCTGCATCCCGGACTCGCGCATCCACAGAATGGCATCCTCAGCCCCGGGAATGGCGTGGACACCGCCATCGGCAATCATGTCGTCGTAGGCCTGCTCAAAAACCTTGTTCGCGCTTGCGGCCACGGCGGGGTCCTCGAAGAGATGGCCGAAAACGGTCATCTTTGAAAAGCCCATGGTGTCCCGGGCATAGCCGAGCATGCTTTCGAACCGGCCGCTGCCCGGCTCGATGCCGTGTTCCACCAGAGCCCGGGACATGGCCCGCTCGGTCCGGCCATCATCGGTGATGGTGGTTCCCACCATGTCCACGACTGCCAGCCGCAGCCGGTTGGGTGTGTGGTTGGCGTCCCTGGTCAGTGCGTCCCCGGTCATTGAGCGGCTCCTTAGGCAGTATCTCGCGGTGGGTGGGCCCGCCGCAGTTGATTCCCCAGCTTCCGGGGACCGGGAAACGGTCGCCTGAACCCGGCCCAACGCCCGGGTGAACATCCCCGCAACGGCCGCCCCTCCGCTCGTTTTGACCCGGGTGCGGTGCCTCTATTACAGTTATGTCTTGCGTGATCGCCCGGGAAACCGGGGATGAACGCGGTGCTTCCTTAGCTCAGTCGGTAGAGCGTTTCACTCGTAATGAAAAGGTCATCAGTTCGATTCTGATAGGAAGCTCGGTAGGGAACCCCCGGAAATCATTGATTTCCGGGGGTTCCTTTTTTGATGGGCGCATTCGGTCGGAATCTATTTCGGATTACCCCTCGACACCGATGATAAGCGTGCTTAGTATTGGGGCTGCAACCAGATTCACGTCGGCGGACGGACCGGCTGCGCCGTCCCCGGACAGCCTCCCGGCTGGAAGCCTTGGGCCCTCCAAACCTTCGGGTGGACACAAGGGCCACAATCCATAATTCCCCATTTCCTCGCTGATTCACCACGCGTATTGCGTGACCACTTGCGCCACCACTCCGGCCCCGGCCCCGCGGTCTACTGCGCCTGTGCCCCCGGAAGCCACCACGACTTGGTCGAATCGGCATGGGCAGAAGAAAAGAGCGGAAAATGAAGGCTGTAGTTTACAAAGGACCAAACGACGTCAGTGTCGAGGACGTACCGGATGCCAAAATCGAGCATCCAGCCGATGTTCTGGTACGGATCACGTCCACCAATATTTGCGGCTCGGACCTCCACATGTACGAGGGCCGCACAAGCTTCGAACCCGGGCGCACCTTCGGGCATGAGAATCTCGGCGAGGTCATTGAGGTGGGCCCCGCCGTGAGCAAAGTCAAGGTGGGCGAACGAGTCGTGCTGCCGTTCAACATCGCCTGCGGATTCTGTAAAAACTGTGAACGTGGCTTCACCAACTACTGCCTGACCATGCAGCCGGAACCAAAGCTCGCCGGGGCAGCCTACGGCTTTGCAGACATGGGTCCCTACCAAGGCGGCCAGGCCGAATACCTGCGTGTGCCCTATGGCGATTTCAACTGCCTGCGCCTGGGCGAGGACGCCGAGGAGAAGGAGCTCGACTACGTAATGGTCGCCGATATCTTCCCCACGGGATGGCATGCCACGGAACTGGCCGGCGTGTACCCCGGGGACTCCGTGGTCATCTATGGTGCAGGACCGGTGGGACTCATGGCGGCCTACTCGGCCATCATCAAGGGCGCCGGCAAAGTCATGGTCGTGGACCGCCACAGCGACCGCCTGAAACTGGCCGAACAGATCGGCGCCATCCCCGTGGATGATTCCGCAGTGGACCCCGTCGAGTTCGTCAAAGACCAGACCATGGGATTCGGGGCGGACAGGGGCTGCGAATGCGTCGGATACCAGGCGCACGATACGGACGGCAACGAGCACGCCAACATGACCCTGAACCGGCTCGTCGACTCCGTCCGGTTCGTCGGAGGCCTGGGCGTGGTGGGCGTGTTCCTGCCCCAGGACCCCGGAGCCCCGGACGAACTTGCCAAGGAGGGCCAAGTGGCCTTCGACTACGGAAACTACTGGTTCAAGGGACAGACCATGGGCTCTGGACAATGCCCGGTCAAGAAATACAACAGGGCACTCCGCGACCTCATCGCCGGTGGAAAGGCCACCCCCTCCTTCCTGGTCAGCCACGAACTGACGCTGGACCAGGCACCGGACGGCTACAGGAATTTCGACAGCCGCGAAGACGGCTGGACAAAGGTAGTCCTCCACCCCGCCGGTGTCTGAGAGGGCCCTGATATGTCCGAACCAATAAGTTTCCGGAGGCGGTACTGATGCGGTCAATGGTGTATCGCGGGCCCTACAAGATCCGCGTTGAAGAAAAGGACATCCCTCCCATCGAGCATCCCAATGATGCGATCGTGCGGGTGACGTCGGCAGCCATCTGCGGATCCGACCTGCACCTCTACCACGGCATGATGCCGGACACCAGGGTGGGCATGACGTTCGGGCACGAGTTCGTGGGCGTGGTGGAGCAGGTCGGTCCGTCGGTTCAGCGGCTCAAGCCCGGAGACCGGGTGATGGTTCCCTTCAACGTGTACTGCGGATCGTGCTACTTCTGCTCCCGTGGCCTGTACTCGAACTGCCACAACGTCAATCCGAACGCGACGGCCGTAGGCGGCATCTACGGCTACTCGCACACGTGCGGCGGGTACGACGGCGGCCAGGCCGAGTTTGTGCGCGTACCTTTCGCCGACGTCGGGCCGGGTTTGATTCCGGACTGGCTGGACGAGGAGGACGCGGTGCTGCTCACCGACGCACTGCCTACCGGCTACTTCGGCGCCCAGCTGGGCGACATCGCTGAAGGCGACACTGTTGTGGTGTTCGGTGCCGGTCCCGTGGGCCTGTTCGCCGCCAAGTCGGCTTGGCTGATGGGCGCCGGACGGGTGATCGTGATCGACCACCTGGAGTACCGGCTTGCCAAAGCCCGTACGTTCGCGCACGCCGAAACCTGCAACTTTGTTGAGTACGAGGACATTGTGGTGCACCTGAAGAAGGAAACCGACTATCTGGGGGCCGACGTCGTAATTGACGCCGTGGGCGCCGAAGCGGATGGCAACTTCCTCCAGCACGTATCGTCCGCAAAACTGAAGCTGCAAGGCGGTTCCCCGGTCGCCCTGAACTGGGCCATCGACTCCGTCCGCAAAGGGGGCACGGTTTCGGTGGTGGGCGCGTATGGGCCCATCTTCAGTGCAGTGAAATTTGGCGATGCCATGAACAAGGGCCTCACACTGCGGATGAACCAGTGCCCGGTCAAGAGGCAGTGGCCCCGGCTGTTCGAACACATCCGGAACGGCTACCTCAAACCCAGCGACATCGTCACCCACCGCATCCCGCTTGAGCACATCGCGGAGGGTTATCACATCTTCTCCGCCAAGCTCGATGACTGCATCAAGCCCCTCGTTGTTCCACACCCGGCGTGACCGGAAAGGAAGACCATCATGGCTGAGCTACCCACACCGTATACTGCCGGCAAGCCTGCCCTGAAGGAGTCCACAGAGACTTTGCGGGCCCGCATCCCCGGATGGGGCGCGGACCTCGACCCGAAGGACAGGCCTGCCTACCCCCGCGAGCAACCCGGCATCGAGACCGGCGCGCATTGGGACTTTCCTGAACGCCAGGAAGAAAAGTGGCCGCGGGAGCGGTCCGTCGAGCACGCGTTCGTAACGCCCGTTTTTGGGACCTCCACCCCGCTGAAAGGCGCCTCAGGGGTTATCCGGAGATACGCCTACAAGTACAGCGAAGGCCGTGCCGCCCATTGGCTGTTGCTCGTCGCCGCAGACCGGGTGGATGCTTGGAAACACCACCTCCGCTCCTTTGCGACCCTCCGCCCGGACAACCCGATTACCGAGACAGGGGTGCTCAGTGAGTTCTCCCGCCATGGCATGGGCTCACGATTCGGAAAAAAGCGCGCCGACCTTGGCCATCAGTGGATCGATCCCGTCGTCGTCGGAGCCCCGTGGGCCCTGGCGGCCGGCGGACTCGCCGTCGTGGTGCTCAGGTCGATACGGAAGGAGAACGCACGCTGACGCTGTTTCCGCAGACCACACGCTAGGTGTCTTTTTGTGAAGGGCTTGTTGCACGGATAGAACTTTCGCGCACTACAAGGGTTGGCGCGATCGGGGTGCGGTCAACCTCCCGCCCCTCCATGGCGCCCAGGAGGACTTCCATACTCATGAGCGCCAGGGCTGTGAAGTCCTGGCGCACAGTGGTCAGGGGAGGCAGGAAATAGTCTGAACCTTCAATGTCGTCGAAGCCCACCACGCTCACATCCTCCGGGACGCGGATACCATTTTCGGTGAACGCGCGTATGAGTCCGAGGGCAGTGTGGTCGCTCGCTGCGAAGACCGCCTGGGGCACCTTCCCCTCCCGGACGAGCCGGAGGCCGGTTTCATAGGCCCAGCGAGGACTCCAATCCCCCTCCACGCAGAGACCTGGCGGAAGTCCGGCGTCACCCAGCGCGGCCTCCCAGCCGCGCTTGCGCACACGCCCGTCAAACCAATCCATGGAGCCTGCGAAGTGCGCGATATCGGTGTGGCCCAGGTCTATGAGGTGCTGGGTGGCGAGCCGGGCTCCGAGTTCCTGGTTCTCCGAGTAAGTGAAGACTTTCGGAGTTGATGATGCTCCTGCCGCGATCATCTCGACAGGCACCCGGCATGAGGCATTCCATACGGCCGATGCCATGTCGACCAACGGTGCGACGACTATGATTCCCCCAACGCCAGTGTCGTCCAGGGTGTCCAAGGCCGCCTGCACGGACTGGTCATAGGGTTTCTCAACACTGATGACTGTGGTGGCGTAGCCCTTCTTCCGCGCTACGTTTTCCAGGGCCATGAGCGTGCCCACCGGGCCGAATCGCGGGGACCCGTCAGAGAGCAGGCCGATGGACGTGGAGCGGTTGGTGACCAGCGCGGTGGCTGCCCGGTTCCTGCGATAGCCGATGTCCTTGATGGCTTGCAGCACGCGTTCACGAGTGGCCGCACTGACATCGGGGGCGTTGTTCAGGACCCGGGAGACGGTGCCGAAGGACACGCCGGCGACCTCCGCCACGTCGTTGATCGTCGGCTTTCGCCGCAACGTGGGACCCGTATGTCCGTTCGCTCCACGTGGAACCGTTATGCCTGACACGCTCTCTCCTGTCCCCACAGCGGCCAACCGGGCCGATGCGTACCAATACTACGTGCGCACGCCCTGTCCGGTGTCCTGAAACCGGACCGGGCGTGATGTTTGACACTTTCCACCGTAAACGTTTACGATCGGTTCCGTAAACGTTTACGAACTCCCTCGTAAGCGATTACGGCCCAGATTCACCAAGGATGAAGCGGGCCTCTCCCCAGGCTCTTCGGCGTCCACCATCGACGGTTCAGCCGAGGAAGACCTGTCCTTTCACCGGTTCCAGGCGGGCTGGTCCCCACCGACCGCCCACGACACCCGAACCACCCATACATCCACTCAAAAAGCACTGGAGAACAATGATGATCCGCAGGCTTCCCCTCGTGGCTTTGGCCGCTGCCCTGTCACTATCCGTAGCCTCGTGCAGCAGTTCGGCAGCGGGCACATCGAATGCGCCGGATGCCGGCGTGTCCGAAAAGGCCCAGCTGGCTCTTGACAAGATCAAAGGCCAGGTGCTGAGCAAGGGACCCAACGGAGAGACCCCCACACCGGCATCCGTGGCAGATTTGACGCCGGAGGAGATCGAGAAGGTCAAGGCACTCAACGCCAAGGCTGCAATCGTGATGCACTACGGTGGCAACGACTGGGCAACGGCGCAGGTCAACGGGCTCAAGAGTGAATTTGAAAAGCTCGGCATCAAGGTCATCGCCACAACAGACGCGAACTTTAAGCCGGACAAGCAGGTTTCGGACATCGAGACCGTCATGACGCAGGACCCGGACGTGATTGTCTCTATCCCCACGGACCCTGTAGCCACGGCCTCCGCATACAAGAAGGCCGCAGCTTCCGGCACAAAACTCGTCTTCATGGACAACGTCCCCCAAGGGCTTACTCCGGGCACGGACTACGTTTCGGTTGTTTCAGCTGACAATTACGGCAACGGTGTGGTTTCCGCCCACCAAATGGCCAAAGCCCTCGGCGGCAAGGGCAAGGTTGGCCTTGTGTTCCACCAGGCCGACTTCTTCGTGACCAAACAGCGCCATGAGGGATTCAAGGACACCATCACCAAGGAATACCCGGAAATCCAGATCGTGGAGGAAAAGGGCATCGCAGGCCCGGACTTCGCTGGCGACGCGCAGGCTGCAGCCAACGCCATGATCAGCAAGTACCCCGACCTGTCCGGTATCTGGGCCGTGTGGGACGTTCCTGCAGAAGGCGTCATGGCGGCCGCCCGCGCCGCCGGCCGGCAGGATTTGAAAATCGCTACGGAGGACCTGGGGAAGAACGTGGCCATCGCCCTGGCCAAGGACGAACTCGTCGTCGGTCTTGGTGCCCAGGTTCCGTTCGACCAGGGCGTCACCGAAGCCCGGCTCGCTGCCGGGGCACTTATCGGCAAGCAGGCACCTCCATACGTGGCCCTGAGCGCCCTTCCTGTTGACCACTCAAACGTCCTTGATGCCTGGAAGCAGGTTTACCACGAGGACGCTCCCAAGGACATTCAGGACTCCTACAAGAAGTAGCCATCCGACGGTGCGGGGGAATGCACCCCCGCACCGCGCCGAAAGGGCGGGAAATGAACACCGCAGACAATGTCGTCGAAATGCGCTCGATATCCAAGGCCTTCAACGGCGTACCCGTTCTGAAGGATGTCGGTTTCGATGTCCGGAAAGGCGAGGTCCACGCACTGGCCGGCGGCAACGGGGCCGGCAAGTCCACGCTCATGAAGATCCTCCAGGGCGTCTACCAGGCAGACACCGGCGAAATCCTGATCGGTGGCAACCCGGCCGCCATCAACTCAATCCAGGACGCGAAGTCCGCCGGAATCGGGATGGTCTTCCAGGAATTCAGCCTCGTACCCAGCCTGACCGTTGCGCAGAACATCTTCCTCGGCGCTGAGCCGCTCGGCCGGGGCGGACTGATCGATGACCGCGCCGCGGTGCGGCGGGCCAAGGAAGTTTTTGCCGAGATGGAGGTGGACGTCGACGCCGGTGCCGAAGTCTCGCGGTTGGGCACCGCCTATTGGCAGCTGACCGAGATCGCCAAGGCCCTGGCGCAGAACGCCCAAGTGCTGATCATGGATGAGCCCACGGCAAGTTTGGCCCGGCACGAGTCCGAAGCGCTCTTCGAACTGATAGACCGTCTCAAGCAGCGCGGAATCTCGATCATCTACATCTCCCACCGCATGGACGAGGTATACAGGCTCGCAGACCGGATCACCATCCTCCGCGATGGAAAGCACCTCCTCACCGAACCGCTGACCGACGTCACTCCCGAACAAATTGTCGAAGGAATCGTTGGCAAGAAGGTCGAGGGCCAACTTTCCTATCGCGCGCGCAATGACATCGCCCACGACAGCGAGCCGTTGCTGGAAGTTCGCGGACTCAACGCGGGACACCGGGTCCGGGACGTGTCGTTTGCACTCCGGCCCGGCGAGATTCTCGGTTTGGCCGGACTCATGGGCAGCGGGCGGACAGAACTCGCGCGGGCACTTTTCGGCATCGACAAACTGGACAGCGGGCAAGTACTTATCCGGGGCAGGAAAGTCACCCTTGCATCTCCGCAGCAGGCAATCAACGCCGGCATCGCCCTTGTCCCGGAGGATCGCAGAGCCCAAGGCCTCGTCCTGGAGCACTCCGTCCAGGACAACCTGCTCCTCCCGCTCCTGCAGCACATCCAGCGTGGCCCCCTTCTGGATGGCGCCAAAGGCAACGAGTTGTCCGCCTCGCTGATCAAGAGATTCGCAGTCAAGGTCGCCCACCCGCACCGCCCCGTGCGGCTGCTCTCGGGCGGCAACCAACAAAAAGTGGTCATCGCCAAGTGGCTGGGCACCGATCCGGACATCCTGATCCTCGATGAGCCGACGGCCGGCGTCGACATCGGTACCAAGAGCGAAATCCTGGACATGATCCGCGAGCTGGCGGGCGATGGCAAAGCCATCATCGTCATCTCCTCCGAGTATCCCGAACTACTCGCGGTCAGCGACCGCGTCCTCGTCCTCAAGGACGGCTCCATCATCCGCGACATCCCCCGCAGCGACATTGCTGACGAGGAATATCTACAACTTGCAGTCCAGGGAGTCTGAACAGTGAGCAAGACAAACACCATCGCGCCACGGGACACCGGGGCACCCCGCAACGTCGGCACCATCCTGAAGGACCTCGACTGGCGACGCTACGTCATTTACATTGGCTTCGTCGTCGTCTTCCTCATCTTCGCGGTCCTGCTTCGTGACCAGGGATTCCTGTCGCCGAACAACCTGCTGAACATCTTCCGGCAGACGGCCACCATCACCGTCATAGCAGTGGGCATGACCTACGTCATCGGTTGCGCGGAGATCGACCTGAGCGTGGGATCCGTGGCCGGCCTCTCCAGCGTCTGCACAGCAATGGCCCTTTCCCAATGGGGCCTGGTCCCGGGCATCCTTGCCGGACTGGCTGTGGGCCTCGTGGTCGGATCGGTCAACGGCGCACTGGTCAGTCTCCTTGGCATCCCCTCCTTCCTCGTAACACTCGGCATGCTCGGCATTGCCGTCGGCGTTGCGCAATGGATCACAGCCTCCGCGCCGCAGCCCATCCTGAACGACACGTTCAACACAGTGTTCGGATCCGGCAACTTCGGCCCCATTCCCGGCCTTGTGGTCTGGAGCGGCATCTTTGTTGCCATTGGCGCCGTCGTCCTGAACCGGACCAAATTCGGGCGGCAGGTCCTGGCAACAGGAGGCAACCGCAACGCCTCGGAGTTCACTGGCATCAACACCAAACGCATCAAGTTCCAGGTGCTGCTGATCTCCGGCATGGTTGCCAGTGTTGCCGGGATGCTCTACGCCGGCCGCCTCCAGTCGGGACGGTTCCAGTGGGGTGCCGGCGATGAACTCTCGGCCATCGCTGCAGTCATCCTGGGCGGGACAAGCCTCTTCGGCGGTTTCGGCTCCATCATCGGAACTCTTTTCGGCGCCCTTCTGATCGGTCTGATCAACAACGGACTGATCCTCGCGGGGCTCGACAGCAGCCAGCAGCAAGTAGTGCGCGGAGCGATCATCATCCTGGCAGTCGCCCTCGCCCGGAAGAAGTGACGGTTCATGACCGCCACACCACATGCCGGGATCATCGGCACAGAATTCATGGGCACTGAAAGGCAAATTCACATGAAACTCGGTTACTGTTCCATCACCTGGGGCGGCGTGGTCAGCCACGCCCAAGGCGTGACAAGCGTCAAGGACCTTTTCTACATGACCCACGGATCCATGCGGGACGCCGTGGGCGACATCGCCGCCGTCGGCTATCAGGGCGTGGAGATGTTCGACGGCAACCTGGCCGAATATGCCGACAAGCCCGAAGAGCTCAAAGAAATCCTCAGCAGCAACGGCATCGCACTGACCAGCGTGTACACAGGCGCCAACTTTATCTACGCAGACATCCTTCCCGACGAAATGCACCGAATCCACAGGGCGGCAGAACTGGCGGCAAAGTTCGGAGCTGAACGGCTCGTGGTCGGAGGTGGTGCACGGCGGGCTGCAGGAACCACCGACCAGGACTACCACCTCCTTGGCCACGCTCTGGACCGCGTGGCGGACATCGCGGAGAGCTTCGGCCTGTCTGCGAGCTACCACCCGCACCTCAGCACCATCGTGGAGAGTCCGGACGAGCTGGACAGGCTCATGCCGCTTACCCGGATCGGCTTTTGTCCTGACACCGCCCACCTCGCAGCAGGTGGAGCCGACCCGGCCGCGGTCATCCGGAAGTACCCCGACAGAATCCAGCACGTCCATCTCAAAGACTTCCAAGCGGACCCGTTCAACTTCCTCCCCTTGGGCCAAGGCGAACTCGATTTCCCGGACATCATCGCTGCCATCCGGGAAAGCGGCTACGACAGTTGGCTCATGGTAGAGCTCGACAACTATGACGGCGACCCCCGCGAAGCAGCAAAAATCAGCAAAAAGTACCTCGAAACGCTCCTCTAAGCCCATCTTCACGGAAGGACCATGATTCACATGCAGAACCTTAATGTCGGCCTCATCGGTGGAGGCTTCATGGGCAAGGCCCACTCGCTGGCCTACGCCGCCATGCCCATGTTCTTCTGGCCTGCTCCGGCACTGCCGGTCCGCAAGGTCATCGCAGAGGCAAACCCCGAATTGGCCGCAGAAGCCGCCCGGCGCTTCGGCTTCGAAAACTCCACGTCGGACTGGCGGACAATCATTGATGATCCGGACATCCACGTCGTCGATATCGCGACGCCCAACCATCTCCACGCTGAAATCGCCATCGCCGCCGCCGAAGCGGGCAAGCACATCATTTGTGAGAAGCCCCTCGCACGTACCGGCGAAGAGTCCAAGGCCATGTACGACGCCGTCAAGGACAAGGACATCGTCCACATGGTTGCCTTCAACTACCGGCGCACCCCCGCGGTTGCCCTGGCAAAGAAGTACATCGAAGAAGGAGCAATCGGCCAGATTCTCAATTTCCGTGGAACCTACCTCCAGGACTGGAGCGCCGACCCGAACTCACCACTGTCATGGCGGTTCCAGAAGTCCATCGCAGGCTCCGGCGCCCTCGGCGACATCGCAACCCACGTTATTGACATGGCCCGATACCTCGTGGGAGAGTTCAGCGCTGTCAATGCAGTCCTGTCAACATGGATCCCGGAGCGGCCGGTCCAATCAGCGGGAGCCGATGCACTCGGCACCGTACGGGGTGGAGAAGGCCCGCGGGGCAAGGTTGACGTCGATGACGAAGTGATGACCATGATCCGCTTCGCGAACGGAGCCGTCGGATCCGTCGAAGCAACACGCAACGCGCACGGCAGGAACAACTACATCACCTTCGAAATCCACGGAACCGAAGGCAGCATCGTCTTCAACTACGAGCGACGCGACGAGCTGCAGGTCTGTTTCGCTTCCGACCAGGCAGATCGTCGCGGTTTCCGGACCGTTTACACAGGCCCGGCCCACCCCTACGGTGAGGGGCTGTGGCCCATTCCGGCCCTGGGCATTGGCTACGGAGAGACCAAGATCATCGAGGCCCACGACTTCTTCAAGGCAATCTCCGAAGGCGGAAGCGTTAACCCGAACTTCGCCGACGGCTATCAAGTCGCCCTCATCGACGACGCGATCATCGAATCCGCGGCCAAAGAGACCTGGGTTGAGGTTCCACAAATAACCGACTGATCCCATCAGGGAGGGACGAGGGAGGATCCGTCCCTCCCTGTCCCTCCGGGCCGTAACCAAGGAAGTTAGATGCCTACCAACGAAAAGACCGCCGAAGTATGGCTCATGCCGGTATTCACCGCCAAAGCAGGGCGCGAAAGCGAGCTGCGAAGAGTCCTCAGCTCCCTGCAATCAGACAGCCGAAAGGACCCCGGATGCCTGGAGTACACCGTTTTCGCCGATGTGCAGCGCCCAGGCACCTTCGTCATGTTTGAAAACTGGGCCAGTCATGAAGATCTGGAAACACACAACCGGCAACGGCATGTGAAGGACTTCGTGGAGGCAGTGAAGCCTTTGCTGGAAGTGCCCTTCTCCGTGACCACCCTCGCACCCCTCACCCCATAAGACACACCCCACGATTAGCTGTCGCTGCCCTCCCAAACCGGGTTCCGGCGTCGGGCGTTAACGGCAGGTGCCCCGCACCCAGAACGGGAGCGGGGCACCTGGTAAGGCGTGGACCTTAGGCGAAGTCGGAGACTGCCGGGTCCGGACCGATGCGGCCTTCGGCACCGCGGTCCAGGCTGTTGATGGCCTCGACGTCGGTGGCGTCCAGCGTGACGTCCAAGGCGGCGAAGTTCTCCTGGATGCGGGACTCCGTGACCGACTTGGGGATCACTACGTTGCCGATGGCCAAGTGCCATGCGATGACAACCTGCGCCGGCGTGGCACCGTGCTTGGCTGCGATCTCAGCAATTGTGGCGCTCTCCAGGAGCTCGCCACCCTGGCCCAGCGGGGACCAAGCCTGGGTCAGGATGCCCTTGGAGGCATTGAACTCACGCAGCTCGGCCTGGTTGAAGAAGGGGTGCAGCTCAACCTGGTTGATGGCCGGGACAACGCCGGTTTCATCAATGATGTGCTGCAGGCCTTCCTTGGTGAAGTTGGAGACACCGATGGACTTGACCCGGCCGCGCTTCTTGAGCTCGATGAGGGCCTTCCAGGTGTCGACGTACTTCTCCTGCTTGGGCTGCTGCCAGTGGATGAGGTAGAGGTCCAGGGTTTCGAGGCCAAGGCGGTCGAGCGACTTCTCAAAAGCCTCCAGCGTGGATTCGTATCCCTGGTCCGCGTTCCACAGCTTGGTGGTGATGAAGATTTCATCGGCGGAAAGACCCGAGGAGGCGATGGCACGGCCAACGCCGGCCTCATTGCCGTAGATCTTGGCGGTATCGATGTGGCGGAACCCGGCGTCGAAAGCCTGGCGTACTACCTTTTCGGCTACATCGTCTTCAACCTGCCACACCCCGTAGCCGAGCTGGGGAATGGTGTTGCCGTCGTTAAAAGTAAGTTCTGGTGACGAAGTCATGGTTGTCATCCTGCCAGTTACGGCCCGGTTCCTGGGCGGATTATGACGAAGATCAGCTATCCGCTTAACTTCTTGCATGCAGGGAATAAGGGCGCACGCGTGTAGTTGCCAACGCCTTACTTATTCGTGAGTCGTCACGGATTGAGTTGGCGCTCCGCGTCGGCCACCTGCTCGAAGACGGACTCCGCCCGGCGTCGCACGGACAGTGCACCAACCGGGACAGGACCCACAGCCAAACGCAGCATCGCCGCAGCCTCCGCCGTGGTGGCGAGCGAGTTTCCGGCTTTGGACAACGCCCGGTGCACACCCGCAAGCGCCCCCGGCACGTCCAGCCCATCGCTGGGCGAGCGTTTCTGCGCCTCTACGCAGATGCTCCGCACGCGCGGGGACAACTCCGCCAGTTCATTGGCGATCTGTACAAGCTCGTTGTAAAGCTGCTCGTCGTCCACGCCTTCAAGGACCTGGTGGTAACGGTCCAGCCCGCGATGGAAGCGGTCATGGGCACGGCGCCACAAGCCCTTGCCGAGCTCAAGATCGTCCTTCCGCCCCTGCCGGACGGCCCCAAAGAAACCCACCCGCGAGCTCAGAGGTACTGGCCCGGGCCATGGTCGGGATCTTCCGGGCGGCCGTTGGCGGCAGCACCCGGAGCATTGGGCGCAGTGGCCCGTTGCGGTTGCCCGTTCTCACCGATCACGATGCCCGGAGCGATGACCGTTCCCGGAGGAAGCTGCCGGAGCTGCATCTGCGCTGCGGCGTGTTCCTTGGCAGCCTGCTGGGCGGCCATTGCCGCCTGGATGCCGTGGAACAGCCCTTCCAGCCATCCAACCAGCTGGGCTTGTGCGATGCGAAGCTCGGCATCCGAAGGTGCCTTCTCCTCAGGGAAGGGCAGGCTGATGCGTTCCAGCTCTTCGATGAGCTCGGGTGCCAGTCCGTCTTCGAGTTCCTTGATGGACCGCTCATGGATTTCAGCAAGGCGTCCGCGGGCGGCGTCATCAAGGGGGGCGCTCTTAACTTCCTCCAGAAGCTGCCGGATCATCGTGCCAATCCGCATTACTTTGGCCGGCTCGTCCACCAGTTCATGAAGGCTGGGCTTGGGTTTGACGTCGGTCGCAGGCTCGTCCTGGGGGGATTGCCGGTTATCGGGCGTAGCCGCATCCCCGTCGAGTGTGGTTCCTTCCACGGGAGTGTCGTCCGAAGCCTCATCCGTGGGCTGAATGTTGTTCAGATCGCTCATTCGTTCATACTCTCATGTGGTTCCCATGAACCTCCGGCCACAGCCCGGATTTTGGACTTCGTTCGTAGCGAAACCACGACTCAGCAGCAGCGGCCCTGGGGATTGCTGTCCTGCCGGTCCATCCGGTCCCGCCAGAACTCGCGTTCAGTCATAGCAGGACCGGCGTGGCCGGTGGTGGTGAAGTGCTCAAGGTATTTCGTGTACGCGTCAGCACCCATGAGTGAGCTCATGTAGGCCGCCAACCCCCGAAAGCCCTTAGTGACCGCGTTCATCAGTGATGCCCCGCCTTATGGGTGCGCTTGTCCGCCGGCAACGCGTTCCATTCGGCGAGCAGCGCCTTCTCGGCCGGGGTGGGGAACAGGCCTGCAGGAGCGAATACCCTGGACGGTGCGGCGGGATCTTCATGGTCCTGTCCCCCGCCGGCCCGGATGGCCTTGATGGTTGCTATCAGTGCCGTGAGGATCACGATGATGCTCAAGACCACGAAGATCACCGACAACCATCCCTGGATGGCGGTATTGCGGACCACAGCTTCCATGGCCGCCACCGTCTTGGCCGTACCGAACTCCGTCTTGCCGTCAGCCAATGCCTTGGAGAACGCCTGGTTGTTGGCGAAATAGCCCACGGCCGGGACGGGCGAGAAGATCTTGTGGAAGCTGGCCGTGATGGTAACGACGGCAGTGAAAGCCAGCGGGACGGCCACGATCCACAGCCACTTGAAGGTGCCACGCTTGGCAACGATGGCCAGGCACACGGCCAAGGCGATTGCTGCCAGCAATTGGTTGGCGATGCCGAACAGCGGGAAGAGCGTGTTGATGCCGCCCAGCGGATCTGTCACACCCATCAACAACACAGCACCCCAGGCTGCGACCATGATGGCCGTGCACAGCCAGGCACCGGGGCGCCACGAAGCTTCCTTGAACTTGGGAACGAAGTTGCCAAGGGAATCCTGCAGCATGAACCGGGCCACGCGGGTTCCGGCGTCCACTGCGGTGAGGATGAAGAGGGCTTCAAACATGATGGCGAAGTGGTACCAGAACGCCATCATGGCGGGACCGCCGATGAACTGCTGCATGATGTGCGCCAAGCCAACTGCCAGCGTTGGGGCACCACCGGACCGGGAGATGATGCTTTCCTCCCCCACGTCCTTTGCCGTCTGGGCCAGCACGTCCGGGGTGATGTTTACATTCGCAAGGCCCAGGCTGTTCACCCAGGTGGCGGCTGACTCCACCGTGCCACCGGTCAGGGCCAGGGGCGCGTTCATGGCGAAGTAGATGCCGCGGTCAATCGAGATTGCCGCCACGAGCGCCATGATGGCCACGAAAGACTCCATGAGCATGCCGCCGTAGCCAATGAACCGGGTCTGGCGTTCCTTCTCAATCAGTTTGGGAGTGGTTCCAGAGGAAATGAGGGCGTGGAACCCGGACAGGGCCCCACAGGCAATCGTGACGAACAGGAACGGGAACAATGCACCGGAAAAGACCGGGCCGTTCTCGCGGCCGGCGAACTCGCTGAACGCGGGGACAGTAATCTCCGGCCGCACCACAATGATGGCGAGGGCAAGCATCACGATCACGCCGATCTTCATGAACGTGGAGAGGTAGTCGCGCGGCGCGAGCAGCAGCCACACGGGCAGGATCGCGGCAATGAAACCGTAAATGATCAGGCCCCACGCAATGGTCACCTTATCCAGGTGGAAGAATGCCGCACCCCACTCGGTACCTGCCACCGCACCGCCGCCGATGATGGCCGCCATGAGCAGCACGAAGCCAATGATGGAAACCTCCATCACCTTGCCGGGCCGGATGAACCGCAAGTACACGCCCATGAACAGCGCAATCGGGATGGTCATTCCAACGGAGAACACACCCCACGGGCTCTCCCCCAGGGCGTTGACCACTACCAGTGCAAGGATGGCCACAATGATGATCATGATCAGCAGCGTTGCGATCAAAGCTGCTGTACCACCGATGACTCCCAGTTCCTCGCGGGCCATCTGGCCCAAGGACCGCCCACCGCGGCGCATCGAGAAGAACATCACCAGATAGTCCTGCACGGCACCGGCAAGAACGACGCCGATGATGATCCAGATTGTGCCTGGAAGATAGCCCATCTGGGCCGCGATGACCGGCCCCACCAGGGGACCCGCACCGGCGATTGCCGCGAAGTGGTGCCCGAACAAGACGTTCCGGTCCGTCCGGACATAGTCCTTGCCATCGGCTTTGTACTCGGCGGGCGTAGCCCTGCGGTCATCCGGCTTCAGCAGGTAGCGTTCAATGACCTTGGAATAGAAGCGGTAGCCGATCAGGTATGTACATACAGCGGCGAAGACAAACCAGATGGCATTCACCGTCTCGCCGCGAACAAGGGCGAGCATGAACCACGCCACCGCACCCAGCAGCGAAATCGCCACCCAAAGACCAATCTTCGCCGGAGTCCAGGTGCTTTGCTCGGCGTCGCGGACCGAATCATCCACCGCAGGTGCAGGAAGCGTGGGATCAAGTCCTTCCATGAGTCCGGTCTGGTCAGGATTCTTGCCCATATCTCCTCCTTGAGAACTGCTGCGCTGCCTTGGCTCGGACGTGCGTCACGGGCAAGTTAGCAAGGAGGTTCCCCGCGCAATGGCAGGACTCACGCCCAGAACCATTGGCTGCGTCAAGCGGTATCCTGCATGCGGCAAACGGTCGTCTAGCCGGGACCAGCGCTGTTGGACCCACCCTTGCCCAGTGTCTGCACCATGCGGGCCTCGCACAGGTCAAGCCACCGGACTTCCGCCTCTGCCTGGAACACCAGCGAATCGAGCACCAGCAGGAACGCGGTATCAGCCGAGCGCTGGTTGGCCGAGACGGCTTTCCGCGCCTGCGTATGCTCCTGCAGGGCCTTGACGGAGACCTCACGCTGGGATTGGATCACTGCCGCGGCATCCACCCCGGGCATGGTCACGGCGAGCGCGAGCTTGATGGCGATCTCGTTCCGCGGCGGATTTCCCCGGTCCACGGCCCCGGAGAACCACGCCGCGACTTCCTCAACCCCTGCGTCAGTGATGCTGTAGACCACGTGGCCGCCGCCGTCGTCGCCGTCCTTGCTGACCAGGCCGTCGCGCTCCAGCCGGTCCAGGGTGGTGTAAACCTGGCCGATGTTCAGGGGCCAGGCGGCACCCGTCCGGTCCTCGAATTCGACGCGCAACTCATAGCCGTACCTGGGCTGGTCCTGGAGCAGGGCCAGAAGGCTGTGCCGGATCGACATGAAGCTCCTTGCTGCGGGTTGGCTGGATTTCAGAGGAGCAAGAGGACCTTGCCCACGTGGTCCCCCGAGTCGAAGTACTCATGTGCTTGGCGGACCTGATCCAGAGGGAAGGTCTTCGCGACGAGCGGCGTGATGCGCCCGTCGGTGACCATTGGCCACACCGACTCGCGCACCGCCGTCATGATGATGCCCTTTTCGGCGACCGAACGCGGCCGGAGGGCAGTGCCGATCACCGCTGCACGTTTGCTGAGGAGCTGGCCCAGGTTGATTTCCGCCTTGGCGCCGCCCTGCAGACCGATGATGATGAGCCTGCCGTATTCGGCAAGCGCATCGACGTTCTGCTGGAGGTACTTGGCACCCACGACGTCGAGGATGACGTCCGCGCCTTCGCCGCCGTTTTGTGCCTTGAGGCTTTCAACGAAATCTTCTTCGTTGTAGTTGATGGCTATGTCGGCGCCGAGGAATGCCTTGGCCGTGCCGACCTTCTCGTCCGTCCCTGCCGTTGTGGCCACCGTGGCACCGTAGGCTTTCGCAAGCTGGATGGCCATGGTGCCGATGCCGCCGGTGGCACCGTGGATGAGAACCGTCTCACCTGGTTGCAGCTGTGCCGTCATGACGAGGTTGGAATATACGGTCGCGGCAACCTCGGGCAGGGCAGCTGCGGTGATCAGGTCCACTCCCTCAGGAACACGGAGTACTTGTTCAGCAGGAACAGCCACCTGCTGGGCGTAGCCGCCGCCGGACAGGAGCGCCACCACCTTGTCGCCCACGGAGAAAGCCTTGGTCACGCCGGGGCCGAAGGCGGAGATACGGCCGGAAACCTCAAGCCCGGGAATTTCGGAAGCCCCGGGCGGCGGCGGGTAGAAGCCGCGCCGCTGCTGGACGTCCGCACGGTTCAGGCCCGCAGCGACGACGTCGATCAGTACCTCGCCATCGCCCGGCACCGGGGAGGGGACCTCGCGGACCTCGAGGACTTCGGGCCCGCCCGGCTCTGAAATGTAGACGGCTTTCATGACGAACTCCCGGTTTCTTGCTTGTCCGCCGGCCCCGGGACGGGGACTGGAAGACGTGATGTTTTGGAACAGCCAACTCCCTATGAAACACTACTAGGCGAGGAAGGTTGTCCGAGCGGCCTAAGGAGCTGGTCTTGAAAACCAGTGTGCGGTAACCCCGTACCAAGGGTTCAAATCCCTTACCTTCCGCCAGCGAATGCCCCGGGTTCTTCAACCCGGGGCATTTTTTGTTGCTGCCGCTGCCTGCGCCACCCCGCTCCGGGAAGTGACCCGCGGAAGATCATTGAAAGTGTCAGACCCCCGGCATAGTGTTCTGACTGTCTTCACACCAACGGCCACCGGCCGTGGTTTTCACCGCGGAAACAACTACAGGAGCCTCATCCATGCCTACCCCTGACATCACTCCGGGAGCACCTTGCTGGATCGATTTGATGACGTCCGATACAGAGAAGGCCAAGGCGTTCTACGGCGCACTTTTCGGCTGGACCTACCAGACCGGTGACCAGGAGAAGTACGGCGGCTACATCACAGCGTCCAAGGACGGCCGGATGGTTGCAGGGATCATGCAGAAGCAGGAGGACATGGGTGCCATGCCGGATGTGTGGTCCACTTACCTGCGCACCGATGACATCCAGGCCACTACGGCGGCTGCAGCTGCCAACGGCGGCCAGGTGTACCTGGAACCGATGGAGGTCCCCGAGCAAGGCAGCATGGCCATGTACGGTGACTCTTCGGGTGCCTCGATCGGCGCCTGGCAATTCGGGGAGATGAAGGGCTATGAGATCGCTGCCGAGGCAGGCGCCCCAGCTTGGCATGAGCTCCTCTCCAAGGATTACGACTCCGCGGTCGCCTTTTACCAAAAGGTGTTCGGCTGGGAAACGGACGTCATGAGCGACACCCCGGAATTCCGGTACACCACCCTCGGCTCCGGGGACAACGCCAAGGCCGGCATCATGGATGCCTCCGGCTTCCTCCCCCCGCAGGTCCCTTCCATGTGGAGTGTTTACTTCGCGGTAGCGGACACCGATGCCACCGTTGAGCAGGCCGCGGCCTTGGGCGCCACCGTCATGGAACCTGCCGAAGAGACACCCTTCGGCCGGCTGGCAACTTTGTCCGATCCCACAGGTGCCGTCTTCAAGGTGATCCAGGACCAGGGCCAAACGGCCTAGACTATGAAAAATCGGGTCCGTCCGGTCTGCCTCCTACCCAGGGGCAGGCCGGTTGGAGCCTCTCATCGTCGGCCTTGGGGGATCGACCGGCGTGGGAATACCTTGTTGGGTCCCTCATCGTTGACCACAGGGCCTTTCCGACCAGGAATCCTGTGCTCCTTCTGGAATGAGGACCAGAATGCTCCACCTTTCAAAGACCCTCAGGGCTGCTGCCGTGCTGACCATGGCATCGCTGGCACTGGCGGGATGTTCGCTCATCAGCAGCGGGGACGCCAAGCGGGATGAATCCGGCAAGCCAACGGAGTCGTCCAAGGCTGACGCCTTCAAAGTGAAACTGGGCGACTGCATCGCCAACCCTGATACCCAGGAAGTTGTGGACGTCACCATCATTCCGTGCGACCAGAGCCACGACCTCGAGGCCTACGCTGTCACCAAGATGGACACTTCCTCATTCCCCGGTGACACCGAAGTGGGCACCAAGGCAGAGGAGTTCTGCGGTGCCGAGTTCGCAACTTTCGTAGGAGTGCCTTTCGAAGAGTCCGCCCTGGATGTCACGTTCCTCCACCCCACCAGCGATTCCTGGAAGAGCGGCGATCGCGAGATTGTCTGCCTGATCGGCGCTGCTGCGGGAGCCGCAACCACCGGAACCCTTAAGGGCGCCGCCAAGTAGGAGCGTCGGTGGCCGGGAGAACCTTCCGGCCACCGATGCGCCACCTCCCATTCATCCGTTCGTGTTCAGCTATGCCCGAGGCAGCTTTACCCCGGAGTAACTTCCGGGCATATCGCCCACTTCACAAGACAGCGGGCGTCGTCCACAGGGCCCTACAGGGCTCCCTAATGAAAGTTAGAGCGGATGCAACATCAATATTGGAAATCAACTGCGGGGACGGTTCTCTCCGTCGGCTTGCTCGCAGCCCCGCTGACGGCGGCACCCGCCTTCGCGGCGGACGATCCGGCAGCACCCAGCGGCACTTCGCCGGTGGTGATCAACGAGGCGTACCTCAGCGGCGGCAGCACAGGCGCCGCGTTCAAGAACAAGTTCGTTGAGCTCTACAACTCCTCGGACACACCCGTCAGCCTGGCTGGATGGTCCCTGCAGTACAGATCAGCCACCGCCACCACGGCGCCTACGGGTATCACTCCCCTGACCGGCAGCATCCCGGCCAAGGGCTACTACCTGGTTCAGGGGGCCACGAACAACGGCAGTTCCACGGCCCCGAACCTCCCCACACCCGATGTTCAGGCCACAGGCACCCTGAACCCCAGCGGCACCACGGGAACCCTGGTCCTGGCCAGGCAGGCCACCGCGGTCTCACCGCTCCCTGCCGGCTCGGTCACCGCAAACCCTGCCATTGCCGACCTCCTTGGCTACGGCACCTCCAACACCTTTGAGACCGCCGCTGCCGGCGCTCCCAGCGGTAACGCCGATGTGAAAAGCCTCAACCGGACCAACGGCGTGGACACAGACTCCAACTCCGCCGATTTCAGCCTCAGCGCCAGCATCACACCCACAAGTTCCAACGGCGGAGGAACCCCGCCCACCGACCCCGGGCCGCAACCCGGCGTCAAGACCATTGCCGAGATCCAAGGCAACGGCGCAACCAGCCCGTTGGTGGGCAGTACCGTAACGACTCGTGGCAAGGTCACCGCCGTCTACGCAACCGGCGGATTCAACGGCTACTACATCCAGACCCCCGGAACCGGGGGCGACACCGGCGGGGCGGCCAGGACGGCGTCGGACGCTTTGTTCGTCTATTCGCCCACGACGGCGGGAACGGTCCAGCCGGGTGACTATCTGGAACTCACCGGAGCGGTGAGCGAATTCGCCAACCAGACCCAGATCACGGTCGAAACCGCAGGCTTGAAGAAGCTCAGCGAGGCAGCACCCGAGGTCAAGTCCACCCCGTTCTCCCTGCCGGCCAATGAAGCCGCCCGTGAGAGCCTGGAGGGCATGCTCGTCGCCCCGCAGGGCGACTTCACTGTCACTGACAACTACTCCCTGAACCAGTACGGCGAGATCGGCCTGGCGGCCGGCACATCGCCCTTGGTACAGCCGACGGCGGTAGCCACCTACGGTTCGCCCGAGTACGCCGCTGTGGTTGCGGACAACGCCCTGCGTGCCATCAAGCTCGACGACGGCGCCTCCACGAACTTCCTCAAGGACGCCACCACCAAGGCACAACAACTGCCGTACCTGACCACCTCTGATCCCGTACGCGTCGGATCGCCCGCGAAGTTCCGGACGGACGTCATCCTGGGCTACGGCAACAACTCCTGGAAATTCCAGCCGCTGGCCGCATTGACCCCGGCCAACGCGGAGTCAGTCCAGCCTGCCTCCTTCACCGCTAGCAGGCCCAATGGTCCGGCCAACGTTGGGGGAAGCCTCAAACTGGCGTCCTTCAACGTGCTCAACTACTTCCCCACCACCGGGGACCAGCTGGGCGGCTGCGTCTTCTACACCGACCGTGAGGGAAACCCGATCACGGTCAAGGAAGGCTGCAACGCCCGCGGCGCCGCCAACGCGGAGAACTTCGAGCGCCAACAGGCCAAGATCGTGGCGGCCATCACCAAGTCCGGCGCGGACGTCGTATCCCTTGAAGAGATCGAGAACTCGGCACAGTTCGGCAAGAACCGCGACGATGCCCTGTCCAAGCTGGTTGATGCACTCAACGTGAAGACACCGGGTGTTTGGGACTACGTCCGTACACCTGCCAACGCTCCCCCGCTGAGCGATGAGGACATGATCCGCACCGCGTTCATTTTCAAGAAGGCCGCTGCCGAGCCCGTGGGCGAGTCCATCATCCACAACGACACCGTGGCTTTCGCAAGTGCCCGCAAGCCGCTGGCACAGGTGTTCAAGCCGGTGGGCGCAACCGATGACAAGAAGTTCATTGCTATCGTGAACCACTTCAAGTCCAAGGGCTCCGCGGCTACCCCGGACGACACCGACAAAGGCCAGGGCGCCTCCAACATTGCCCGCACCAAGCAGGCCGAATCCTTGCTCGCATTCTCCAAGGACCTGCAGGCTTCCAAGGGCACGGACAAGGTTTTCCTGATCGGCGACTTCAACGCCTACGCCAAGGAAGACCCCATCAACGTCCTCACAGGCGCCGGCTACTCCGACCTTGAAGTTGGTACCGGAAAGCACTCGTATCTTTTCGGCGGCATGGTGGGTTCCCTGGACCACATCCTCGCATCCCCTGCGGCGGCTGAAAAAGTGACCGGAACCGACATCTGGAACATCAACTCCGTAGAGTCCGTCGCCCTGGAGTACAGCCGGTATAACAACAATGTGACCAACTACTATGCCGCGGACGAGTTCCGGGCCAGCGACCACGACCCCGTGGTGGTGGGGTTGAACCTGACTCCCGACGCACCGGCAACGGTTGACCTGCAGTTCCTGGGCATCAACGACTTCCACGGGCGTATCGACACCAACACCGTGCTTTTCGCCGGAACGGTGGAGAAACTCCGGGCCGCTGCCGCACCTGGCGCAACGGCCTTCATCTCAGCCGGTGACAACATCGGCGCATCCTTGTTCGCCTCTTCCGTGGCGAAGGACCAGCCCACCATTGACGTCCTCAACGCGCTGGAGCTGCAGGCTTCCGCTGTGGGCAACCACGAGTTCGACGGCGGTTGGCAGGACCTGCGCGAACGCGTCATCGCCGGAGGTACCAACGCCAAGTTCGCCTACCTGGGCGCGAACGTCTACCAGAAGGGCACCACCACCCCGGTCCTGCCGGAGTACAAAGTGCTGGACATGAACGGGATGCGCGTGGCCGTGATCGGCACCGTCACCCAGGAAGTTCCGTCCCTGGTGACCCCGGCAGGAATCACTGATCTTGAATTCGGCGATCCCGTGGAAGCCATCAACCGGGTGGCGGCGAAGATCAAGGCAGGGAACCTGGCGGACCTGATTATTGTGGAGGATCACGACGGCGCCGCTTCCGGCACGCCCGAGGGCGCCACTTTGGAACAGGAAGTCGCAGCAGGTGGTCCGTTCGCCAAACTGGTCAATGAAACCACTCCTGACGTCGCTGCCATCTTCACCGGTCACACGCACAAGGAGTACGCCTGGGACGCTCCGGTCCTGGACGCCAACGGCCAGCCCACGGGCAAGACCCGGCCCATCGTGCAGACCGGAAATTACGGCGAAAACGTGGGCAGCGTGACGCTCACGGTAGACACCGTCAGCAAGTCCGTCACTGCCTACAAAGCCGCTGTGGTGGACCGGACCACCGAGACCGCTGAGAGCCTCGTGGCCAGCTACCCGCGGGTTGCGGCCGTGAAGGCGATCGTGGACAAAGCCCTTGCCCAGGCTGCCGAGATCGGCAACCAGCCGGTGGGTGCAGTGACCGCTGATATCACCACCGCCTTCACTCCGGACCCAGCCGGTGGAGCGCCGAAGCGCGACGACCGCGCAAGCGAGTCCACGCTGGGAAACCTGGTGGCGGACTCCTTGGTGGACACGCTCAAGGCACCCGAACTGGGCTCTGCGGAGATCGGCGTCGTGAACCCGGGCGGCCTGCGCAACGAGCTCTACTACGCGCCGGACGGCACCATCACCTACGCCGAGGCCAACGCGGTGTTGCCGTTCGTGAACAACCTCTGGACTACGTCCCTGACAGGCACGCAGTTCAAGACGCTCCTTGAACAGCAGTGGCAGACAAACCCGGACGGCACTGTTCCCAGCCGCCCTTACCAGCAGCTGGGACTGTCCAAGAACGTCAACTACACCTACGACGCCGCCCGCCCCGCAGGTGACCGCATCACCGGCATCTGGGTGAACGGCGCCGTGATCGATCCCGCCAAGCAGTACAGGATCGGTACCTTCAGCTTCCTGGCAACCGGCGGTGACAACTTCCGGATCTTCAAGGAAGGCAGCAACACGAAGGACACGGGGCTGGTGGACCGTGATGCCTGGATCAAGTACCTGCGCGAGCACAACCCCGTGTCCCCGGACTTCGCACGCCGTTCCGTTGCCGTGGCCAACTCGACCGCGGCGCAGGTGAAGACCGGAGAGCCCATCACGCTGGCCATCTCCAAGCTGAACCTGACGTCGATCGGCAGCCCGGCCAACAGCTCGCTGAATGCCGTCTTCGTGGACAGCAAGGGCGCCGCCGTGGCGCTCGGTTCCGTCCCGGTGACGGCCGGTGCGGCGGCAGTGAACCTCAAGGTTCCCGCGGCGGCAGCTGCAGGCACCGGCACCCTGGTGCTGACCGCCGTCGAGAGTGGAACGGTGGTGAAGGCAACCGTCACGGTGGCGGACGGCGGACCACAACCGCCGCAGTGCACCGCCCCCACCAAGCCGTCCAAGTGGTACGACATCGTGGGCTGGCTGCGGTACGCGTTCGCCTGGTTGGAGTACCAGAAGTGCCTGAGGGGCTGATACCCCACAGGTGAGCCACAAAGCAGGGCCCTTCACGCAGCCGGCGTGAAGGGCCCTGCTTTTGCGTTCCGGAAGGCTACTTGTTGGCCGGTTCCGGCTCGGCCACCCTCTCGGCATCCCGCTGCAATTCGGCCTGGAACGCCGCGTAGCGTGCCAGGTGCGCGGGCCGGCGGCGGAGGATGACCCACGCGACACCCAGGATCACGAACCACACGGGTGTGGCGAGCAAGGCAAGCAGGGTGTCCGGCTGGGTGGTGAGGGCCCACAAAACGAAGGCGAAGAACGCGAACACCACCCACACCATCACCACGCCACCGGGCATCTCGAACGCTGACGATTCGTGCAGGTGCGGCCGGCGCTTCCTGAAGGCCAGGTAGCTGGCCAGGATGATCGACCAAACGAACACGAAGCAGACCGCGGACACGGTAGTGACCATGTCGAAGGCCTTGCCGACGTCCTGGCCCGCGTACATGAGCACGACGCCGGACAGCAGCAGGATGCAGGAAAGGAACAGGGCGTTGCGGGGTACTTTGCGTCCGGAGAGAGCGCCGAACACCTTGGGCGCGTCGCCCTCCTGTGCCAGTCCGAACACCATGCGGGATGTTGAATAGATCCCGGAGTTGGCCGAGGACATGGCGGATGTCAGCACCACGAGGTTGACGATGGTGGCCGCTGCGCCGAGGCCTGCCAGGGAGAACATCGCGATGAATGGGCTGTGGCCGGCGGCGAACTGTGTCCACGGAGTGACTGACATGAGGATGATCAGCGCACCCACGTAGAAGAGGAGCACGCGGATGGGAATGGAGTTGATCGCCTTGGGGAGGTTCTTCTCCGGGTCCTTGGCTTCCGCGGCGGTGGTGCCCACCAGTTCGATGCCCACGAACGCGAACACTGCGATCTGGAAGCCGGCTACGAAGCCCATGAACTCGTTCGGGAAGAAGCCGCCATGGCTCCACAAGTTGGAGAAACCGGCAGGACCGGCGTCTGACTGGAAGCCGCTGAAGATCATGAACAGGCCAACAATGATGAGCGCGGCGATGGCCACGATCTTGATAAGTGCGAACCAGAATTCCGTCTCACCAAAGGCTTTCACGGTGGCGAGGTTCAGGAGCAGGAGAATGCCGATGGTGATCAGCCCCGGAACCCACAGGGGCAGGGAAGGCCACAGCTCCTGGGAATACCCGGCGATGGCGATCACGTCAGCGATTCCTGTGATGACCCAGCAGAACCAGTAGGTCCAGCCCGTGAAGAATCCGGCCCAGGGGCCCAGGAGGTCGGCGGCGAAATCGCTGAAGGACTTGTAATTCAGGTTGCTCAGGAGCAGTTCGCCCATGGCCCGCATGACGAAGAACAGCATGAAGCCGATGATCATGTACACGAAAATGACGGACGGGCCGGCGGCGGATATGGTCTTGCCCGAGCCCATAAAAAGGCCGGTGCCGATCGCGCCGCCGATGGCAATGAGCTGGATGTGGCGGTTGCTGAGCTGGCGTTCGAGATGGGGTGAATCGGCGCCAGCGGAAGGATGAATCGTCAAAGGAACTCCGTCGTTCAGGCGGCACAGGGTGCCACATTGATTCGGGTTCCTCCCCGCTCTGTAGGTAGACCTGAGAGTTTCCGCAGGCATGGGCCTGCTTGCACCTTCGGTGAGCCCGATAGCCGGACTTCTTTCCAGAGTTGCCTAACCGCGGCGGTACATGGGCCTGAGAGATTCCTGGGGAGGGTTTGCTCCTACGGCGCCTGACGATATGTACCGGCAGGACTCTCCCGCCGCAGATCAAAAGCGCGCACACCCTGATGGGTGATGCAGCTCACACAGTAACGAAGGCCGGCAGGCGGCGCAACCCCATGTCCCTAGAGACCCAGAATGCTACGTGCGATCTCGTCGGCATCCCTCAGGGTCCGCTGGCCGCTGGCATAGGCACGACCCGAGCGGGGGCGGGCCTCCGCCGCAATGGCGTTGCCCCACTGCGAGGCCGACAGCTGCAAGCCCAGAACGTACAGGTTTTTCGTGATGGATCCGTTGGCGGCTATGGGACGGTACGGATGCGGCTCAACGTCCAGGCCGGTGGTCTGCATGGGCGTACCCTCCACACTCATCATGATCTTGGTCCGCACCAGGCCATCAGACATGAGCTGTTCGAGCAGCGGCGAAATATTGATGCCAACCCTGTTCGCCGGCGACATCGCCTCGATCAGGGTCCGCGCCTCAGCGGGCCCTTCGTGGACCCAGGGCGAGGCCGCCCGGAACACCTTGGCTCCTCGGTCAACACTGAACTTGGGGTCCGGTCCCACAAAACTCACGACGCCGGCACGCGCCAAGGCGGCCAACTGCTCCGAACGCAGTGCGGGAGGTCCGCTGGCCAGTCCTTCGACGAAAGACTCAAACCAGCCGCGCAGCCCTGCCAGCCACGACTCGTCGGTGATGCCGCCGTCAGCAACGACGGTCTTGAGGATGGCACGGCCGGTATGGAGCGCGCCAATGGCCATTTTTACGGGGTCCGATTCGCCCAGCGCCGAACGCCTCGCGTCGTCGTCCAAGTACGCGGTGATCGCTGCGTCCAAGTCGCGCCGTGACTCGAACGTCCGGCCCGCCAACGGCGCCGCCAGCCCGCGCAGATTCAAACGGCGCGAAGCAACCACATGCTTTTCAACCAGGATTTCCACGTCGCTTTCCCAGTTGGCCGTGGTGTGGGCATGCGGTTGAAGCGCGTCCTCAAGGTCGGTCAGGAACTGCGCCGGATCCTTGATGGCCGCGGGCTGGGACCGGGCCAGTGTTGAATAATAGGCCCACAGCGCGTCCCGGTGCAGCAAAGGCCACAGGTCATGGTCGAAGCCCGGCTGGATGCCCGCTGCCCGGAACCTGTCCACTGCGTCCTCGGTCAAATACCGCATGGTGACGCTGCTGGGGTAATAGCCCTCCAAGCCAGCCTTTGCCCGGTACGGCGTACCCCTGCGGGAAGCGGCGATGATCCTGGGCTCCCGACCTGATGCCCGGTATTCCAACACCCCGGCGCCAGGCGCTCCGGCCTCAACAAACTTGCCCCCGCGGCCCTCGGTCAACTGGCCCATCACGTCAAAGAAGTTCAACCCCATGCCGCGGACAAGCACGGGCTCATTGTCCGGCACGGCCTGCCAGTCAACGTCTGCGGGCGGTGCCGGCGGAAAGTAGAGCAAGCCCAACTCGTCAGCTGCGCGCTTGAATGATTTCTGCTCCGGATTCAGCCGTGATTCGATGTGCCCCAGGGCCAGCACCACGGAATCGACGGTGAGCCTTCCGCCGTCGGCCAGTTCGACGTCGAACATCCCGTCCACCGGATGCGCCGCCACGGCGAGCGTTTCGTGGAAGGTGACCTTCACGCCGTCGGGCAGCCGGTCAAGCAGCTCCGCCAGGGTTTGCCGCAAATACCGCCCGTAGAGCGCACGGCTGGGGAAATCGTGGGAATCAAGGGTGGCCAACTCCGCCTTTTCGGCGTCGTTCAGCCCGGTTCCGTCACTACGCCGGGCCTCGCGCCACTGATCAAAGGAACCACCCGCCAACGGTGCCGCCAACCCCGAATCCTGGGGGATCAGGGTGGGATAGAACGCCTGGGTGTTCATCAGGTACAGACGCGACTGTTCAGGCTGCCACACGTGGCCGGAACCGGCGGGATAAGGATCCACCACATGGATCTGGAGGCTGGTGCCCTCCGGACGCTCCGCAGCCCAATTCGCCAGCAACCGTTCGAGGACACTGGTGCCCCGAGGGCCCGCCCCCAGGAGGGCAACACGGTTGATTTGCGATTTAGCCACGCTCCAGCCTAACTTCTGCGTGACTTGCTTACCGTCGAAGGGTGTTGCTTGGATGGGGCGATGACCACCACAGAAGCTGATCCGTCGCCACTTTCCGGGAATGACACCGCACCCGCCTCGGGACCGCGCCATGCGGCGGAGTCCGCGCCTGAACCCACTGATGAAAATGCCTGGCTTGAGGACATCCACGGCGAAGAGCAGCTGGCATGGGTCAGGGAACAGAACGCCCGCACCGAGGAACTGCTCGAAGACGCCGACTACGCAGAGGTGGAGTCCGGCATCCTGGAAGTCCTGGACTCCACGGACCGGATCGCCATGGTCAACAAGCGCGGCGACTTCTATTACAACTTCTGGAAGGACCAGGAACACCCCAAGGGCCTGTGGCGCCGCACCACCTGGGAGAGCTACCTCAGCGATGAGCCTGAGTGGGATGTCCTGCTCGACGTCGATGCACTGGCAGCTGCCGAAGGCGTCGAATGGGTCTTCCACGGGGCCGGATTCCTCCGTCCCGCTGACGGCTCCGAATACCGCGCGGCCATGGTCTCGCTCTCCCCCGACGGTGGCGACGCCGACCGTCACCGCGAGTTCGACGTCGAATCTCGCACCTTCGTGGACCCGGCGGCCGGTGGCTTTGACATCCCCACAGCCAAAGGCAACATCAGCTGGTTGGATGCCGACACACTGCTCGTGTCAAGCACGGCCGAAGGCCTGCCTGCCACGTCATCCTCGTATGCACGGACCGGTGTGAAACTGCGGAGGGGCCAATCCCTGGCCGACGCTGAACGCCTCTTCGAAATTCCGGAGAACCACATGCTGGCCATGGTGGCGCACGACTCCACGCCCGGGTTCGAGCGGACCTTCGCCGTTGACTACATCGACTTCTACAACCGCAGTACCTCGCTGCTGCGCGACGACTCGTGGGTGACCATCGATGTGCCTACCGATGTCAACATCAGCGTCCACCGCGATTGGCTGCTTTTCCGACCCCAGGGTGACTGGGAGGTAGATGGCGTGGTGTACCCGGCGGGGTCACTGCTGGCCGCAGATTTTGATTCCTACCTTGCGGGTTCCCGTTCATTGCTGGTCCTGTTCACCCCTGATGCTCACACGTCCCTGCAGTCCTGGAGCTGGACCAAGGATTACCTGCTGCTGAACCTCCTCAGGGACGTCTCCTCCGAAATCCGGGTCCTGGATCCATCCTCCGTTGACGCCTCAGGACTGTGGGCCTCCACCGTCCTGGATGCCTGCCCTCCGCTGCACGACGTCAACGCCTACGCCGTGGATGATGAGGACATTTCTGATTCCGGCGCCGGAAACGACTTCTGGTTGGTGGCCACAGGCTTCACGACACCCACCACCCTGACGCGGGGAACGCTTGCGCCCGCTGCTGCGCAGGATGCACCCGCCGGTGGGGTGGCGAGCCGGCACGCCGAGGTGAAGCGGTCGCCGTCGTTCTTCAACGAAGACGCCTACGAGGTCCAGCAGCACTTCGCCGTTTCCCTTGACGGCACCAAGGTTCCGTACTTCCAGGTGGCATCCAAGGACCTCGTGCTGGACGGTGAGAACCCCACCCAGCTCTCGGGCTACGGCGGGTTCGAAGTTTCCCGGACGCCCGCGTACAGCGGGACCATTGGGCGCGCCTGGCTCGAGCGCCGCACCATGGGCACATCCTCCGACGACGGTGCTGCCGCCCACTCACGCGGCGGCGTGTACGTGGTTGCCAACATCCGCGGTGGCGGGGAGTACGGCCCCTCATGGCACCGGGCAGCACTCCAGGAAAACCGGCACCGCGCCTACGAGGACTTCGCCGCAGTAGCCAAAGACTTGATCTCGCGGGGCGTGACCAGTCGTCGTCGCCTGGGCTGTGTGGGCGGCTCCAACGGAGGCCTCCTGGTGGGCAACATGCTGACCCAGTACCCGGAACTCTTCGGTGCCGTGTCCTGCGGTGTGCCCCTCCTGGACATGCGCCGATACACCAAGCTTTCGGCGGGCTATTCGTGGATTGCCGAATACGGTGACCCCGATGTGCCGGAACAATGGGATTTCATCCGGACCTTCTCGCCGTACCACCTGCTTCGCGACGGCGTGGAGTACCCCGAAACCTTCATCTGGACAGCAACTTCCGACGACCGTGTGGGTCCCGTTCAAGCCCGGAAGATGGCGGCACGGATGCAGGCCATGGGGATTCCGAATGTTTGGTTCCACGAGGCATTGGAAGGTGGGCATGCGGGAGCCTCGGACAACCGGCAGGCTGCGGCGTTGCAGGCACGGAGCAACCACTTCCTGTGGCTTTCGCTGGCCGGGAGTAACTGACGCCCGATACGGGGGTTCGCTGCGTAGTGAGCCGTGCGCATGGCCTGTCCCGCAGCGGACCAACGAATCGGGTGACTGAACTACCGCGTTTTGCGCTGGAAGCCCCGTTCTGCGTATCCTTGGTGGGCTAGCAATAGCAAAGGGAGACGTGCCAGAGCGGCCGAATGGGCTTCACTGCTAATGAAGTGTGGGGCACAACTCCACCGGGGGTTCAAATCCCCCCGTCTCC